>Ga0181519_10002004_pt1 | contig 17600 bp, 18 predicted proteins | sample PEATcosm2014_Bin_26_FD_121102 | JGI IMG/M metagenome (GOLD analysis project Ga0181519, IMG submission 121102) | Peatland microbial communities from MTU Mesocosm Facility, Houghton, MI, USA - PEATcosm2014_Bin02_10_metaG | ecosystem: Environmental > Terrestrial > Soil > Wetlands > Peat | place...
ACCTACGGCATCGGCCAGAAGCCCTTCGTCATCGTCAAGGCCGACGCCGGCACCTACGGCATGGGCATCATGACCGTGCACGACGCGAGCGAGGTGGCCGCGCTCAACCGCAAGCAGCGCAACAAGATGGCGGTGGTCAAGGAGGGCCTGGAGGTCAGCGAGGTCATCATCCAGGAGGGCGTGCCCAGCTTCGAGCTGGTCGACCAGAACGTGGCCGAGCCGGTCGTCTACATGATCGATCGCTACGTGGTCGGTGGTTTTTACCGCGTGCACACCGGACGCGGTACCGACGAGAACCTCAACGCGCCCGGCATGCACTTCGTGCCGCTCGCCTTCGAGCACACGGCGCTGCCCGATGTGCACGCCAAACCGGGGGCGGCACCGCCGAACCGGTTCTATATGTATGGTGTGGTGGCGCGTCTGGCGCTGCTCGCGGCGTCGGTCGAACTCGAACGCACCGACCCGGATCCGGAAACCTATTGACGACGCAAGACCGAAGCGGCGGCGAGTGACGCTCGCTCACGTTCTTTCGGTTTCGTCGTTTGTTTGAGAAGTTTCTGAATTTGATGTGAGGTCGCGCTCGCGCTGCGGCGGCCCTGGTCGTCTCTCGTCCTGAGAGGCGAAATCAGCGGTGAAAGAAAAAGACGCCCGACTGGCCCCCCGACTAGCCGGGCGTCACATTTACCGGTCGCCTCATGCAACGACCGGAAATCGGGGCTTCCCTGGGCGGGCCCCCCCGCAAACTGGTTCCTGCGCTTCCCCTTCGACTTTTGGATCGGTGTACTGTGCCGATCCGTCGTCCGGTTTGTATCAACAATGGTGTGATGATGCGACCGTTTGACGCGCCCAACATCCCCCGAATGGGGGATGTCCGCACATGTTCACGTGGAATAGGAAATTTCCTCGGAATTATCTGGACTGGGAGACACACCGGAATGCAAGGGGATGTCCGCGCATGCCTTCGTCAAATCCATCAATTGCCGGTACCGACACTGGACTATCTGCCGCTGTGGCTGGAGACGCTGCGCAGATCGCTGGCGGCCGACGGCGTGGCGGCGCTCTGGTGCCATGCATCGGGCGATCCGGCTGAAGCTTCCGACGCCACTTGCTGGTACGCACCGCAGGCGCCGGCGTCGGCCTGCGAGCGCCTCGCGGCCAGCGGCTGGGCGATGCCGCCAGTAGCGGAGTTGCAGCGCTCGCTCTCGCACGGTGAACTGCTGCGCGGTCATGCGCGCCGCTCGCGGGGATGCCCGGGGGCGTTGCCAACGACGTTTCGCCGTCCTCCCGAGCTCGATCGTTGCCTTCCCGACGGTGATTTGCTCGACGTCTGCCTGTTGCCGGTACCCCGGGCAACGGGCGATGCCGGTGAGCGTTGCGAGCGAGACGATGCATCGGTCGCCGCGCCCATCGGTGCTTTGCGGCTGCTGGTGTCGCGTCGCAGATCGCGTCCGCGCTTCAGCGCGCGCGAAGTCACGGCGTTCGAGACGGCTGCCGCAGAATTCACCACCGCCCCCGAGCGTCCCAATTTCCCGCCGCTCACAGCCATGACGCCCCCCGTGCCGAACCTTTGGCCCGAGGCGTCCGGCGACATTGGCGACGACGTGGCCGGCACGCTCGTCTGGCATCGGCGGCAGCCGGAGTGGGCCGACCCCGCGGCGCTGGCGCTGATGCATCGAGTATGGCGACCCATGCCGGGGCGTGCGTGGCCCGATGCGTGCGTGGTCGTGCAGGCGTGTCAGTCGCTCGCCGATGAACTGACGTTGCACCCGTCAGACGCCGTCTCGCCGGGCGTGCAGGTTTGCAAGGCGGTGGCCGTGCCCGGCGGCACGTTGCATCTGCACGCCACGCATTTGTGCGGCATGGGCGGCAGAACCACGGAGCGCGTGCGCATTGCCCTGCACCTTGCCGTACCGCCGACCCTGCGCCTGTTGCAACGGCTCTGGGGGACGGCGCTCACGCCCGTACAACGCGAGATTGCGATGCGTCTGCTGGCCGGCCAGTCGCGATCGCAGACGCGTGAGGCGTGCGCGATTGGCGTGCAGACGCTCAAGACGCATCTGTCGCTCATGCGCGCGCGCCTCGACCCTGTGCGCGACGCGTCGCTGCTCCTCGGGCTCGGCGGTTCGGGAGCGACCGGAAACGCTGATCGGATGTGACGTTCTTGCCGACGTGCCGCGGGGTGGACGGTGCGCCGGTGCGCAGCGGCAAAACGTCGCCTCGGCTAGAATAGACGCCTGTCGCCGCATCCTGCGGTGTGTGCATCCGAACCCCCCACGACCTCCGCCGATCGATGCAGATTCTCTTTATCGCCGACCCGCTCGACCAGTTCAAAACCTACAAGGACACCACGTTCTCGATGATGCGTGAAGCCGCGCGTCGTGGGCACCGCATCTTCGCGTGCGAGCCGCACGAGATGGCGTGGCAAGGCGCAACGGTCGATGCGCGCGTGAAGGAAATCCGCCTGACGGGCGATGCGCATGCCTGGTATGACGTCGTCGACACCCGTGTGGCGGCGCTCACCGAGTTCGACGCTGTGCTCATGCGTAAGGACCCGCCGTTCGACATGGAGTACATCAACGCCACGTGGCTGCTGGAAATCGCCGAGCGTGCCGGGGCGCGGGTGTTCAACAAGCCGAGCGCGATTCGGGATCATTCGGAAAAGCTCGCGATCGCCGAGTTCGGTGAGTTTGTCGCGCCGACGCTCGTCACGCGTGACGCCGCACGACTGCGCGCCTTTCACGCGGAACACAACGACGTGATCTACAAGCCGCTCGACGGCATGGGCGGTACGGGCGTATTCCGCATTGGTCCGGACGGCCGCAACCTCGGCGCGGTGATCGAGATGCTCGGTGAAAACGGTGCGCGCTCGGTGATGGCGCAGCGCTTCATTCCCGATATCAAGCTCGGCGACAAGCGCGTGCTGGTGATCGGCGGCAAGGTCGTGCCGCATTCGCTGGCGCGCATCCCGCAGGGTAACGAAGTGCGCGGCAATCTCGCGGCCGGTGGTCTGGGCGAAGCGCGTGACTTGTCGGCTCGCGATCGTCAGATTGCCGAAGCACTGGCCCCGATTCTCTGGCAACGTGGCCTGCTGCTCGTGGGGCTGGACGTCATTGGCGATTACCTCACGGAAGTGAACGTCACGAGTCCGACGTGCTTCCAGGAAATCACGGCGCAGACCGGTTTCGACGTGCCGAAGATGTTCATCGACGCGCTGGAACTGGCCGTCTGAGGCCAGGCGGGTCTGGGGTCCGGGGAGCGGCTTGGGGCAGACCCTAACGTGATGAAAATTCGGGGTTTTTGCGCGCCTGCTAAAATAAGAGTCCCAAAATCGACAGGTTCGCGTTCGTCGTTGTGTTTGTATCCCGAACACCCGCGGCGCTTGGCGTGCCTAGCATCATGGCTGGAATTCTGATTATTGCCCACGCACCGCTCGCCTCGGCACTTCGCGAGTGTGTTTCGCACATCTACGGCGGCTGTCCGTCGCGCATCGGCGCGATCGACGTCGTTCCCGACCAGGACACGGCGGCGCTCGTCGAGACGGCCCGCGAGCGCCTCGCGCAACTGCACGAGGAAAATGGCGTGCTGGTCCTCACCGATTTGTTCGGTGCCACGCCATCGAATGTCGCGGCGCAACTCGTCGGACCGAAAGTGCGTGTGCTCGCCGGGGTGAACCTGTCGATGCTCATCAAGGCGGTGTGCTATCGCTCGGTGCCACTCGACACACTGGCGGAGAAGGTGCTTTCTGGCGGATCTAAAGGTATTCTCGAAGTCGGCGCGGGTGCGCCGGCCACACACACTACGTCACACTGAAACATGCTTCGACAAGAAACGACGATCGTAAATAAATTGGGCTTGCACGCCCGGGCATCTGCAAAGCTGACGCAACTGGCGGCGAAATTTCAGAGTGAGGTCTGGCTGACCCGGAATGGTCGGCGAATCAACGCGAAGAGCATCATGGGGGTCATGATGCTGGCCGCCGGCATCGGCGCGAAAGTCGAAGTCGAGACCGAAGGCCCCGACGAGCAACAAGCCATGGATGAGATCCTGGCCCTCATCGCGAACAAGTTCGGCGAAGGGGAATAACGCGTCGTTGCGGTGCGTTGCGGCGCAGGGCAGGCGCGCCGCCAGGCGTGGACCGTGCATCGGCCGAACCGCTGCCCACCACCGCAAAACGCGACCCCCGACGCAGCGAAGTCCATAGCGAAGTCCATAGATTACGGTCGAATTATCCGCCTCTGAACTGGGGAGACCTCCTTGTCTTTCACCCTGCACGGCATTCCCGTTTCGCGCGGCATCGCGATCGGACGCGCTTATTTGCTTGCGCCCGCCACGCTCGATGTTCCGCACTATCTGCTCGATCCGTCGCAGATCGACGACGAAATCGCGCGCTTTCGTGGCGCTCAGGCGACCGTCCAGCACGAACTCGATACCCTCAAGGCAGAATTGCCGGACGACGCCCCTGGCGAGATGGGCGCGTTCCTGGACGTTCACACGCTCATCCTCAATGACACGTTGCTGGCCGATGCCGTCATCAAGCTGATTCGCGAACGCCGCTACAACGCGGAATGGGCGCTGACTACGCAGCTCGATGTGCTCGTTGCCCGCTTCGAAGACATCGACGACGAATACTTGCGTGAGCGTCGCGCGGACATCGAACAGGTGGCCGAGCGCGTGCTCAAGGCGCTGGCCGGTGCGCCCGGCATCCGTCATGTGGTGGCCGAGACGCCGCGCGACGACATGATCGTCGTGGCCCGCGACATTGCGCCGGCCGACATGCTGCAATTCAAGTCACAGACGTTCAAGGGCTTCGTCACGGATCTTGGCGGCAAGACATCGCATACGGCCATCGTCGCCCGCAGTCTGGGCATTCCCGCCGCGGTCGGCGTCGCACAAGCCAGTCTGCTCATTAAGCAGGACGACGTCATCATCATCGACGGCGACAGCGGCATCGTCATCGTCGATCCGGCGCCGATCGTGCTCGAGGAGTACAGCTACCGGCAAAGCGAGCGTGCATTGGAAGAGCGCCGCTTGCAGCGCCTGAAGCACTCGCCCGCGCAGACCATCGATGGCACGCCCATCCACTTGTTCGCCAACATCGAGTTGCCGGAAGACGCGAAGGCCGCGGTGGCCGCTGGCGCCGTCGGCGTAGGGCTGTTCCGGACGGAATTCCTTTTCATGAACGAGAAGGAGGCGCCAGCCGAAGAGGCGCAGTTCCAGGCGTACAAGCGTGCTGTCGAGTCGATGAAGGGGCTGCCGCTCACGATCCGGACCATTGACGTTGGCGCGGACAAACCGCTCGACAGCCACGACTCGTACGAGACGGCGCCGAACCCGGCGCTGGGGCTGCGGGCCATTCGATGGAGCCTGTCGGAGCCGCGCATGTTCCTGACGCAATTGCGGGCGATTCTGCGCGCGTCGGCGTTCGGCAAGGTGCAGATTCTGTTCCCCATGCTCGCGCACGCGCAGGAAATCGATCAGACGCTCGAACTCGTGCGCGAAGCGAAGGCGCAGCTCGATGCGGCCGGCCTGCTCTACGATCCGGGCGTGAAGCTGGGGGCGATGATCGAGGTGCCGGCCGCCGCGCTTACGGTCTCGATGTTCCTGAAGCGCCTCGACTTCCTGTCCATCGGCACGAACGATCTGATCCAGTACACGCTGGCGATCGATCGCGCGGACAATGCCGTCGCCCATCTGTACGACCCGCTGCATCCGGCTGTGCTGCGCCTGATCGCCATGACGATCCGTGAGGCGCACGCGTTCGGCGTGCCGGTGGCGGTGTGCGGCGAGATGGCGGGAGATCCGACGGCTACCCGTCTGCTGCTGGGGATGGGGCTGCGGGAGTTCTCGATGCATCCGAGCCAGTTGTTGCAGGTCAAGCAGGAGATCCTGCGGGCGCATCTGCCGGATCTGGAGCGGCCGGTTCAGGATCTGCTCGCCGCGACCGAACCGGAAGAGATGCAGGCGGCATTGGCGCGTCTGGCCGTGGCATGACGCACTGACACGGGACGCGTCACACGTCCCTCAAATGAAAAAGCTTAAAAAAGAGGGCGCCCGGTCATGCATGACCGGGCGCCCTTTTTTTCATGGCGACTCAGCGGGTGACTTTCAGTGCCGCTGTCCGCAGACCTTGCACGCCGGATTGCGGGCGCAGTGCATGGTGTGCCAGCTCATCTTGCGTGCGTCGAGCATCTGTAGACGGCCGACCAATGATGTTCCTATCCCCGTGATGAGCTTGATGGCTTCGGCCGCCTGCATGCTGCCAATAATGCCCACGAGCGGAGCGAGCACCCCCATCGTGGCGCAGGCCTGTTCGGGGAAGGGTTCGTCTGCCGGGAAGATGCACTCATAGCAGGGCGACGCCTCGTTGCGCACGTCGAAGACACTGATCTGTGCGTCGAAGCGCAGGGCCGCACCGGAGACCAGCGGTACGCCCGCCGCCACGCAGGCGCGATTGACCGCGTGACGCGTGGTGAAGTTGTCCGAGCCGTCGAGCACGACCGTGGCGTCGCGCGCGAGTGTCGTGAGCCGTGCTTGGTCAACGCGCTCGTTGATGACGTCGACGGCCACGTCCGGATTGATTTGCGCGATGCGATCGCGTCCGGAGATCACTTTGGGCCGACCCACGCTCTGTGTGTCGTGAAGAATCTGGCGTTGCAGGTTGGTGAGGTCGACGACATCGTCGTCGATCAGCGTGATGCGTCCGACGCCCGACGAGGCCAGATAGAGCGCTGCGGGCGAGCCGAGACCGCCCGCTCCCACGATCACGGCATGGGCGGCGAGCAAGCGCGCCTGACCCTCGATGCCGAGTTCGTCAAGCAGGATGTGGCGGGAGTAACGCAGCAACTGGTCGTCGTTCATCGCAAAACGGGTAGGAATAAAAAAACCGTGCCAGCTTTCGCGGGCACGGTTTGTAGTGTAAGGCGGATGCTTACTTCTTGTCCGCCGGCTTGGCCGGTGCGACGGTATCGGTCTTCGGATCCGTCTTGGCGGCAGCGGCAGGCGCGGCGGTCTTCGCAGCGTCCTTCGGCATCGGGCCAGCGTTGGCTTCCAGGCGCGACTTCGTGCGCTGAACCGGCTCGCCCTTGAGCTGATGGATGGCCTGCTGGAGCATGAAGTCGTCGGCGCTGCCCAGATCCGGCAGGCGTTCTTCGCGTTCCTTCTTGCGCTCTTCCGGCGTCTTCTTCGCGTTCTCTTCCTCGAGGCGGCGCAGTTCTTCCAGGCGGCGGACTTCGCGGGCGTCGATTTCCTTCTGCTCGTCAGGCGTTTGCGTGTTGTGCAGATGGTTCTGGTAATCGATTTCGCGCGTCACCAGCACGTCGTCCGGATCGCCCTTCGGATTCTGATCGACCGGCACGTCCGGCTTGATACCGATGGACTGGATCGAACGGCCGCTCGGCGTGTAGTAGTACGCCGTGGTCAGACGCAGCGCGGTATCCGGCGAGAGCTGACGCACGGTCTGCACAGAGCCCTTGCCGAAGGTCGTCTTGCCCATGATCAGCGCGCGCTTGGAATCTTGCAGCGCACCGGCCACGATTTCCGAGGCCGACGCCGAGTAGGCGTTGACCAGCACCACCATCGGCACCGTCTTCCAGAACGCGGCTTCACCCTTGAGCGGATCTTCCGGGCTGGCCGACAGGCGGTAGTTGTCGAACGTGGCCGTGTACTTCTGCTTGGCGTCTTCGATCTGCCCGTTGGTCGTCACGACCGTGGCACCTTCCTTCAGGAAGGCAGCGGACACACCGACTGCGGACTGAAGAATCCCGCCGCCGTTGTTACGCAGATCGAGCACCAGACCCTTGAGCGGTTGATCCTTGGCCAGTTCCTGCAACTTCTTGGCCAGATCCGGCACGGTGCGTTCCTGGAAGCTGGTGATGCGCACGTAACCGATGCCCGGCTCGAGCAGCTTGCCCTTGACGCTCTGCACACGAATTTCCGCGCGCACGATCGACACCGGGAAGGTGCGCTCGTCCGACTTGCGGAAGATCGTCAGCGTGACCTTGCTGCCCGGCGCGCCGCGCATGCGCTTGACCGCCTGGTCGAGGGTCATGCCGCGCACGGGCTTGTCGTCGATGCGGGTGATCAGGTCGCCGGGCTTCAGACCTGCCTTGAAGGCCGGGCTGTCTTCGATCGGCGAGATCACCTTCACGAGACCGTCTTCCTGCGAAATCTCGATGCCGAGACCGGCGAAGCGGCCGCGCGTCTGCTCTTGCAGCTCTTTGTATTCTTCCTTGTCGAGGTACGACGAGTGCGGATCGAGGCTGGACACCATGCCCTTGATCGCCGCAGTCAGCAGCTTCTTGTCGTCGACCGGCTGCACGTATTCGCGCTTGATCTGACCGAACACTTCGGCCAGCAGACGAAGCTGCTCGAGCGGCAATGGCGTGGTAGCGCTTTGTGCGGAAGCCTGCGAGAACGCGAGGGTGGCAGCCGCACCGGTCGCGAGGCCCAGCACGATCAGGCCGATGTGTTTGAGGGTTTGGCGCATATAGGCGTGGAAATTCCGGATTTTTCGGGGCGCCCGCCAATGGGCGCGCGCACTTTGGCGAAGTATAACCGTTTGCCCGCAGGGCGGACATTGCCCATTCGACAGGGACTTTTCCCGAGTGGTTCTGCAAAAAGTTCCGTTCAACGTGTCGTTGTCACGGGATTTTGGTCGGACGGCGTCCGATAGCGCGTAGCTTTTGCAGGCAGAACGCGCATTCGCAGGCGACGAGAGGCTGGAAAAGGGGCGCCGCGAAAACCGCCAAAATCGTGTTACGGCGTATTACGGGCAGGGCGGGAGACGAGGGAAGCGCACCGCGCAGGCGGTGCGCTTGGGTCCGGCTATCGGGATTTCGCCGCTATTGCAGTTTTCACAGCTTCCGCAGCTTTCGCTGCGTCAGCCGTATTCGCTGGACCGAAAGACGGCAATTACTTCGACTTGCCTTGCGCGGCCACGGCGGCCAGCGCGCCGGCGATCTTGTCCTGATCGCCCAGATAGTAATGACGGATCGGCTTGAGGTCGGCGTCCAGTTCATACACGAGCGGCGTGCCGTTCGGGATGTTCAGGCCGGCGATGTCGTCATCCGAAATGTTGTCGAGATGCTTGATGAGCGCACGCAGCGAGTTGCCGTGGGCGGCGACGAGCACCTGTTTGCCGGCGCGCACCGCCGGGCCGATCGACTCGTTCCACAGCGGCAGCACCCGCGCCACGGTGTCCTTCAGGCACTCCGTGAGCGGAATCTCTTCGCGCTTGAGCTTGGCGTAACGCGGGTCGTTGTACGAGCTGCGTTCGTCGTCCGCGGCCAGCGGGGGCGGCGGCGTGTCGTAGCTGCGGCGCCAGACGTGCACCTGATCGTCACCGTACTTGGCGGCGGTCTCAGCCTTGTTCAGGCCGGCCAGTGCGCCGTAGTGACGCTCATTCAGACGCCAGCTGTGCACCACGGGAATCCACATCTGGTCCATGGCGTCCTGCACGTGCCACAAGGTGCGGATCGCGCGCTTGAGGACCGACGTGTAGGCGAGATCGAACTTGAAGCCGGCTTCGGCGAGCAGATTGCCTGCCTGGCTGGCTTCAGCAACGCCCTTTTCGGTCAGGTCGACGTCGACCCAGCCGGTGAAGCGATTTTCCTTGTTCCACGTCGATTCGCCGTGGCGGATGAGAACGAGCTTGTACATGAGCAAACTTCAGTCAGAGTTGGAAAGCGGGGGCAGCCGGTGAGACGCTGGATAATCGCAGCGCCTTGTGCGGCAAGGCCCGGCGCGGGCTTTGCGGCAACAATTCAGGGACTTTCGGGGTGACAAAAACGTGGCCACCGACGTCCGGCGCAGCGATTGGCAACGCGACTCGTCGGCGCAATCACGGATTATTTTATAATGATCGGATTCTTTTGATCTTTTTCAGGTGGTTTGTGAAGTTCTTTTCCGATTACACCAACCTCGCGCTGATCGCGATTGCCCTCGTTTCGGGCGGCATGCTGGCCTGGCCGGTCTTCAAGCGCGGAGGGCGCGGGCTGTCGACGCTGGAAGCGACCCAGCTCATCAATCGTAAGGGCGCGGTGGTGCTCGACGTGCGTTCGGGAGAGGAGTTCGCCGGCGGCCACCTGCCGTCCGCGCGAAATGTGCCGCTCGACGACGTAGAGCAAAAAATCGCTCAGGTCATCAAAAACAAGGCAGCACCGGTACTTATCGTGTGCAAGAGCGGTCAACGCTCCGCACGTGCTCAGACGCTGCTGCGCAATCTTGGCTATGCTGAAGCGTTCAGCCTCCAGGGCGGCATCGCTGCCTGGCAGGAAGCCGGCCTGCCGGTCGTCAAGTAATCGAGGAGTTGCAAGTCATGCCGAAGATCGTGATGTACAGCACGCAAGTGTGCCCGTATTGCCAGATGGCGGAACGCCTGCTGCGCCAGCGCGGCGTTCAGGAAATCGAGAAGGTTCTGATCGACAAGGAGCCTGCCCGCCGCGAGGAAATGATGGCGCGCACGGGTCGCCGCACGGTGCCGCAAATCTACATCGACGAGCGCCACATCGGCGGTTACGACGATCTGTCGGCACTCGATCGTGCGGGTGGCCTTCTGCCGCTCTTGCAAGCGGCCTGATACCCCCTAAAATAGTGCGCCCAGCCGCGTGTCTGCGCGGCTGTCTCATACCCAAGGAAACGAAATGTCCGACCAGAATCAGCCGTTTTTCAGCATCCAGCGCGCTTACCTGAAAGATCTGTCGCTCGAGCAGCCGAATTCGCCCGCGATCTTCCTCGAGCAGGAGATGCCGACCGTTGAAGTGCAACTGGACGTCGCCGCTGAGCGTCTGGCCGAGGAAATCTTCGAAGTCGCGGTGATCGCCACCGTGACGGCCAAGATCAAGGACAAGGTTGCGTTCCTGGTCGAGGGCAAGCAAGCCGGCATTTTCGAAATCCGCAACGTGCCGGTCGAGCAGCTCGACCCGCTCATCGGCATCGCCTGCCCGACGATCGTCTACCCGTACCTGCGCGCCAACGTGGCCGACGCCATCAGCCGTGCCGGCTTCCAGCCGATCCACCTGGCCGAAGTGAACTTCCAGGCGCTGTACGAGCAACGTCTGGCACAACTGGCCGAGCAACAAGCGGCCAACGGCGAGACGCCGGCCCCGGGCATCGTGATGCCCGACGGCTCGTCCGCTCAGACTCACTAAGCGCTTGCGCTTGATCGACGCGACGGCCTGCCCCGTGCCGGCCTTCGCGTCGAGGCCCCCCTCATGAAGATTGCCGTATTCGGTGCAGGTGCCTGGGGCACCGCGATGGCGAGTCACATGGCAGCACGCCATGACGTTGTTCTCTGGGCGCGCGACACGGCGCTCGTGAAGCAACTGACCGACTCCCACGAGAATTCCGCCTATCTCCCCGGTTCCACGCTGTCTCCTCGTCTGCGATTCGAAGCCGATTTCGCGACGGCGCTGGCGCATGGCACGGGTGAGCACGCATTGTGCGTAGCTGCTGTGCCGGTCGCGGGCTTGCGTGCGTTGGCTGGCCACATGGCGCTTGCCTCGCATCCGCCGCAGAACCTGATCTGGCTTTGCAAGGGTTTCGAGGCCGATACCGGGCTGCTGCCGCATCAGATCGTTGCCGAGGTGTTTCCGCAGGTTGCGGGTGGTTCGCTCTCCGGGCCGAGCTTTGCGCGCGAGGTTGCGCAAGGACTGCCGGCAGCACTGACCATCGCGAGCGCGGTACCGGCGCTGTGCGAACTGACGATTGCCGCCTGCCACTTCGGCGCGCTGCGTATCTATTCGAGTGATGATCTCGTCGGTGTCGAAGTCGGTGGCGCCGTGAAGAACGTACTCGCGATTGCCACGGGCGTCAGCGACGGGCTGGGCCTGGGTCTGAATGCCCGCGCCGCACTGGTGACGCGCGGTCTGGCCGAAATGACCCGCCTGGGTGTTGCCTTGGGCGGCAAGCCCGAGACGTTCATGGGGCTGACGGGCATGGGCGATCTGATTCTGACGGCGACCGGCGATTTGTCGCGTAACCGTACGGTCGGTCTGCAACTGGCGACGGGCAAGTCGCTTGATGACGTGCTCGCTTCGTTGGGGCATGTCGCCGAAGGCGTCCGGTGTGCGCGTGCCGTGCGTGATCTGGCGCATGGGCATGGCGTCGAAATGCCGATTACCGACGCCGTATGTGCGACGTTGTTCGATGGTCTGCCCGCCCGCGCAGCCGTGGAAGCCCTGCTGCGGCGCGATGCCCGCGCTGAACGCGAGGATGAGGCGGACTAGCGAGCACTAGCGGGGGCTCACAAGGGGGCGAATCCATGTCGCACGTTGTCCGTCTACGCGCCTCGCAAGGCGATATCACACAGTCCCGGGTCGATGCCATCGTGAATGCCGCGAACGAATCGCTGCTGGGCGGTGGCGGCGTCGATGGCGCGATTCATCGCGCGGCGGGCCCCGAACTCCTCGAAGCCTGTCGCAAACTGCGCGGCTGTCCGACCGGACAGGCGAAGCTCACGCCGGGGTTTCGTCTCAAGGCGAAGTTCGTGATTCATACGGTCGGCCCGGTCTGGCAGGAGGGCGATGACCAAGCGCCCGCCCTGCTGGCGAGTTGCTACCGCGAGAGCCTGCGTCTGGCGTCGGCGCACGATTGCCGGAGCGTGGCATTTCCGGCGATCAGCTGCGGCATCTATGGCTATCCGCCCGAACTGGCCGTGCCGTTGGCCGTATTCACCGTGCGCAATGCGCTGCCTCACTTCCCTAACATCGAGCAGGTGGATTTCGTCTGTTTCGATGCGCCAATGCTGGCCCGCTATCAGGCGGAACTCGCCAGTCAGGACCCGCCGGCATAGCCCTGCTGACGCCATGCTTCGAAGACCACCACCGCAACCGTATTCGATAGATTGAGGCTGCGGTTGCCGGGGCGCATCGGCAGGCGCACGCGTTGCGTGGTGGCAAACGTGTCGAGCAGTTCCGGGGCGAGCCCGCGGGTTTCCGAGCCGAAGATGAACCAGTCACCCGGCGCGAACGACAACGCTCCGAAGGGGCGCGAGCCGCGTGTCGTCAGCGCGAACATCCGCGAGGGATCCGGCGTCTCGGCGGCCAGAAACGCGTCCCAGTCCGGGTGAACCTTCATCTCTGCGTACTCGTGATAGTCGAGCCCGGCGCGGCGCATACGTGCGTCGTCGAGCGGAAAGCCAAGGGGTTCGATCAGATGCAGACGGGCGCCCGTATTGGCACACAGGCGAATCACGTTGCCGGTGTTCGGCGGGATTTCGGGCGAAACGAGAACGACGTTGAACATGAGTGTGGGGGGACAGAGTTATCGGGAGGATGGCGTACGCAACACAACGGCCGCAAGCACATGCGTTGCACCCGCGTGCTTGAGCGCGGCTGCTGCGGCGTCGCAGGTCGCGCCGGTGGTCATGACGTCGTCGATCAGCACGACCCGGCGTCCGCGCACACGGTCGCTCGCGACGAAAGCGCCGCGCAGATTGCGTCTGCGTTCCTCGCGGGACAGCCGTCGCTGTGCGGCGGTCGTCCGTTCGCGGCGCAGCACCTGGGCGCTGGCGGGCAGATGGGCTCGACGTGAGGCCACCCGCGCAAGTTCCCAGGCCTGATTGAAGCCACGCGACGCCAGTCGGGAGGGCGCGAGCGGCACGGGCACCAGCAGCGGTGTGACGTCGCCAAGGGCGCTCAGGGTGCTCAGGGCGTCACCAAGGCGTTCGCCGAATTCACGAGCGAGCGGCAGGGCGCCATGGTATTTCAGACGAATCATCAGCGTATCGAGCGGTGCCACGTAGTCTGCGAGCGTCAACGTGGCGTCGAATGCAGGCCGGTATCGCAGGCATTGTCCGCAGACGACGGATGACGGGGTGCGGCAAATTGTCGCACCTTCGGCGTCGAGCGTCGTCGTGCCGTCGACGGGAATCGCCAGCGATGGCAATGCGGCGGCGCATTGATGGCAGCGCAACGGCGCGTCGGGCCGGGAGGCGTCGAATGCGTGCGCGCAGTCGGCACAGATCTGTCGCGCGGCGCGTCGATGGCAGATTGCACAGTGATCCGGCAACGCCATGCGCAGCAGTCCGCCAGCGAGTCGGGCGAGCGTGGGGAGAGTAGCGCGAAGGATGGGCAAGGCGATAGCAGGGTCGAAGTGACGTGACGGGCTGAGCGGCCGCGTCGTCGAAGAACGCCGTGGGCTGGCGCCCGGCCGCCGGACGGGCCGGGCCGTTCAGCGATCGTAGCGGTGCCCGATGCGTTCGGACAGCAACGAGTATACTGCCGACTCGCCTTTTCGCCTGCCCCATGAAGCCTTCTGCCGCTCCCCAAAACCCGTCCTCAGCGTTCTCCGCCCGCTTTTTGCGCACCGCGTTCGATCGTCGCGCGCCGAACTGGCACGAGGCCGATTTCCTGATGCGGGAAGTGGCGTCGCGGCTCGCGAGCCGGCTCGATTACATCAAGCTCAAACCCAGGCGCGTGCTGGACGCAGGGTGCGGCACGGGCGGCGACCTGCTCAGCTTCGGCGAGCGCTACCCCGAGGCCTATCGCGTGGGGCTCGACGCCTCGTTCGGCATGGCCAAAACGGCCGCCGCCGCAGGGGCGACGACCGGCTGGCGTCGGCTGCTGCGCAGCGCGCCGCCTTACGGCGTAGTGCAGGCCGACTTCTCGGCACTCCCGTTCGCCCCTCGCACGTTCGACCTCGTGTGGTCGAATCTCGCCCTTCACTGGTATCGGGAGCCGCATCGCGTCATTCCCGAGTGGCATCGCGTGCTGAGCACGGATGGCTTGCTGATGTTTTCGGCCTATGGTCCCGACACGCTGCGTGAATTGCGCGCGGCCTGGGCGGAAGTCGATGACGTGCCACATGTGCTCGAACCAACGGACATGCACGATCTGGGCGACATGATGGTAGCGAGCGGCTTCGATACGCCGGTGACGGACATGGAGCGTCTCACGCTCACCTTCGAATCGCCGGACACGCTGTTGCGCGATGTGCGTCTGCTGGGCGTGAATCCGCGACCGGAGCGTCGTGGCGGGCTCACGGGGCGGGCGCGTCATGCGGCCTTGCGCGCGGCGCTGGAGCGTCAGCGGCGTGAGGATGGCACGATTGCGCTCACGTTCGAACTCGTCTACGGCCACGCCTGGAAAATCCCTGAAAAGACCGATGCGGCGGGCAACGCCATCGTTCGTCTTCAGGACATCGGGCGCGGCGGCCGGCCCCGCTGAGCGTTATCCTCGAACGCGTTCACGCACTTGCGGACACGTTCGACGCATTCCTCTTCGGTTTCGCGCCGACCTCCCGATTCCCGCTTGCGCAGTCGCGCACAGCTTCCCAAATACCCCGCCGCATCCTGCGTCCTACACGACTATGCAGGTGTTCTGCGCTCGTCCGGTTCGCTTAAATGACGCTTCACGGCGTGCATGAGCGAAGGACTTTGCAACTCGCATTCACTTCGCTTCGCCACGCCATTGCGTTGCCTTCGGGCGGGACTTCGGGAGGTGGGGGGTGGGGTATCAGCACGAAACGTCGGTGGTGCCGCCGCAGGTCGGGGCCGGAGAGCGCGACAATGTGCGCGACGGCCTGCCCTTGCGGGTCGGGGGTGCATTTCTGGCGCCGACAGTTCCTGTCTTCGCGCCGGTTGATGGCCTGTGCCCCGCCACGGTTCACCTCAAGCTGGAGGGGCTGAATCCGGTCGGTTCCATCAAGCTCAAGACCGCGCTTCAACTGATCGAGGATCTGGAGGCGACGGGTCGCATTCACGCGAACACGCAGATCGTCGAGTCGTCGTCCGGAAACCTCGGGGTGGCGTTGGCGATGGTTTGTGCGAATCGCGGCTATCGATTCACCTGCGTGACCGATCCCAATACATCGCGTCAGGCCATCCGGGCCATGCAGGCAGCCGGCGCCCGCGTTGTGCGCGTTGAGCGTCGCGATGCGCAGGGCGGCTATCTCGGGACACGTATTGCGTGGATCCGGGAGCAGGTGGCGCGTAACGCGCAATGGGTGTGGGTGAATCAATATGCCAACCCCGCAAACTGGCGTGCGCATTATCGATGGACGGCACCCGAGATCTTCGCGGCGTATCCCGACGTCGATCATCTGTTCATCGGTGCCGGCACGACCGGCACATTGATGGGGTGCCTGCGCTACGTGCGTGCGCATCGGCTGTCGACCCGTGTGATCGCGGTCGACGCTGCCGGCTCCGTCACGTTTGGCGGTCCGCCGGGACCACGACGCATTCCGGGCTTGGGGACGAGTTGCCGTCCGCCGCTGTGCGAGCCGCTGAGCGCTGACCCGCCCGACGCCATCGTCTACGTGCCGGAAGCCGAAACCCTCCGCATGTGTCATGGGTTGGCCGCGCGCGGCTTGCTTGCCGGCGGCTCCACGGGGAGCGTGCTGCGAGCCGTGCAAATGTCGTCGGAAGACATCGCTGCCAACGACACGGTGGTCGCCATCGCGCCCGACATGGGCGACAAGTACCTGGACACCCTCTATGACCCCGACTGGGCCGCTGCATGCGCCGACGATCTTTCCGGCGCGGTTCGCGGGACATCCCAACCCGTCGACACTGTGAGTCCCTCATCGTCATGAACGCATTACCGTTACCGCAATTTCGCGTGTTTACCGGCGAGCAGATCGACGCTGCCATCGGGGCGGGCAAGTCGGCCGTTCTCGATGCGGTCGAAGCGGCCTATCGCGCCCACGACGCCGGGCGCACGGTGAATCCCGAAAGTCAGTTTCTCCGCTTTCGTGACGGACAGCGCAATCGCATCATCGCGTTGCCTGCCCACATTCGTGAGCGCGACGGTGAGGGGGGTGTCACCGGCATCAAATGGATATCGAGCTTTCCTGAGAACATCGAGCGCGGAATGCCGCGTGCCTCCGCCGTCCTCATTCTGAACGACGCCATGACCGGCTATCCGATGGCGTGCATGGAGGCGAGCATCATTAGTGCCGCGCGCACGGCGGCGAGTGCGATCAGCGCCTTGCGCTGTCTCGCGGGCGATGCGCGTGCTGCGAAGGAAACGCCCCGGAGAAGCTTGCGTGTGGCGTTCGTTGGTGCGGGTGTTATCGCGCGTCATGTGGCCGAATGTCTGCCGCTCGCGGCGCTGCCGATCGGTGAGGTGACGGTGCACGACCTGCACAACGATTACGCGGTGTCGCTCGCGAACCGAATCAGGCGCCACCCCGGTTACGAAGCTCGCACGGAGGCGTCGCTCGAGAGAACCATCCGCGATTCCGCCGTCATTGTGTTCACCACGACGGCGTCTTCACCTTATCTCGACAACCCGGATTGGTTTTCGCACTGCCCCATCGTGCTGCATCTCTCGCTGCGCGACCTCGCGCCCGCGATCGTTCTCGCGTCCCACAACGTTGTCGACGACATCGATCATTGTCTGCGCGCGATGACCTCGCTTCATCTCACGGAGCTCGACGTCGGACACCGCCGCTTCGTAACGACGTCGCTGCCGCATTTGCTCAGTGGTGGCGAGCCACCGGCGCGTGATCGGCCGATCGTGTTCTCCCCCTTCGGTCTGGGCATTCTCGACATTGCCGTCGGGCGCTGGGTCTACGAGCAACTGGCCGCGCAGCAGGCGCCTGTTCCCCGATTTTTCTACGATATGCAACGCGCATGACCTCTGTCTCCTCCAGCCCCTCGC
>Ga0181519_10002008_pt1 | contig 17589 bp, 12 predicted proteins | sample PEATcosm2014_Bin_26_FD_121102 | JGI IMG/M metagenome (GOLD analysis project Ga0181519, IMG submission 121102) | Peatland microbial communities from MTU Mesocosm Facility, Houghton, MI, USA - PEATcosm2014_Bin02_10_metaG | ecosystem: Environmental > Terrestrial > Soil > Wetlands > Peat | place...
GAAAAGACCGGCAAGCTGCTGCCGGCCGACCCGGCCCGGCGTTACGAGACGCTGCAATGGGTGATGTTCCAGATGGGCGGCGTCGGCCCTATGTTCGGCCAGCTCGGCTTCTTCCACAAATTTGCCGGCAGCCAATACGAGGACAAACGCCCGCTGGAACGCTACCGCGCCGAATCCGAGCGGCTGCTCCGCGTCCTCGAGACCCGCCTCGAAAATCGCGCCTTTGTCATGGGCGACGAATACACGATCGCCGACATTGCGTTGATCGGCTGGGTGCGCGCACTCATCGGCTTTTACGGCGCGGGCGAGCTCGTGCACTACGACACTTTCGTCAATGTGCCGCGCTGGTTCGACGCGGTGCTGGCGCGGCCCGCGGCGCAACGTGGCTTGACAGTCTGCGCCTGAGGGCGGCCGGTTCGCTCTAGAAATCCTTCCACGCCTCGTCCTTCGACGGCAACGCGACCAGATGCGGCCGGCCTGACGGCCGGCCTTTCGGCGGGACGGCGGCCCGTTGCGGGGCAGGAAACGCATGCGGCGCCGCGGCCTGAAGCTGACGCCGCAGCGGCGCGTTCGTGGCGCGGCCGATGACGAATTGCGAGACCAGCTCCATCAACCGCGCGGCGTCGCGGGTCAGGCTCTGCGTCGAGGCTTCGATTGCTCCACCATCGCGGCGTTTTGCTGCGTCGTCCGATCCATCTCGCGGATCGCGATATTGACCTCGTCGAGGCTGCTGGACTGATCGCGCGCGCCGCTGGCGATCTGATTGACGATGCCGTTGATACGCGAAATCTCGCTGCCGATCCGCTTCAGCGCCGCGCCGGTTTCGGCCACAAGCCCGACGCCGTTGGCGACCTGATCGCCCGAAGCCGTGATCAGCGCTTTGATTTCCTTAGCCGCCTCCGCGGATCTGAGCGCCAAAGCGCGCACCTCGGCGGCGACGACCGCGAATCCCTTGCCGGAGTCGCCGGCGCGCGCCGCCTCGACGCCGGCGTTGAGAGCGAGCAGATTCGTTTGGAACGCGATCTCGTCGATCACGCCGATGATCTGGCTGATGTGGTTGGCGGATTTGGAAATCTCGTCCATCGCCGCCACCGCCTTGGCGACGGTTTCGGCGCTGCGTTGCGAATCGGCGTCGGTCGCCGCAACCACGTCGCGCGCATGGGCGACGGCTTCCGCCGATTTTTGCACCGCGCCGGTGATCTGCTCCAGCGCCGCCGAGGTCTCTTCGATGTTGGCGGCCTGCTGCTCCGTGCGCAGCGAAAGATCGTTGGAGGCGTTGGCGATGTCGCGGGAATTGGATTCGATCGAATCCGCGCATTCGACGACGGCGGCCATTGCGCTCTTGAGCTTGGCGGTCGCTTCGTTGAAATCGTCGCGCACGCCCGCGTATTCGGCCGAGAAGCTGCCGTTGAGGGCCTGATCGAGGTCGCCTGACGCCAAGCGTCGCAGCGCTTCACCCAGTCCGCTCATCGCTTCGCTGAGCGCGGCATGGGCCCGGGCGCGGTCGGCCGAACCGCGTTCGCGTTCCGCCGCGGCGGCCATGCGTTCTTCCCGCGCTTCCGTTTCGAGCTTGGCGCGATGTTGGAGGCTTTCTTCCTGGAACACGCGCGAGGCGCGGGCCATGGCGCCGATCTCGTTGTCGAGTTCCGACGCCGTGATCTCGATTTGGGTTTCGCCGCGCGCCAGCGCCGTCATCGTGCGGGTCAGGGCGGTGATCGGCTTCGCCACCCCACGCCAGAGCGCGACGCCGGAGGCGACCGTCAATGCGGCGGCGCCGAAAAACATAGCGACGATCTTGAAGAAGGCGTCCTTGCCGAGCCCTCGTCCGTGCTCGGCCGCGGCGTCGCCGCGCGCGACATTTTCGGCGACTTCGCGGCTCAGTCGGTCTTGAAAGCCGTGGATCGCTTCGCGCATTTCGTTGCGGTAGAGCGCCGCCGCGGCTTCGGCTTGGCCGGCGCTCGCCGCCGCGACAAACTTGTCGTCCGCTTGGGCGTAGGCGCGCCAGAGGCCGCTGATCTCGCCGACGCCGCGACGTTCGTCGTCGTCGCGCGCCAGCGCGGTCTCAGCATCGAGCGCCTTGTCGATCTGGCCGCGGATGGCTTGCAGGGTCTTGGCTTCGGCCGTCCTGCCGTCCGGGGGAGCCATGATCAGCGCCGCTTCAATGACCCGAAACCGTTGCGCCAGAAACAGCAATTCGCCGAGCGCCTGCGTCCGCGGCAGCCAATGCGTTCGCATTTCTTCCGCCGCGACCTCGACGCCCTCGAGGCGCTCGAGGGCGACCGCGCCGAGCGCCAAGGCGCAACCCAATGCGATGCCGTAAGCGATCGCGATCTGCGTGGCGATGCGCAATTGGCCGGTCCCCCGCGCCAGGCGGGCGAAAAAATCGGTCATGTCTTCCACTCGGGGATGTCGAGGAAGCGGACAGGTCGGGTTCGGACCGGCAGCGTTCCAGCGGCCTCATGCCCGCGCCGCGAGGTCTAGCCAACGCGCCGCGTGAAACGTAAACAAGGGCCTAACGCAAGAAGGTTAACAGGACCAAAATATCCGGCGGTTCTCGGCGGCGACGGGCAAGGATTTCCATGGGACCGCTTCAGGGTTTGCGGGTCGTCGAAATGGCGGGCCTAGGTCCGGCGCCTTTCGCCGGCATGATGCTGTCCGATCTCGGCGCCGACGTCATCCGCATCGACCGCAAGGCCAAAGGCGCCGGCGACGGCTTCGATGCTGTGAAACGCGCCAATTTCGTCGATCGCGGCCGGCGCTCGGTGGCGATCGATTTGAAGCGTGAGGCGGGCGTCGCGCTGGCCCTGCAATTGATCGCCGCCTCCGACGCGGTCATCGAAGGATTTCGGCCGGGCGTGATGGAGCGGCTGGGGCTTGGACCCGACGTTTGTCTGGCGGCGAACCCGAAGCTCGTCTACGGGCGCGTCACGGGTTGGGGGCAAACCGGCCCGCTTGCCGCGACGGTGGGCCACGACATCAACTACATCGCCCTGACCGGCGCGCTGCACGCCATCGGGGCCGGTGAGACGCCGTCGCCGCCGCTCAATCTGGTCGGCGATTTCGGCGGCGGCGCGATGATGCTCGCCTTCGGGGTCTTATGCGCGCTGTGGGAATCGCAGCGCTCGGGCAAGGGCCAAGTCGTCGACGCCGCGATGACCGACGGCGCTTCGCTACTGATGGCGATGATTTATGGCTTCAAGGCCAATGGCGCGTGGCGGGACGCGCGAGCGAGCAATCTGCTGGACGGCGGCGCGCCGTTCTATGGCGCCTATGCGTGCTCGGACGGCAAGTGCGTCGCCATCGGTCCGCTCGAGCCGCAATTCTTCTCAGCCTTTGTCGAGGGTCTCGGACTCGACGCGGCTGACCTCGGCGACCGCTGGGATCCCAGAAACTGGAGCGCCTGGCGCGCGGCGATCGGCGCGGCTTTCTCGACGCGACCGCGCGACGAATGGGCCAGAGTTTTCGCTGGTTCCGACGCCTGCGTGACGCCGATCCTCGACATGTCCGAGGCGCCGGATCATCCCCACAACACCGCCCGAGCGACCTTCGTCAGGGGGCCGCATGGGCCGGAACCGCAGCCCGCGCCGCGCTTTTCACGCACTCCGGGCGAAATCGCCCATCCGCCGGCGCAGCCGGGCGCCGACAGCGAGGCGATCCTGAGCGAACGCGGCTTTTCGGCGGCGCGGATCGCCGAACTCAAAGCGGCCGGGGCGATCTGACAGCGCTCACGGGGCCGCGTGGCACACCGCTTCGATATTGTTGCCGTCGGCGTCGAGGACAAAAGCGCCGTAATAATGGGCGTGGTAATGCGGCCTCACGCCCGGCGGGCCATTGTCGCGACCGCCGGCCGCGATCGCGGCAGCGTAGAAGGCGTCGACTTCGGCGCGGGTCTGAGCGGTGAAGGCGACATGCACGCCACCCTTCGGCCGGTCGCCGGTCCCGATCCAGAAGAACGGTTTTTGCTCGCGGCCAAAGCCGGCGTAGGCGCCGGCGCCGCTCTCCTCCGGGGTGACTTCCCAGATGAGCGCGAGCCCCAACGGCGCCAGCGCGCGGGCGTAAAACAACTTCGCGGCGGCGAACTCCGAAACGGTGAAACCGATATGATCGAGCATGCTTGACCTCGCTGTGTCCGACTAAGCGCGCTCAAGCATCGTCGACCCGCGTCGTCGGATAATGAAACGAAGCATAGCGTAGGATAAGCACGGCGAGCGCCAAAATGAGCGTGCCGCCCGCCAGGATCAGCACCCCAAGCGTCGGCGACTCCGAGCTCTGCACATAGACGATCAAATGCCGGGTCAGCGCCGTGATCCCGACATAGATCAGGAAGCGCACCGGCAGATGGTTGGTGCGGAAATAGATGCCGACCATCGAGCCGATCTCGAGATAGATGAACAGCAGCAGCAATTCGTCGAGACGCACCTCGCCGCGATCGATCATGCCGCGGAACGAATTGAACGCCGCCCATACCGTCGAGGCGCCGATCGCGAACAGGCCGACGATATGGAAGGCCTCCGAAAAGAAATAGCCGAGCGGGTCGACATAGGTACGCAAGCGCCGCGCCGCCTTCACGCCGGTCAGACTTCGCTCGGTCATCGTCGCCTCCGCTTGCCGTCACGGCGAAGCTTCGGCCATTACGCCACGCCGCCCCTGCGTAGATCAATCCCCTTCGGGACCGAGGAAGCCGCCGGATTGCCGCAGCCAAAGGCCGGCGTACACCCCCTGGCGCTCCAGCAATTCGCGATGCGATCCCATTTCGACGATACGGCCTTTTTCGAGCACGATCAGACGATCCATCGCGGCGATGGTCGAAAGCCGATGCGCGATGGCGATCACCGTCTTGCCGCGCATGAGTTCGTCGAGGCTCTCCTGGATCGCCGCTTCGATTTCCGAATCGAGCGCGGAGGTCGCCTCGTCGAGCACTAGGATCGGCGCATTCTTCAGCAACACGCGCGCAATGGCGATGCGCTGACGCTGGCCGCCCGAGAGCTTTACCCCGCGTTCGCCGACAAGCGTTTCGTAGCCCTGCCGGCCGTTGGGATCAGTCAGATCGGCGATGAAGTCATGCGCGTGCGCCTGCCGGGCGGCGTCGATGACGTCTTCGAGCGAGGCGTCGGGGCGGCCATAGCGGATGTTGTCCAGGATCGAGCGGTGCAGCAGCGAAGTGTCCTGCGTCACCATGCCGATCTGCTGGCGCAGACTGTCCTGCGTCGCCTCGGCGATGTCGCAGCCGTCGATCAGGATGCGACCGCTCTCGACGTCGTAGAAGCGCAGCAACAGATTGACCAGCGTCGACTTGCCCGAGCCGGAGCGCCCGACGAGACCCACTTTCTCGCCGGGCGATATGGCGAGATTCAGATCGTCGAACACGCCGCCGTCGCGGCCGTAATGGAAGCGCACGTGGTCGAATACGATCGCCCCCCGCGTCGCGCCGAGGTCGCGAGCTTCAGGCCTGTCGACGAGGCTGCGCGGCTTCGAGACGGTGTTCATGCCCTCCTGGGTCTGGCCGATGTTGTCGAAGATCTGGATCGCGCTCCACATCACCCACATCGACATCGTCATGGTGCGGATCGCCAGGCCCGTGGCGACCGCGATTTCGCCGATCGTCACCGCGCCCGATCGCCACAGCGCGACGCAGGTCGCCGTCTCTGCGACCAGCAGAACGCTGTTGTTCACCGAAACGGTGAGGTTGAGCAAGGTGACCACGCGGGTCTGGCCGCGATAGCTATGGGTATGCTCCGCCAGGGCTTCCTTCGCGTGCTGATCCTCGCGCTCGAGATGGGCGAACAGCTTGACGGTCTGGATGTTGGCGTAGCTGTCGACGATCCGGCCGGTGAGGGTGGCGCGTCGATGCGCCAAATCCTCGGAACGGCGACGCACGCGCGGCACGAAAAAGGCGAGCGCGCCGACGTAGACGACCACCCACAGCGCCAGCGGCGCGGCGAGCCGCCAATTGGCGCTCCCCAGGATCGCCAGCGAGGTCGTGACGAACACGACCACGAACCACAGCGCGTCGATGAGCTGCACCACCGAATCGCGCAGCGAAACGCCGGTCTGCATGATGTTGGAAGCGATGCGTCCGGCGAAATCGCTGGCGAAATAGGAAACGGATTGCCTGAGCACATAGCGATGCGTCTGCCACCGGATCAGGTTGGTCATGCCCGGCGCTACGGCCTGCAGGCCGACGAGATCGTGCGCCAGCCCCGCGATCGGCCGCCCGACGAGCACCAGCGCCGCCACGGCGGCGAATTCGGCGCCGTGCAGGCGAAACAGGTCCTCCGGCGGCGTGGCGCGCAGCAGATCGACGAGCGCGCCGACGAAGCGAACGATGAAAGCCTCGATGCCCGAGACGACGACGCCGATCGCCATCAGGGCGAGCAACTGCGGCCACACCTGCAGGCCGTAGCGCAGATAGAAGCCGCTCAGCGTGGCCGGTGGCGTCGATTCGTCATGCGGACGAAAAGGATCGATCAGGGATTCGAAATAGCGGAACATGGGCGGACCAGCGGCGCGGGGGCCTTGGCGACAAGGCGCGCGTTTTGAGGCGAATGGGGAACGCTGAGCTTTGTTGCGAACTCAGGCTGCAGCGGGCGACGAAAGGCCGAAAATGACCCTATTAATGCCGCGAGGCGGAATGGCGCGATAAAGCATACGCATGTTCGCCTCCCTCGCTCGACCGGCGCAAAACCGCCGGGCGCGCGAACCTTACCCTAGTACGGCGAGAAAGAAAGCGGCGTCCGATCACCTTTGCGCGATTTCCGAGCCCTGTGGCTCGGCGGCGACACACGAGGTCAGCGCTTGCCGACCGCCCAATCGAGACCCAGCTCGAGCCGGTCGTTGCCCCAGAACACTTCGCCGTCCTCGGTGACGAGACAGGGCGCGCCCGGCAGACCCAACGTCTTGGCGGTCTCGCCTTCGGCCTTGAGGCGCCCCTTGTTGGCCTCCGACTGCGCGGCGGCGAGCGTCTCCACCGGATCGAGGCCGCAGTCGGCGATAATCTCGGTGAGATCGGCTATAGCCGAGATCGCCCGTCCCGCGCCAAATTCGGCGCTGTAGACTTGGCGGGAGAACGCCGCGCGCGCCTCGTTCGGCAGAGAAACCGCCACGCGCGCCGCGAGCAGGGAATTTTGCGGAAAGGGCTGCGGCCGGACGAACGGCAGGCCGAGCGACGCGCACACGCGCTCCATGTCCCGCCACATGTAGCGTCCCTTGACCGGATAGATATTGAACGGGGAATCGCGCCAGCCGGCTTCGGCGAAGATCGGACCGAGGAGGAACGGACGCCAGTTGAGCGGGACCCCGCGCTCTCCGGCTAACGCGCCGATCCGCATCGCTGCAGGATAGGAATAGGTCGAGGCGAATTCGTACCAAAACTCAACGGGTCCCATCGCCTCCGCCCTTCCTTTGACGGTAAAGGGCCGCCCGGCGGAAACCGGGCGACCCTTGAATAAGCACGCCGCTTAACCGCGACGCGCAGAGATCAGGCGAGAGCGTTAGCCTCAGCTCTTCGGCGTGTCGGTCGGCGACGGCGTGGCGGCCGGCGCCATCTTCTTCATGGCGTGCATGTGGTGCATGTGATGCATGCGGTGCATCTTGTGCATCATGTGGCGCATGGCGTGATGCTTCTTGGTCTTCTCGACGGGCGACTTGCTCGCTTCCGACATCGAGGGAGTCGGCGAAGCGTCCGGGGTGGCGGTCTGCGCGAAGGAAGCGACAGGAGCGAAGGCGAGGGCGGCGACGAGGCCGAAGGCGGCAAACTTCTTCATGAGGTGATCTCCAAAATTGAGGGAACCAACGCGATCCGCGATGGGCTCGGGTCGGACAATCGTCCAACGAACCTGAACCGGATATGAATTACGGGGCCGGTTTGACGCATCGCGCCCGGGCGCTTTATGAGAATGCGGGGTCTGCTTCATGTCGCACAACAGTTTCGGCCATCTCTTCCGCGTCACCACTTTCGGCGAAAGCCACGGCCCGGCGATCGGCTGTGTCGTCGACGGCTGCCCGCCGATGATTCCGCTCGACGCCGCGGACATCCAGGCGGACCTGGATCGACGACGCCCTGGCACGTCGCGCTTCACGACGCAGAGGCGTGAACCCGACGAGGCCAAAATCCTGTCGGGCGTTATGTTCGATGAAGCGAGCGGCCGGCAGGTGACGACCGGCGCGCCGATCGCTGTCATGATCGAAAACGTCGACCAGCGATCGAAAGACTATTCGGACATCAAGGACAAATTCCGTCCCGGCCACGCGGACTATACTTACGAGGCGAAATACGGCATCCGCGACTATCGCGGCGGCGGCCGCTCCAGCGCCCGAGAGACAGCCTCGCGCGTCGCGGCCGGCGCCATCGCGCGCAAGGTGATTCCGCAGGTCAAAGTTCGGGGCGCGCTCGTCAAGATCGGCAAGCTCGCGATCGATCGGGACCGCTGGGATTGGGACGAAGTGTCGCAAAACCCGTTCTTCACGCCCGACCCGGAAGCCTCCGGGCGCTTCGCGCATTATCTCGACGCCATTCGCCGCGCCGGATCGTCGGTCGGCGCGGTCATCGAAGTGGTCGCTGACGGCGTTCCGGCCGGTTGGGGCGCGCCGATTTACGGCAAACTCGACAGCGAATTGGCGAGCGCGCTGATGAGCATCAACGCCGTCAAAGGAGTCGAGATCGGCGACGGCTTTGCGGCCGCCGAGCTCAACGGCGAGGACAACGCCGATGAAATGCGTATGGGCAACGACGGCAAGCCGGTGTTCCTCTCCAATCACGCGGGCGGCGTCCTGGGCGGCATCGCGACAGGGCAGCCGATCGTCGCGCGCTTCGCGGTGAAGCCGACCTCGTCGATCCTGTCGCCGCGGCGCACCATTTCCCGCGACGGCGCCGAGGCCGATATCCTCACCAAAGGGCGACACGACCCCTGCGTCGGCATTCGCGCGGTGCCTGTTGGCGAGGCGATGGTGGCCTGCGTCCTGGCCGATGCGTTTTTACGCCACAGGGGGCAGGTTGGCTGAGCAGGCTTAGAAATGCCCGCTGACGCCGATCTCCAGCAGCGTCTGCCCGGTGCTGATCTGCGCGACGCCGGTGGGGGTCGTGTAGCCCGTCGAACCGAATTCGTAGCGGCGCAATTCCGCCCGGACCGAGATGTTGCGCATGATCGCGTATTCCGCGCCCGCCCCGAACACATAGCCGGTCAGGCTCTTGTCGTAGGCGCCGTATAAGCTGCTGTAGCGTTGGTCGGAATAGGCCCAGCCGAGGGTGCCGTAGGCGAGGATCGGACCGAAGGCGTAGCCGGCCCGCGCCCGCAGCGAATCCAGGTAATTTGTCGTAAATGACCCCGTGGCCTGCGCGCCGCCGTTGGCGTCGGAAAACAGGATATCGCCCTCTAAGCCGCCGACGATCGGTCCGTTCTGCAGGTTGTAGCCGAGGTGTCCGCCGATGGCGTAGCCGGAGGTGTCGACATCGCCGCTGGAGCCGATCGCCGCGCCGAGGTCCAAGCCGACATTGACGCCGGAGAAATCCGCCGAGCCCACCGGCGCGCCCGGCGCGAACATTCCGTCGGCCTGCGCCGACAACGGCGCGAGAACGGCGGCGAACCCCAAAGCGGCGACAAGGGACAAACGCATGACAAGGCGGCCTTCTGGCGGGGCGCGCGCCGCGGAGGGCGCGATCGATTCGTATTTTAGCGGTTGTTTTTACCTTCCGTTCGCCAAACTCCATTCAAGGCCAACAAAGCGTAAACGCCGTAGTTTCAGGCCCCTCCGCGCCACGTTGCGGTAAATCAACACGCTAGACCCGATGCGGGTAGAATGGTTCGATCAAGTCAAATAATGCGGGATGAGCCCCATGTTTAAGAATATGCTCGTCGTCTTGGAGGAAAACCCCGAAGCGGTGACGGCCTATGCGATCTCTTTGGCCAAACGAATCGGCGCCCGCCCCACGGTTATCCGACCCCGGCGCGACGGGCAGGGTCTCAGCGACGGCTCGATGGAAGCGCGGCTCGAACTGACGCGGGGAGACGCCGGTTCGCGCCGAGCCAAAGCTGTGGACGCCCTCGAGACGTTCCGCGAACTCGCCACGGCCGCGGGCGTAGACGCCGAGATCCTGCTGCCGGACGGCGGGGCGGACCCGAGGCGCGATCAAGTGTCCACTTTCGCCCGCGTGTTCGCCTTCTCGATTCTCGGGCAGACCGAGCCCGGCCGGGCGCCGATGCTCGACGAACTGGCGGGGCCGCTGTTGGAAGAGAGCGGCCGACCGGTGTTGATCGTTCCGGCGATCCAGCGCGGCGCGGCGCATTTCGGCACGATTGTCGTCGCTTGGGACGGCAGCGCCGCCGCGGCGCGCGCCTTCGGCGACGCCATCGAGATTCTGGAGCGGGCGGACAAGGTCGAGGTCGTCTCGATCACCAACGCCAATACCCCGCGCGCCGTGTTGCAGGGCGGCGAGCGGCTCGTCGGGCGCTTGCACCAGGGCGGCGTCAACGCGACTTTCCGCCGGCTGCCCAGCGAGGAGGATCCCGCCAACGCGCTGCTCTCCTATGTCGCCGACATCGGCGCCGATATGCTGGTCGCCGGCGGCTACGGCCATTCGCGGTTGCGCGAAGCCCTGTTCGGCGGCGTGACCCGCACCCTGCTCAGCAGCCAGACCTTGCCGATGTTCCTTTCGCACTAGCGGGCTGGGATCAAGGAGGAGCTCAATGAGCGCCTTGTCCGTTGCGCCGGATGGCGCCCAACGGCTCGACGGTCTTGTTCACGCCGCCGAAGGCCGCCTTTCCGGCGGGCTGTCGCCGATTGCTCAGGGTCTGGCGCTATTCGATTGGGGCGTTCATCTGATCAATGCGCCGTTCCGGCGCGTCGAACTTGCCGCGGCATGGATGAAGTTGGCGCCGAAGCTGAGCGAGGCCGCGGCCGGCGCGACCGTGATCGAGCCGGCGCCGACGGACCATCGGTTCCAGGATCCGCAATGGCTCGAGCCGCCGTTCCACTTCCTGATGCAGGCCTTTCTGCTCGGAGAACAATGGTGGGCGCAGGCGACCGAGGGGCCGGCCGGCGTCAACGCCGCCGATGGGCGCGTCGTCTCGTTTAGCGTGCGTCAATGGGTCGATATGTTCTCGCCCTCGAACGCGCCCTGGCTCAACCCGGAAGTGCTGCGCGCCTGGCGCGAGACGGGAGGGGCGAATTTCCTCGCCGGCGCCGCCAATGCGGTCGCCGATTTGCGCGCGGCGGCGGGCGTCGCCCATGATGAACAATTCGTCATCGGACGCGATCTCGCGGCCACGCCTGGCTTCGTCGTCTATCGCAACGATCTGATCGAACTGATCCAATATGCGCCGACGACCAAGGACGTCGCGCGGGAGCCGGTGCTGATCGTCGCCGCCTGGATCATGAAATATTACATTCTCGATCTGCGCCCCGAGAATTCGCTGATTCGCTTCCTCGTCGATCGCGGTTACACCGTATTCGCGATTTCGTGGCGCAATCCCGGCGCGGAATTGCGCGACGTCTCGCTCGACGACTACCGCAGCCAGGGGCTCATGGCGGCGCTAAATGTCGTCAGCGACATCTGCGGGGGGACGAAAGTCAACGCGGTCGGCTATTGCCTCGGCGGCACGCTGCTGGCGATCGGCGCCGCCGTCATGGCCCACGCGGACGACCAACGACTCGCGAGCGTCACTCTGTTTTGCGCGCAGACCGACTTCACCGAAGCCGGCGAGTTGCAGCTCTTCATCACCGCCGACCAACTCGCGTTCCTCGACGACGTCCTGCACGCCCAAGGCTACCTCGATGCAAGCCAAATGGCGGGCGCCTTCCAGTTTCTGCGATCGAACGACCTATTTTGGTCGCGGCTGATCAAATCCTATTGGCTGGGCAAACAGGAACATCCCAACGACCTCATGGCATGGAACGCAGATGCGACGCGCATGCCGGCGCGCATGCACAGCGAATATCTGCACAAGCTGTTCCAGCACAACGAGCTGGCCGAGGGACGCTACGAGGTGGAAGGCAGGCCGGTCGCGCTCGCCGATATTCAGGCGCGGATGTTCGTGCTCGGCACCGAAACCGACCATATCGCGCCGTGGCGCTCGGTGCACAAGATCCATCTCCTCACCCCCGCCGAGATCACCTTCGCGCTGACGAGCGGCGGACACAACGCGGGCGTCGTCAGCCCTCCCGGCCACCCCGGCCGGCATTTCGCCCTGCTGAAGCGACCGGCGGCCGGCCATTATCTCGGTCCCGACGAATGGCTCGCCGCCGCCGAAAAACGCGAGGGATCGTGGTGGCCCGCTTGGGCCGAATGGCTCGCGGCGACGTCCGAGGGCCGTTCGCCGCCGCCGCCGATGGGATCGAAAGACCATCCTCCGCTGGAGCCCGCGCCGGGGCGCTATGTGCTGGAAAAGTAGCTTCAGGTCTTCTTGCTGAGCCGCCAGCTCCGCACCTCGAACGGCGCCAGGTCCTCCGACGCCGAGCGGGCGCAAAATTCCTCCATTAGATCGAGCGGGCCGTCGAGCCGCCAGCCCGGCGGCGTATCGACAGCGAGCGGCCCTCGCGAGCCAAAGGGCTCGTACACGCGCAGGATCAGCCCATCGCCATCCTCCGCGGCTTTGAGCGCCGCCAGCGCCGCGGGCGCGCCGTGAAAACTCAGCGGCCGAAACTCGGCTTCGCTGAGGCCGCTCGCCTGCCGATAGAGCAGCGGCTGATTGAGCGCTTCCGCCTCGGCGCGGACGCCGCTCGTCATCAGCTCGCCGCCGTGCGGATAGAGGGCGTAGGTGAACCGCTGCCGCCCCTCGTCGGCGACCAGATCGGGATAGATCGCGCCGCGGACGAGGCTCATGCCGAGCACGTTGTCGCGCGCGCTATGGCCGTATTTGGCGTTGTTGAGCAGCGCGAGGCCGAAGCCGGGCTCGCTCAGATCGACGAACCGATGCGCCACCGCCTCGAACATCGCCTGTTCCCACGAGGTGTTGCGATGAGTCGCACGCGGGATCAGCCCGAAAGCGCATTCGAAACTCGCATAGCGCGCCCGCACCGCGGCAGGCGTCAGGGTTCGCAAGAGCACGCGCCTCTCATGCCAATCGATCTCGGTCTCGATATCCAGCCGCCGGCCATTTGCGGTCAGACGATAAGTCTGGACGATCGTCGAATGGCGAAACCGCCGTTCGACGCGGATCGCGGCGACATGCGGCCCGGACGCGACGAGCTGCAGGCAGGTCGCCGCTCCGATTTCCTCGCCGCTCTGCTCGTAATCTTCGTCGATATCCCAGGCGTCCCAGCTCCTCGGCTTGTCCTGCGTATAGGCCCAGAGCTGATTGCCGCGGCCAGCCAGCGCCTGGCGATGGGACGGCTTGTAGAGCAGACCGGCGACAGACCCGTCATCGCCGATTTCGACCGCGAGATGGGCGTTTTCGAGCGTACGCGGGGTCGCCTTCAACCCGGGCGCCGGGTGCAGACGGCGCCTGTCGAGGATCCGCACCGCCAGCGGCGCGATCGTCTCCTCGCTGGAGAGCCGCCCGGCGTCGAGCTCGAGTTCGATCGGCCGCGCGTCGGACGAGGGGTTGACGACGACGAGCGCATCCTGGATCGGGCCCAGCGGCGCCAACGGCAGCAGGCGGTCGATCGCCTTCCCCTGTTCCACCTTGGCGTCGCGGATGGCGCCGTCGAGTTCCGCCTCGGCGTCTTCATAGACTTCGCGGACGCCCGAGCCCGGCAGGATGTCGTGGAACTCGTTTTTCAACACCACTCGCCAGATCGTCTCCAGGCTGTCGGGGGCGGGCGCGCCCATGAGATGGGCGAGCCCGGCGACCGTCTCGGCGGTGATCAGGGCGCGCTCGGCCTCGCGATGTCGCCGTTTGACGCCGCTCTGCGTCGTGAGAGTCGCGCGGTGCAGCTCCAAGTAAATCTCGCCGGACCAGCGGGGCAACGGCCGCTCGGCGGCGCGAGCGTGGGCGCGGGCAAAAAAATCCTTCACCGTTCCCCAGCTTGCGCGCGGCAACACGGGAAAATCTTCAAGCTGGCGCTGGCGTTCGATCATCTCAGGCGTGACGCCGCCGCCACCGTCGCCATACCCGACCGCGAGCAGGGTCTCGTCATGGTCGGCCTTGCCGCGAAAATGGACCCAGGTCGGCAGATAGGCCTCGGCCGACACCAGGCCGTTGTAACCGCCGAGAGGATTGTCAAAAGTATGCGCGAGCACTCGCGAACCGTCGAGGCCCTCCCACCAAAACAGGTCATAGGGAAATTTGTTGGTCTCCGACCAATTGACCTTGATCGTAAAGAAGGAATCGACGCCGGCCTGCTGCAGCAGTTGCGGCAGCGCCGGGGAAAAGCCGAAACAATCCGGCAGCCAGCAGATGTTCGAGCGCCGGCCGAAGGTCTTTTCGAAATAGCGCTGCCCGTAGAGCAATTGGCGAACGAGGCTCTCGCCGGTCGGCATGTTGGTGTCGGGCTCGACCCACATCGCGCCCAGCGCCTCCCATGGACCGCTCTCGACCTTGGCTTTTATGCGCGCGAACAAGGCGGGATCGTCCTGCTCGACCTGCCAGTAATAATGGGCGGTCGATTGGTTGAAGCGGAAGCTCGGCGAGCGCTCCATCAGGCCGAGCGCGGTGTGGAAGGTGCGCCGCAATTTGCGCCGCGTTTCGCGGTAGGGCCAAAGCCAGGCGAGGTCGATATGGGCGTGCCCGGTCAACAGAATTTTTCCGCGAGGCGGATAGCGCCGCTGCAGTTCGCGCAAATCCGCCGTCAACCCTTCCAGCGCCGTGACGACGCTGGCGCGGGCGGCTGCGCTCAAAGGCGCGGGATCGGCCGCTCCCGGCAGGCGCCAGACCGTCAGGCTGGCGCGCGAGGCCACAGCGCGCGCGACATATTCCGGTGTATCCGAGGGCCAAGCGAGCCCGCGCAACGCCGTCTCGGCGGCTTCCAGCATCGCCGCCGCCGCATCGTCCGCGCCGAGCGCTCGCGCGGTTTCGAGGATCTGCGTCAGCAGCAGATGCAGCCGGTGCAACGCCGGCTCTATCCGAATCAGCGCCGCCCGAGCGAGCTTGGGCTCCCTGACCGGCTGCCCGAACGGCCGGCGCGCGACGCTTTCGGTGACGATTTGCACAGCACGATCGAGGAGCGGGAATTCCTCGTGGTAGGGGTCGAGCCCAAAACTCTCCGCCCGGCCGCCGGGATATTCGAGCGTCAGCAGGCTCTCGCCGCCGACGTCGAGACTGAGGCGCGTTTCCTCGAGCGGCCACGCCTCGGGCGCCTTGGCGGCAGCCCGCAGACAAAACGCGCCGTAGATGCGGGGCCAGAGCGCGCCCAGCGCGATCGGCTCGCCGTCGAATGTCCAGCCGTCGATCGCGCGGCTCTCCGCGACGCGCCACAACAGCAGCTCTTCCAGACGCGCCTTCAACCTGTCCAGACGTTGTGGCATCGAAAGCGACATGGCGGGACTTTCGGTAGACGCGGGGGTTAAATCTGGCCCACTACGGAGGTCTCCAACAGAGCGATTTCCTGTGGAGTCAACTCGAACAGGCGATAAACGATTGCGTCGATCTGGCTCTCGGCGGCGCCGATTTCGGCGGTCAGCCGACGAACCTCGCGGGCGTTTTCTGCGAGATAAGCTTCCCATTCGCCGCGCTGCTCGACGGGAATGTCGGCGTGGAAAGCCTTCCTCACCTCGTCCTGGAACGCCGCGAAGCTCAGTTCGCGCCAAGCCTCCAACTTGCCGGTGAGCTTGCGACGGCCGGCGGGCGCGAGATCGAGGATGCGGTGGAGGACGGCGGCGATAAGCGCGTAGCGGCGGGTCGCGGCGTTGAGACAGCCTTTACCGGCGTTTGCCAGTTCGTCCTGGATCGATTCCGTCATCGTCGGGATAGGCACTGTTTCGACGTATTGCGCCTTGAGTCGCAGGCGCCAAGTCCCGCCTCTCATAGGGTTCGAAATTCCAAATAAGAAAGCCCATGTGAGTTTAGAATTGAGTAGGGCCACGAGCTCAGCGACCGGATTCTCGATGAAAAATACTGTGCAGTCTAGTTGGCTATCTCCCTCAGAGATCGAAAATTTCGGGCCTTGGGAAATATCGGGAAACACAACGCCGCCCCTAGCGAATTTTGCCTGATACGCCAATTGCGCCTGCTGCAATTCCCACCATTCCTGCTTGGTCGCGCGCGCTTCCAATTGTTTGCGAAACGGCGCGAGCCAATCGCGCACGGCCGGATAGTCCTCGATGTTCACTTTGCCCTTCGGCGTGTTGATCAACCAAAGCCCCTCCGGCTCGACCCGCCAACGCTTGATGTTTTCACCGCGCAAAAAGGGCTTCAACAGTTCCGCCGATTTCGGATCGGTTTTGACCAGGCGATCGCGCGTAGCCGTATCGATGACGAAGGCCTCGTTGAGCCCAGTCTTGACGCCATACAGCGGCGCTCCATAAACCTCGCCCAGCGTCTTGCGCCCGCTTGCAATCTTGTCGCGCAACGCCGCCAGCGCGTCGCCTTCCAGCCGCCACGCGCCGCCGCCACGCAGTCTGGCTCGCGGCATTTCTCGCGCGTTATTGGCGAAATGAGCGCCCAGCTCATCGGGAACCGAGTCCTTCAAATTGAGATAGCGAAGCGCTCCCGCGGCGCCGTCTCCGCCCTTCCTCAGCGACACGATCGCCGGATAGGTCGTGACCCCTTCGAACAATTGCAGATCGCCGAAATCGACGACGATCTCGATTTCGACGCCTTCGGTCAAAAAAGCACGCAGCTTCTCGCCCGAACCGGTGCGGAAGAACGTCGAGGACGAGATAAAGCCGAGCCGGCCGCCGGGCTTCAGTAGAGCTACGCCCCGCTCGAAGAAATAGGCGTAGAGGTCGGCGCGATCCGCCGAAACCTGGTAGTGCTCGGCCAGGTAAGGTTTGACGGATTTAAGGAATTCCATACGTACATAAGGCGGATTGCCGACGACCAAATCGAAGCCGCCCTTTTCGAAAACCGCGGGGAACGCCGCCTCCCAAACGAACGGCCGCCTCGTAAAACGCTCATCGCCGATCAGGCTGTCGCCGATCTTGATGGTCGCCTCGAGATTCTGCAGCTTGTGATCTTGGCGCGCGGTTTTCAGCCACAGGGAAAGTCTCGTGATCTCGACCGATTCCGCGTTGATGTCGACGCCGAACAAGTTCTTGGTGACGATCTCGTCGAAAATGTCGAATTCGATGGCGTCGCCAAGCTCGGCCAAGCGAGCGACGACGGGCCTGTATTCGTTGGCAAGGCGGTCGAAGGCGGCCACCAGAAACGCGCCCGAGCCGCAGGCGGGATCGACGATCGTCAAAGAGCGCAAAGCGGTTAGATAGGCGCGCCAGAACGGCGCCTCTAGCCCGCTCTCGCTGGCCGCCTCGTCCATGCCGTGCTCGGCCCAGAGACGGGCGAATGCCTCTTTCAAGGCGATTCCCACGGTCTGTTCGACCAAGAAACGGGTCACCATGTCGGGGGTGTAGACGACGCCTTCGCGTTTTCGCTTCGTGACGCTAGGCGCCGCCTCGCCTCGTACCTCCGCTTTGAGCCTTTCAATGTCCGTGATCGATTGCTCGAAGATGTGTCCGAGCACCGTCACCGGAACTTCGCGTCGGAAATCCCAACTTCC
>Ga0181519_10002009_pt1 | contig 17585 bp, 14 predicted proteins | sample PEATcosm2014_Bin_26_FD_121102 | JGI IMG/M metagenome (GOLD analysis project Ga0181519, IMG submission 121102) | Peatland microbial communities from MTU Mesocosm Facility, Houghton, MI, USA - PEATcosm2014_Bin02_10_metaG | ecosystem: Environmental > Terrestrial > Soil > Wetlands > Peat | place...
GACGATTCCGGCTGGGTCGGTGGCCACGTTTCTCTGGAAAAAATGACGAAGACTAGTGCGCCGCGGGCGGGGCTGCAGGCGCCGGCGGGTGCGGCTTATCGTGCTCATCCGGGGGAATCACAAACGGCTCAGGACCCATGTGGCCGCGATGGCAGGTACCACAAGTGACGGGAGCCTCAGAACCTTCAACCTTGGATACGTAATTCTTATTGATATCCTCGGTCATGGTGTACATCATGCGCGCCGTGGCTTTCTCCTGCTTGGAGTCATCGGCATAGTTGAGCCGCGGGCGGCCATTGGGACCTATGTTCTTGGGGTCGGGGGTATGGCAGGTGCTGCAATGTACGCCCAGCCCACCCTCCCATGCTTCCATGATCTCGTGGACCTGTTCGCCGGTCAGATTTTTGGGTAGCACCTTGAGGTTGGTGGGTGCGGGCATCGGATGCGAGTGATCGTGATCTGCTGTCTGGGCTTGCGCGGCAGGGGCTTGTTGAGCCTGGGCCGCAGCGGTTACGGTCACCAGCGCCGCTGCGAGCAGGGCCAGAACACCGAGGGGCGGGGCAAGGGAAAAGGTCTTCACAGAATTGATCTCCTGGAAGGGGTAGTTTTTCAGTTAGACGCAGATTCAAGCACCGTAGCCGCGGCATCGATCTGTTCGCGCGTAATGACTTCAGTAGCGCACCAGAGGGTGGCATTGCCTAACTCCGGATACCACTTAGAAAGATCGAGGCCGCCGACGATTTTTTCTTCAAGAAGCCGGTTGTTGAAGGATGCGGACGATTCACTGGTCTGGAGAACAAATTCATGGAAACGCGGTGACCCGGCGAAGAGGAGCTTCCTTCCTGGCTGTGCGCTGAGCGCTTTGGCCGCATAATCGGCTTTGGCCAAGTTATGCTCGGCTAACTCGCGAATACCTTCTTTGCCATAGACAGTGAGAAAGATTGTCGCCATCAGCGCGACCAATGCTTGGTTGGTGCAGATATTCGAAGTAGCTTTCTCGCGGCGGATATGCTGCTCGCGCGTGGAAAGGGTAAGTACAAAACCGCGATTTCCGTTGCTGTCGGTTGTTTGTCCAACGAGGCGGCCCGGCATCTGGCGCAGGTACTTTTCCTTTACAGCAATGACGCCGCAAAAGGGTCCGCCGTAGCCGAGGGCGACGCCAAAGGATTGGGCTTCCATGCTGACGATATCTGCCTCGACAGGCGGTCGGACGATGCCGAGGGAGACTGCCTCCGCAATGGAGACGATAAGTAGCGCGCCTTTGGCATGAGCTATCTCTGCAATGGCCGGAATATCTTCAATAATGCCGAAGAAGTTAGGGCTTTGCACTAACACGGCGGCTGTTTCTTCAGTAACTTCGGCGGCCAGAGAGTCCAGATCGACGCGTCCGGTTTCAGCGTTGTAACCGGCCAGCGTGAAGGGCAAGCCCTGATGCTTGGCGTAAGTAGCGATAACTTCACGGTACTCGGGATGGACAGTGGTTGCCACAACGGCTTTGTGGCGGCCGGTAACGCGCACGGCCATCATGATGGCCTCGGCTGCGCCGGTTGAACCGTCGTACATGCTGGCGTTGGCCACGTCCATTCCGGTCAACTCGGCAATCATGGTTTGAAACTCAAAGATCGCTTGCAGCGTGCCCTGAGTTATCTCGGCCTGATAAGGGGTGTAACTGGTGAGAAACTCACCGCGCTGGACGAGGGAGTCGATTACGACCGGGCGATAGTGGCGATATGCGCCCGCGCCGAGAAAGCTGGTGTAACCGATGGCGTTTTTGTTGCCCGCGGCGCGAAAGTAGTCGATGATTTCGCTCTCGGCCTGCTGACGCGGAACGGCAAGGTCGCGGTCAAGGCGGTACTCGGCGGGGATAACGGAAAAGAGATCGTCAATCGAAGCCGCGCCGATGTCAGCGAGCATTTGCTCACGCTCGGCGGGCGATTTGGGAAGATAACGCATCGTGTCCTTTGGATGCTGAATCAGCGGAGGTCGTTCTGCTGCCGGATTGGCTGGCGTGCGGGTGTCCGCGGAGTCCCGCCCATGGTTTTGAAAACTGAGGCGTAGGTATAGTGTAACGCGGAGGAGGAGGGAAGGCGGGCGGGCTATTCGCGATGCAGGTGGATAATACTCAAAGGATTTTTCGAAGTATGTTTTGCTGCCTTATATGTGGCGGAGGCGAATGCTGGGCAGGATAAAAATATGTATTGCGGGCACTCGCCTCTTTGCGGAAATAATTCAGAAACCTGCCTGGGTGAGGGTGCGCTCTGCCTGCGTCAGTTGCATTTGAGCGACTTTGGCCGGCTCGTTGTAGTGCTGAGCGATGATCTGCGCCGATTGGTCGTTGTCGAGGTATGGTGTAACTGCTTCCATCTTGATGGTGGATTGTGCCGCCATCTGTGCAACAGCAGCTTTGCCGGAGATGGACTGAACCAGGGCAAAAATCGCGTTCACAACTGTTGCCACGCTGTTGAGAACTGTCAGAACGTGTTTCTGGCTGGCAGGATTCACGATCTTGGCGGATTGCAGCAATGCCGCATTCACCTGCTGCTGAAAGGTGACGATCTGGGCCTGCAACTGGCTCAACAGGCCTGTCGCGGGGGCGGCCAAGTAAGCCTTGGCCTGTGTGACAAGCAGATTGGAGGTGGCGTCAAAGCCGGCGGTTGCGACGGCAAAGATGGGGGCATCGCTGGGGGCCAGCAGGGCGGCGGTTGAATCGACGGTTGCGACAGCGCTTTGAAGCGCGGGTGTCCAGTTGACGATATCCTGCGCCACGGTTGTGCCGGAACAGCCCGCCATAAAAGGGATTTGCAGCAGCAGCGCGATCAACGCCCACGCGCCCAGTCTGGTGGTTGAGCTGCCGGGATTGTTCTGGGTGGCAGAATTGTTTTGAGGATCCTGCGCAAGCAATCCGAGCAGTGCCGTCGCCAAGGCGCTGACCAGGGTAACTACTGTTCCGTTGCCCGCCGAGCCGAGAGAAATACCCTGTCGCGAGAGCGCGCCGGCAATGGTGGCTACGGCGATCAAGATGCCGGCCACCGATGTTTTGGGATGGTTCCAGATATTTGAGATGGGATTCATTTGTATTGCTCCTGGGCTGCAGAAAGGTGGCTTGCCGCCCGGTTTTTTAATGCATTCATTTTCGGAATTCAAAAGATTGAATTGCGGCGGCTCTCCGGCTGCGCGTCGCGCCGTGGTTTCGGCACGACGCGTGACCCGAGAGCCGCATGTGTACGACCGGCTTCCGCGTGCAAACGGTCCCGCGCCCCGGCGCCTTCCGCTATGAGGGAGGGCGAACCCATTCGCCGGGCGCGGCATGTCCGTTGTTGGTCTGGCTATGAATTAAGAGTAGGCTGGGTCGGGTTTATCTTCGGCAAGGCCCCAGATAAGATATAAGCTGCTTTTAATCAATTGACTAAGAGAATCCGCGCATTCCAGAATGCTTGACAGGCTTTGCGCACAACCGCGAGAACCGGTCAGAATCGCCTGCCCTCTTCTTTGGCAGCGAGAATTTCGGCGTTGCTCATTCCCTGGTTTCGTTCACGAATCGCGCGGATCTGCTCAGCAGCGTCTGCGGAGTCATTCCCGCGTTCCAGTTTCATATACCGCCGTCCCTGAATCTCATACTCGCCGCTGACCACGCGGGCGATAGCCTCAGTGTAAGCCACATGCTCTTCGGCCAGAATCCGTTGGGCGAGCGAGTGGGCGTCGTCCGTTTCGAGAACTGGGATTGCCCGTTGCAGAATGATCACACCGTGGTCCAGATGCTCATCGACAAAATGGACCGTACACCCGGCGACTTTGACGCCGCAATCGAAGGCCTGCTGTTGGGCATCGAGTCCAGGGAAGGCGGGCAACAACGAAGGATGGATGTTGAGGATACGATTGGGAAATGCCGCGATGAACTCGGGCGAGAGCAGGCGCATGTAGCCGGCGAGGCAGACTAGGTCAACGTGATGGGCATTCAGGCAGGCGATTACGTCGGCGTCATGTTCGGTGCGCTTGCGGCCTTTGGAGACAAGTAGTGCGAGCGGCAGTCCTAATTGCTGGGCAGCGTCTAGGCCGGGGGCGTCTGCGATGTTCGAGATCACGACGGCGATCTCGACGCCCTGGAGGCGGCCTTCGCGGATGGATTGAGCGATGGCGAGGAAGTTGGAGCCGCGGCCGGAAATCAATATCCCTAGGCGAGCAGGCCGATCTTTTGAGGTGAGATCCAAGGTTCCCTCAGGGGCGAAAGCCCCGTTTTATTTAGCAACGTTTGCGGCAGTCATGCTCTGATACAAAACCGTGGTCGGTTCACAGTCATCCGCACTAACTGAGGCCTTGGTTCATCCGCCAGCCGAGCCACGGATAACTGACAACTCATAGCTGCCTATGTGTACTGCACCCGATGCTCGCCTTTGACCACGCGACCAATCACATAAAACTTCTCTTCGGCGCGGTCGAGGAGGTTTTTCGCCTTCGTAAACTTTGCCGCGGGAATCGCCGCGATCAGCCCGATGCCCATATTGAAGGTGCGCATCATCTCTTCGTCGGAGACTTGGCCCAGCGTGCGCAGATGCTCGAAGATTGGCAGAACCGGCCAGGAACCCAGCTCGATCTGCGCGGCGATATTTTTAGGCAGAATGCGGGGAAGATTTTCCGTGATGCCGCCGCCGGTGATGTGGGCCAGGCCGGTGGTCACGCCCCCAGTCACAAGCTTTTGAATCACCGAGAGATAGCTGCGGTGGGTCTTCATCAGCGCCGCGCCGGTCTTCTCCTTGATGGCTGAAACATATTGCGTGGGTTTGTACCCGGCCACTTCAAAGAACAGCTTGCGGGCTAGCGAATACCCATTGGTATGGAGGCCGGTCGAGGGCAGGCCGATCAGCACGTCGCCAGCCTTGATGCCCGCGCCGGTTACGAGCTTGTCGCGGTCCACCGCGCCAACGATGAAGCCGGCCAGATCGTACTCGCCATCGGCATAGAAGCCGGGCATCTGGGCGGTTTCACCGCCGATCAGTGCGCAGCCGTTGGCCTTGCAGGCGTCGGCGAGGCCGGTAACCACGCTCTCTGTCACCTTGGGATCGAGGCGTCCGCTGGCCAGGTAGTCGAGGAAAAACAGCGGGGTTGCGCCCTGCACGGCGATGTCATTGACGCAGTGGTTAACCAGATCCGCACCCACGGTAAGATGGAGACCCAACTCAAAGGCCACCTTGAGCTTGGTGCCCACTCCATCCGCCGAGCTGACCAGGATGGGATTCTTCCAGCGCTGTGTGTCGAGGCGGAAGAGCGCGCCAAAGCCGCCGATACCTCCCAAAACATTGCGGTTAAAGGTCTTCTGCGCCAGGTACTTAATGCGTTCCTTGGCTCGGTCGCCGCCGCTGATGTCTACTCCGGCGTCGGCATAGGTAACGGATTTGCTCTTGATTTCGTCAGGCACAATCAGGGCTTTCTGCGGCAGGAAGTAAGGCGCGGCTGGCCGAAAGCTCAATTTTAGCAGGGTTTGCGGGCTTCTGAGGGTTTTTGCTGACCTCTGCGAAGGGACGGGCAAGGGGAATCAAAAAATAAATGGAAAGCCCGCTTGACATTTGTTTTGTTCGATTTTATTCTGAATTGGAAAGTCAGCTTTACATGGCCGCGCAAATCACAAACCGGATCAAGGAACTCCGTGTCGCACGCGAGTGGACGCAGGAGCAACTGGCGCAGGCAACTGGCGTGTCGCGCCAGAGCATCAACTCCATCGAGCGCAACCGCTATGTACCCAGCCTGGAGTTGGCGCTGACCTTCGCGCGCATCTTCGCTTGTTCAACCGACGAAATCTTTCAACTGGAGGAAAAACAATGACCGATCACATACTGGCCAAAGTGCCCATTCTCGGCAAATTTGTCGATGAGCGATTCCTGGAACATCGCCGCCGCTCAAGCAGCATGGCGGGGATTGTTGGCGCGCTGGTGGCTGTAGCCATCTTTGAATATCAGGTCTTCGCCAATCACGCCATTCGCTGGGATCTGTTTGCCGTTGTTTGCAGCATGGCATTGGTGAAAATTGCGTTGATGATCTGGTACCGCATCAACGACTGAGCTGGAAAAAGGAGAGGGAAGCAATGCGCATCTCGTATAGGCTAACGGATCGGAAATCCCGGCTGCTGACCGGGATCGCGAATTTTTCACTGGCTGCTGGGCTGATCTTATGGGTATTCGTTCATCCGGCAAACCAGACAACTGACAGCTTGCGCCATTTTTTTGCCGGCCTGCTACTCGGTCTCTCGGTCACGATCAATCTGTTCAGAATGATTCGCTGGAACGCGCCTGCGAGAAAGTTATAAAAAGTGTGTGCGCTCGGCTCGCGTGGGAATGGGGCAGCTTTCGAGCCGTCCCCAGATGCGGTAGCGGCTGCGGGAGATGATCCGGTAGCCGAGATCGCGCAGTGGACGGGGAATCAGGCGGAGCGCTGCCGCCGCCGCTGGCCAGGGGCTGGGCAGTTCGCGCAGGATAGCCAGGATTGCATCCGAGCGAGTCAGCAATTGCTCTGAAGGGGTTCCGATACCGCGCAGGACGAGGATTGTGCTGGGGTTGAACGGACCGCTGCCCGTAGAGTGAAAACCATCGGTCAGCTTCGTCGCCGGGACTGAATCGGCTAATCCATACCGTGTCAAAACTGCGGCGATCTTCTCCGATTGAGAGGCGATAAAGCGGAGGCGGTCCTGTCTGTCGCGCTTGAGGAACCAACGCACCGACCGGTTGCAGAGTCCGCAATGGCCGTCGTAGACGACCAGCAGCCGTGCGCCGAGTTCGTCTAATCCAGCCATTGCCTTCCACAAAAAGTAAAAAGGTCCGGAGGACCCTCAGCCGGTGTTGCGCAGCCCGGCGGAGATGCCGCTGATGGTTGCGGCGATGGCGCGGTTGACCTCGGGCGTGTTTTCGCCCTGGCGCTTGCGCCGCAGCATGTCCACTTGGATGAGATGCATGGGATCGACGTAGGGATTGCGCAGTTTGATGGAGCGGGCCAGCACCCGGTTTTTCTCAAGTAACTCGGTTTGACCTGTAACCGCCAACACGGCGCGCACGGTTCGATGGAATTCCGCTTCAAACTGGCCGTAGATGCGCTCGCGAATGGAGGCGTCCGTGACCAGCGAAGCATAGAGCCGCGCCGTGGCGAGATCGACCTTGCCCAGCGCCATTTCCACGTTGCGAATGAGGTCGATGAAGAGCGGGAACTCGCGGGACATGGTCTTGAGCAACTCCAGCCGGTCCTCGCCCTCTGATTTGGCCAGATACTTCTCAATTGCTGTGCCCACCCCAAACCAGGCCGGAACCAGCAGCCGCGACTGCGTCCAGCCGAAGACCCATGGAATCGCCCGCAGATCGGTCAGCTTGAGCGAGGCGCTCCGCCGCGAGGGACGTGAGCCGATCTTGGCGTTTTCCAGCTCGCCGACAGGCGTCGATTGCTCAAAGTAAGTCACCACATCCGGGTCTTCGAGAATCCGCTGGCGATAGTAACTGAACGACAGGCCTGACAATTCATCCAGCGCCGACTCCCACTCCGGCTTGAGGATGCCGGTGAAGTGGCCCTCGGGGTCGCGCGCATTCGGGCGGGCGAGCGCGTCGAGAGAGGCGGCGATCATCAACTCCAGATTGCGCTCAGCCAGCACCTCATCGGCATACTTGAAGTTGAGAACTTCGCCCTGCTCGGTAATGCGCAACTGCCCCTCGAAGGAATCCATCGGCTGCGCAAAAATGGCGCGATGCGTAGGGCCGCCGCCGCGGCCAACCGTGCCGCCGCGGCCGTGAAAGAGGCGCAGATTCACGCCCGACTCCCGCGCCACCGTATGCAGATCGCGATGGGCGCGGAAGATCTCCCAGGTGCTGGTCAACATGCCGCCGTCTTTGTTGGAGTCGGAGTAGCCCAGCATCACTTCCTGCCAGTTACCCCAGCTCTCTAACAGCTTGCGATAATCAGGACGGTTCCACAGCTCGCGGCAGACAGCCGGCGCGTTGCGCAAGTCGTCAATGGACTCAAAGAGCGGCACCGGCATCAGGCCCGGATCTCGTTCCGAACCCTCTACCTTGACGCCGCCAAGCCGCGCTAGGCGAACCACGGCCAACACATCATCCACCGTCGCCGCTCCGCTGATCACGTATTGGCGAATCGCTTCCGGCGTGCAGCCGCTTTTGACTTCAGCCACGGCGCGGAAGGTTTCAAGCAGTGTGACCGTCTGGTCCGAGAGCGCTCCCGGCAGCGTCGGCGCATTCGCGTCGGCAATCGCCTCCTGCAACGCCGCCGCATGAACCTTCGCATGCTGGCGGATATCGAGTGTATGAAGATGCAGTCCAAAGGTGCGGACCTGCAAAATGAGTGGATCGACGAGTGTACGCGCAATGCGCAGGCCGCGATTCTCCGCCAATGACGTGCGCAGCAACTCAAGATCGGCCAGGAACTCATCGACGGCGCAATAGGCGGGTAGTGTCTGCGCCAGCTTGTCCTGCGACTGGCTCAGCGTGTAGGAGGTGACGGGCAATGCCGCACTGGAAGTATGAGTTCCGCTGGCCGACGCATCGATCGTGCGCAGGATGCGGGCCTTGAGGCAGATCACGAAGCGGCGATAGTATTCGAACTCATATTGCGCGCCAAAAACCTGTGACTCCGGCGAATGCACCTGCGCAACGTAGGCCTGCAACCGCTTGTGTAGCGCTTCGCTGGCATGCATCTGCTGGGCGCTGGTGGTGAGCAGGTCAATCAGCTCGTCGAGCTGGCGGCGGTAGTAGAGCAGCAGGTGGCCGCGCGCCAACTGAATCGCATCGCGCGTCACCTGCGGGGTGACAAAGGGATTGCCGTCGCGGTCGCCGCCGATCCAGGAGCCGAAGGCCAGCAGTTGCGGCAGCGCTATAGTTTCAATGTCAATCTCATAGGCCGCGCGCAGCGCCTCGGCCACCTCGCGATAGAGCGAGGGCAGCGTCGCAAAGATGGAGACATCGTAGTAGTCGAGTCCCATCTTGATCTCGTCGTAAACCGTGGGACGGCGGGAGCGCACCTCGTCGGTTTGCCAAAGGCTGGTGATCTCCGCGAGTACCAGTTCTTCCAGGCGGGCCAGATCTTGCTCGGGTACCGGGATATGATCCATCGCGGCAAGATACTCGCCGATGCGGCGGCGTTTGGACATCACGGAGCGGCGGGCAACTTCCGTCGGGTGCGCGGTAAAGACGGGCACAATCAACACCCGCTTCAGCCACTCCAGAGCCTCATCGGCGCTGATGCCCACGCGGCGCATCTCGCAAAGCGTGCCGGCCAGCGAACCACGCTGTCTGCCCGCCTGGCCGCTGAGTCGCAGAGCAATGCGGCGGCGCTTGCGATGGTTGGTCTCGGCCAGGTTGATCAGCTCGAAATAGAAGGCAAACGCGCGGGTAAGCAGCAGAGCGCGTTCGACAGGCAGCGCATGGGCCAGTTCCAGAGCGCTGGAGGCTTGGCGGGCGGCCTCAGCATCCTCGCCGCGCGCCTCAGCGTCGCGGCGGCGAATCGTCCCCTGCCGCAGCGCCTCAACCTGCGCAAAGAACTCCGCTCCGGCCTGCTCGCGCAGCACATCGCCCAGCAGCGTGCCCAGCGAGCGCACATCCCGCCGCAGCGGAGCTTCCTTGAGGTCGCCGGTTTGAGCTTCGAGTTCCGCAAGCCGCTGCGACCAGTTTTCTGGATTCCACAAAAGAGCCATCTTCTTTTGATTATCCACGATGGCGTGTAAGGGCGGTCTCAGGAGAGCGCGGCTTGCCCCGGCCACCCTAAGGTCTGAATATGAAAGCGAATCCATACCAACAACGGACGACGGCCTACTGCGTTGCTATATGCCTAGCATGCGCCTCTCCGCCTCAACTTCCTCATAACGAGGCGCGCCCGTCGGTATCACCCAAGCCGCTACAGATCGTAACCCGTCGTGGATTCTCCTAGCGTTTTTGGAACCGTACACCAATCCGTGCGAGAGGTCGCCAGGAAGCGGATCCCGGCAGACTGCTTGGTTAAATTGTCTTGCATCGTGTGCCGTGATTGATACGAGTTTGTGGGCAACAGAACCATTTAGGCAAGATTCCACTGAACCATCCGAACTCATTAGAACAGATTCAATAATTACTGAAAGTTCTTTGTCCCTGAACACCACCGAGGACACGCGCGCAAACCCTGTATCGTCGTCTCTGACGAGATGTGAAAGATGCACCCGACGAAACAGGCGTTCATCACCACTGATAGACGTGTTGTCCTCAAAAACGGGTGGCGACATCTGTCAAGCCATACTCCGCAACAATTGAGTCAACCTCACCAAGTCGCTGGCGAAGCCTTCATCCTGTACACCAGTTGCTCGATTTGCATAAAAAAACTGAGGTACATCATCAAACGGAAAGGTAATTTCCAAATCCTGCTGCTTTCTATGCCATTCGAGTTGAACCCCTCCGTCTCCCAAGGGGACTACCGAAGGCGCAGGGGACCCCTCCTCCATAATGAATCCGAGAGTGCCGAGTGACTGACTAATCAGTTCCCCACTTATCTTCTTCCCGGCATATGAATCCCAATTGTCCGGGAGGGACTGAATAGCGATGAAACCAGAAATTGTAGGCCTCACCCATGCCGGGATGATTGGCTCCCCCCATGTGTGAATCCCGTTCGTCTTTACGACTACCCTGCAGGTACTCCCTCTAGAAGAGACCAAGAATGCCCGCGCTTTCGGCCTTGAAAGTGCTGCCGAACTAGTCGCTGGCTGTTCCCAGCGTGACTCAAATTGATCCCCTGTTAATCCCGTTGTCGGCTGAAACAGCGGTAAAGCGATTGCCGCCATACTTAGCTCCTTATACCCCAAATCTTATGCATTTTTGGAGTAGTTAACTCCTTGAACGAATTCACTATCCACTTTCGACCTAGGTCGAAGAAGTCCGAATTCTCGCTTCCCTGCCCCCTGGCTGTTAGCTCAAGGATGAACATAGGAACACCATCTGACAGACGCCTCGCAGACTGAAGTGTAACGTGAAGCCGTCCGGCAAACTCCCCGGTATGATCGACTATCGGAAACCTGGCATGAAATGTTAGATCCTGGGCTTGTCCTGGGAAAACGGATCGAGGCTGCTGCCATACGGTGAAAACCTCAGCAACGTCTGCGTGAGACTCCCAACCGAGGCCCGCTACGATGTGGTTGATGTACGACACTTCATGTTGGTTGACGCGAATCGTCCCAAGCTGGTTGCGAGACACGAACCGGGTAAATCCAGCGAAATCACGGTCAAACCCCTCGCGTACCCGCTCGTACCGCGGATAGCGATCACCTTCCCCTACCTTGCGCCAATTTTTGATAAAGCGGTCACGTTGAAGTTGGATAAGTTCGGTGCCCAATTCATCCACAAACCAAAATCGTGTTGGAGGTGCCTCAAACGTTTCAAATTCAATGCCCACCATCGGCTGTGGCCGGTCTGGGGACAGTTCGACAATCGGGGCAAGCTCGCCGTGTTCCTCTGTCGCTGGAAACCTGTCGTGGATCTCTCCCCAGTACAGACCAAAATGCGAGGTTCGCAACTCTGGAAGTCGATCAAACTGAACAGAAAGGACAGTTTCAGCTACCGGAGGGTTGCTGAAGTCTGGCAGATCGGGTGGTCTGGAGGTCACCATTGGCACCCTTCAGGGTCGGATGACATTGTATTATTGCCTCCGTGGCATCCATTTTCAAGTGTATTCTTTCGATTGCCTGAAGCCTTACGCTACTATAACCGATCATGCGTATGGTGCAGGACATGAATCCAGTTGGTAATCAGCTTCCAGGCGACGCGGCCTGCTCGTCCAACTGCATCATCAGCTCTTCCCACTCAGCGGTGAACGCGGCTAACTGGCTGCGCAGTTCCTGGGCAAGTTCCGTCAGCCGCTGCGTCTCGGCGGCGGAGACGTAGACGCCCAGTTGATCTTCGGTATGCGCGATTGAGGCCTCGATGCGCGGGACTTCTTCTTCGAGGAATGCGCAGCGCTCTTCCATCTGTTTCTGCTTGATGGGGTTCAGGCGACGGGGGCGATCTTTGACTTCTTCCACAGCCTCTTCGGCTGCTGGAGCCGCATGAAACGCAGGTCCTTCGCTGCGCTCAGGGTGGCTACTTATCTTAATAGCCGATGGAGCCGGCACATTGATGGCAATACCCGCAGCCTGCGCCGCCTTCCATCGCAGATAGTCCTCGTAATTTCCTTCGTGACTGGTAACTTTGCCGCCTTCAACTTCCAGCACCCGCGTGGCCAGCCGGTCAATGAAGTAGCGGTCATGCGAGACAAAGACCACCGTGCCGCTGAAGGCCGCGATTGCCTCAAGCAACACATCCTTGGCGCGCATGTCCAGATGGTTGGTTGGCTCGTCCAGAAGAAGGAAATTTGATGGCGAAACCAGAATCCGCGCCAGCGCGAAACGATTCCGTTCTCCTCCTGATAAAACTCCAAGAGGCTTGAAAACATCGTCGCCGCGAAAGAGAAAACAGCCGAGCAGCGAACGCAGCTCGACTTCGGGAACCTTGAGCGCGGCGCGGCTGATGTCGTCTAACATGCGCGCCGCGCCGTCGAGCACCTTGTACTGATCCTGCGCGAAGTACTCGCTGACCACATTGTGGCCGAGGCGCACTGCGCCTGCTGTTGGAGCCTCCGCGCCGGTGAGCAGCCGAATCAGCGTGGACTTGCCCGCGCCGTTGACGCCAACCAATGCCACACGGTCGCCTCGCTCGATGGCGAATTTGACGTTATCGAGCACTAACTTTGAACCGTAACTCTTGCTGAGTCCCTCAGCCTCTACAACCGTGCGTCCCGAAGGCGGCGGCTGGGGGAACTTGAAGTGGATGACCGGCTCTTCTTCCGGAATCTCGATGCGCTCGATTTTTTCAAGCTCTTTGATGCGCGACTGCACCTGCTTGGCCTTGGTAGCCTGGGCGCGGAAGCGGTTGATGAAAGCTTCCAGATGCTCAATCTGTATCTTCTGATTGCGATAAGCGGCTTCTAGCTGAGTGCGCCGCTCATCTTTCTGGCTGAGATACTTGGTGTAATTCCCCTGATAGATATTCAGCCGTTTATTCCATATCTCGACGGTGCGGTCGATAGTTACATCGAGAAAATACCGGTCGTGGGAAATGAGAATATAACCGAAGGGATAACTCTTCAAATACTCTTCGAGCCAGTTACGAGTTTCCAGATCGAGATGATTGGTCGGCTCGTCCAGCAAGAGAAGATTGGGTTTGGCCAGCAGCAGTTTGGCCAGTGCAATGCGCATCTGCCAGCCGCCGCTGAACTCATCGGTCTGGCGGGTCCAGTCGGTTTTGCTGAAACCCAGCCCGGTGAGCACCGCGCCCACCTGCGCGTCAAGCGCGTAGCCGTCCAGGGCGTGAAAGCGCTCCTGCAACATGGAATAGCGCTCTGCGGCCGAGTCGTATTCCGGGCTGGCGTGATCCAACTCGGCCAACTGCCCGGCCAGCCGCTCGGTCTCGCGCTCCATCTCGCGGAGCTCGTCAAAGACCGTGAGGCACTCGTCAAAGATGCTGCGCCCGGTGAGGAGCAGACCCTCCTGCGGCAGATAGCCGATGCTCATGCCGCGCGTCTGTTGCAGGCCGCCGTAGTCCAGCGATTCCAGGCCGGCCAGCACCTTCATCAGCGTGGATTTTCCGGTGCCGTTGGCTCCGACCAGCGCAGTTTTCTCGCGCGACCGGATTAGCCAGTTGGCCTCAAGAAACAGCACACGCGGCCCGAACCGCTTGCCGGCATTTTGCAGGGAAAGCATTGCTTCTATTCTCGCAGAAAGGAAAGTGCTTATAGCAATGTGTTGAAATGATCTGGTTTTGTGTCAGGGCATGACTTCAGTCATGCCGCAAACGCTGCAAAAATAAAAGTGGGCTTTAGCCCCTGAGGTAGATCTCTCGGCTCCGAGTTACTCTCTTCACAAACTTTCAGCCTTCGTCGTCGTCCGCCCGCAGACGCTTGGCCAGCGTCCACTTCAGATCGTCAACGCCCTGACCGGTGACCGCCGAGATCGCATAGAACTCCAGCTTGCGGCGCTTGGCGTGGGCAGCCAGCTTCTTCAGCTTCTCAGGATTCGCGGAGTCAATCTTGGTGGCGAGGACGATCATCTCCTTATGCGCCAGCAGTTGTTCCCCGGCGTCATTGCAAAAGCTGGCCAGTTCGTTGTTGATGACCTTGAAGTCCTCCACCGGGTCGGGGCGTCCGCTGGCGTCCGATACATCGACGAGATGGACGAGCAGGCGGGTACGCTCAATGTGGCGGAGAAACTGCACACCGAGTCCTGAGCCAAGGTGCGCCCCTTCGATCAGTCCGGGCATATCTGCAACAACAAACGATTCCAGATTCGGCTCTTCGCCCACTGTGACTACACCCAGATTGGGTTCGAGCGTGGTGAAAGGGTAATCGGCAATCTTCGGCTTGGCCGCCGAGATGCGCGAAATCAGCGTCGATTTGCCGGCGTTGGGGTAGCCGACAAGGCCAACATCGGCCAGCAGCTTCAACTCCAGCCGGTAAGTGCGCTCTTCGCCCGCTCGACCCAGTTCGTGCTCACGCGGCGCCTGATGGACGCTGGTGGCGAAGTGCTGGTTGCCGCGTCCGCCGCGTCCGCCCTTGGCGATAACGAAGCGTTCGTCCGGCTGCTGAAAATCATGCACCAGCTCGCCAGTCTCAAAGTCATAAACCGCTGTGCCAACAGGGACTTTCAGCGTTACGGAATTGCCATCGGAGCCAGTGCAATTCGATCCCATGCCGTGTTCGCCGCGCTGTGCCTTGTGTTCCGGGTTATAGCGGAAGTGAATCAGCGTGTTGTGGCGCTGCGAGGAGACCATGACGACGTCGCCGCCGCGCCCGCCATCGCCGCCCGAGGGGCCGCCGCGGGGAACGAATTTTTCGCGCCGGAAGGCCATACAGCCATTGCCGCCGTCGCCGGCTTTTACTTTGATTTTTGCTTCATCGATAAACATGAACGACCAGGGAACAGGGATTAGGAACAGGGATACATTCCCCATTTCCGCTTAAATCTAGGCAAAAATCACATTGCCATCTTTCCAGTTTAACGAAGATAGGGGTAAAATCGCTTGCAACCTCAATTCATTGTGCGCGATTGGTCTGAAAACGGGATTTTTCTGCTTTGGCAGGGCCGCGGATGCCGTACAGCGCAGCTTGAAGTTCAACACCCCTGGTTGAAGCCCGCCGCAAGAGCGGGCCGCTGAACGCTAATTGCCCCCGGACTGCCGCGAGCAGGAATCTCGATGGCAGAGTTGAACCGGAGCTGGATAAAGCCGCTACTGTTGACTGCGCTGCTGATTGGCGCGGGGATGATTGCTTGCGCGCAGAGTTCCGGCTCACTAACCGGCAAAGTCACCGACTGGTATGCGCAACCGCTGGATGGGGCGACAGTGGTCGTCCGCAACGAGACAACCGGCGCTGAAGCGCGTACTACGTCCACGAAAGACGGCAGATATCGCTTCGCCAAGCTTGGCCCGGGCGAGTACACGCTAGAGGCAGTGAATCCACAACTGGGCCGCGCTCATGTAGACGGAATCCTGGTTGCTGCCGGGCACGAGGCGCGGGTATTGGCGGCTCTGCAGATGACTTTGCCGCAGCGCGCGCCGATTCAAGCAGCTTTTCATGATATGGATCCGGCGACGCCGGTGGTGACGACTACGCTCACCGGCGAGCAGGTGCAGCAACTGCCGCTGACCGGCAGGCGCTGGCAGGATTTCGAGATGGAGACGCCAACGGCTTCGACCCAGACGGGCGGCGAGAGTCCGGCCGCACTGCGCGGCGCGGTGCAGCAACCAACGGAGACGACTATTGACGGCGCGAGCCAGACGCTGGCCTTTGGCGCGCAGGGGAAATCCGCATTTGGCGGTGGTGGAGCGCTGGCCGGAATGAGTTCGTCGGCGATTCGCGAGGTGCAAACCACAGCGGGAAATGTCGAAGTTGAAGATGAGCGGGCCGCGGCGGGAACGGTGCGCGTTGAATCGATGCGCGGAAGCAACGGCCTGCATGGGCAGGGCTTTTTCTTCGACCGCCAGAATGCCTGGGGAGCGCAGAATCCGTTTACGACGAGAGAAGTGGAGACGCCGGCCGTTTCGCAGATCGCAATTCCGACTTTCGCATCTGTGCCCTATACTCCGGTGGATGACGAGTTCACCTTCGGTATCGGCTTGGGCGGCCACATTCGTCGCGACCGGCTCTTCTGGTTTGCGGCGGTTGATGGTTATCGGCGGGATGATCCGGGGTTGGCGATGGTGAAGCATCCTTATCTAGCCGAGCCTGCTGGTACGCCGCAAGCTGGTTTCTTTGCTCAGCCCAGCAGCGACCAGATGACGGTGCTCTGCGCGAGGCTGGAACTCACGGCGCAGAGTCAGCCGGCCTGCAATAACGCTATAGTGCAGGGGCTGGCCGCATACTCGTCAATGCTGGGGACTTTAGCCGGTCTTCTCGGCCCCGCTCCGCGGACCGCACAGCAGTGGGTTGGCTTTGGCAGGCTCGACTGGCAGGCAACCGAGCGGCATCACTTTACCGCGGAAAGCATCGGTGCGCTGTGGAACTCCCCCGGCGGAGGGTTAACTGGTGTCTCAGAAAACTATGGAAATCATAGTTTCGGAAATAGCCATGCTACTGAGCAATGGATATTAGGCCGGTGGGAGGCCTTCCTTACTCCGAACCTGTTGCTAACAACGCAAGGCTCGTGGGGTCGTGATGTGTTGAGTGAGCGGCCCGAAACGCCATCGACTTATGAGCAGACCTTGCTTGCGCCGAATGTATATGGCCAGTTACCGCAGATTGTGGTGGACTCGCGCTACGGCTTTACCATTGGCAATCCATCGCGCTTCGGCCAGGGAAATTACCCCGATGAGCGGCTGTTGCAAGGCCAGCAGAGCGTGGACTGGGTTCACAACGGCTGGCTGATCAAGGCAGGCGGGCAGGTTCGGAATATCTCCGACAAAACCAGTCTATTGCGAAATGAGACTGGGACTTATACCTATTCCAATGTTGAGAACTTCATCTCTGACGCGCTCGTATATCAAACCTTTGGATTAAAGGACGCCCTTGATCCTTATAACCAGCATAATTGCGATGAGACAGGAAAGACTTGGCGCGATACGACGGGAACATTGCACGGGCTGGGCAATCTTCCCTGTTACTCCTCCTACACGCAGTTAGTTGGTCCCACAGACTGGCAATTAGGAACCAATGATTGGGCGGGTTATGCAACAGCGCAATGGCAGCCGAAAAAGCGGCTTGCATTCTCTGCCGGTTTGCGCTGGGAGCGGGAACAGTTACCGCCGCCGATTCCCGCGCTCGTCAATCCTGAATTGCCTTTAACAGCCAGGCTACCCAGTCTAAGCAATAACTGGGGTCCGCGGCTGAGCATGGCATGGGAAACGCACGAGGGACATTGGCCTGTCCTGCGGTTGGGTTATGGAATGTATTATGGCCGCACCGAGAACGCAACCGTAGAGACGGCGCTTACGCAAACCGGCTCTACCAAGGGCGATCTGAATATCTTCATGCGGCCAACGGACGACCTGCCCAATCATCCCGGCGGCGCGCCGCCTTTTCCTTACGTGCTACAGGGCGCGCCAGCCAACATAGTC
>Ga0181519_10002012_pt1 | contig 17579 bp, 9 predicted proteins | sample PEATcosm2014_Bin_26_FD_121102 | JGI IMG/M metagenome (GOLD analysis project Ga0181519, IMG submission 121102) | Peatland microbial communities from MTU Mesocosm Facility, Houghton, MI, USA - PEATcosm2014_Bin02_10_metaG | ecosystem: Environmental > Terrestrial > Soil > Wetlands > Peat | place...
CTCACATCCTCAAAGCTGCCGTCGCCGCGGTTGCGAAACACCCGCACGCGCGGCCCCGCTTTCGTCTCCACAATCGCCGCCAGATCGATCCATCCGTCGTTGTCGATGTCGATGGGCGTCAAACCCCATCCACGCACCGCATCCTTGAGTGGCAACTCGACGCGCTCGAAGCGCCGGCCCACGCGATCCTGCGCTTCCACATTGCGCCATAGCGTCAACCCAGGCGCGCCGGCGTGGCTCACCGCAATATCCATCCAGCCGTCCTTGTTGTAGTCGAGCACCGTGATGCCCACGCTGGGCGGCAGCTTGGCGTCTTCATAGAGCGGCTGTGTGGGATACTTCCCTTCGCGCGGATTCACGTAGATCAGCGGCGATGGTCCATCGCCCGTTATCGCCAAGTCCACGGCGCGGTCATTGTTGAAGTCCGTCAAAATCGCGGCAGCAGTATTGCTGCTTCCGCCCAGTCCGGTTTCCGCCGTCTGCTCGGTAAACGTCCCGTTGCCGTTGTTGCGCCATAGCACATTGGGCGTGCCGCCGGGCTTCAGCGGCGTGCCCGTCAATAGCAGATCCAGATCGCCGTCGTGGTCATAGTCAACAAACGTAATGCCCGACGGCCGATTGCGCGCAACCAGACCGCTTTCTGCCGTCACGTTCTTGAACTGTCCATGCCCGAGGTTCTTGTAGAGCAGCACTCCATCGTCAAGCGCCACAGCCAAGTCATTCAACCCGTCGCCGTCGTAGTCGCCAACCGCGCAGGCTACGGCGTGGCCTTCTGCATTCAGTCCGGCAGTCGCCGCATCGAGATCCTCAAAATGCCCGTCGCCGCCGCGATGCAGAATGCGAATCGCCCGCGCGCCCGTCTGCACCAGCACCAGGTCCATTTGTCCTGAGCCTGACACATCCATCATGCAGGCCCCGCCGCTCCCGGTGAACGAAGGCGCCCCCGTTCCCGCACCTTCAATTGAAGGAAGCATCGGCTCCGCCACCAGCCGCACTGGAATCATTGCGTGCTGAATTGTCTTCGGCTCTTCAACCGCCGTCACAACGGAGTAGTGCCCCTGCTCACCATAGCTCAGGCCGAGAGCCGAAGAAATCTTGGTGTTGGTCATATGCTGGAAGCGGGCGAAATGCGTCCTGGCCTCTGCTGTCTGGCCGGTGCGCTGCAACGCCCGCGCCAATCCAAATTCAGCGGAAGAATGCAATGGATTGACCGCCAGCGTCTGCTGAAACATTGCGATGGCCTTATCGAATTCCTTCATCTCCTGGTAGCAGGCGCCCTCGAAGTATATGGAGTCGGCATCGCGGGGATTGAGCTTGACCGCTTGCTGAAAGCTGGCCACCGCCAACTCCAGTTCGTTGGCTGAACGTTGCGCCAGGCCCTGGTTGTACCAGGCTTGCGCGCTCTTCGGGTCGAGAGCGATGGCCTGCTTCAATGCCGCCTTGGCGTCGTCCAGTCTCTGCAACGTAAGCAGCGCAATACCCTCGTTCACCGCGGCCTGGGCAAATTGCGGGTCCCTCTTGAAGGCTTGAGCGAAGCTATCCGCGGCGCGTTCGGTAAGCTGCTGGCCCATCTGCGCCACGCCACGGTTGTTCAGCCGGATCGCCGCGGCGTCGTAGCGCGTTTGCGGTTCTGCCGGCGCGGCGGCCAAAAGCACAAACGCGATAGCCGCGGTTGTTCGTATAATCCCTATAATCATCGTCCGCATCTCTGCAATTCCCCATTCGTTTTAGAACCTACAGTGTACGCGACCGCCTTGTCAGGTTGCACGGGCCGCTTGCCTGGTCCCATCAAGCGGCCTCGTGGCGCGCTAAGTTTATACTTCTCCTGTGCCTCCATCCCTGAAAGATATTCTCTGGCGCGAATTTCTTGCGCGGCCCGCGTTTGAATCGCCACCGCCGGAAATTATCAACCGCCTTGCCAACGCGCCGATCCTCGTGACCGGCGCGGGAGGCTCCATTGGCTCCGCGCTCACCCTGCGTGTGGCCCACTGCGCTCTGCCGGCATTGCTTCTCCTCGAATCCGCCGAAAACAACCTCTACCAGCTCCAGCGCGCGTTGGCAGATGACAGAGACGCCGCCCCGCGCGCAGGCGTGTCCCCGGCGTTTATCCTCGGCAATGCCGGCGACCGCGCTTTGATGGAAAATCTCTTCGCCGTTCACGGACCCCGCCTCGTCTTCCATACCGCCGCGTACAAGCACGTGCCGCTTCTGGAAACACAGCCCCTCGCCGCGATCGCCAATAATATCTTCGCCACAGAAACCCTAACCACTGTGGCCGCCGCGCACAGCGCTCGCGTGGTGCTGCTCTCCACAGATAAGGCCGTCGAGCCGGCTTCCGTAATGGGCGCCACCAAGCGCGTCGCCGAAGAGATTGTCCTTGCCTCCGGCGGGACAGTTTTGCGCCTGGGCAACGTTCTGGCTTCCAGCGGCAGCGTGACCGAGGTTTTCGCGCAACAGATCGCGCACGGAGGACCGCTCACGATCACCGACCCCAACGCCCGCCGCTACTTCCTCACGCTGGACGAAGCGGTAAACCTGCTTCTACTTGCCTCCGTGCTCCCCGGCTCTTCCCTCCTGTTGGCTCCAGAGTTGGCCGCCATGCACGAAATAGGCGAGCTAGCCCGCTTTATGGCGCGCCAACTCGCCCCCGTCCGCGAGATTCTTATCCACTTCACCGGACTGCGTCCCGGCGACAAGCTCGCGGAACGCTTTTGGAGCGCCTCCGATCTGGCCTACCCAGCCGGCAGCGGCAACCTGGTCTCCATTTGCACCAACCGGCTTACGCCAATCGAATTGGAGAGCGGCCTTGCCGCGCTGCATTCCGCAGCCGAAGATCACGATCTCTCCGCCGCGCTCACTCAACTGAAATCGCTCGTTCCCGATTTCCATCCCAGCCAGACCGTGCTCGCGCTTACGCGCCACTCCAACTCGCGAGCATGTGTATGAATTCCATTGGCGCACCCCCTTCCACCGCGGATGCATCCACGGCGCGCCGCCGCATCGGCGTCGTCACCACTTCGCGCGCGGACTACAGTCATCTCTATTGGCCGCTGCGCGAGCTCGCCGCCCACCCCGCCGTCGAGTTGGGCGTCTTCGTACTCGGGCCGCATCTCTCGCCCGAGTTCGGCTTGACCATCCAGGAAGTCGAGCGCGACGGTTTTCCTATCAAGGCCCGCATCGAGTGCCTGCTCAGCTCCGACACTGACACGGGCATGGCCAAGACCATCGGCCTCGCCATCCTGGGCCTGGCCGACGCCCTCACCGCCTGGCGCCCCGATCTGCTGCTGTTGATCGCCGACCGCTACGAAATGCTTGCGCCCGCATCGACCGCTCTCGCTCTGCGCATTCCCGTTGCCCATATCGAAGGCGGCGAAGTAAGCCAGGGCGCCATCGACGACCAGGTGCGCAATGCCCTCACCAAGCTCGCTCACATTCACTTCGCCTCCACTGAAACCGCGCGCCGCCGCGTCGTCTCCATGGGCGAGGAGCCCTGGCGCGTGCATCGCGCCGGCGCGCCCTCGCTCGACCACCTGCGCCGCTCCACGCTGCTCGGTCGCGCGGCGCTCGAAGCTCGCCTCGGCCTCACGCTCTCGCCGCCCACTCTCGTCGCCGCCTGGCATCCGGTCACCATCCTTCGCGACACCAATGCCGAGGCCGATGCCTTCTTCGCCGCGCTTGCCCAGGCTCCGGGTCAACTCATCTTCGTCTATCCCAACGCCGACGCAGGCGGTCATGCGCTCATCGAGTGCACCAAGGCTCTCGCGGCAACGCGCGCCAACACGCACATCTTCGTGAACCTCGACGCAGTCACTTACTGGAGTCTTCTCAGCCAGGCGGATGCGCTCATCGGCAACTCCTCCAGCGGCATTATGGAAGCGGCCTCTTTTGCACTGCCGGTCGTCAACGTAGGCATGCGCCAGCAAGGCCGCGAGCGCGCCCGCAACATCATCGACGTGGATGCCGAAGCCACGGCCATTCGCGCCGCCATCGAGCGTGCCCTCAGCCCCGAGTTCCGCAAGAGTCTCGCCGGCATGGAGAACCCCTACGGCGACGGAACCGCAGCCGTCACAATTGCGCGCATTCTCACCACCGCTCCGCTTGACCGCCTGCTAGTGAAGCAGCCCGCGCCTCTGCCGGACACCATCGCGGCAACTGACTCGGAGCCACGATGACCATCCGAATTCCACTCTCCGCGCCCGACATTACCGAAGCGGAGATCGATGCCGTCACGGCGGTCCTGCGTACGCCACAGCTCAGCCTTGGGCCCCAGCTCGCGGCCTTTGAAACCGCGCTGGCCGCGTATCACTCCGTGGATCACGCCGTGGCCGTCAGCTCGGGCACAGCCGGTTTACATCTGGCGCTGCTTACGCTGGGCATAGGCCAGGGCGATGAGGTCATTGTCCCCTCTTTCACATTTATAGCCGTGGCTAACACCGTGCTCCAGGTAGGCGCAACGCCGGTTTTTGCCGAGATCGATTCCGTCACGCTCAATCTCAATCCGGCGGCCGTGGAAAAGGCCATTACCCCGCGCACGCGCGCCATCCTGGCCGTTCACACATTCGGCATTCCTGCCGACATGGAGGCGCTTCAGAGCATTGCGCGCCGGCATGGCCTCGCCCTCATCGAAGACGCCTGCGAGGCCATCGGCGCCGAATTCGACCATCGCCGCGTGGGCAGTTTCGGCAATCTCGCCGTCCTCGGCTTTTATCCCAACAAGCAAATCACCACCGGCGAAGGCGGCGCAGTGCTCTCTAGCGATCCCGCTTACGCGGCGCGCCTGCGCAGCCTGAGAAACCAGGGGCGCCTGCCCAACGGCGATTGGCTCGACCACGCCGAGCCGGGCTATAACTACCGGCTTTCCGAAATGGCTTGCGCCCTGGGCCGCGTTCAGCTCTCCCGCATCGGCGAAATCCTTTCGATACGCCAGGCGGCCGCGCAACGCTACGATGCTCTCCTTCGCGATATTCCCGGGCTCGAACTCCCTCCGCTCACGCTTCCCCGCCGCGGAATCAGTTGGTTCGTCTACGTGGTCCGGTTGCCGGAAGGCCTGAGACGCGACGAAGTGCAAGCCCATTTGGCCGGCCGCGGCATCGCCACCGGACGCTACTTTGCCCCTATCCACCAGCAGCCTTCATGGCGCGCGCAAATCGCTTCCGGCGCAATGGATCTCGCGCTTACCGAGTCCATAGCGCTCCGCACGCTGGCGCTGCCGTTCTTCAACCGCATCGCGGCCGCCCGGCAGCAGGAAGTGGCCGAAGCCCTCCGCGATGCGATTCTCACCGCAACGTAACTCTGACAGCTTCCACCGGCCTCGAAGCAATGCGCGTCACTTCCTCACCGGCTTCTCGCGGCACGAACGCAGATAGACCACAAGGTCATCCACTTCATGCGTTTCAAGATCGTCCACAAAGGCCGGCATCTCGTTTCCACCGTGAAGAATCTGCTCGCGAATCCTGCTCTTCGACAAGCTCCGGCCCACGCCGGAAAGATCCGGCCCCTTATGCCCACCCACCTTGTGAATGCTGTGACAGTGCCCGCATCCATTAGCGGCAAAAACAGCCGCGCCGCGATCGCGCTGACCTTGCGAAGATGCGAACGCCTGCGAAACCGCGGCCAACAACAAACAAAGGCCAGCGAGCCAACCCTTCATTGGCCGCTTCCTTTACCGGCCTCGTCGCTCGCGGCCGCGCGGTCCCGATGCACATGCCAAGGCACGCTCTCCGCGGTCACTTCAGGATGCGTCCGCAAATATTCCAGCGCATAAACGTTGGCGGTAGGGTCGTCCTTCTGGTCGGCAAAGGCCGCGGCCTCCTGCGCTGCTTCCTTCTGCATGCCCAGCCGCCGATACACGATAGAGAGAATGTAATGCGCCGGCAAATCGTCGGGATCGATCGACTGCACAGTTTCGTACTCCGTGCGCGCCTCCTGGTACTTGTGCTGCTGATAGAAGGAGAAGCCGAGCTCCCGATGCGCGTCGCGCGAGCGCGGAAACTGCGTGATCACATCGAGCAAATCCGCAATGGCCGCGTCCGGATGCCCTTGAATGCGGTCCACCAGCGCCAGGTAATAGAGCGCCCGCGCATTGTGCGCAGCCAGCTTCAGCGCCTGCTCAAGGTTCGTCCGCGAGCCTGCATAGCGCTGCCATGAGAAGTCCGCGATTGCAATGTTGGTATAGGCGTCCGCATAATCGGGCCGCAGTTGCGCCACATTTTCAAAGGCGCGTTCACTCTCCGCATATTGCTGGGCATCGAGCAGCCCGATGCCGTAATTGTTCCATCGCATCCACAGCGCATTGTCCGCCGGGTCGGGCGGCGTCGAGGCATTGGAGCCGACCACTAGCGTCCGCGCGCGCGAGGCCATCTCCACCACCGGCTCATCGTAGTGCTTGCTGCCCATCGCGAAGTCGATGAAGTGCTGATTGAAGCGCCGGTAGTTCACTTTCGCTGAGATCGTGATCGGCCCCGTTGCGTCTTTCGGCACCCTGAACCCATACCGCACGATCTGCGACCGGCCTGAAACAATGCTGTTGTTATAGGCGATCACGCGCGTATCCCACACCTGGTGCAGATCGTTCAGTTGACCCTTGATATTAATCAGCCGGTTGGTAAAGCTGTGCGCACTTGGATCGAGCGCACCGTCCGCGCCAAGTCCGCCGGAGTGCGTGAGCGCGCGGCCGGCCGCGTCTTTAGCTTCGAACTCAACCCAGCTCTCGTAAAAATCGCGTTGCTCGGGAACCAGATTATGCGCGATGCCTTTGTTCTGGATAACCACTGTAACGGTAAGGTCGTCGCCCGGAGCAATCGTGAAAGCCTCGCTGCCCAGCGGTGCAATCGTCGGGCCGCCGTTGCGCTCGACCGCGAAAATATCCACGTTGAGCGCATTGTTGCGCAGAAAGGCAATTGTCTTATCGAGCTGCTCGTTGTAGCCGTAGTACTTCGACATGAGCGTGTTCGCGCCCAGCCAGCGATGCGAGGCCAGCTTGCCCGGCTCCGATCCGAAATCGCGCGACGTGATCGGCCCCTTTTCCATGTGGCATGTCTGGCAGTTCGAAACTTTATCCTTCACATAGAAAGGCAGCGGCGACTCCTTGCCGAAAGACGCCTGCTGCCACTCGTCGTACACCGCGAACGCGCGCTGCCACTTGTAGCGAGTCTCTTGGCGAGGCAGAGCCGCTTTGTGGCAAGCGGCGCAGAACTCGCTGGTGCGGTAAAAGTCGCGCATCACCGCCCTGGTATGGCGATCGAGGTGAGCCAGAATCTCCTTGTCGGAGACCGGTCCGTAAATCGGCTTGTCCTCTTCATCCACCAGCACCGCGGGCACGCCCAGCACGTAGCTTCCGGTGCCCAGCGTCGTCACCTTCTGGATCGAATGGCAAACCGAGCAAGTCACCCCGTCGTTATCGAACTTGCGATTGATGGCCGATCCGGTCGTCAACGCCCCGGAAACCAGTGCAATCGGATTATGGCACCCTTCGCAGTGGCGCGAGTATTCAATGCCCCGCTCGCTGATAAGCACATTCACGTTCTTCACGTACCACGGATTGCGGAACGAGTTCGCATGGGCCGTCTGGCGCCACTCCGCATAGGCTTGCTGATGGCAGTGACCGCAGTACTCCGCCGTCGGAAAGCTCTTGGGATCGATGAACTCGCCCGTGTCGGTGGCCGCATTCGAAGGCAAGAAGGGCCGTCCCTCGGCAAAAGGAAGCTTGTAATGCGCCGCGACGTCTTTCGAATAGGCCGCCCGCTGCGCCGCCGCATCGTCCGCAGCGTGCGCCACCGGCGCAGGGCCCTCCCGAAGCATAAGCAAGCCGCCGGCGAAGAGACCTGCGCCGGCGAGGCAGGCAACTCGTAGGGTTCTCGAAAGGGGAAGCATCGCGTCCTCCATTCTATTCGCCCCAGCGGAGGGTTGTATCCGCTCCAGGTTGCGGAGAAATCTCCACCCTAAGTTGTAGGGCCGCCCCGTCGGCCCATCCACTGCGCCGCGGACGACCGCCAGCGCGCCTGCATCGCGGCCAATATGAGCAGGCGCCATTGGCGCCATGACATATTGCCCTTTTAGACTAGACCAAAGTCTAGTTTCCTCAACCTATTGGATGATCTTTCAATCCACAAATCAGCCGAAGACAGAGGTGCAATCCGACAATGATGATTGTGGCTATCAAAAACAAAGCGGTCCTCTCGATCACCTTTCGAGCGGCTGCTTGCGAAATTCATTCACCTCGTTTATGGTTCGCCCCTTCATCCCGCCGGCTTCATCGCATCCAGATCAAAGAAAGGTATGCTTGGAAGAAACCGTCCCGCGCGCTGAAGACATTCTTCAACCCAACGACTTCGCCCCCTTTGAACAATCGCACTCCTGGAGACTGCCTGTGACCTCGAAAGTTCTCACCCTCTTCGCCTGTATCTTTGTCTCGATCTCGGCAATTCAGGCTCAAAGCAACTATGCCGTCGTGCGTGGCTCGATCCTCGACCTTCAGCATCGCGCTGTTGTTGGCGCGCACGTGCGCATTACGGCTTCAGAAACCGGCGCCGTGCGGGAAGTCGTGTCCAACTCGGATGGGCTTTATGAGATAGCTGGGCTGCAGCCGGGCAAATACTCATTGGCGGTTGACAGCCCCGGATTCAAGCAGGCCACGCAGACCGTTGAGCTCGAAGTGGGCCAACAGGCAACCATCGACCTGCAGTTGAGTGTCGGCGCCGACACCCAGACAGTTTCCGTGCTTGCGGTGGGTGAATTGCTCAAGACTCAGGATGCCAGCGTGGGCGAGGTGGTGGATCAGCGTTCGGTCGATTCCCTCCCCTTGAACGGCCGCATGTTGATCGACCTGGTTCTCACCGTGCCGGGAGCGCACATCAGCCACGGCGCCTCCACCGGCGACATGAGTTCCCTCTATTGGAGGCCGGGCCAAAGGTCAGCGGTCAGCATCGGCGGAAGCCGCCCCAACGCGAACTACTTTCTGCTCGATGGAGCAACCAACACCGACCCAACCTTCAGCACCCAGAATCTGAGCCCCTCGCCCGACGCGGTTCAGGAGTTCCAGGTCCAGACCGGAAGCTATTCGGCCGACATGGGCGGCGCAGGCGGCGGCCAGATCAACATCGTCTCGCGCTCCGGGTCTAGCCACTTCCACGGCACCGCCTACGAGTTCCTGTGTAACGGCGACATGGATGCCCACTCCTTCAACCAGATGGGAACATCAAATTTCCTTGTGCAGAATAACTTCGGCGCTTCCTTCGGGGGCCCCGTAAAGCACACCGGCAAGACTTTCTTTTTCCTGAACTATGAGGCCCTGCGTCACGTTGAGGTTGACGCGATGGTAGACACGGTGCCGACCGCGGCCGAGGACTCCGGCGATTTTAGCCAGAGCGGCGTGAAAATCTACGACCCGAGTACCACAATTGCAAACCCTGCCTACAATTCCAGCCTTCCCGTGAGCAAGTCGAATCCGCAGTATATCCGCCAGCAATTCGAATACAACGGCGTTCTGAACGTGATTCCGCCTTCAAGGCTCACGAAAGCTGCCTCGATCATGCTGAACCAATACACGCCGCTCCCCAACTCGATGAACATGGGCGGAATGACTATGATGGGCCAGCCCACCGTCATCGGCGCGGGCAACGACGCCAATAACTATCTGGACACGCGCAAGGAACGCATGACCGACGACCAGGGTACGGTTCGCGTCGATCACAGCTTTGCCAGCGGCGACACTGCGTTTTTCCGCTACTCCGGGGCCAGCGAATACGGTTTCATGCCCGAGGGTCTGCCCGGCTTCGGTCTGTATCACGACAATTTCTCGCAGCAGGGCATCCTGGCATGGACCCGCGTGCTCTCGCCGCACATGGTCAACATTGCGTCGGCGGCCATCTCCCGCCTGGTCATGATGCACACCACGGAGAACGCCGGCAAAAACGACATCGTCACCGAGTTGGGCATTACCGGAACCGGCTTCGGCGGTCCCAATGCCTGGGGCGCTCCGTACTTCACGGTCCAGGGATATTCGCCGTTTGGCGACAACTATCTTGCCACGCCGATGCACGCCTGGGACACCGTAATCGAGGGCCGGGACGCGCTGAATTGGCAGATCGGCCGCCATAGCACCAAGTTTGGCTCCTCCTACCGGAAGTACATCTGGCCCATGTGGGGCTTCTTCCAGAATCGCGGCTACTACCAGTACACCAACGGCTACTCCACCCAATACGCGCTCAACGACGGCGTTAGCGGATCGTCCCTGGCCAACTTCCTCCTCGGCCTGCCGGCAGCGCGGCAGGGCCAGGCCGGCGTACCCCAGATGCAGTTGCGCCAGTGGTACGCCGACGGCTACGGGCAGGATGCCTGGCGGCTGACTTCAAAGACCACGCTCACCTATGGCCTCCGCTACGAGTTCATGAGCCCGCTTGTCGATCTCGACTATACAAACAGCAACCTCGATCTTTCCAGCGGTACGCCAAAGGTCTTCATCGGCGGGCAGAATGGCTACCCGCGGGGACTCATGTATGCCAATCACACCAACTTCGCCCCTCGCCTTGGCGTGGCGCAGAATTTCCCCAGGCTGGGCGTGGTGGCCCACATCGCTTACGGAATCTTCTACACTCCGGTGGACATGAACACCTGGTGCAATCAGCGCCACAACGTGCCCTATGTCTTCCCTGAGACCGCGCAGAGCGATCCCTATATTCCCTCGATCACCACGCTGAACTTTCCTACGCCCGTACTCGGCACAACGGCGGTCAGTTTCACCGCGCTCCAGTTGCATGCGCCGGCGCAGTACGTCCAGCAGTGGAGCGCCTCGCTTGAAAAACAATTGGGAGCCCAAACCACGGTCGAAATTGGTTACCTCGGCGCTGGCGGCTTCCACTTGCAGCGCTCCCACCTCATCAACAACGCGCAGCCGGGGCCGGGCCTGATTCAACCCCGCCGGCCGTTTCCCAAAATCAGTTTTGTCGCCAACACGGTTTTTCCCGCCGCCGTAGCCAGCACAATGACCAGTTCGACATTTTCGGCAACCACCATTAACTTGCTTGAGAACACTTCGCAGAGCTGGTATGACGCGGGCTACGTCAACGTGCGGCGGCGCGCCTCCAACCGCCTCAGCTACCTGGCTAACTACACCTTCGCCAAATCGCTTGAAAACGCGCCTGACTTCCGTTCGCCCATGTTTGAAGCCGCCACTCCGCAGAACAACAACGACCTGAATGCGGAGAAGGGTCCCGGATGCGATGTCCGCCAACGTGTAGCCGTAAGCGCGGTCTATAGCTCCCCAGTTCTGGGGAAGAACGGTCTCACTCGGGCTTTAACACGCGACTGGCTCGGCTCCGTCGAGTACCAGGTTCAGACCGGCTTTCCCATGACGATTTCCGTCTTTGGCGATACGGCCAATGCAGGAACTGTCGTCGGCGAGAATCCTATCCGCGCCAACGCCACGGGCCAAAAGATCTTCCCCTCGGGCACCAGGAACTCGAAAACATGGTTCAGTCCCGGAGCATTCTCGGCGCCGCCCGCCTACACCTTTGGCGACGTCGGCCGCAACTCCGTCTATGGCCCCGGCTTGCAGACCATGGACCTGGCTTTAGTCCGGAGTTTCAGCGTGGTAGAGAAGGCAAGACTTGAGACTCGCGCCGAATTCTTCAACGCACTCAACCACACCAACCTTGGAACCCCCAACCGTTTCGTGAATACCTCCAGCTTTGGCAGCATCACCGAAGTCAACACGCCAGGACGCGAGATCCAATTAAGCGCGCGGCTCTCGTTTTAAGCCATTGGGTCGAGGCTTAGAAAGCTTCTTAGTACGTTGATGCATTGAAAGGGCACGACTTCGGTCGTGCCCTAAGTTCAGCAAAATGAGGACAGGCTTTACAGGCTGCGCAAAAACTCTTCTGGGCCGGGACAAGTGTCGGGGCGCGACTTCAGTCGTGCCGTAAATTGCTCAAGATAGATCCGGGCTTCAGCCCCTGCAGTTGGACGCCAATCCCGCTACTTCCCCGATCCCTCGGCAATATTCACAATCCGGTCCACGCCCTGCGCATTAAAGTGCTCCACCTTGCCGCTGGGCCAGCGCACTTCAACGTCATCCACTTTAGTCGCCTGTCCAAGCCCGAAATGCTGCCGCGGATCGCTCGTTGAAGCATAGCTGCCGCCACTCAGCACGTCGCCGCGTTGCTTCATGCCGTTCGCCGTCACATACACGGTGGCGCCCACAGCATCGCGCGGGCTTTTTGGCCCTCCCACAAGCTTCAGCTCAACCCAATGATTCTTGTCCGCGGAAACATTGCGCAGAATTACCGGGTGGCCGTCCATCACATTGATCACCACATCCAGCTTTCCGTCGTTGAACAGATCGCCAACGGCCAAGCCTCGCCCAGTAATAACGTCCGCCAGTCCCGAGCCCTCAACCGCCGGGACGGTCTCGAACTTCTTGCCTCCCACGTTGTGGAAGAGCATCGGCCGCTCCGCAAAGCTCGTGCCCCACGCGTGCTGGTCCACCTGCGGATAGACATGCCCGTCGGCCATGATCAGGTCCTTCCAGCCATCGTTGTCGTAGTCGAGGAACGCGTTGCCCCAGCCAAGGAACGGCACCGAAATCTCTGCGATGCCGAGTTGGTAGCTGCTGTCCGTCAGATTGCCAGCGCCATCGTTGCGATAAAGCGGCTTGTAGTCGTCGGAAAACGTAGTATTGAACACGTCGACCATGCCGTTGTTCTCAAAGTCGCCTGCCGCAATGCCCATCGACGCAGTCTCGCGCCCGGCCTCATTCAGCGCATAGCCCGACTGGTAGCTGGCATCCTCAAAAGTGCCGTCGCCCTTGTTCAGGTAAAGATAGTTCGGCGTCGAGTCGTCGGCCACCAGCAGGTCCATCTTGCCATCGTTGTTGATATCCACAAACAGCGAAGCCAGCCCATAGTAGCCGGAAGTGTCGGCAACGCCGGCCTTCTCGCTCGCATCGGTGAATGTGCCGTCTCCGTTGTTATGGAAGAGATGGTCGGGCTCGCCTTTGAGGCCCCTCGGTCCGCAGTTCACCGGCACTCCGCGGAAGGTGCAGAACGTGTCGGGAACTCCGTTTTCGCCGCCCGACGGCAGGTTGTCGCGATCGAAGTGGACGTAGCCGGGCACAAACAAATCCAGCCGCCCATCGCCGTCGTAATCGCCCCACGTGGCTCCGGTAGACCAGTTGCCCAACTGCACTCCGGCTTTTTCCGCAACGTCCGTAAAGGTTCCGTCGCGATTGTTGTGGTAGAGCCGATTCTTGCCCCAGTTGGTCACGTAGATATCGGGCCAGCCATCGTTGTCATAGTCGGCAATGGCCACGCCAACACCCCACCGATCGTTGGTCACGCCGGCCTTGGCCGCCACGTCGGTAAAGGTTCCATCGTGATTATTGTGGAAGAGCGCCGCATGAGGCGGCGTCTCCTTTCCATCCAGCGCATCGAAGGTCGAGCCGTTCACCACGTAAATGTCGAGCCAACCATCGTTGTCGTAGTCGATCAGCCCCACGCCCGACCCGTTGGTCTCGATAATGTACTTCTTCTGCGGCGTGCCCATCTTATGGGTCCAGTGAGTCAGCCCGGCTTTCTCCGAGATGTCCTCGAAGACCACCGGCCCGGTCTTCACAAAACCGCCCGCGGTGATAGGCCGGTGCTGCGCATCGTATTGGGCCGCCTGCGGAGGTCCGGTATTCACGCCGCCGGCTGTAGGCGTCTGGGCGTCCTCTGAAGTCTTTTCGGATTGCTGCCCAGGGGAAGGCGTTGGGGAACTTGTGACTTGTGCGGAAAGGCCAACAAAAACACCTCCCGCTAGCAGTCCCAAAAGAGCGGCTGCGCGCAATGGCTCAAACATGAGAGAGAGTATACGCTGGCCAATCAAGGAAGCTGAATCGACCGAAGGGTGGAGGTCGCCCTTCGCCGTTAGTCGCTGCCCAGCTTGTACGGAATTCCAAACCGTCCAATCTGGATCATGGCCTTCTCCTCCGGCGGCCAGATATGCAGGCTCTCCAACCGGGTTGGATCCTTGATCCGGTGCGCATCCGTCGTGCCCACCAGCGCTCCCGTCGCCGCCACATTGAAGTGGACGCTCAATGTTTCTCCCGTCTCCGCGCGGGTCCATCCAAAAGCATACTCGCCCCGCTTCAGCAGGATGTCTCCAATCCGCACCGGCGCCTGCACGATCAGGTAGTGCGAGTATTTCCCGTCCGCCGAGTAGCCGGCGGTAATCAGCACCACTCCGGCGATAAAGTGGCCGCGCTCGTCCACGATGCCCGACGCGGTCCGCATCTCCGTCTCGATATGCTCATTCTCAACTGGAGCCCGCGACGGCAGCACCGAAGCCAGTTCCGCCGCTGTGGCTTGGCGCCATGCTGTCCGCTGCGCCGGAGCCTGGAACGCCAGCAGCGCAACAATCGATGCGCACAAAACCGCGCCCCTCATCCTCATGATTTGGCCTTTCTCAAAGACTCGAGAGGAACAAGACCGCGCTGGATGGCCGCCGTCGCCGCCTGGGTCCGGTCCGTCACGCCCAGCTTGCCCAGCAAACTGTTGATGTGGGTCTTCACCGTCGCCTCGGAAACATTCAACTCGGAAGCAATCTCCTTGTTGCTCTTTCCATTCACAATCTCTTTCAAAACATCGAACTCCCGCGGAGTCAATTCCTCGGTGCCCATGCGCTCTGCCAGCCTTTCGGCAATCGCCGGCGGAATATGCGACTTGCCGGCATGAACGGCGCGAATGGTCGTTACCAGGTCCTCGCGGGTCATCCCTTTCAATAAATAAGCGCGCGCCCCGGCCTTCAGCGCCCGGTAGATGTCCTCATCGCCGTCATAGGTGGTCAGCACAATGAATCGCGCCTGGGGCGTTTCCGACCGGATGCGCTGGATCACCTCAACGCCGCCCATCCGGGGCATGCGCAGGTCGATCAGCGTCACATCCGGTTGATGCTTGTGAAACGCATCGATGGCATCCAGACCGTCCGCCGCCTCGCCCACCACCGTCAAGCCGTCCACTACATTCAGCAGGGCAGCCAGTCCCTGCCGAACCACGTTGTGGTCTTCCACAATCAGCACTCGAATTGGTTCCATCGTCACTGTGCCTCTCCCGTCTGTTCGCGCGCTGCCTCAGGCGCCGGCGCGCGCAATCGTACCGAGGTTCCCGTTCCCGGAGCGCTCTCCACTTCGAGTTCCCCGCCAATCGCCGCCGCGCGCTCTCTCATGCCGGTCAGCCCAAAGTGCCCTGAAGACGTTACGTGCGCCCTATCCACTGCGCCTCCCCGACCATCGTCCCGAACCTCCAGCGCGATTGTTCCCGGCCCGTAATCCAACTCGACCCACAGTTGGCTGGCCCCCGCATGCTTCTTCACATTATGGACGGCCTCCTGGGCTATGCGCAGCAATTCGCGCTCGGTTTCCGCGGGCAAAGAACGATAAGCGCCGAAAAGACTGAAATTTGAATTGAGCCCGCCGCCTCCGGCTGCTTCCGCAATCCGCCGCAGTTTCACGGGCAGCGTGGTCTCGTCCGCATCTTGCGTCCGGAGCGCCCAGATCGATTGCCGGGCATCAGCCAGCCCTTCGCGAACATAATCGCGCGTCTTATCCAGATGCTTTCCCGCGTCGTCCAACTTTCGCTGCCGCAGCAACTCCGCCAGCAGCTCCAACTGCACCGAGATGCCCACATACCCCTGCGCCAGCGTGTCATGAATCTCGCGCGCAATCCTGCTGCGCTCGCCCAGCACCGCGCGAAACTCCCGCTGGGCCAGGTTGAGACGGCGTCGCAGCAACAGCACAATCGCCGCCACCACGCATGCCAGCAGCAGCGCATAAAACCACCAAGTCTGATAGAAGTGCGGCCGCAATTCAAAGCTCAGCGCCGCGCCTTCGGTGTTCCAAAGCCCATCGTTATTGGCCGCCTGCACACGAAACGTGTATTTCCCCGGCGGAATATTCGTGTAATAGGCATTACGCCGCGCACCGGCCTCGGTCCAGCCGTGGTCAAAGCCCTCGAGCATGTAGCGGTAGCGCACCTTCAGTGGCGCCACAAAACTCAACCCCGCGTAGTCGAATTCAAAACGCACATGACCCGCCGGCACCTTCAGCACTGCGCCGGTTCCGCGCAGGATTTGGCTCACGTCGTCCACCTGAAACCGCTCCAGCGCCACCGGCGGCGGAATCGCGTTGACCGGAAAGTGCGCCGGGTCTACCTCCACCAATCCTTTCGGCGTGGCAAACCATAAGTGCCCGTCCCTCGACCGCCAGGCCGAAGGATGGCTATTGGTCGCCGTCTCGCGGCTGTGCAGTCCGTCGGCGATGCCGAATTCGATCAAGTGTCCATAGCCCGCCGCCGAGTTGCCTACACCCTCAACGGCGCAATCGCAGCGCGCAATTCCGTTCCCGGTGGCAAACCACAGGTGCCCGCCACTGTCGTTGAGAATCGCGTGAATGGACATCTGCTCAAGACTGCTTTTCCCGGCCACAGTGAACTTGGAACCGTTCCACGCATTCCACCCCTGGTCCTGCGTTCCAATCAGCAGTGTTCCGTCCACAAGCGGCAGCAGCGCCGTAACCACGTTGCTTGAAAGCCCGTTGGCCGTGGTGAAGTTCGAGATTGCGCCATTATGCAATCGCGACAACCCCGCCAGGGTGGCTATCCACAAATCACCTTTCGTATCCCGAGCCATCGCGCCCACCAGGTCGCTTCCCAGCCCATTGGCATGAGTGTAGGTCACCATGGGCGCATCGGAAAGCGCGCCCTCAGCCTTGCTCTTCCCAATCATCCAGTGCGTCAGTCCGCGCCGGGTGCTGATCCACAGCGATCCATCGCCGTCGATCAGCAGCGAGCGAATAAAGTCGTCCGGCAGCCCGTCAATCGAGGTGAAGGTCGCCACGCTGTTTCCGTGGATGCGGTTCAGCCCGTCCGGAGTGCCCACCCACACGTCGCCTTGGGGCCCGGCAGCAAGCGACAGAATCACATCGCTGGCCAGTCCATCGCGCACCGTCCACTTTCGCGCCAGGCTTATTCCGTTTCCATCGCGCCGCAGGGCATTCAAACCGTTGTCCTGCGTTCCCACCCAAAGCGTCCCAGCGCCGTCCTCCATCACCGCGGTCGTGGCATCGGATGAAAGACCCTCGCGGGCATCGAAGATTCGAAATCGCTCATCGCGCAAAATATGCAGCCCATCGGATTCGGTTCCCACCCAGACATTGCCTTCGCGATCCTCCATCAGCGCCAGCACGGACGCCGTGGCTAGCGCATCGGTCACCGGCAGTCTCTCCGGTTTTCCCTCAGCCCATCGCGCCAGCCCGTCGTCGGTCCCAATCCACAAACTGCCCTCGCGGTCTGCGAGGATCGCCTGGATTCGATTTCCAGGTAGCTCCTTGCCCACCAAAAACCGTGCCGCCACTCGGTCGCCGCGCAAAATCATCACCGCGTTCTTGCTGGCAAAAGCGCTTCCTTCACCGCCCAAGGCCGCCGCAAACTGGATGTCTTCCTTCGCCAATCCAGTCTTATCCGCGCTCTTCCACCGCCCCTCGCCCGCAAGCGCGGCAATCTCTTGCTGCGCATCCACCCGAAAGACGCTCGTCCCCCTAACCGACCTAA
>Ga0181519_10002013_pt1 | contig 17573 bp, 14 predicted proteins | sample PEATcosm2014_Bin_26_FD_121102 | JGI IMG/M metagenome (GOLD analysis project Ga0181519, IMG submission 121102) | Peatland microbial communities from MTU Mesocosm Facility, Houghton, MI, USA - PEATcosm2014_Bin02_10_metaG | ecosystem: Environmental > Terrestrial > Soil > Wetlands > Peat | place...
GACTCCTCGCCAGCGCCGCGGTTCGCCGCGGCGTTGTCGTCTGCGGTGGTCGCGCAGCGGCGTCCGCCGGCTTTAGGCAGAATGGCGCCATGGGCGAGACCTACACCCCCGGCCGCCGCCGGGTGCGACTGCCGCTGCCCGCGGGTCCGGTGCGCGGCGCATTCACCTTCGGCGCGATCTTCATCAACTCGGGGATGTGCTGCGCGCCGCTGTTCGTGCTGGCGCTCATCAAGCTCGCGGTGCCGCACGCCGCCACGCGCCGCTACCTGAGTCGCGGCCTCACGCTGATCGCCGAGGGCTGGATCGGAATCAACACCCGCATCCTTGCGCTCACCCAGTCGCTCGACTGGTCCGTCAGCGGGCGCGAGGGCCTGTCCTACGACGCCTGGTACCTGATCGTTGCGAACCACCGCTCGTGGGTCGACATATTTGCCCTGCAGGCCGTGTTCAACCGGCGCGTCCCGTTCCTGAAGTTCTTCCTCAAGCAGCAGCTGCGCTGGGTGCCGGTGATGGGCCTCGCCTGGTGGGCGCTCGACATGCCGTTCATGAAGCGCTACTCGCGTGCCGAGCTCGAGCGCCGCCCCGAGCTCAGGGGCACGGACCTCGCTACGACGCGCCGCGCCTGCCAGCGCTTCCAGCAGCTGCCGACCTCGGTGATCAACTTCGTCGAGGGCACGCGCTACACGCCGGCCAAGCACCAGGCGACGGCCTCGCCCTACCGGCACCTGCTGGCGCCGCGTGCCGGCGGCGTCGCCTTCGTGCTCGGCGCGATGGGTCCGATCCTGAGCGAGATGCTCGACGTGACCATCGCCTATCCGGCCGGGCAGGGAGGCCTCTGGGACCTGTGCTGCGGGCGGGTCTCGCGCATCACCATCGAGATCGAGCGCCGCCCGCTCGCGCCGTGGCTGTCGGCGGGCGACTACGCCGGCGACGAGGCGTTCCGGCGGCGCTTCCAGGCGTGGCTGTCCGAGCTCTGGGCTCACAAGGACGCGCGGCTCGCGGCGCTGCTGGCGGGGCCGGACGCCGCGGCCCGCGCAGGCTAGGGCTTCAGCACCTCGACGCCCGATGTGGCGCCGATCAGGAGCACGTCCGCCCGGCGCCGCGCAAACAGCCCGTTGCAGACGACGCCCGCGATCTGGTTGATCTCGGTCTCGAGTGCGAGCGGATCCACGATCGCGAGGTTGTGGACGTCGAGGATCGCGTTGCCGTTGTCGGTGGTCACGCCCTCGCGCAGCACCGGCTGGCCGCCGAGCTTGACGAGCTGCCGGGCAACGTAGGAGCGCGCCATCGGGATGACCTCGACCGGCAGCGGGAAGCGGCCGAGGACGTCGACGACCTTGGACTGGTCGACGATGCAGACGAAGCGGCGCGACGCGGCGGCCACGATCTTCTCGCGGGTCAGTGCCGCGCCGCCGCCCTTGATCAGCTGCAGGTGGCGGGTGGCCTCGTCGGCGCCATCGACGTACAGCTCGAGGTCGCCGGCCGAGTTGAGGTCGAGGACGTCGATGCGTGCCTCGCGCAGGAGTCGCGTGCTGGCCTCGGAGCTCGACACGGCACCGGCGAGCGGGATGCGGCGTCGCGCGAGGGCAGCGATGAAATGGTTGACCGTCGATCCGGTACCGACGCCGAGGACGCAGCCTTCGGGCACGTAGGCGAGCGCCGCCTCGGCCGCCCGCTGCTTCTGTTGGTCACTGGACATCGCGCGCAAACCCCTTGTTTTCAAGGCCCGGAGCCGTGGGCAGAAAACGCTGGCTCCAGAAACGACTGTGCCCGCTTGCGCGGGCACAGTCAGAGAAGAGCGAGGGACTTGGGTCTTGCCCCGAGGTCTTGCGACCTCCATCCCCGGCTACTTCGAAGGCTTACTTCTTCTTCGCAGCCTTTTTCTTCGTCGCCTTCTTCTTAGTAGCCTTCTTCTTGGTCGCCATAGTGGTTCTCCATGTCGGGTTAGTCCGAGGACGGAGTATATACACAAAAAGTCAAATTACAAGCAAGCATCGCGACGATGTGGTAGCGAATCGCGTCGGCATCGTGGTGACGATGCATCGACACCGACCACTCACGATGCATGCGCAGGTCGCAGTTCGCGTACCGGCGATGCATGCGCAGGGTGCTTGTTTACCCGTGCGAATCTCACTCGAGCGTGAGAATGAACTTCCACTCCGCGGCGCTCACCGGCGTGATCGACAAGCGGTTGCCGCGCTTCAGTACCAGCAGCTCGCCGAGTGACCGGGCATTCGCCTTCAGTGTCTCGAGCGTGATCGGGTGCGCGAAGCGACGCACGAGTTCGACGTCGACCATGTACCAGCGCGGGTTCTCCGGGTCGCTGCCGGCGTCGTAGTGCGCGTGGCCGCGCTTGAAGGCGGTGGCATCGGGATAGCCCTCACGCGCGATGCGCACGATTCCGTAGATGCCCGGCACCTCGCAACTCGAGTGGTAGAAGAACGCGAGATCGCCCTTCTTCATCTCGTCGCGGAGCATGTTGCGAACCTGGTAATTGCGCACTCCGTCCCAGGCGCTGCGCTGGCGCGGGGCCTTCGCCAGGCGGTCGATGCCGAATGTCGAGGGCTCGGATTTCATCAGCCAGTGGTTCATGGGGAGGGCGCTCGTACGTTGCGGCCGCGCTGCGGCGTCGGTGACTCGGGTCGGAGGGGGCCGCCCGCCGGACGGCGCCGGGGCGCAGCCGCGGCGGCGGTCGTTGCGCCGAGACTACGGCATGGTCCGGCAGCCGCGAAAGCGCGCCGCGCTCCGGGAGCAGCGCTCCGCGGCCGCGCCGCGGCGGGTGGCTGCGAGGGGACGAGTGCCGTGCCACGGCGCGTCACGTGCCGGGTCCGTGAGCGTCGCGCCAGTGACGGGGCAGTGCCCGGGCCGTGCGCGTACGCATCGGGCCGGACGCGGCACCCTGTTCCGCCGCCGGGCGGAACAGGGGAGAGTAAGTGGCGCCGTCCGCCTGTGCCGTCACAGGCCGTTGCTCTCGAGCCAGAGCAACAAGTGGGGCGTGCTGCAACACTTAAGGCTTTCCGTTCGAGACGGACTTGCACAATGTTGTCGCAAGCAGGTGCCCCGGCGTCAACGCATTAGGGTCGAGAGGTACTCGCGACCCGTGTCGAACACTGCAGGCAGCGCCGACCCGAGACTACCGCATCGGCGATGACGGGTGAAAGGGTGTGCGTGCCGATAGCGGCGAAACGAGACCCGCGGCACAAATCGTGCCTGCGCCTCACAGCTCGAGCTGCTGACCACGCTCGAGTGAGGCTTCCACGCGCTCGCGCAACAGGCGGATGCGGTGCACGACCTCGCCATCGCCGCCGCCGTCGCGGGTCCGCGACTTGAGGAGCTCGTTCGCCATGTTGAGGGCGGCCATCACGGCGATCCGGTCGAGCCCGATGACCTTGCCGCTGTCGCGGATCTTGCGCATCTCGGCATTCAGGTATTCGGCCGAGTCGAGCAGCGCCGCCCGCTCCTCGACCGCGCACGAGAACTGGTATTCCTTCTCGAGGATGCGCACGCTGACGCGCGCCAGCGGAATCTCGGTCACGCGCCGTGCTCCATCGACTTCAGCCGTCCGATCATGGCCTCGACCCGCGCCCGGACCTGCTCGTTCTTCTGCAGCAAGGCGGAGCGCTCGGCAGCCAGGCTGTCCTGGCGCGTGCGCAGCGCGCGGTTCTCTTCCTTGAGCTGGCTGACGGTGTTCATCAGCTCATCGAGGCGTCGCTCGAGCTTCTTCAGCTCGAGTTCAACGGCCGATTTCGCGGTCCCCTCAGTCATGGCCGCACTATAGGCGCGGCCCGTCCCGCGGGTCAACGCGCTAGAATCCCCTCGAAGCTATGCTGTCCGTATCATTTGACGAGTTCGAGTCGGCGCTGGCCGCCGTCGAGGCGCCCGTCGCCGCGGCGGAGGCGCACGGCGCCCTGTGCGGCGCGCTCGCCGGCATCTCCGGCTTCTCGGCCGCCGACTGGCTGGCCGACCTCGTGCCGCGTGCCGGCACGAGCACCGAGCCAGAGGCGTTGCGCTCGCGCAACCTCCTCGAAACCGTATACGACGAGACGCTCGAGTCGCTGACCGGTGCCGACATGGACTTCGAGCCCCTGCTGCCCGACGACGAGGAGTCGCTCGAGCGGCGCGTGGCCGCGCTCGCGGCCTGGTGCAGCGGCTTCCTGTACGGTCTCGGCACGGCGAGCGTGCCGCCCCCCGAGCAGCTCACCGACGAGGTGGCCGAGGTGCTGCGGGACTTCGCGGAGATCGCGCGCGCGGTGGTCGACAGCGACGAAAGCCCCGAATCTGGCGAGGCGAGCTATGCCGAGCTCGTCGAGTACCTGCGTGCGGGCACCCAGCTGACCTTCGAGGAACTCGGCGCCGCGCGCGACCGGGCGGAGCGCACATGAAGTCCGACGAGTTCGCGCGCCGGCGCCACCAGCTGATGCGCATGATGGGCAAGGACGCGATCGCGATCCTGCCGGCGGCCCCCGTCCGCCGCCGCAACGGCGACGTCGACTTCGCCTATCGCCAGGACAGCGACTTCCAGTTCCTGACCGGCTTCCCGGAACCGGAGGCGGTGGCAGTGCTGATCCCGCAGCGTGCACAGGGCGAGTTCGTGCTCTTCTGCCGCGAGCGGGACCCGGCGCGCGAGCTGTGGGACGGCCATCGCGCCGGCCAGGATGGTGCCGTCGAACGCTACGGTGCCGACGACGCCTTTCCGATCGGCGACATCGACGAGATCCTGCCGGGCCTCCTCGAGAGCCGCGCGCGCGTGTTCCACACGATGGGCCTGCATCCGGAGTTCGACCAGCGGGTGATCGGCTGGGTGAACGGCCTCAGGGCCCAGACCAAGCACGGCCTGCACGCGCCGCAGGAGTTCGTGGCACTCGACCACCTGCTGCACGACATGCGGCTCTACAAGAGCCGCGCCGAGCTCGTGACGCTGCGCCGCTCGGCCGCGATCGCGGTTGCCGCCCACCGGCGTGCGATGCTCCGCACCGCACCCGGCGTCATGGAATACGAGGTGGCGGCGGAGCTGCTGCACGAGTTCCACCGCCACCATGCCGACATCGCCTACGAGCCGATCGTCGGCGGCGGCGCCAATTCCTGCGTGCTCCACTACCGCGAGAACGCAGCCGAGCTCAAGGACGGCGACCTGCTGCTCATCGATGCTGGCTGCGAGTACCAGTACTACGCCTCCGACATCACCCGCACCTTCCCCGTGAACGGACGCTACAGCCCGGCGCAGCGCGCCGTGTACGAGGTCGTGCTCGAGGCGCAGCGCGCGGCGATCGCCGCCTGCGTGCCGGGCAACCACTGGAACGACCCGCACGACGCGGCGGTGCGCGCGATCACCCACGGGCTCGTCGAACTCGGCTTCCTCAAGGGCAAGCTGCCGAAACTCATCAGGGACGGCGCCTACCGCGAGTGGTTCATGCACCGTACCGGCCACTGGCTCGGCATGGACGTGCACGACGTCGGCGACTACAAGGTCGGCGATGCCTGGCGCGTGCTGGAGCCGGGCATGGTGCTGACCGTCGAGCCGGGCATCTACGTGGCGCCGGGGGCGCGCGGCGCGCCGAAGGAGTTCCGCGGCATTGGCATCCGCATCGAGGACGACGTCGCCGTCACGCGCGGCGCGGCCGAGGTCCTGACCTCGGACCTGGTCAAGGACCCGGACGCCATCGAGCGCTTCATGGCGAGCCGGGCCGCCTGAGCCCAGCGGAGGACGGGAATGACAGCCAGCGCCGAAGCCGCCTGCGACGTCGCGATCGTCGGCGGCGGCATGGTCGGCGCGAGCCTCGCGCTCGCGCTCGCGAGCCTGCCGCTCGACGTGGTCGTCATCGAGGCTGCCGAGGGGCTGGGCGCGCCCCACCCGAGCTTCGACACCCGCACCACGGCGCTGTCGAACGGCACGCGTCGCATCCTCACCGGGCTCGGCGTGTGGAGCGAGATCGTCCGTGACGCCACCCCGATCCGGCGCATCCACGTTTCCGAGCGCGGTCGCTTCGGCTCGGCCGTGCTCGACGCCAGTGAGCAGCAGATCGATGCGCTCGGCTACGTGGTCGAGAACCGCGTGATCGGGTCGGCGCTGGCGCGCCGGCTGCGCGAGGCCCGCAACGTGCGCGTGCTCGCGCCGGCAAGCGTGACGGCCGCGACCACCGGCGCGGACGCCGTGCGCCTCGAGCTCGAGGCGGGGGGCGAGGCGCGGACGCTGGGCGCACGGCTCGCGGTCGCGGCCGACGGCGCCAACTCGCTGGTCCGGCGCGAGGCGGGCGTCGGTGCCGAGCGGATCGACTACGGACAGGTCGCGGTGATCACGACGCTCGCACCGGAACGCTTCCACGACCATGTCGCGTACGAGCGCTTCACCCCCGCCGGGCCCATCGCGATGCTGCCCTTCGGCGGCGGTCGCGTCGGCGTCGTGTGGACGCTCTCGCCCGGGGAGGCCACCCGTGTCCAGGGCCTCGACCCCGCGGCCTTCGCCGCGGAGCTGCAGGCGGCCTTCGGCTGGCGCCTCGGACGGCTGGGTGCGCCGGCGGCGCGCAATGCCTACCCGCTCGCCCTGACCCGCGCCGCGGCACAGAAGGGCGCGCGGGTCGCGATCATGGGCAATGCCGCCCAGGGGCTGCACCCGATCGCGGGACAGGGCTTCAACCTCGGCGCGCGCGACGCGGCGACGCTCGCCGAAGTGCTGGCCGATGCCGGCGCGGCGTGCGATCCCGGCGGCGCGGAGCTCCTCGATCGTTATGTCGAATGGCGGCACGCCGACCGCCGCGCCCTGATCGCCTTCACCGACGGTCTCGTGCGCCTGTTCGGCACGCCGTTCCCGCCGCTGCGGGCCGCGCGCGGGCTCGGGCTCGTGCTCTTCGACCTGTGCCCGCCGGCCAAGTCGGCCATGTCGCGGCTGTCGCTCGGCTTCGCGACCCGCCTGCCGCGGCTCGCGCGCGGACTGCCGCTCGTCGCGCCGGAATCCGCCACGCAGGCGGTGGCACCGTGAGCACGCGCCGCGACTTTGACGTCGTGATCGCGGGCGGCGGCATGGTCGGCGCGGCGCTCGCGGCGCTCCTCGCCGCGACGCGCGCGACCGCCGCGCTCAAGGTCGCGCTCGTCGAGCCGCATCCGCCGCAGGCACCGCGGCCGGACGAGCCGCTCGACGTGCGCGTCTCGGCGCTGTCGCACGCCGCGGTCGGCATCGTGACGCAGGTCGGCGCCTGGCCGCGCCTGGCCGAGCGTCGGCCCTGCGCCTACGAGCGGATGATCGTCTGGGACGCCGCGGGACGCGTCGACGGCCCCGACACGCTGACCTTCGATGCCGCCGAGGTCGGCGAACCCGATCTCGGCTGCATCGCCGAGAACCGCGCCGTGGCGGCGGCACTCACCGAGCGCGCGCTCGCCCTCGGCGTCGCCCTGCTCGCGGCGCCCGTCAGCGGCCTCGAGCTCGGCGAGGACGGCGCGCGCGTGCTGCTCAGCGAGCGCCGGCTCGGCGCCGGCCTCGTGGTCGCCGCCGACGGCGTCGACTCGCCACTGCGGGCGCTCGCCGGACTCACCGGCCGCGGCTCGCGCTATCCGCAGGAGGCCGTCGTCGCGCACCTGACGCCCGAACTTGCACACCGCAGTGCCGCGCGCCAGCGGTTCCTGCCGACCGGCCCGCTCGCCCTGCTGCCGCTCGCGGACGGGCGCGTATCGCTCGTCTGGTCGACGCGGCCCGAGGCCGCCGCCGAGCTCGCGCTGCTCGATGCCGGGGCCTTCGGCCGGGCGGTGACGGCGGCGAGTGACGGCGTGCTCGGCGAGCTCACGCTCGCGAGTCCGCGCGGGCGCTTTCCGCTGCGACGCTTCCAGGCCGACAGCTACGTCGCGCGGCGCTTCGCGCTGGTCGGCGACGCCGCGCATGCCGTGCACCCGCTGGCGGGGCAGGGCGTCAACCAGGGGCTGCTCGACGTCGCGGCGCTGGTCGCCGAGCTCGGCAACGCTCTGGCAGGCGGCGCGGACGTCGGCGACGGCCGGGCGCTCGGTCGCTACGCGCGTGCGCGGCGCGCGGGCAACATGCTGATGGGCGAGGCGCTGAACGGCATCTGGCACCTGTTCACCGACGAGCGGCGGCTCGTCCGGCAGCTGCGCCGCCACGGTCTCGGGATCGTCAACCGCAGTGGCCTCATGAAGCGCTTCCTCACCGGGCGCGCGCTCGGCGCATGACGCGCGCGGCGGCGTTCGCGCACCCGCTCACCGCCGGGCTCGCGGCCGGCCTTCTGGCCGGCGTCGTGACGCTCGGGACTGCGCTGCTCGCGGGCGGTGACGGTCGCAGCGCCGATTACGCGGGACTCGCCGCCGGCCTCCTCGGCGTGCACCTCGGCATGCGCGCGGCTCCTGCCGCGAGTGCGTTCCGGGCGCGCCTCGTGCGCGCGCTCGTGCTCGCGGTGTGCGCGAGCCTGGTGGCCGGGTTGGCGAGCGCCTGGCTGTATGCGAGCCTGCGACCCGCCCTGCTCGAGGCCCGCTACGCAGGCGTCGTCGAGCGCGTCCGCTCGAGCGCCCAGCCGCCGGCACGCATTGCCGCGGAACTCGCGCGGCTCGCGGAGCGCCGGGCCGCGTACCTCGATCCCGCGTTCCAGGCGGTCTCTGCCGGTGGCACGCTGTTCTTCTTCGCGCTCCTGCTCGGTGGCTACTCGGCCTTTCGCGCGCACGTCGCCGCGAGGCTCCGCGCGCGCCCGTCGGCGGGCGCGCCCTGACGGGACTCAGAGGCGGTCGATCTTGGCCGCGCAGATGAAGTCGTTCTCGGACAGCCCCTTGATCGCGTGGGTCGTGTAGCGCACGCGGCAGTAGTTGTAGCCGAGCTCGAGATCGGGGTGGTGATCCTCGACGTTCGCGATGTGGGCGACGGCGTTGACGAAGCTCATGACGCGGTAGAAGTTCTTGAAGCTGAAGTCGCGCCCGAGCGTCGTCGCCGCCGCGTCGAGGCTCCAGCCCGGTGCGAGCGCGGCGAGGGCGGTCCGTGCGGCGGCCGGGGTCAGCGGCGCGATGCCGCCCTCGCACGGCACGCACTTGCGGTCGGCGAACGGCGCTGCGTCGCCGGGGCTCACGCGCGCTCGCCCCGGCGGCGGAAACGCCGCGCGACGTAGGCCTCGACGAGCGCCTGGAACTCGGCGCCGATGGCCTCGCCCTTGAGCGTCACCGTCTTCTCGCCGTCCTCGTAGACGGGCGCCACCGGCCGTTCCCCGGTGCCGGGCAGGCTGATGCCGATGTTGGCGTGCTTGCTCTCGCCCGGGCCGTTGACGACGCAGCCCATGACCGCGACCGTCATGTCCTCGACGCCCTCGTATTCGGCGCGCCACTCGGGCATGCGCCGGCGCAGGTGGCCTTCGATGCCCTGGGCGAGTTCCTGGAAGTAGGTGCTGGTCGTGCGACCGCAGCCGGGGCAGGCCACGACGAGCGGCGTGAAGGCACGGAAGCCCATCGTCTGCAGCAGTTCCTGCGCCACCACGACCTCGCGCGTCCGGTCGCCGCCGGGCTCGGGGGTGAGCGAGATGCGGATCGTATCGCCGATGCCCTGCTGCAGCAGCACGCCGATCGAGGCGCTCGAGGCGACGATGCCTTTCGAGCCCATGCCGGCCTCGGTGAGGCCGAGGTGCAGCGGATAGTCGCAGCGGCTGCCGAGACTGCGGTAGATCGAGATCAGGTCCTGGACGCCGCTGACCTTCGCCGACAGGATGATGGCATCGTGCGGCAGGCCGAGTTCCTCGGCACGCCGGGCACTGTCGAGTGCCGATACCACGATGGCTTCGCGCACGACGTCCATCGCGTCCCACGGCGACTCGCGCCGCGAGTTCTCGTCCATGAGGCGCGTCAGCAGGTCCTGGTCGAGGCTGCCCCAGTTGACGCCGATGCGCACCGGCTTCGCCAGCCGGCAGGCGATCTCGATCATCTCCGCGAACTGCGGATCGCGCTTGCTGCCGCGGCCGACGTTGCCCGGGTTGATGCGGAGCTTCGCGAGTGCCTCCGCGCAGGCTGGCTCGTCCTTGAGGAGCTTGTGGCCGTTGAAGTGAAAGTCGCCGACCAGCGGCACGCTGATGCCCTGGCGCGCGAGCGCGTCGCGGATGCGCGGCACGGCAGCCGCCGCGTCGCGCTCGTTGACGGTGACGCGCACCAGTTCGGAGCCGGCGCGTGCGAGCGCGGCCACCTGGCGCACGGTCGACTCGACGTCCGCGGTGTCGGTGTTGGTCATCGACTGCACGACGATCGGCGCGTTGCCGCCGACCGTGACGTCGCCGACGCGGACCGGGACGGAGGAGCGGCGGGTGGGTAGTGCCATGGCAGCTCGCGGAATGGGGTGCCGATTTTACCCCACGCCGGGCGGCGGCGCGGGCGTGCGCGGGCGGTATGATGCAGCTCATGGATCCTCGGACGCTGATCGGGAGCCCGCGCGGCGCCAGGTGTGCCGGCGTGCGCGTTCCGGCATCCGCCCGCCCGCCGCGCCCGGCCGGCGGGCCGGCCGCGGCGGGCGCGCCATGAGCGTGCCCGCATCCGAGTCGGCTGGCCTCGCGGCGGCGCTGCGCGCCATTGTCGGCGAGACGGGCCTCAGATCCGGCGAGGCACTCGACGGGCTCGACCCGGGCGCGGACGCGCGCAACCTCCGGGCGCGACTCCTGGTGCGGCCGGCGAATACGGCGGAGCTCGCCGCGGTGCTCGGTGCCTGCAGCGCCGCCGGAGTCGCGGTCGTGCCGCAGGGCGGGCGCACCGGGCTCGCCGGCGGCGCCGTCAGCAAGGCGGGCGAGGTCGTGCTGTCGCTCGAGCGCATGAACCGCATCGAGCGCATCGACGTCGTCTCGCGCACCGCCACCGTCGAGGCAGGGGTCACGCTCGAGGCGCTCGCGGCGGCGCTCGAGCCGCACGGGCTCGCCGCCGGCATCGATCTCGGAGCGCGCGGCTCGGCGACCATCGGTGGCATGGTCTCGACCAATGCTGGCGGCATCGATGCGTTCCGCTACGGCACGATGCGCGAACGCGTGCTCGGCCTCGAGGCGGTGCTTGCGGACGGCACGGTGCTCGGCGAGCTGAGCCGCGTGCGCAAGGACAATGCGGGCCTGCCGCTCAGGCAGCTATTCATCGGCGCCGAGGGCACGCTCGGGGTCGTCAGCCGGGTGGTGCTCGCGCTCGTGCGGGCGGGTGGCCCGCAGCACGCCGCGCTCGTGCTGGTGCCTCACCTCGACGCGGCGCTCGGCATCCTGCAGCAGATCGACACCGAGCCGGGCCTGACGCTGGCCGCGGCCGAACTCATGTCCGGCAACCACGTCGAGGTCACGGCGCGCGCACTCGGCGTCGGGCAGGTGGCCGCCGCGGCGCCGGCGGCCTTCGCGGTGCTCTTTGCGGTGTCGGGACCGGACCCGGATGCGCTCACCACGCTCCTCGTCCGTGGCAGCGAGACCGGGGCCATCGTCGATGCGCTGCTGCCGAAGAACGCTGCCGAAGAGCGCGACCTGTGGCGGATCCGCGAGGACTGGGCAGTCGACCGGCTGCGCCCGGGGGGACTCTGGTACGACGTGTCGGTGCCCCTCGATGCGATCGCGGGCTATCTCGCGGCGCTCAAGGCACGCCTCCACGTCCACGATCCCGGGCTCGAGCTCTACGTCGTCGGCCACCTGGCCGACGGCAACCTGCACGTCACGGTCAACTCCGAGCGGCCGGTGACCGAGCGCTACGCGGAGATCGCCCCGCTCGTCTACGAGGACCTGAAGCGCGTCGGCGGCAGCTTCTCCGCCGAACACGGCATCGGACTCGAGAAGGTCGCCTCGCTCGCCAGCTGGTCGGGCGCGCGCCGCATGCAACTCATGCGGGCGGTGAAGGCCGTGTTCGACCCGGCGGGCATCCTGAACCCCGGTAAGGTCGTCGGCGGCGGGGAGGGACACGGGCTCGAGACGGCACGGCGAGCACCGCCCGGGCGCTGACTGACAGCGCGATCGGCGCGTCGTTTTTTCGTGTTGCGCAAATCCCTTGAACGCGTGTGCAGCGTCGTCTCCGGCGCCCTCCCGGACGGGCCTTGGGCGAGCGCGATGACCCCCGGTTCCCGGACCATGGAGTGAAGCTGATCAACGACTTATGATCAGGCAGGCCGGGCGGTTGAACGGCCGATCGCCGGGGCCGGTGCCTGGCAAGTGAGGCATAAATCCAACATGTGGCGGATTTGACAATCCGGCCGCGCGGGTTTCTCATCAAGGTCGGGGAAGGGCGGGGAACCTAGGGATACGCATTGAGCACTGCTTCTGAGCCGGTCGCCGCGCTGGACGTCGCGCTTGCGCACGCCGCCCGACTGCTCGAACACCAGCCCGACCTCGCCGCCGAACAGGCCGCCGAGATCCTGAAAGCCGTGCCCGCACACCCGCAGGCGCGGCTCATCCTTGCGCAGTCCAGGCGGCTCGCCGGTGACAGCGCGGCGGCGCTTGCGCTCATCGAGCCGCTCGCCCGCGAGCAGCCGCGCGCCGCTGCCGTGCATCTCGAACTCGGCATCGTGCTCGGCGAGGCGGGCCAGACGGGCGCAGCCATCGTGGCGCTCAACCACGCGCTCAGGCTGCGCCCCGACCTGCCGGACGCGTGGCGCCTGCTCGCCGACCTCCTCGACCTCAGCGGCGATGGCGCCGCGGCCGACGTGGCGCGCGCCCGCTACCTCAAGGCGGCCACCAAGGACCCGCGCCTGCTCGAGGCCGCGGCGGCGCTGGTCGAGAACCGGATCCCGGTGGCCGAGGCCCGGCTTCGCGCACACCTGCTGCAGCACCCGACCGACATCGCCGCGCTCAGGATGCTGGCCGAGGTCGCAGGGCGGCTCCGGCGCTACGGCGACTCTCAGGTACTGCTCGAGCGCTGCCTCGAACTCGCACCGAGCTTCGACGCGGCGCGCCACAACTACGCCATGGTGCTGCAGCGGCAGGCGAAGTCCGCCGAGGCGCTCGCGCAGGTCGAGCGGCTCCTCGCCAGGGAGCCGCGCAATCCCGCGTACCGCAACCTGCAGGCCGCGGTGCTCGCCCACCTCGGCGACTATGCCGAATCGATCGCGGTCTACGAGCAGGTGCTGCGCGACTTTCCGCGCCAGCCGAAGGTGTGGATGAGCTACGGCCATGCGCTCAAGACCGCGAAGCGCCTCGATGACAGCATCGGCGCCTACCGGCGTGCCATCGAGATGCAGCCGACGCTCGGCGAGGCGTACTGGAGCCTCGCCAACCTCAAGACCTTCCGCTTCAGCGCAGCCGACGTCGCCACGATGCGCGCCGCCGTCCTGCGCACCGACCTCGCCGCCGACGACCGGCTGCACTTCGAGTTCGCGCTCGGCAAGGCGCTCGAGGACGCGGCCGAGTGGCAGGAGTCGTTCAGCCACTACGCGGCCGGCAATGCCGTGCGCCGGCGCCAGCTCGGCTACCGGCCCGAGGAGAACCGCGAGTTCGTCGCGCGCTCGAAGGCGCTCTACACGCGCGAATTCTTCGCCGCGCGCGCCGGCGCCGGCTGCGCCTCGCCCGACCCGATCTTCATCCTCGGGCTGCCGCGCGCGGGGTCGACGCTGCTCGAGCAGATCCTGGCGAGCCATTCGGCCGTCGAGGGCACGATGGAGCTGCCGGACGTGCCGCAGATCGCGCGCGAGCTCGAGGGCCGGCAGGAGCGTGACGAGGCGCCGCGCTACCCTCAGTCGGTGGCGGAGCTCAGCCACGCCGCGCTCGCGGCGCTCGGCGAGCGTTACCTTGCGAGCACGCGCGTGCAGCGCAAGACGCCGGCGCCTCGCTTCATCGACAAGATGCCGAACAACTGCCTGCACGTCGGCCTCATCCACCTCATGCTGCCGAACGCCCGCATCATTGATGCGAGGCGCCATCCGCTCGCCTGCTGCTTCTCGGCCTTCAAGCAGCACTTCGCGCGCGGCCAGGGCTTTGCCTACGCGCTCGAGGACGTCGGTGCCTACTACCGCGACTACGTCGAGCTCATGGCGCACATCGACGCCGTGCTGCCCGGGCGCGTGCACCGCGTGCACTACGAGGCGCTCGTCGACGACACCGAGGCCGAGGTGCGCCGGCTCCTCGACTACTGCGGCCTGCCGTTCGAGGCGGCCTGCCTCAAGTTCTACGAGAACGACCGTGCGGTGCGCACGGCGAGCTCCGAGCAGGTGCGGCAACCGATCTTTCGCGAAGGCGTCGACCACTGGCGGCACTACGAGCCGTGGCTCGGGCCCCTGCGGGAGGCGCTCGGCGAGGTGCTCGAGTGCTATCCGGCGGTGCCGGCCTTCGCTCGGGCAACTGCATCCACAGGTCCTACTTCAGTCCGTTCATAAAGTTCTTACTCATCGAGCAGGGGAGCGACGACATGACTCGCAGCCGACTTAACCCACAAGGGCTTGCACGCCCGACCGCCGGCATCCGCAATGGCGGCCGCCACGTACTCAACCATGCACCGCTCGCCTCGGCGATCGCGGCGATCCTCGCGGCGGGCCCCGCCGCCTACGCTCAGCAGGCCCCGGGCAAGGCCGACGTCGGCGCCCTCGAGGAAGTGGTGGTGACGGCGCAGAAGCGCACCGAGAACCTGCAGGACGTGCCGGTCAGCATCCAGGCGCTCGGCACCGAGAAGCTCGAGCAGCTCAGCATCACGGACATCGATGACTACGTGAAGTACCTGTCGGGCCTGTCGACGGTCAAGGGACTCGGGCAGGGCGGCAACGGCGTCGGCACGACGCACGTCTACATGCGCGGCGTCGTCAGCGGCCAGGACGGCAACCACTCGGGCTCGCAGCCGACGGTGGGCACCTACTTCGATGAACAGCCGGTCACGACCATCGACGGCACGCCGGACATCCACGTCTACGACATCGCGCGCGTCGAGGTCCTCGAAGGACCGCAGGGCACGCTCTACGGCGCGAGTTCCGAGGCGGGCACGATCCGCATCATCACCAACAAGCCCGACCCGACGAAGTTCGAGGCGGGCTACGACCTCACCGGCAACTCCGTCGACCACGGCGGCCTCGGCTCGGTCGTCGAGGGCTTCGTCAACATCCCGCTCTCGTCGGTTGCGGCGGTGCGCCTCGTCGGCTGGGACGAGCATGACTCGGGCTACATCAGCAACGTCGCAGGCACCGATGCCGCGGCCGGCATCGTCGACGGCAATCGCACCTACCCGACCTGGACCGGCGCCACCGGCCTCACGCAGAGCAACGCGGGCTCGGTCAGCAGCCACTACAACACCGAAGAGGTGAAGGGCGCCCGCGGCGCGCTCAAGTTCTTCATCGGCGACAACTGGACCGTGACGCCGTCGATCCTGGCCCAGGAAACCAATGCCAACGGCGACTTCGGCTATGACCCGGCGGTCGGTGACCTGCAGCTCGTGCACTACGGTCCGGAGAGTTCCTACGACCAGTTCACGCAGTCGACCCTGACGATCGAAGGCAAGGTCAACAACTTCGACATCACGTATTCGGGCGGCTGGTTCGTCCGCAATACCCACAGCATCGCCGACTACAGCGACTACTCGTACTTCTACGACAAGTACTTCGGCTCGGGCGGCTTCTGGACGAACTCGGCGGGCCAGCCGACCGCGCCGCAGGAAGAAGTGCTGACGAACGGCCACTACACGAAGTGGAGCCACGAGCTCCGGGTCAACACGCCGAAGGACGAGCCGGTGCGCGCGACGCTCGGCCTGTTCGCCCAGCGGCAGACGCACGAGATCTGGGAGCAGTACGTGATCCCGGGCCTCAACGGCGATCCGTTCACGCAGAACCCGCAGGGCCTGAATCCGGCGCTCACGATCCCCGGCGTCAACGGCAACACGATCTGGCTCACCGACCAGGAGCGCGTCGACCGCGACGAGGCGGCCTTCGGCCAGGTGGACTGGGACATCACGCAGAACTGGATGCTCACGGGCGGCCTCAGGTTCTACAAGTACGACAACTCGCTGCAGGGCTTCTACGGCTACTCCGCGGCCTACCAGGCGGTCACCGGCTACTACCCGGGCCAGGACATCTGCGGACCGACCGGCAGCGGCGGCGGGCAGCCCAACTACCAGCCGTTCCACGGCGCGCCGTGCACCGACCTGAATACGGCCGTGACCGGCAACGGCCATACCGACAAGCTGACGCTGACCTACAAGTTCGACCCCGACCACCTGCTGTACGGCACGTACTCGACCGGCTTCCGGCCGGGTGGCGTCAACCGCGTCTACGACGCGGAGATCCACGCGGTGTTCCCGCCGTACGCGGCCGACACCCTGACCAACTACGAGATCGGCTGGAAGACGCAGTGGATGCACCACCACCTGCGCTGGAACGGCGCGGTGTTCGTCGAGAACTGGGACAACTTCCAGTTCTCCTACCTGGGACCGAACAGCGTCACGGTCGTGCAGAACGCGGCCTCGGCGCAGATCAAGGGCCTCGAGACGGAACTCGAGTGGGCGGTCGGCAACGGCCTCACCATCACCGGCAACATGACCTTCCTGCACGCCGTCACGACCGCGAACTACTGCGGACCGCTGGCGACGATTCCGGGCACGACGCAGCTGTCGACCAACTGTCCGAACCAGGTCAATTCGTACGCCGTCGGCAACGCACCGAACGGGCCGGAAGCGCCCTCCGGTACGCAGCTGCCGGTGGCACCGAAGTTCAAGGGCAGCCTCGTGGCCCGCTACCAGTTCGACGCCGGTGCCGACTGGGAAGGCTTCGGGCAGCTGTCCGGGATGTACCAGACGAGCACCGAGCCGCTGCTCAGGCTCATCGACCAGCAGACGCTCGGGCAGATCCCGGCGTACGCGCTGTTCGATGCGTCGACGGGTGCCTCGAAGAACGGCACGACGATCCAGCTCGTCGTGTCGAACATCCTCGACAAGCGCGCGGAGCTGACCCGTTTCGTCGAGTGCGCGACCACGACCTGCGGCCAGCCATACGCCATTCCGACGCTGCCGCGGACCATCGCGATCAAGTTCGGGCAGAAGTTCTAGGGCCCGTCGCGACCGACTGGCGGGCCCTCCGGCCCGCCAGCCTCCCCACCCCGGCCGTCCGGCCGGGGGCCGGGGCGGCCCCTAGGGCCCTGATTTCCCGCGTTGTTTCTGCCGCCCTGCCGTTCGCTGGCGTCGTGTTATATTATTGTCTCAAGATTAAAAAAACCGGTCGCCCGGGGGCGCCGTGGGAGCAGCTATGCGGCAGGTGAAGACACTCGGATTACTCGGCACCGGCGTCATCGGTGGCGGCTGGGCGGCGCGGGCGCTCCATTTCGGCATCGACGTGATCGCCGCGGACGTGAAGCCCGAGATGGAGGCGTGGATACGGGGCGCGGTCGCGAACGCCGAGCCTGCGCTCGCGCGGCTGACCTCGGCGCCGCTGCCGCCGAAGGGCACGCTCACCTTCACCACCGACCTGAATGCGATGGCGGCCAGGGCCGACTTCATCCAGGAGAACATCCCCGAGCAGATCGAGCTCAAGCAGCGCGTGCTCGCGCAGGTGAGCCGCCATGCGCCGGCCGACGTCGTGATCGCCTCGAGCACCTCCGGCATCATGCCGTCGGACCTGCAGCGCGACATGGTCGCCCCGGAGCGGCTGATCGTCGGCCACCCGTTCAACCCGGTGTACCTGCTGCCGCTCGTGGAGC
>Ga0181519_10002014_pt1 | contig 17569 bp, 13 predicted proteins | sample PEATcosm2014_Bin_26_FD_121102 | JGI IMG/M metagenome (GOLD analysis project Ga0181519, IMG submission 121102) | Peatland microbial communities from MTU Mesocosm Facility, Houghton, MI, USA - PEATcosm2014_Bin02_10_metaG | ecosystem: Environmental > Terrestrial > Soil > Wetlands > Peat | place...
CTGCGCAACCTGCGCACCGCCGAGACGGAGAAGTTTGCCCACGTGACCTTCTTCTTCAACGGCGGCGTGGAGAAGCCCTTTGGCGGCGAGGAGAGGATTTTGACGCCTTCGCCCAAAGTGGCCACTTATGACCTCCAGCCGGAGATGAGTTCGGTGAAGGTGGGCGACTCGATTGAGAAGGCCATTCTGGACACGAGCTTTGATGTGGTCATCAGCAACTTTGCCAACCCGGATATGGTGGGACATACCGGCGTTTTGCCCGCGGCCATCCGCGCCGTTGAGGCGGTGGACCTGCAACTGACCCGCATTTACAAGGCGGTGAAGCAGCGCAACGCTATCTGGATCGTAACGGCCGATCACGGCAACTGCGAAACCATGGTCGATCCCATCACCGGTGAGCCGCACACAGCGCACACCACCAATCCAGTGCCGCTCATTTACGTGGCCGAGGAGGCCAAGAACTTCCGCTTGCGCCCCGACGGTAGCCTGCGCGACATCTCTCCGACCATCCTCCACCTGCTCAACCTGGGCCTGCCCAAGGAGATGAGCGGTGCGGATCTGCGTCTGCCGCTGCCGAAATAATCCAACGGAGACACCTATGCGGGCGTTACGGTGGTTGTGATTGTCCTCTGACTGATAAAGCGATGGCTTCAAAAGACGGAGTCAGATTGCTGTTGTTCTCGGCAATCTGATTCCTGCGGTCGATCAACCGCGATTGTTTGTCAGTTGCTCAGCGCATTCAGACGCCTTGCGAAAGCAATCTTCAGCTCATTTTCCGTTGCGCATGGCAGCGACTGCCCGCAATATCTGCAAATCCCCGCTTCTACCATTGCCCCTTGCGCCAGCGCGATCTCGCGTCGCTCGACGGTGGTTTCGACGCGTCTCACGATGCGCCTCAGGACCTTCATTTCGCCACTCGGCACTCCACTCTCAGGCCTCCAAAAATCTTTTGAAACCACCGTTTCGCTCATCGGGAATCTCCCTTCGTACAGCTTTCATTTACGATTCAACCGTGAGAGAGCAAAAAAGTCCTCAAGGATCATCTCAATTCTTCTCAATCGACATCAATATTTTTAATATCAATAATTTAAAAGATATTCCTCATGCTTTACGTGCAGAAGTTTAAGCTCACAGAGCTGATTACTCTTCTGTGGCGTCGTGGTTTGGCGAGGCGGTTGTCCGGCGAATTACTTTTTATCTTTCTGAAAGCAAAGTTCTTGGATAATGAGAGGAGCGGTTCTGCTAAAATCCTTTCAAAGCGCCGCACCTTCCGTTTTTTCCATAAACTTTTTTGGGGACAGAACTGCAAAATCGTTCTTGTTTGATCCATGGGTTCACAAACGTGTTGCAAGAGGTTCGCATTCTGCGGTTTGAAGGCTTTGAAGTTGACCCCGGTCAGCGGCTGCTGACACGGGCAGGTCAGGCTGTTCCGCTGAATGCCAGAACCCTGGATGTGCTGCTCTATCTGGCTCGGCATCCGCAGAGACTGGTGACGAAGGAGGAGCTGCTGGAGGCGGTTTGGCCAGGTTCTTTTGTGGAAGAAGGGAATCTAACCCAGCACATATTTTTGTTGCGCAAGGCGCTCGCCGCTGCCGGTGAGCCGGCTTCGCTGGTGGTTACGGTTCCCGGCAAGGGGTATCAGTTCACCGCGCCGGTCGAGTCACTTCTGCATACTCCAACGCGTGAAACCCTCGTTTTGCTGCAAGACATCACCGAAGTGACCCGTGTGGTGGTCGAGGAGACGATTGAGGAAGAGGTTCATCTAGCCGCGCCCAAACTTCTGGCCCCTCGTTCCGCGTCTCGCCGAGGCATTCCGCTTTGGAGTGCGGCGGTGGTCGGCGCGTTGGCTGTGCTGCTGGCCATTCGGGTGTTTGCCCCGGCAACTCCGCACGTGGCTAGCTATGAGCAGATTACCCACGACGGCAACACAAAGTTTATGGGTGGATCAGATGGCAACCGCATTTATTTTACGGAAGAGGTGCCGGATCTGATCCACGAAGTCTCGGTGACCGGCGGAGCAATTGCTCCCATTGATGTACCGCTGCAATATGTGTGGGCGGGAGATATCTCCCCGGATGGAGCAACCATGTTGGTTGTCTCCCAGGCTGGGGGGCAGGGGCCCGGTGCCTCTTTGTGGAGCTACCAGTTGATGGGCGGCGCAATGCGCCAATTAGCCAATGCCCTCAGTGCCGCCTGGATGCCCGACGGGAAGAGCATTGTCTACACCACCGCCAATGGCGACATCTTCAGAAGCCTTAGAGATGGTTCCGAAGCTAAAAAACTGATCTCCACGGGCGGTTACGTCAAATCCCTTTCATGCTCGCCGGATGGGCAGATGATCCGTTTTTCCAAAGACGGCCTGCTCTGGCAGATGAATACCAATGGCGGCAACCTTCACCAATTGCTGCCCGGATGGAGAAAAACAGCCACGCAGTGGTCCGGTCGTTGGAGTCAGGACGGTAGATTCTTCTTCGTATCGGACGAGCAGATATGGATGTTAAAGGACCGTGTCTTGCCGGGTTTTCATTCAGCCGCGCCACCTGTGCAATTGACTTCCGGTCCCACCGCATGGGATATGCCTATTCCTAGCCGTGACGGGAGCAAGGTCTACGCATCAGGACGCACCAAGCGGGGCCAACTGGTCCGGCTTGACCACGAGACCCACCAGCTTCATCCCTTTTTGGATGGCATCTCGGCCGAGTTCCTCAGCTACTCCAACGACGGCAAAAGCATAGCGTATGTCACATTCCCGGAAGGCATCCTCTGGAGGGCCCGCTCAGATGGAAGCCACTCCGTGCAACTGACCACGCCTCCTGTTTATCCCAAATCCCCGCGCTGGTCGCCGGACGGATCGCAGATTGTCTTTGTTGACAACACTGCTCAAAATGCCAGCGCCATCTTTGTGCTCCCTGCCGACGGCAGCGGGAGGCCAAGACGGCTTTTACCGGATGACCGCGATGCGGAGAGCGACCCGTGCTGGTCGCCGGATGGGTCGAAGATTGTTTTCTCCACCATCTCTGCGGTGGGAGCCAGCTCAAAATCCGATCTGCGCATTCTGGATCTTGCCACCAAACGGGTCACGGTTTTACCAGAGTCAGACGGCTTGACCGTGCCGCGCTGGTCGCCCGATGGAAGCACCATCGCCGCCATGACGGTTGATTCTTTGAGCCTTCGCGTCTTGGCTCTCGCCACTCAACGGTGGTCGGTTCTGAATTCGGGGAGCGTGGCATTTCCAGAATGGTCGCGTGATGGCAGATCGATATACTTCATCGATTGGCATGGCGACGGCTCGCTGGCGCGCATCTCCGTCGCCAACAACTCAAAGGAGAAGATCGCCGATCTGAAAGGCGAGCACTTTACCGGTTTCTATACTTCTTGGATGGCTCTCGATCCAGAAGACACCCCGCTGATGCTGCGTGACATTGGTAGAGACGATATCTATGCCCTCACGCTCGAATAGCCGAGAAGGTTTGAGACGCAAATCGAGCCGTATCCCAGGCCTTCCTCTGAATCTATACGTATGGATTCTTCAGTGCGCCCGGCTTCTCGCTGATGGCGTAATCGGCGGCATCTCTGCAACGCTTTGGAATAACCATCCATAAGGGCAATCCAGAAACTCCAATCTGCGCGCCAGCGGGAGATAATTTGAACTAAGTTATTCATTTTAAAGTAAATAGATGCGGTTCTTTAGGCATTGCGTCTACGGATGCTGCTCGACGTCAATGCTGACGCTGGCGGTGTTGCCGGTTACGGCCTGGGCTAGCAGATTGGTGGCTACGCCAGGGATGGAGGCGGGGACGAATGTGACGGTTCCATCCAGAGCGGAGGTTGCCGTGGCCACTTGGGTGGCGAGTAGTTCGGCTTGGTCGCAGCGGCCATGCGCCGGGCAGGGCGGCGCCCAAACGTAAAGCGCCTGATAGAGCGTTACCGCGCCTCCGGCCATTGGGTTGCCGTTCATATCCAAGACGCGCAAGGTAACCTGGCTGGCAGTTCCCTCCACCGAGATGCTCTGCGAGGAGCCGGAGACGGCTTCAAGGAAGGCATACTCCGGGCGAGCGCCAAAGGCAGTGTAGGTGATGCACTGGCTGGTTCCGTTCAGGCAGGCCTTGGCGGTGACGGTTTGGCCCTCGGTGAGCGGACCCACTGAGAGCGTTTTGGCGGCGATGCCGCTGGTGTTGGTGAGGACTGAACCGCTTTGAATGGAAATGCCGCTGCTTGAAGTCTGCCAAGCAATGGATTGCCCGCTCGCCGGAAGGCCATTGCTCAGCACCAAGCTCTGCACCGTCCAGTTGACAGTGGCTCCGGCGGCGAGCGAGAGCATGGGGGTGAGCGAAGTCAACGTGGGTGGAGTTCCACCATAGAACTCAGTTTTGAGGCTGGAGCCGTTGATGAGGGATGCGGTCACAATCGACCAAGTGCTGCTGGTGGCCGTCACACTCATGGTGGCGCGCCCGTCGCCGGTGGTGGTTACCATACAAGTGCTTTGGCCGCAGCCGAGGGTTGCTGTTCCGCTGACGAGGGTATAGATGACGGAGACGCCGCCGGCGGGAGTCAGATCAGAACCCAGTGCAGTGACCGAGAAGGGCTCCGGCACGCCGATAGGCACGGAACTCATCGGTGCGGAGACCATGGTGAGAGCATCCGCGGAGCCGGAGTCGTAGCTGATGCCGCCGGTAATGATGGCCATAGCGGTATAGGTGGGCAGGTCGTCCACTTCGACGTCAACCGAGCCGGTGACCCCATTGGCAGCCGGGGCGATGGCTGTGATTTCGTTGGCTGAGACGCTGGTGATGAGAGCTTGCTGACCGCCAACCTTCACTGTGTCCGAGGGGCGAAAGCCCATGCCGTGAATCACAATGGCTCCGCCGGAGGCCGGCAAGCGCAACGGCTGGACGGTGTCGGCATAGAGCACCCAACCCTGGTAGGCGTAATCCGGGCGGCCGTCGCCGCGCTCATCGGCGATGCCGAGGCGGACAATATCGTCGCCCGATGCGGCAACCTGCAGCCAGCTTTCGCCGACGGCCAGGCCATTCAGTCCAGCGCCGAAACCTACGGCAGCGGAGCCCGCCGGGTCGAAGGCATCCCAAACGCCCAACGCGGGCATGGCCTTCCCGTTGGTGGGCGCGCTGTTCTCGTCCAACGCCAGCGTGACCACGGTAAAGGTGCGTCCGCCACGGACCGGGAAGTTGAACCAGTCGGTCTGGCCGATTTGGCTGAATCGCCCGCTCCACATTCCGCTGGCAGCAAGGATGCGCGGCGCGGCCTCGCTTCCCAGTGCGTCGTCAGAGTCGTTGGCCGCTGAATTGGAAACATTGACGACGAGGGTCTGCGCGCTGCCCGCCGACATACCCGGCACGGAGATAGCCGACAGCGTCCCAGATGGCTGCGGCGAGCCGTCCAGATAAGGGCCAACCGAGCTCGTGAGAATGTAATTTGGGTCAACGGATTCGAAGGTGACTTCATAATTGGCGGAGGTCACACCGGGCGGCAGCGGGATTCCGCTCAGATCAAAAAAGCCTTGCAAGGCTGGATCATTCGATCCCCACATGGTCAACGGATTGCCGTTCGCATCGGTTGTGCCGGTTACCGGATTGCCGTGATTGCCGCTGAAGTACGAGCCGGAGACAAAGGTGACGGTGTACGGATAGAGCGGATTCCCGTAAGCGTCCAAAGGGCGCGCCACCACATTGACGCCCTGCATACCCACGCCGTCGCTGAAGGTGATGGTCCCTTGAATGGAGACGGTGTTGGCCGCGGTGACTTGTTTGCCGGGGAAGCTGGCCAGATTTGCGGAAGTGATGGGATAGATGCGGTTGAGGGCGGCAATGTCGTCCCAGCGTAGAACGTTGGGGTTGGGAATGCAGTCTCCGCCGGTATAGCCGCAGAGGCCGCTCTCCGGTTGCATCACCGGCCAGCCCAGCTTGCCGTTCAGCTCGCCGTTGGTCTGCGCGCCGGGATTCACCTGCGCGTAGTCCAGGCCGAGAATTCGCCCGAAGGCCCGCTCCAACTGAAAGCTCATCATCTGCAACAGACTGGCGTTGGTGGCGCAGAGGCCGTTGAGCACAATGATCCCGTGTGCGATGGTAGCGTCCGGGTTGATCTTGTCCAGCCAGAAATAGACGCCGTTGTTCTCACAACTGCTTTGCTGCTCGCTGACGCCCGCGCCGAAGAGCGCATCGGTTACTGAACCATCGGCGTCAAAGATCACGCCAATCGGGTAACCGGTGGCGGAAGGGGCCACGTCGGCCGGCTGGGTGATGACGCCCGATTGACTGGTCTGCTCACCCGTGACCGTAAAGCCCGTGCCGCTGACCACCAGATTTGCGCCACTCACGTTTTCATTCAGCGCGCCCATGTCGGTGAGCTTGACCCCGGCGGTGGGAATGGCGCTCCACAGGGCAGCCGCCGCGTCCACCATCGCCTTGGCCTGCTGATTGGTGACGGAACTGTTCAGCGGCCCCTGATCGACGTAGTAGTGGAGCTGCCCGTTGGCCCAATGGGCAGGCTGACCAAGAACCGCAGAATTGAAGTAGCTGGCTCCGGCCACATATTTGGGTCCGCCTGCCACCGCTGTTAGCGACGGCAAGAGCAGCAAAGCAAAGAACCAAGCTGCGGTGCGGTGAAAGCGGGCGGCAGGGAAGTGGGACACGGAGCGCGCTCCAGGCAGAGACTGCTGGCTTGCCTTGGAGTTCTTTGAGAAAAACAATGAGCAGACTCTAAGGCAGCCTCAGTTCATTCATCGGCCCTTGGAGTTTGGACAAGAATTCTTTAAGTAACAAGAATTTCTAATGAGATTTTGTTTTGGAATGGAACAAGGTCGGCGCGCAGGATGAAAAAACGCCAATGTAACTCTTCATTTTGGTTCCGCGACAATCCCCAAAAACGCCTGAAAGACTTCATTGGAAAGCAGTTGTCCGCGGGGCGTGAGCCGAATTGTCACGTCGTTAGCAACTACCAATCCATCTTCGGCGAGGCGCTGGACGACCTTCAGTGCTGGAGCGACAGTGGCCGCGCCGAATTCACGTTGCAGAGCGAGTATCTCTACGCCGGCGTTCAGGCGCAAGCCGAGAAACCAGGCCTCTTCATATTGCTGGGCGGGGGCTAGCCATGTGCTCTCGGCGGGTTCACTGCCGGCAAGATAGGCCTTCAGGTCGTCGCTTGTTGTAGAGCGCAGCACCGGGCCAACTCCCACTGGAATGGCCTTGCGAAGCATTGAGGAGGCGTCGAGGCCGACGCCCAGATAAGGCCGCCGTTGCCAGTAGCGCAGGTTGTGGCGCGATTCCATTCCCGGCCTACTGAAGTTGGAGATCTCGTATTGCTCCAGGCCGGATTGACTCAGCCGCTCAAGGGCGGTCGAGTACATTTGCGCAATCGAATCGTCGGTGGGGACCGAATCCGCATGGTAGCGAAGACCGTGGGTGAGCATCTCGCGGCCCAGGCGGGAGTCTTCGTCCACTTCGAGCATATAAATGCTGGCGTGAGGAACTCCCGACGCGGCCAGCACGGCCAGCGACTCCTCCCAACTGGCAAATGTCTGCCCGGCCAGGCCAGCGATCAGGTCGATATTGATGTTGTGGATTCCCGCCGCGCGCAGGCGGCTCAGATCGTCGAGGACCACGGCTCGGTTGTGCAGTCGCCCGCTGAGAGCCGCCTCGCGGTCGATGAACGATTGCACGCCCAGGCTGACGCGATTGACGCCCGCAGCGGCGAGCGCCTGCAGTGCCGGATCGGCAAGCTGGCCGGGAGCACATTCGACGGTGATTTCTGCCGTCGAATTGAAGTCGAACTCTGAGCGCATGGCGTTGAAGAGCCGCGCCAGCAGCTCCGGCGCCAGCAGGCTGGGCGTTCCACCGCCCAGGTAAACCGTGTCCACGCGGCGCCGAAGCTCCACGCCCGCGCGCTCTGCCCAGGCTCTCGCGCCGTGCAAGTCTTCCATCAGGCGATCCACATAGCGCGCGTGTTCGCTGGCCGGATAGACCCCCGAGGCAAAGTTACAATAGGTGCACTTGGAGCGGCAGAAGGGAATCGAGATGTAGAGGCCAAGCGCGTTGGTTTCGATTCCGGTCATGAAGTGATTGTTTCACGCGAAGTGGCGCAAACTCCTTCCATTCCACATTCTGATCCCTGCTCGTGCAAGAATTGAAGAGAGGGAGAATCGCTTGAAGGCATGGCCACTGGTGGGAATCGCGCTGATGCAGGCTCTTTTGCTGGCTGCGCATTGGTTCATCTATCGTACTTGGATCGATTTCTGGCTGCCTCTCAGTCCACTGGCGCGGGCTTCGTTAAGGGAAGCGGTGTTGCTGCTGGCCTTCAGTTTTATCATCGCCGCGCTGCTCGGCTTTAACTATACCAACTGGGCCGTCAAGCTGCTTTACAGATTCGCCGCCGTCTGGCTGGGCTTTCTGAATTTTTTCTTTTGGGCCGCTTGTTTGACGCGCCTCACTGCGTACGCCTATGCACTCTTCGGAGTTGTGGTAAACCGGCCGTTTCTGGTCGCCACGCTCTATGGCCTTGCGGTCGTGGTTGGCCTCTACGGCCTGGTGAACGCGCGGTTCATCCGCATTCGCCGCATTCCCGTCCAATTGCCCGGCTTGCCGGAACAATGGCGCGGCCGCAACGCCATGGTCATCAGCGACCTTCACCTGGGCCACATCAACGGACCATCCTTCAGCCGCCGCATCACAGCACTGGCTGCGCGCCTCAAGCCAGACATCCTCTTCATTCCCGGTGATCTCTTCGACGGCGGCAAAATCGATGTGGTTGCCATGGTTGAGCCTTTCCGCCAGCTTGCTCCGCCCTTGGGTAGTTACTTTTCTTCCGGTAACCACGATGAGTTCGGCGACACGGCCTTCTACGAGGAAAGTCTGAAACGTGTTGGATTCCGCGTTCTGGAGAATGAAAAGGTTACTATTGACGGTCTCGACGTCATCGGGGTCAACTACGGCGACTCAAGCTACCCCATCCGGCTGCGCGCCATTCTGGATAGCCTGAGCCTAACGCCCGATGGTGTGAGCATATTGCTTAATCACGTTCCCAACCGCTTGCCCATCGTTGAGCAGGCGGGCATCAGCTTGCAGCTTTCCGGACACACTCATCGTGGGCAACTCATTCCTTTTAACTGGTTTACGCGGCGGGTCTTCGGCGATTTTACTTATGGTTTACATTCGCTCGGCAAGCTGCAAGTGCTCACCTCATGCGGCGTTGGAACCTGGGGTCCGCCGATGCGCGTCGGAACCAGCCCGGAGGTTGTGATCTTGACGTTTCAATAATCCGTCTCATGGTACATGGTTGCGACGTAACACATGGAAAGGATGCTCCCATGGTCATGCGTAATGGGAACGGCTTCAAAGATACGGGCGTTGCTCTCTTGAACCCATGGCACGCATAGCCCATTTCCGTATGTTCAGCGCTATAAGGAATGGAAGAGATTTCCGCTTCACGAGAACGACGATTGAGGCTGAGCTCTCAACTCCCCTGTCGAATCAAGAGATGCGGCCCATGCGGGCGTTGGGCAAGCGCTACCGTTGCTCGCTGCGTGCCTCGGCCTTTTCGGTGAGCACTTTGTGGGCGTTGTCTTCCAAAGCCTGGGCTTCGGGCAGGAAGTTAAGCGCCTTCTGAATCTCCGGGTCCCATTCGACTCGCGCGCGCAATCCCTTCAACTGACCAAACTGGATGGTGAGAATCTTCTCTCGAATACCGATCTTGACCCAATCCAGCACGCCGTTCAAATCAGCCTCGGTCCAAGGGATGTTCTGACTAGTGAGGTATTTTTTGAACTCGGCGAGCACCCCCGCATCCACCTGAAAGTTCTGGTCCACGGTGCGGTGCGCCAGATAAACCGGCGCGAAGTGGAAGAAGGCATCCTTGTAAAGCAGTTCATCCTGGAAGTGATTGTTTTTGGGCGTTTCGATTTTTTCGTCCGGCGTGATACCGCCGCCGCCGTAGACGGTGCGTCCGGCGTCGGTCAACTTGACTTCGCGGCTGGCGGTGTCGCTGGGCGCGGTGCCGCCGTGACTGTAGTAGTCGTAGAGCGAGACGCCGGTGTAGTTGCGCTGGATGAGCCGTCCGGAGGGCGTGTAGTAGTGGTAGGTGGTGAGCGCCAAACCGGTGTTCTCGTTCAGGTTATAGACGGTTTGCACCAGGCCCTTGCCAAAGGTTGTCTCGCCGACAATGAGGGCGCGATCGTGATCCTGCAATGCGCCGGAGACAATCTCCGCCGCCGAGGCTGTTCCGCGATTGACGACGACCACGATGGGGAAGCTTCTACCTCCGTTGCCGTGCGTAGCCACATAATACTTGTCAGTGTTCTCGGAGTTGGGGCGTCCGCGCTGGCTGACGATGGGCTGGCCCTTGCTGAGCAGGTGGTCGCAGACTCCGACAGCCTGATCAAGCAGCCCGCCAGGATTGTTGCGCAGGTCAAAGATCAGGCCTTTCAGGTTGCCAAAGCTGTCAATGGAGCGGGCCACATCCTCAGCGGTGTCCTCCTGGAACTGGGTCAGATGAATGTATCCGATGCCGGGACGAAGTTCAAAGGCCTGGTCAACCGAGGGGTGGGGGATGGAATCCCGCACTAGATTGAAAACAATGGGATTGGGCTGTCCCTCGCGCACCATCGTCGCTTGCACGTTGGTTCCCTTAGGCCCCTTGAGCGCCTTGGCCACCAGATCGGAAGAGGTCAACTGGTTGGGATCCTTGCTCTCCACGTTGACGATCTTGCCGTCCACCGCGTAGATAATGTCGCCGGGATGAATGCCGGCGCGATAGGAAGGCGTGCCCTCGTAGGGCGTGACGACGTAGACTTTGCCATTCTGCTGCTGGATGAGCATGCCGACGCCATAGTAGCGGCCATGCTGATCTTCGCGCATCTTGGCATAGGCTTTGGGGTCGTAGAAGTTGGAGTGGGGGTCCAGCACGCGCAACATTCCCGGAATGGCTCCGTCGTAGATGGCGACGTCCGCCTTGTCGCCGTCCATCGGCTCGGCGTAGTTCTGCTCGACCAGCGAATAAACGTCGTAAAAGGACTTGAGATTGTCACGCACCTGGCCTTCGTCAGCCGCGGACTGCGCCCCAACCCTGCGCTGCAAAACGCTGCCCGCAACGGCGCAGACGGCAAAGAAGAGAACCACGGCGAAGAGAGCGCGGCGTGCGCGAGGGGTCATAAGCTGAAAAAACCTCCGGGCTACTGTGCGGCTCAGTCATGAAGCAAGCCAGAAACAGCAGTCTTAGGGCTAAAGTATAGCACTATTGCGTTTGACGCTGGATGTTGCAGTTCCGATAGCGAGGGCATCCCATCAGACGCCAAAAGCGCCGCCCAGTGGACGGCGCTTTTCAAAAAAGCGGCCTTAAGAGAACAGAGCGTCTATAGCGCTGACTCGATCTCAAAGCCCCAGGCTTCCAGAAGAGCCTCAGGAATGTACTTGGAGTTTTTGTTGCGGCGAGCCCACTCCCGCAGACGGGTGGACCGGATGTACTGGTCCGGGTTAAGCTTGAACTCCTTGACGATCTGTTCAAAGGAGGTCACTGTGGGCACAACCGGGCCGATAGGCTCCGGCTTGCCCCAATTCGGATTTCCACGACGTTTTGCCATCGATTTGATGTCCTTATGTGGAGTGGTTACGTATACACACTGGACAACGGCCGGGGGTATTGGCTGGTCCAGAGATGAAATTACCTTCTAATTATACATAGATTTTATCCAAAAATCAATAGCAAAATCATACAAAATAAAGAACAATCGCGTCCTCACGCGGTGAATTTCAAACACAAACCAAAAGGGAATTGGGGGCGCGATGGCGGGAATTCCGGCTGTTGCTTGGAGAATGTGAGCCGGGTTGTGAGACTCTGATTCGACCTCTGTCCTTTTCCAAAACTCAGTTCCTCAAGTTGATGCACAACTTACCGATATAGGGAGATGAGTGCTCGCTGTGCCGGGGGAGTCAATCTGGCCAGTGGAAGAGTGGATACGATGGATGAGCTAACGAGGGAGTTCCTGATCGAGAGCCAGGAAGGGTTGGACCGCATGGAGCGGTGCCTGACCGACCTGGAGGAGCGGCCGCAGGATGCTGGACTGATCGGAGATATTTTTCGGTCTGTTCACACGATCAAAGGGACCACAGGATTCTTGGGCTTCAAGCGGTTGGAGAAGCTGGCCCACGCTGGAGAAAACCTGCTTGGATTGGTGCGCGAGGGCAAGCTGATCGCCAATCGAGAGGTGATCACCGGCCTTCTGCAACTACTGGACGGGCTGCGCTCGATTCTCAAGACGATTGAGACAGAAGACGCGGAGGGCGAGGGGGAAGATGTTGTGCTGATTGGCCGACTGGAGGAGTTGCAACTTCCAGCGCAGGCCGCGGTCAAGCAACTGGCTCATGCCAAGGTTAGCGCACAGGCTTCATCGGCTGCCCCCCCTGTTCCACCTGCGGCGGAGATCAAGCCCAAGCTGCCTTTGGCCGAGGCTCCGGCTCCCACCCCGGACCCGGATCAGGGCGCGCCGGGAACAACTGCCTCAACTCAAGGCCCAGTCACGGCATCGGAGTCGGCACCGGTTGCGGCGCTCTCAACGCCTGCCGAAGCGGAGAACGATCCTGCTCGCCAACGGGCTCCCATCGTCGGCACTGCGGCCGAGAGCACGCTGCGCGTCGATGTAACTCTGCTGAACCGGATGATGAACCTGGTGGGCGAACTGGTGCTCACCCGCAACCAGGTTCTTCAGGCCACCTCGGCCGACCCCAATATGACCTTGCTCAGCCGCCGCCTGGATATGGTGACGGCTGACCTGCGCGAGTCGGTGATGAAGGCTCGAATGCAGCCGGTCTCGAATATCTTCTCGAAGATGCCGCGCATCGTCCGTGACCTCTCTCAGTCGCTGGGGCGGCGCGTGCGTTTGCAGGTCGAGGGCCAAGACACTGAACTGGACAAGAGCCTGCTGGAGGCGATTAAAGATCCGCTCACTCATGCGGTAAGGAACTCGCTGGACCATGGCATTGAATTGCCCGATGTGCGTCTGGCCGCCGGCAAGAATCCCGAAGGCATCCTCAAGCTGCGAGCAGCCCAGGAAGGCAGCCACGTCATTATTGAAGTCTCGGATGACGGCGCCGGCATCAATGTGGATCGGGTGCGACAGAAGGCCATCGAGCGCGGCCTGATTACAGTAGAACGCGCCGCCCATCTGGCAGAGCGTGAACTGCTGCAATTGATCTTCCTTCCCGGCTTTTCAACGGCCGCCGCTGTAACCAACGTCAGCGGACGCGGCGTGGGGATGGATGTTGTTCGCACAAATGTGGAGAAGATAGGCGGCAAGGTTGAGATCGACTCGCGCACCGGCAAGGGCACGACCCTGCGGATGCGCATTCCTCTCACGCTGGCCATCATTCCCGCTTTGATCGTGCGCAGCGTCAATCAGAGCTTTGCGCTGCCACAGGGCGCGCTCTCTGAGCTGGTGCACATTCCCCCGGAACAGGCCGCCACTGCCATCGAGTGGATTGAAAACGCTCCGTTGTACCGCTTGCGTGGCAAGCTGCTGCCGCTGGTCTTTTTGGACCGGCTGTTGATGCCGGGCGTGGAGCACAAAATGGCCACCGAGAGGGACAACTTCATCGCGGTATTGGACCCCGACGGGCGTCGATTTGGCCTTGTGGTGGACGGGCTGGCTGATCCAGAGGAGATCGTCGTCAAGCCGCTCTCCGCCGTGCTTAAATATATCGGCCTTTTTTCCGGCGCAACGGTGCTGGGCAACGCTGACTTGGCGCTGATTCTTGATCCCGGGTCAATCGCCATGAAAGCGGGAATCGCGATGCGAGAGGAGGGGCTTGTGCAGGCAGCCGAGACCGAAGTCGAAGCGGATGCAGCCAAGGGCCTTGAATATCTTCTGGTGGAAGCGGCGGGCCGTCAGGCGGCGGTGCCGTTGACGGAAGTCTTGCGTATCGAGCAGCTTCCGGTTTCACGCATCGAGTACATCGGCTATCGCCCGGTGCTTAACTTTGAAGGGCAGTTACTGCCGGTCGAGGATTCAGGCGGCGTTCTGGCCGCTGTTCAGGACAATCCCAAGGCGCAGATTATCGTGGTGGTCTGCCGCGAGGGCAATCGTCACGTGGGCATCGCCGTCTCTCATGTACTGGATGTTGCTGCCGGCGGCGACCTCTTCGAGGCCGGCACGGCGCAGCGCACCGGTGGGGTTACGCTGCTCAAGAATCGTGTGACCGGGGTAGTTGATCTGGGCGGTGTGGCTCCGCTGCCCGCCGGTGAACAGGCTTCGGCTGAATGGAGCCAGACAGTGGGGACAATGGCATGAGTACAGTTGCAGGAGCGCTTGCATCAACAGCTTCGATCAACCGCAAAGAGAAGGCAGTGGCGGCCTCTCTGGTGGAGATGTGCACGGTTCACCTGGGAAGCACGCTTTTTGGCGTGCCGATCACCCACATTCTGGAGATTGTCGGCGCGGCGCGGCCACAGCCGGTTCCTTTGGCACCGGTCTTTGTCGGCGGGCTGGTGCACTATCGAGGCGATGTGCTGACCACAGTGAGTCTGCGTCAATTGCTGAATATGCCGCCCAAAGAGGGACGGCAAGACCTTCTGGTTCTGGAGAGCGCAGGCGGGATCTTTGGACTGCTGGTGGATTCGGTTGGAGAGGTACTTACGGTATCATCCGCCGATCATGAACCCAACCCTTCAATCCTGGACGAGCGCCGGAGAGTCCTTTTTGCCGGCGCATACAAACTCAAGGACACACTGCTGGTGATGCTGGATCCTGAACAATTGGAGCCGATGCGCTTAAGCGCAGCCCGGGCAGCTTAGGACAATGGGTTTCAAGTCAGAAACTGAATGGAGGTAGCCATGCGAGCTTTGATTGTCGACGATTCCCGATTCGTGAGGGGGTATCTGCGCGGCCTGCTTGAAGAAAAGGGAATTGAATGCGCGGAGGCGGGCGACGGCCAGGCCGGCATGGATCAACTCAATTCAGGGGTGTCTTTTGACCTTGCGCTGATCGATTGGAATATGCCGGTGATGAATGGGCTGGAGATGCTCAAGCAGATGCGTGCCGAGGGATTCAGTGAAGTGAAAGCGATGATGGTGACCACCGAGGCGGAAAACGACTTTATTCTCCGCGCCCTGGATGCCGGAGCCGACGAATATTTGATGAAACCCTTCGATGATGAAGCGCTTACAGAAAAGCTGGCCATGCTTGGTCTGGTGGAGGCCTGAGCGATGGCTTCCGGACAGCGAACCCGGATTTTGGTGGTGGACGACTCGGCAGTGATGCGGAGCCTTCTGCGCTCAGTGGTCTGCTCCGATCCTGGCCTGGAAGTGGCCGGCACGGCGGGCGACGGCGAAACCGCGCTGAGTGCCATCCAAAATCTGCGCCCGGATTTGGTGCTGCTGGATGTGGAGATGCCGGTGATGGATGGTTTGGTGACACTCCGGAAATTGCGCGCCAAGGGGCACAAGATGCCGGTCATCATGTGCAGCTCGCTCACCCAGCGCGGCGCCAAGGTAACCATTGAAGCCCTGGCCTGCGGCGCCTCTGATTACGTGGGCAAACCAGCCGGACAAGTGGACCGCCAGGCGGCAACCAAGGCGCTTTCGCTGGAACTGATTCCCAAGATTCTGGCGCTTACCAGCCAGCAACAGCCGACGCAGGCCACCGCTCTTCGTCCGCCGCTGTTCGCCTCTGTGACGCCGCTGCCCAAAGCCTCGCCGATCTCCTCTGTTCCGGTAGCTCTGGCCATTGGCGTATCCACCGGTGGACCGGCCGCGCTGGACATATTGCTGCCCGCGCTGCCTGCCAACTTTCCGCTTCCCGTCTTGATTGTGCAGCATATGCCGGAGTTATTTACCAAGCTCTTTGCCGAGCGCCTCAACAGCCGCTGTCCCCTGCGAGTGCTGGAGGCGGCTGAGGGAATGCCCGTCAGCGTGGGCACAATTTACATCGCCAAGGGAAACTGGCACATGGAAGTGCTGGCTCCTTCGCGCATCGGGTTACCAAACACCCTGCATCTGACCCAGGGAGCGCCGGAGAACCACTGTCGACCCGCCGTCGATGTGCTTTTCCGCTCCGTGGCCGCGGTCTATGGCGCGGGCGCTCTGGTGGTGGTGCTGACCGGAATGGGATCGGACGGAATGCTTGGCTGCCGTGTCATCCGCGAACGCGGTGGAAGTGTCATGGCTCAGGATCAGGCTTCCAGCACGGTTTGGGGAATGCCCGGCGCAGTAACCAACGCGGGATTGGCGCAGAAGGTTCTGCCCCTCACCGCCATTGCACCTGAAATCCTCCGGCTTGCTAACCGGACGCACTCGGAAGCTCGTGAGCTTCGGGAAATGGTGGTCTAGTCATGCAAACAGCTTCCAGCGTTGACTACGGCTATCTTCGCCAGCTCGTCTTCGGGCTCTCGCAGAACGTGCTTGATCCTTCGCGCGATTACCTCTTCGACACTCGCCTCACCAAAGTCCTGCGCAGCCAAGGCATTACCCAGTTGGAAGAACTTGTCCACCTTCTCAAAGGTAAAAAAAATCCGGCCCTTGAACGCTCCATTGCCGAGGCCATGACCATCAACGAGACCAGCTTTTTTCGGGATGGCCGACCCTTTGAGTTGCTGCGTACCGAGTTACTACCCAAGCTGATTGAGTCCCGCCGTTACCTGCGCACTCTGCGCATTTGGAGCGCCGCCTGCTCCACCGGTCAGGAGGCATACAGCATGGCCATGCTCCTGACAGAGCACTTTCCCCTGCTCGCAGGCTGGAATATTCGCATCGAGGGCACGGATATCTGCAAGGAGGTCGTCGACAAGGCCTTGGCCGGCTGCTACCACCGTATCGAGATCAACCGCGGCTTGCCGGCCCGCTTCGTGGTGCGCTACTTTGACCACGCCGGTGAAGATTGGACGGTCAAGCCGGAGATTCGCAGAATGTGCAACTTCCGCACGGCTAACCTCTGCGCAACCCCGCTGCCCTTCAACCGCAGTGACGATCGCTTCGACATCATTTTTCTGCGTAACGTCATGCTCTACTTCTCGCAAGAGAACCGCAAGATCCTGCTGGCCGGCATTCACAAGGTGCTTGCTCCTGACGGAGTTCTCTTTCTCGGCTCCAGTGAGCAGCCCGCCGATCCATCGATCTGGACCCCTGTATTAGCCGGCGGCACTTGCCACTTCCGCCCACGCCAGCCAAGTTAAGAAGCAGCCATCGAAATCAAATTGTTCTATTGCTCCACCGTCGCCGTGCGTCTGCTTATACGTACAATATGGGAGGTCAGGCCATCACTTCACTGCCAAGATTGGCCAAGGATCCTTGAGCAGCGAACACAGCCCCAGATCATTCCCATAGCGCTCAACCTCAACCTCCGCCATGCGAATGGCGCCAGCAATTCCTTTGAAGGCCGGAACCGCGTCCGAGCCCATGATCTGTGGCGAGACAAACAGGTGCACGCGATCCACCAGTTCGTCGGCCAGCAGAGCCGTGTTCAGTCGCGTGCCAGTCTCGGTGAGCAGAGTCAGGATTCCTTCCTCGCCCAACTTCTCCAGTACATTGTCCAGTGGAACGCGGCCTGCCACGTCTTTCAGCACTTCAACACGGA
>Ga0181519_10002020_pt1 | contig 17546 bp, 14 predicted proteins | sample PEATcosm2014_Bin_26_FD_121102 | JGI IMG/M metagenome (GOLD analysis project Ga0181519, IMG submission 121102) | Peatland microbial communities from MTU Mesocosm Facility, Houghton, MI, USA - PEATcosm2014_Bin02_10_metaG | ecosystem: Environmental > Terrestrial > Soil > Wetlands > Peat | place...
AAAGCGCTAAGTGCTAAGTGCTAAGTTGGGGGGGGCACCCGACTGGCACGCCGCCGAAAGTCGTCTGCACTTATCACTTATCATTCATCATTCACCACTTCCCCCCGGGGGTCATCCCATGTCGACGCGCATCGCTGACGAAAACGTGCCCGAAGGAGCTTCGTTCGCCGAGACGGCTCTCAAGCTGGGGGGCAAGAGCGACGAGGAAGCCCGTCGCACCGGGGCCATCGACAAAGCCGACGACCTCGTCGAGAAGCTGTTCGCGCCGCAGTATCAGACCTCGGCCAGTCCGGCGCATCGGGCGGTGTGGGACGATCGCGTGCCGGTCGAGCTGTTCGGCAGCAATTCCCCGCCGGTGCCGACGAAAGTGTCCAAAGTGATGGACGACTCGCTGGAGGTCGTGCGTCGGCATCGCGCCGCCAAGACGCTGCAAGACGCCCAAGGAAAGCTGACCGAGGCGGTGTTGGAAGACCTTGGCGGGGCGGGCTACTGGGGCTTGCTCGTCTCGCCCGAGTATGGCGGGGCAGGCGCTCCGTTCGCTGGGTTCGCCCCGTTCTTGTCGCGGATGGCAACGGTCGATCCCACCGTGGCCGGGATGGCGAGCGTGCATGGTTGCATCGGCGCGGTGGATCCGGTCCGCACCTTCGGCAATGCCGAACAGAAGAGCCGCTTCCTGCCGGGCCTGGCCGACGGCTCGCGGCTGTCGGCTTTCGCGCTGACCGAGCCCTGCGCCGGCAGTGACCTGACGGCCCTGCGGACGGAGGCCCGTCTCGACGGCGATTCGTACGTGGTCAATGGCGAGAAGCTGTTCATCACCAACGTGGTGCCGGGCCGCACGATCGGCCTGGTCTGCCTGATCGAAGGCCGCCCGGCCGTGCTCGTCGTCGATCTGCCCAAGGCCGAAAACGAGCACTTCCAATTGCGTCGCTATGGCCTGTACGCGCTCAAGCACACGTTCAACCAGGGGCTGATCTTCCGCGACTTCCGCGTGCCGGCCGCCAACCTGCTTACGCCGCCGCGCGGCGACGGCCTGCTGATCGCTTACCACGGGCTCAACCTGGGCCGCATCGCACTGTGCGCCACGGCCGCCGGCAGCATGCGGATCATGCTGGCCGGGATGCTCCCCTGGGCCCGATTCCGCAAGACCTACGGCGAAGCGATCGAACGCCGCGAACTGGTCCGCCGACGCGTTGCCCGCCTGGCCGGGCTGATCGTGGCGTCCGATGCGCTGGTGGCCTGGTGTTCGGGGCTGATCGACCAGGGCTACCGCGGCGAGATGGAATGCATCATCGCCAAGATCTTCGGCAGCGAAGCCCAAAAGGAAGCCGCTGTCGAGCTGATGATGAAGACCCACGGCGGCCGGGCGTTCCTCCACGGCCACTCGTTCGGCGACAATGTCCACGAGTTCCTCGCCCCGTGCATCTACGAAGGCGAAGGCGAAATGCTCGGAATGGCCTTTTTCAAGTCGCTCGTGAAGCAGCATGGCACCGAGTATTTCGAGCCGATCGGCAAGACACTGGCCGCCGCCGCCATTCGCAAGCCGAACATGCTCAATCCGGCCCATGCCTGGGCCCTGCGTCAACCATTGGCGCACTACGCCAAGTGGTTCGCGGCGCGCAGCCTGCGCCGTGCGCCGGCTCCGGCCTTGCCGCCGATGCCATCAACGCTCAAAGCCCACGCCGAATTCGCGACCGGCTGGCTGTCGAACTCGGCGCTGGAGATCAGCGGGATCCTGCGCAAGTACCAGTTGGCGCTGGCCGACCGCCAATGCCGCATGGCCGAGGTGTCGGGCCGCGTGCAGGACGCGATCGTGATCCTATGCACGAGCCTGTACGCCGCTCGTCAGAAAGACGAGCTGGTCCAAGCCGCGGCCGACATCATCTGCCGCGAGCTGACGCGCAAGCTGCGGGGCGGCCGGCCCAGCGACAGTTACTTCCGCGCTTGCGGACAACTGGGCGCCGCGATCGCCGAGGGCAAGTTCTCACCGCTGGCCGGGATCGACAGCGGCGAGATCCTGATGAGCTACCAGAACGATTGACGAATGATCAGCCGGACGGAATCGGTAGGCGGAAATGAACGCATCCCGCGGCCAAGGCGGACGAAAATAACCACAGAGGACACGGAGGATCGCGGAGGAAAAAAATGGAAGACGATTGGGAAGAAGCGAGTCGGCAAATTCTCTTGCTTCCTCTGCGTTCCTCCGCGCCCTCTGCGGTGATTCTTCCGCCTGCATACCGTTCGGCCGACACGTTTACGCGTCGAGCGCCTTGACGACCAGGTCGCCGACTTCTTGGGTCGAATAGCCCATCTTGCCGGCCGCTTGGCTCTTCATCTTCGTGCCGGTCACGTGGCGAATGGCCTTGGCTACTCGCTCGGCCGCCGCGGGCTCGCCCGTGTGCTCGAGCAACATGCCCATGGCGTTGATCGCGGCAATCGGGTTGATGACGTGCTGGCCCGTATACTTGGGAGCGCTACCGCCCATCGGCTCGAACATGCTCGTGCCGCCCGCGTCAGGGTTGATGTTGCCGCCGGCGGCCACGCCCATTCCGCCCTGCAAGATCCCGCCCAGGTCGGTGATGATGTCTCCGAACATGTTCGTGGTCACGATCACGTCGTAGTACTCGGGATTCTTGACCATCCACATGCAGCAGGCGTCGACGTGGTTGTAGTCGGCCTTGATGTCGGGATACTCGCGGGCCACGTCCTGGAACGTGCGCCACCACAGGTCGTGGCCGAACGTCAGCACGTTGGTCTTGGCCACCAGCGTGAGCATCTTCTTGGGATTGTTACGCTTGCGAGTGAACTCGAAGGCCCAGCGAACGCACCGTTCGCAACCCTTGCGCGTGTAGACGGCCGTCTGGCTGGCCACTTCGTCGGGCGTGTTCTTCTTCAGGAACCCGCCAACACCGCAGTACAGATCCTCGGTGTTCTCGCGCACCACGACGAAGTCGATGTCCTTCGGCCCCTTGTCTTTCAGCGGCGTCTCGACGCCGGGGAACAACTGCACGGGCCGGAGGTTGATGTACTGGTCGAGTTGGAACCGCAGCCCCAGCAACAGCCCCTTTTCGAGGATGCCCGGCTTGACGTCGGGATGGCCGACGGCGCCGAGATAGATGGCGTCGAACTTACGCAGCTCGTCGACCGCGCCGGCCGGCAGGGTTTCGCCGGTCCGCAGATAACGCTCGCCGCCGAAGTCGAAGTGCTCCAGCTCGAACTTGAAGCCTTCGAGCGAGGCCGCGGCCTCGAGCACCTTCAAACCTTCGGCCGCCACTTCGGGACCGGTACCATCACCGCCGATGACGGCGATCTTCATGCTGCGACGAGTCTGCACGCGCGGGCACTCCTGCGGAGGATCACATGGGCCGTAAACGCAAGATTCTAATCCATTTTTCTGTGCGAATGAACCCCCGACGAGCACGCCACAATCGAGATGCCGGGGCGTGCGTCGAACGCCGCCCACCCGTGGCCGTCGCGAAAAACGTCAGCCACCGGGGGGGGCACAAGCTGTGCTCTCGACTCAGTTTGCCGGCATCGAGCGGTCCGTCGCAGTAATCCGGCCCGTCTGGCTGGCTGGGTCCTTGCCCTACCGCACATTTACCGCGATGATTCTGCTAACGCGGCGCACACGAATGCCGCTTCCGAATCGTGCTTGTTAAGCGCTGCCTATGACTTCCGGACCTGCGTCGCGGCACGACACCTCCGCTTCCCCCCCCGCGATACCAGCCGGATCGGTCGCCCTCCAGCGGGTCAGCGTTCGCGACGAGCTACGGGCACTGGCCGTTCGGCAAATCGTGCCCGAAGTCATGGACCAGCCGGACATCGATCCGCAGTTGCACGCGCAGGCTTTGGTTGGCCTGGCCCGCGTCAATCGCTGGAGTCGAACAAGCAACAGCTTGCTCAAGCCGATCACCAGGCTTGCCCGCGACCGGGGAGCCGGCATGCTCTCCGTTCTCGACGTGGCCTGCGGCGGCGCCGATGTCTCGATCCGGCTGGTGCGACTTGCCTTCCGGCATCGTTTGCGGCTGATGCTCACGGGTTACGACTTGAGCCCGACGGCCGTCGAGCGAGCCCAAGAGGCGGCCGAAGCCGCCAAGGTTCCGGCCCGGTTCAAGGTCTGCGACGTTTTGACTGAGCCCTTCGCCATGCGGTTCGACATCGTGATGTCGTCGCTGTTCTTGCATCATTTGGACGACTCGCAGGTCGTCGAACTGCTCAAGAAGATGGCCGCCGCGGCCCGAGAGTTGGTCGTGGTCAGCGATCTCGACCGGCGACCGCTGGGCTATCTGGCCGCTAAAGTGGCTTGCCGCGTGCTCACTCGGAGCCCGGTCGTGCGCGTCGACGGACCGCGTTCGGTGGCGGCTGCGTTTCGGCCCGACGAGCTGCTGCGTCTGTCGCAAGATGCAGGGCTTTCGACGGCTCGCATCCAATCCGCTTGGCCGTTTCGACAACTACTCTCGTGGGAGCCTGCCAGATGACCGCCCGACCCCGCCCCACGATCCTGTCACTCGGCACGGCTCAGCCTCAACACACGATGACCCAGGCCGATGCCATCGAGCTGGCCAAGATCATCTGCTGCCGGACCGACCAGGAGCGGAACCTGGTGCAGGCGCTGTATCGCCGGGCCGGAGTCCGCGAGCGGCGCACGGCACTACCGCACACCATCGCCTACCAATGGCTGCGCGTTCCGGTCGCGACGGGCGACGGGAGCGTCTTGCCCGACGACGAACCGACGGCTTGCGTGGGGCCGACGACCGCGGAACGGATGGCGTTTTATCGAGAACATGCCCCGATCCTGGCCGTCCAGGCGGCGGCCAAAGCGCTGGCCGAATCAGGCGTTGCCCCGGGCGACATCACCCATGTCGTCACCGTCACCTGCACCGGCTTCGACGCTCCGGGCGTCGATGTTGCCCTGATCGAGCAGCTCGGCTTGCGCTCGACGACCGAGCGGATCCAGGTCGGGTTCATGGGCTGTCACGGCGCGGTCAATGGGATTCGAGCCGCCTTGCCACTGGTCGAGGCCGACCCGAGCCGCCGCGTGTTGTTGTGCGCGGTCGAGCTTTGCAGCTTGCACTTCTCGTTCACCTGGGATCCGGCACGGGCGGTGGGCAATGCCGTGTTCGCCGACGGTGCCGCGGCGCTGGTGCTCGGCAGTGAGACCGACGACCGACCGGGCGAAGCGCCGCGCTGGCATCCCCGCGCGACTGGCTCGTGCCTCATTCCCAACTCGACTGATGCCATGAGCTGGTCGATCGGCGACCACGGCTTCGAGATGGTCCTGTCGCCACGTGTTCCCGATCTGATTGCGGCCCACTTGCGACCTTGGCTGGAGGATTGGCTCGCCGGGCATGGGCTGACATTGGCCGAAATCGGCTCCTGGGCCGTGCATCCCGGCGGGCCGCGCATCGTCTCGGCCGTCGAGAAGTCCCTGGGGCTCGACGCGTCGGCCACGGCCGTTTCGCGTGAGGTTCTGGCCGAGTGCGGCAATATGTCGTCGCCCACGATCTTGTTCATCCTGGAGCGGCTGACCCGCAGCCAGGCCAAGCGTCCCTGCGTGGCTCTAGGATTCGGCCCGGGACTGACCGCCGAAGCGGCCCTGTTCGATTGAGTCGGCGCAAGGCATCTTCCCGCCGCGGTCGGCGCCCGATACGATCGACGTCATGCGATTCTCCACCGTGGTCGTTCGAAACCTGGAGCGGCGTAAACTCCGCTCGCTGCTCAGTACGCTCAGCGTAGCGGCTTGCGTCTCGTCGACCATTGCGCTGGTCGGGTTCTCGGCCGGCTTCGAACGCTCGATGACCGAGGTCTATACCACGCGCCACATCGACCTGATCGTGTCGCGGGCCGGGGTTACCCAACGTCTTACGAGTAATCTCGACGAGGGGCTCGCGCCGCGGCTGCGCGACGTGCCGGGTGTGCGCGAAGTTGCGCCGTCGCAGACCGACATCGTCTCCTTCGGCGAGGGGAACTTGGTCGGCATCCCGGTGCTCGGCTGGTTGCCCGGCAGCGTGCAGATGAACAGCCTCGTGCTCACCAAGGGCGAGCCGCTCGCGGCCGCCGATCACGACCATGTGTTGATCGGCGAGCAACTGGCCGCGACGCTCGAGAAGACGATCGGCGACGAGGTCGAGATCGAGCTACGCAAGTTTCGGATCGGTGGAATCTTCGCCGGGATGAACGTCTACGAGAACATGACGGCCGTGGTCCTGCTCCCCGACTTGCAACGGCTGATGGATCGCGAGGGCCAGGTGACGGAGTTTCAGCTCGTGCTGACCGACGAAGCTCGCTCGACTCCGGCCAGCATTGGCCGCGTGCGAACGGCGATCACGGCCCTGCGCGACGAGCAGGGAAAGTCGCTGGGCTTGGCCGCGACGCCGGCCCGCGAGTTCGTCGAGTCGAGCACCGAGGCCGGCCTGACGCGCGGCATGGCTTGGGGGACATCGGCCGTGGCGCTGCTGATCGGCATCTTCGGCATGCTCAACAGCATGTTCATGTCGGTCTTCGAGCGCTATCAGGAGATCGGCGTGCTCAAGGCCCTGGGCTGGCCCGACCGGCGTGTCGTTCGGCTGATCGTGGCCGAGTCGCTGCTGCTGAGCCTGGTCGGCGCGGGGCTGGGAGCCGTCGGCGGAATGGCCGCCATTTGGGTGCTCGCCCGTGTGCCCTGGGTGTCGGGCATGGTGCGCTCGGACATTTCGCCGTGGGTGCTCGCGGCCGGCGTCGGGATGGCGCTGGTGATCGGCCTGTGCGGCAGCAGCTACCCCGCCTGGCGCGCCGCCCAACTGGCCCCGACCGAGGCGCTGCGCTATGAATGATCCCGCGCTACCCGAGGCCTCGAACTGCCTGCTGCGGGCCGAATGCGTCAGCCGGCTTTATCCCGACGGCGATGTGCACGCCTTGCAAGACGTCTCGCTGTGCGTCGGCCGGGGCGAGTACCTGGCGATCATGGGCCCGAGCGGCAGCGGCAAGAGCACGCTGTTGAACCTGCTCGGCGCGCTCGACACGCCCAGCTCCGGCACGATCCTGCTCGACGGCGAACGGCTCGAGGGTTCGGCCAACCTGAGCCGCATTCGAGCCCGCAAGATCGGTTTCGTGTTCCAGTCGTTCTATCTACTGCCGACGCTCACGGCCCTGGAGAACGTGCAGATTCCGATGTTCGAAGGCCCTTGGCCGCCTCAGGAGCACGCCCCACGGGCCCGCGAGCTGTTGGCCTCGGTCGGGCTGGCTGATCGGCACCATCATCTGCCGTGTCAGCTTTCGGTCGGGCAGCGGCAGCGCGTGGCGATCGCCCGGGCCATGGCCAATGATCCGCCGTTGATGCTGGCCGATGAGCCGACGGGCAATCTCGATTCGCGCGCCGGCGGCGAAGTGCTCGACCTGTTCGATCGATTGCACCGGGTGTCGAACGTCACGCTGGTCGTCATCACGCACACCCCCGAAGTCGCCGCCCGGGCTGAGCGCGTCGTCCATCTGCGCGACGGGCACATCGAATCCGACGCCAGGAATTCGCCATGCGGCAAATGACCGTGGTGCTCAAGAACCTGCGCGGGCGGCGCGTGCGTTCGCTGCTGACGGTCGGAGGGCTGGCCGTGGCCGTGGCCGCGGTGGTCGCGCTGGTGGGGGCTGCGCAATGCAGCGAGCAGGCCTTTCTCGAGCTCTATCAACGGCGCGGCGCCGATCTCGTCGTCCAGCGCGCCGGCGGCACCGTCCAGCTTTCCAACGGGCTCGATCAGACGCTTGGCCCGCGCATCGCCGCGCTGCCTGGCGTGCGTGTGGTGATCGGCAGTTTGATGGACATGGTCGCGTTCGAGCAAGCCAACTTGTTCGCCGTGATCGTCAACGGCTGGCCTGCCGGCCAGTCGCCGTTAACCGAAGTGACGATGGTCGCCGGACGCCGGTTGCAGGCGGGTGACAAGGGAAAGGTGATGCTCGGCGTGAAGCTGGCCGGCAACCTGGAGAAAAAGGTTGGTGACAAGATCGATGTGTACGACGAGCCGTTCGAGGTGATCGGGATCTTCGACAGCTTCAGCGTGTTCGAGAGCGGCGCACTGTGGATGCTGCTCGAAGAGTTGCAGCGTCTGATGGACCGGCCCGGCCAGGTGACCGGCTACGTCATCGAGGTTGACAAGCTCAACACCAGCGTCGACGGCATCAAACGGCGGATCGAGGCGCTGGAGCCGGGGCTGTCCGTCGTGCCGACCGGGGAGTTCGTCCGCGGGATCGCCCAGATGCGGGTCGTGCGAAGCATGGGTTGGGTGGTGTCGTGCGTGGCGTTCTTCGTCGGACTGATCGGCGTCTCGAACACCATGATCATGTCGGTGTTCGAACGTCGCGGCGAGCTGGGCACGCTCCGAGCCCTGGGCTGGCCGGCGCTACGCATCGTGCGGCTCGTGCTCGCGGAGACCCTGATCTTGAGCCTGGCGGGAGCATTGCTCGGCTCGGTTGCCGGCTGGCTGATCTTGCAGGTGCTGGCCACCGTCCCGGCCACGGCCGGGCTGATCGACGGCCGGCTCGCGCCGCAGGTCGTCGGCTGGGGCTTTGCGCTGGCGCTCGGGGTGGGTCTGTGCGGCGCTGCCTATCCGGCGATCTGGGCCGCACGGTTGAGCCCCCTAGCGGCGATGCGGCGCTGACGCAGCCTGGGCCGTGTCGTCGACCACGCGGCGACGGAACTTGCGGGCTCCGTCTTGCGAGAGCATCGGCAGCTTCGAGGCCAGCAGGTTGGCCCCGTTGAACCAGCCGCGCGGCTCTTCGAAGACGAGGTGCGTTTCGACCAGCACGGCTCCGGCCGGCTCGTGCAGCCGCGTGGCCTTGACGTAGCCGCCCACGCCGGGCAGCGAATGAGTTTCGGCCGACAGCGAGCTCTTCGTCCCCCGACGCTCGATCGATTGCCACACATTCGGATGCTGGGCATCGCGCTCGAACCGCGTGTCGAGCACCAGCGCCACGGTCAGAGATTCGTCGGTTCGGCTGCACCAGGAGCGCAGCGTGCTGCCGATCTGCACGCGCTCGAACAGCCGCACGCGGGCATAGAAGTACTTCTCGTGCCGACTATCGGCCGCCGCTCCGATCGGACCCAAGCTCGCCAGCGGCAGCTCTTCAAGCCGCATCACCTCATCCGGGTCGCTCGTCTTCAATTCCGTGTCGAACTGTCCCTTGAGGAACATCTCATCGCTCAGCTTGTCGAGCGGCGCGTAGACGACGAACCAACTATCGAGTTTGCGCAGCGTGCTCGTGGCCCCCGGGCCGAGCGATTGCTTGTCGAGATCGACCACGACCGGCGCCACGACCGAATTGCGGACGATCGCTTCCAGCGGATGGGACGAAGTGCTCAGCGGCGCCAAGGCGGCCCGCTGAGCGGCCGCGTCGAGACCATCGGGCAGGGTCGGCTTAGTCAACGGCAACTGTTGACCGCCGACGGCCAGGCCGCGCTCGACCAACTCTGCATACAGCGGGTTCTCTTCGGCAGAACAGAGGTGAGGAAGAATGGCAATTATGACGATCGACCAAGCGAAGAGTGCTAGTGGGGATTTCATGAGAGGTTCCCTCGATTGCGGGGTGTTCGAGAAGCTTTCAGGGCGTGGGACATATTTTTCCGTAGCCCAGGCGTTCACGCCTGGGAAGGCATTGGTCGCGCGCCCTCGATACCTCCTTCCGGCTTGCGTCGCCCTTGGCGACGCAAGCCGGAAGGAGGAGATGCGCGGGGGGCCATCCGTCCCAGCCATGAATGGCTGGGCTACGGAACGGGGATCGCGCGTCTGCACCGTAGACTGCGAGTGTTTCCTTACCTACCGGAGAGGCGTTCCATCGTCGGTTCGGGTTGCCAGAGATACAGGAAGCTGGGGAGCCGCGAGCGGTCGAGACCTGGCAGGCTGAGCGGAATCAGACTGTTTTGCAGCGGCACATTCGGCGTTCGGCTATACAGGCTTTGCGGGCGATCCTGCGGCCGATGATAGAACGTCACGACGACTGGACCGCAGCCCGCGGCGACGGCTGCCAGGTTGACGGCGTTGTTCAAGTAGCCGACTTCGTCGATCAATCGCCGCTGGAAGGCGTCGTCGGCGACGAACACCCGGCCGTCGTAGAGTGTTTCGTCTTCAGTGTCGACGCCCGGGCGATCGTGAACGACGGCTTCGCGGAAGCGGCGGTGGAACTTGTCGGCCATGGCTTGCAGTAGCTTGGCCTGCTCTTCGTGCAGTTCGGCGACCGGCGAACCGAGGTCGATATGCTTGCCGGACTTGATCGGCGTGGCCACGACGTTGAGCTGGGCCATCGCGTCTTGCAGGTTGTAGAGATTCAGGATCACGCCGATGCCGCCGACGATGCTTGTCGGGTGGGCGACGATCCGATCGGCGGCCGTGGCCAGGTAATAGGCCCCGCCGGTGCCGACGTCCATGATGCAAGCCACGATCGGCAATTGTGTACGTTCGGCAAACGTGCGCAGGTCGTGTCGCATGATGTCGCAGGCCGTCACGCCGCCGCCGTGGCTGTTGATCCTAACGACGACAGCCGCCACGCGCTTATCGGCTGCTACGGCATCGAGCCGCTCGCGGAACAGCGAGACCGGGTTGTCGCCCATCGACCCCAGGCCGGTCAGGTCGTCGTTGACGAGCAGCCCATCAACATCGACCACGGCGATCCGGCGGGCATGCGGGTCATCGGCTTCGCGCGGCAGGGCGAGCGGCATTACCGGATGATCGCTCTGCACCGGCGGCAGGTGGGCATTGACGTTGGCGTTGATGTTGCCTTCGACGCGGGCCCCGACATCGGCCGTGGCCACGGCTCGGATAGGCGAACAGCCGCCGAGCGCCATCAGCAGCACTACGATCGTGCCGGCGGCAACGAGTCGGCCGCGAAGCGAGCGAGCGACAGCGATCGTGGTCATGCCGCTCGACATTTCCGGGTCTTTGCCGCCAGGATGGAGGAGAACGAGCGGCGATTTGTACCCGAATCGCGCCAGCGGCGGAAGGCGGACCCACCACCGACGCTCAGCGCCAGCTAGCAATCCGCTCAGACGGTTACCGGCCGGATGCCATCGGGCGGATGGGGGATGCGGCGATAGATCCCTTCGAGCACGGCCGACGAGAGGTTCGCGTGGATGCCGTGCAATGCCCGCAGGCATGCCAGCACCCGGGGACGTCGCAAGCACTGCCCGAGCCAGAAGGCCGAGTGCAGTCGCGTGCGATACCAGGCGTCCCAGCGGCGGGCGAAGTCGGCCTGCGCTGCTTCCGAAGCGGCCAACCGAGCGCCGCCGGCGAGCGCCTCGGACGCGAACCAGGCCCCGACCAGGGCCATGCTCATCCCCTGCCCGGTGAGCGGCTCGATCGTGCCTTGGGCGTCGCCGACGTAAATCACGCCCGGCAGCCGGGGCCGCGAGCGCTGGATGCAGATGTTCGAGGCCGAGGTCCAGCCGTCGTGGTCGGCATGTTCGTCGAGCAGTCGCGCGAGGAGCGGGTGATCGCCCACCCACCCACGTACGGCCTGGTCGATGTTGCCGTCGGCGGCGAGCAACCGCTGGCGGGGCATGACGCCGCACAGGTTCTGGCGGCTGCCTTCGACCGTCGAGCGACCGATGTAGCCGCCCGGCAAACTGTGCATCCCCAGCTCTTCGGGATCGGCCGGCGGTGGGTTCGGGCCAAGATGACATTTGAATGCCACGAGCCGTGGCCCACGGTAGCGGGTGCTGCCGGTCTGACGCACGATGCCCGAACTGCGACCGTCGGCAGCGATCAGCGCGTCGGTTCGGAAGGGCTGCTGTTCGGTCGAACCGGCCGGGCGGACCATGATGCCGCGAGCGTGGCCGTCTTCGACGAGCACCTGTCCGGCTTGCCAACCTTGAAACACCTGGACGCCGACCGCTTGGGCCCGCTCGACCAGCAATTGATCGAGCCGTTGGCGGCTGAGCGAGACCGGGCCATCGCCTCCGCTCGCCGGGACGGGCGCGTCGATCCGCCGCTCGCCAGGGAGAATCAGCGCCAGGGAGCGGATCGGTTGCGCTTCGCGACGAACCGCACCGTCGACGCCGAGGGCGCGGAACACCGGCCAGGCCGCCGGGCCGAGGAATTCGCCGCACACTTTGCGGCGTTGACCGGCCCAGGTTTCGACCAGCGCTACCTTGGCCCCTCTTCCGGCTAGCCAAGTTGCGGCGGCACAGCCGGCAGGCCCCGCGCCGACCACCACGGCATCCCACGATTCCTGCATGGCAACTCCCCGAAAATAAGCTTGTGATCGGCGGCGATCGTCTCGACTAGGCCGAGGGCCGAGGGTCTGCTACGATCGCAGACATGATCGAATGCCCTACCGTCGTCAAGTCCGAGATTCGCACGCACTACGACCTGGCGACGCCATTCTACTGGCTGTTGTGGGGTCCGCATATTCATCACGGCCTGTGGCACGGCAATGAATCGCCGGCCGTCGCGCAACATCAGCTCATCGAAGCGATGATCGCCCGGGCCGCGTTGAAGCCCGGCGAGCGCGTGGTCGACGTCGGCTGTGGGATGGGGGGCTCGACCGTCGAGATGGCCCGGCATGGTTGCGACGTGACCGGCGTCACGCTCAGTGGCGTGCAGCGGCTGTGGGCCACGTGCCGGGCGAAGATGTGCGGCGCCGGCGAGCGGACGCGCTTCATCCGCGCCGACGCCGAAAAGCTCGAACTGCCGGCCCAAAGTGTCGACGTGGTCTGGAGCATCGAGTGCACCGAACACCTGTTCGACAAGGGGGCGTTCTTCCGCAAGGCAGCCACCTGGCTGCGACCTGGCGGACGATTCGCGATTTGCGCCTGGCTGGCCGGCGAAGAACCGTTGTCGGCTGAATTGCGAAAGCAAGTGTTCGATGTCTGCGAAGGGTTCCTCTGCCCTTCGCTGGCCACGAGCAGCGACTACCTGGGCTGGTTCGCCGATGCTGGGCTAAAAGACCTGCAGTTCGTCGATTGGACCGCGCAGGTCGATCGGACCTGGGAAATCTGCCGCCAGCGGGTGCAGCGCTTCGGCCTGCCGACGCTTGTCGGACCGATCAATCGCAACATGCGGTTGTTTCTGGATCGGTTCGATGCGATTCTCACGGCCTATCGGTCGGGAGCCATGCGTTATGGCTGCCTTACGGGCCGACTATCCGCTTCGTAACGATTGCGAAGCCATCGACCGAGGACGGGCCGTGATCAAGCGTGGCTTTTGGATCGCCTGGGGCATCGTTGCTCATCTGGTGTTTCTGGGAACGGTCGTTGCGATCTTTCGCTTTCTGAGTGGCCCCGAATCGCCGGGTGGCAGCACGTCGCTCTGGGCCGCGCTGGTCGACGTGTTCGGTGCGAGCGTGTTCTTCGTCTCGCATAGCTTGCTGCTGCACCCGGCCACGCGCAAGCTGCTTTCCGGTTGGATTCCTTCGCCGGCTTATGGCGTGTTTTTCTGCATGGTGACATGCGTGGCGCAGCTCTTGATGATCTACAACTGGCAGCCGTTGGCGGGCGCGGTTTGGGAGCTGCATGGCCCGGCGCGGATTGCAATGCGGGGCGCCTACTGCGGCGCCTGGATCATGTTGCTGTACAGTTTGTACCTGGCCGGCGTGGGCTACCAGACGGGCTGGACGGCGTGGTGGCCTTGGATTCGCGGGCGCGAAGTGCCCAACCGCCCCTTTGCGCCGCGCAGCCTGTTTCTATGGCTGCGCCATCCGGTCTACCTGAGCTTTCTGGGCCTGATCTGGCTGACGCCGTGCATGACGTACGATCGCGCGCTGCTGACAGCCCTCTGGACGCCGTACGTGTTCATCGGTAGTTGGTTGAAGGATCGGCGCTTGGAGTACTACATCGGCGAGCCGTACCGCGCGTACGAGGCGCGAGTGCCTGGCTATCCGGGCATGTTCTTCGGCGGGATGGGGCGGATACGACTCCGCCAGCCGGTTTCGCCAGAGTCAGGCCCCGCCTTGTCCGGCGGGGCTTAGCGGGCTGTCCGCAACCTAGGGCCCCCTCACCCCCGGCCCCTCTCTCGCAAGGGGCGAGGGGAGTTTGCGGCGGGGCTTAGAGAATGCCCAGGTCGGCGGCGAAGCGAGCCAGACCGACGATCGACGAGACCCCGAGCTTGCGCATCATCCGAGCACGGCGCTCTTCGACTGCTCGCCGGCTGATGCCCAGCTTGGTCGCGATCATCTGATTGTTCTGGCCTTCGAGCAGCGGGGCGATGATCTCGCGCTCGGCTTCGGTCAGAGCGACGTACTTGATGCGCGCCGCCTCACGCCGCACATACTCCTTGCGTCGGACGGCATCGCGTGCGAACGCCCTGTCGATGGCAGCGCGCAGCTCGAGCGGGTCGAGCGACTGCTTTTGGAGGAAGTCGACTGCGCCCAGACGCATCGCTTGGACCGCAGTCGCGACATCGGCGTAGGCCGAGAGCACGATCACGGGCGGCGCGATCGGCTTCTCCAGCAACACCTCATGCAGCCTCAGCCCGTCGACTCCGGGCATGCGCAAATCGAGGAGGACGCAACCAGGAGCGCCGGGATCGAACTGATCCAGGTAGTGCTGACCCGACATGAAAGCCTTGCAGGGCAATCGCAGCGACATCACCAACGCGCTCAACGAATCGCGGTAGGCGGGGTCATCATCAACAACGAAAACTGTGGGCTCATCTGGCACAATCAGACCTGTCGTCAACGGAAGCCATCATGGCCGGGATGTGCGATCCGAACGCCTTGCCGGATCGTCTTGATCGATGTGCCCTTCATTATCTTATGTCCGATTCGCGGCGGTGGTATTGTGTCATTCCACTTGCAGGTTGTGGAGTTCCACATGAAGCGAAACTATCACCTGGTTGCCCTCTAGATACCCATCGGCGACGAGGCGGGCATTTGTGCACGACGACGCTACGAACATGCTGCAAATGTCCCACCACATGTGGTCCTTCCCCCTGTTGATCTTTTCGCCGCGAAAGCGCCGCGGGATTCGATTCGACGACAGGTTCTCGTGCGCCCCCACCCGGGAAGGAGTTCCCCGCCCGCGACTGACTGGTTCCCCACTCGAAAGTTCGCCGTGTTCGGCTCTGCGCGTCGTCCCAGCTCACATTCGGATCGGCGACTGAATGACGGCGATGCCGTTATCCCTCAGTTGAGGCCTCACCAGGGGGACACGCCATTTCCTCACTAGCGAATCACGTACCGCGGACGGCCCCCTCCCGCGATCCAGGGAATCGAATCGGAAACACGTTCGCAGCATGGCGCGGCATCCGCTAGGGCTGGAAGACGTTGCGGTTCGCCTCACAGCATCTCCCCGCTCGGCGCGCAACATCAACGCACGCGCTACCCTGGCCGATCCCGAAAACCGTGACGGCGTCCTTTGCGGGAATCAGATGCGCGTCATCTCGGCGAGCATTCTGGCCTGATCCTCGAGCCACGCATCGACCCGCGACATGGTCGGAAAGCGGACAAGCATCAGCGCGATCGCGATCCCGGCGACCACCAACACCGCCGGCTGAGCTTCGATCATGAAAGCGGTCAAGGCCCAGAACGCGCAGCCTTCGAGCATTGCCAGCCCAAGGATCAACGACGACTGCCAAACCGCCAACAGCTTGCCGGTCGTCGACGCGAACTGCTCGTGATTGAGGCGAGGATCGTCCGACCGCGGCGGTTGCCAGGTGCCGGCGGCGATCTTCGTAAGCGCCGAGCGCGTGGCGAAACGCGGCACGATAAACGACAGCGGCACGCACGCGATAAATGCCATTCCCGCCATCAGCGAGAGGACGGGCAGCGTTTGATTGGGAGCCGGACCCGGCGGCGGCGCAGCGGGCGGAATCGCGAACAAGACCACCAGCGTGAAAATCACCACGCCCAGGATCAACGCGGCGGTGATGATTTGCCCGGTGCGAACGATGCCGATGGGAATAGAGTCGTCTGGTTGGCTCATGGCTGCGCCCCTATCCTGTGCCTCGTAGGTGAACGATTCGGGCGCTCGAAAAACCGGCCGCGGAAAGTCAAGCTCCCCGAATGGTTTCGTCGGTAAATGAGAGCAGACCAGCACTTACGTTGCAATGCAAAAGCGTGCGGGGCTCGGGGGTATAATGGGGGCGTGTAGCCGAATGCCGCGACGTAGCTTCGCGGCAGCGGGGGACCCAACGAGCGGACCAGTTTCACCACGGTCTGCTCCGGGGCGCAGGCTCGCGACGCCGCGAGCCGGGGCACTTTCCAGCCCTAGCCCGACAGCTAACCTCGCAGGCAAATGCGCCGGCCAACCGCCGGCGCCAACGGGAAAGGGCACTCCACGTCTGGCGGGGCGTCTCTCGACGGCGGAACCCTGAATTCGCGGCCGATTAAAGTGGCTGCGCAGGAGCTTGTATGTCTCTCGCATCGCTCGTGGCCGAGTTCTCGGTCGAGGATCTGTGGCGCGTGGTCTGGTCCTGGTCGATGACGTTCTTCTGGCCGCTCGTCGCGCTACTGGCGGTCCTGCTGTTCTGCTGGCTGACGCTGCGGTACATCCCTAACCAGCAAGTCGGCGTCGTCGAAAAGCTGTGGTCGCTCTCCGGTTCGGTGAGCGAAGGGAGCATCATCGCGCTCGATGGCCAAGCCGGCTTTCAAGCCGAGCTGCTGCGCGGTGGCGTGCACTTCGGGCTGTGGCGCTGGCAATACGTCGTGCATCGCGCGGCGCTGGTGACCATTCCGCAAGGCAAGCTGGGGTATGTCTACGCCCGCGATGGCCAGCCGCTTCCTCCCAGCCAAACGCTGGGTCGTGTCGTGCCGTGTAGCAATTTCCAGGACGCTCGGGCCTTCTTGGCCGGTGGGACCGAAGGCGAGCGCGGGCAGCGCGGCCGCCAGCGCGCGATCATCCGTGAAGGCGTCTACGCCATCAATCCAGCGCTGTTCGTCGTGATCTCGGCCGATGCCGTGTTCGCCTTGGCCGGAGTCTCGACGAAGCAGGAGCGTGGGCTGATGGCCAGTTGGCGCGAACAGTTGCTCGGGCTCGGCGGCTTCGAGCCCGTGCTGATCGGCGCACCCATCGATGTTCCCGATCCGCTCGACGAGAACGCCTTTCATAGCGTCGACTCGATCGGCCTGGTGACCGTGCATGACGGCTTGTCGTTGTCGCCGGGTGAGATCATCGCTCCCAGCGTGGGCAACGACCCCAACGAGCCGAACTACCACAACAACTTCCAGGACCCGGAGGCGTTTCTCCGCGCCGGGGGACAGCGCGGCCGGCAATATGACCCGCTGACCGATGGCACGTATTTCATCAACCGCTGGTTCGCCACGATCCAGATGATTCCCAAAACCGTGGTGCCGATCGGTTATGTGGGCGTGGTGGTCAGCTACTACGGCAAGCGGGGCGAAGACTTGTCGGGCACGGCCTTCCGCCATGGCGAGCGCGTGGCCGAAGGGGAGCGCGGTGTCTGGCAAACACCTCTGGGGCCGGGCAAGTACGCCTTCAACACGTTCGCCGGCAACATCGTACTCGTGCCGACGACCAACTTCGTCCTGCACTGGATCACCGGCCGGACCGAAGCCCATCGCTACGACGAAAGCCTGCGCTCGATCGATCTGGTGACCAAAGATGCTTACGAGCCGCTGCTGCCGCTCTCGGT
>Ga0181519_10002025_pt1 | contig 17509 bp, 13 predicted proteins | sample PEATcosm2014_Bin_26_FD_121102 | JGI IMG/M metagenome (GOLD analysis project Ga0181519, IMG submission 121102) | Peatland microbial communities from MTU Mesocosm Facility, Houghton, MI, USA - PEATcosm2014_Bin02_10_metaG | ecosystem: Environmental > Terrestrial > Soil > Wetlands > Peat | place...
AGAAGCTGCCGCCGATGCTGCCGGTGGCCGCGCGGTTCGCGGTCTGGCCGACGATGCGGTAGAAGTCGCGGTCGATCTGCACGCTGTTGCCGATCGGGTCTTCGAACGGGAAAAGGATCTCGGCCACCTGGCTGGCGATCACGCAAACGTTGTCGCGCCGATCGAGATCGCGATCGGTGAGGAACCGGCCGCGCGCGATCTGAAGGTTGTTCATCGAAAGGTACTGTGGCGTGCAACCGACGATCCGCGTGTCGACGGCCTTGTCTTGGTAGCGCGACTCCTTGCGCAGCTCGCGCAGCGGCACGGCCTGGATGATCGTCGGAATGTTGCGCTCGATCCGCTCGAAGTCGGCGCGGAGCAGCCCGTACTGGAAGAAAAAGCTGCCGCCGGCGCGCGACGAATCCTCGGGCGGCTTGACGCTCCGGACGATGATGTTCGTCGCGCCGAGTTCCTTGATCTGCTGTTGAGCCTGGTAGCTGACACCCTCGCCCATGGCCACGAGCCAGATCACGGCCGTGACGCCAATCAGGATGCCGAGGATCGCCAGGCCGGAGCGCAGCTTATGGAGCAGCAGGCTCTTCACACCCAGGCGAATCGTTTGTGCCAGCCGATAAAACACGCGGCGAGTTCCTTAAGGCGGCCCGAAGATCGACTGGATGGATCACCGTTCGCGATCCCAGGAGTCAGGCAACTAGCAATTGAACAGAAGTTCGCGAAGGACGCGAAGAAGAAAATTGGGCATGGGCCGCGGACGAACGCGGAATAGGGGGCCGATGAGAAGCAACGCAGATGCCCGGCGTCGATCTCGATTCCGTATTCAACTGCGGTTATTCCGCCTGCCTTCCTTCGCGGCCTTTGCGACCTTCTGTTCGTAGCCTTCGTATGATGAATCCGGTGAAGCCTTGAGGAGTCGTCCGACTCCGTTTAGGCGATCAGGTCGCGTCACTTGGCCCCGGCCCCATCGCTGGGAGCCGTCTGCTGCCGCTGCTGCTGCATCCGGCTGCGCGCGGCGGAGAGTTCTTCGGGGCTGATCGAGCCGTCGTGGTCGGCGTCGATCGTGTCGAAGAAGCCCTGCATCTGCGGCGGCGCTTCCTCGCGGCTCACCTTGCCGTCGCCGTCGCGATCGAGATCTTTGAAGCTGCGCTGCGGACGCTGCGCGGCGCCCCCAGCCACTTCGGCCGAAGCCGAACGCGGACCGCCGGCTTTCGCCGCGCCGGGCAAGCCACCAGCGGCGGCCGTGGCCGCGCTGGCCGGCCCCTTCTTCGACGAGGCTCCGAACCGCTTGGCGACGTCGACCTTCTCGGCCGTCCCTTCGTCGCGCGCCGCAGGCACGATGACGCGTGGATTCAAGATCACCTCGTCACCTTCGGCCAGGCCGTCTTTGATTTCGATCACCGTGCTGTTGCTGGCCCCCAGCACGACTGGGCGGCGTTCGTAGCCGCTTCCTTTCTTGACCCAGCAGAAGAACGTGTTGTTCAACTCGACCACGGCCTGCACCGGCACGCTCACCACGTTCTTCAAGTCCTGGACGAGGATCTCGACTTCGGCGGTCATGCCCGGCTTCAGACCTGCCGTGCGGCCGTCGATCCGCACGATCGTGGCATATTCCTTGATGTTGGCTTGGAAGAAGCTTGTCGACTCGGGCTGATTGGCGACGTACGTGATCTCGCCCTGGTACTCGTGATCTTGCAGGTTGACGCGAGCCCGCATGCCTGGCAGCAACAGATCGACTTTCGACTCGTGGACAATCGTCTTGACCTGCATCTGGCTGAGGTCCGGGAGCCGGACGATCGATTGGCGCTCGCGAACCGTGGCGCCTTCTTCGATCTTCACGCTCGACGAGCCGCGGCCCGTCGACATCTCGTTGGCATAGACGACCATCCCGTCTTGGGGCGCTTTGATCGTGCATTCGCGAAGCTGCGTAAGCAGGCGTTCGAGGCGGGTGTGCTCCAGTTCGGTCGATGCTTGCTCGGAGCGCATCTTGGCTTCGGCCGTGTCGCGCAAGCTTTGCAGATCCTGGAGCATCTTCACCTTGGTGAACTTCTCGAGCACGTTCTTGGCGGTTTCGGCCGTGGCCAGATCGAGCTTCGCGCGTTCGACGGCGAAGCGCTGGGCATCGAGCTGAAGCGGCGTGACGTAGCCCTTGCGGGCCAGACGTTCGGTGTGGGAGAGCGAGTTCTGGGCACTGCGAAGGTTTTCGTTGGCGATCGTGATGTTCGCCTCGATGGTCTGTAGTTCTTTGACGTAGGTGCCTTCGAGATACTCTTGGACCGAGATCTTGGCGGTCGAGTATTCCTTCTCGGCCTGGATGCGCAGGGCCTGGGCCTTCTCGTAGGTGATCTTCTGCAAGTTCACCTGGTCTTCGATCGTGGCCGAGTTGAGCCGGACGATTTCGTCCCCCTTCTTGACGACCGAGCCGTCGGGAATGATCCAGAGGATGTTGCTGCCGCCGGCGACCTGGCAACGGACGTCAACATTGTTGGCGCTTTCGACGTTGCCGTCTTCGGTGACGGTGATCAGCAGGTCGGCGCGCGCGACGCGCTCGGTGATGAGGGCCGGGCCGGTGTCGTGGCTGAGCCAATTGAGCAAGGCATAGCTGCTACCGACGATAGCCGCTGCCAGAGCCGCGAGTACGATCGCCAGGATGAGCCGCCGCTGGGCGCGCGAGCGGGGCTGGCGCTTGGTGGGCGCAGTGCTGAGCTGCTGAACGGCGCCCAGCCGAGGAGCCATCGTGGTTTCGGGAACGATCGTTGCCATTGCCGATTCTCCTCGGCCGCGTGCCAGGCCGTAGACATATGCCAAGCCGGCCGCTTACCGAAGCGACCGGCATTCGATCACGCGCTTTCGGGCACGTGCGTTTCGTGCCTGTCAGCAGTTTGGTTGCGTGTCAGCGCTATCTAGAGGTGAGTGGCGTGCCGCGGGGGGTAGGTTGCAGTTCATTTCCGTTTGCACGCCCCTCGTCCCAACCGGCGCTTGCGCCTGCCCTGGCTCGCGCTGGCGCGTAGGACGAGCGCCGTGCAACGGAAGATTCCCGAATTGTCCGTGTTGCGTGCGCCAAATGCAAGCTCGACCGGTGTTTGCCCCGTCTGTTTCCTTACGTTGCCCGCACTCCTGTGGTTTCACTTTGTCGCCGCGCCAAACCATTGCCACCAGGGACGCTTCTCCGATTGCGCTGCCGGACTGCTCACGGAGTGGGATACGGGCTCTACGGTGGAGGGGGGGTTGGCCGGCGCGCCAGGGGTGCCTGGAGGGAGCGTGATCGGGATCGTGGAGCCGGCGCCGTCGCTCGGCTTCGGGGCGGGCAGCGGAGCGCCCTGCGGCGCTGGCTTGCCTTCCGGCAAGTTGCCGGGCGGGGCCGGGGACGGGTCGGGGCCGGTGGGCTGGGCCTTGACCGGCGGCAGCGGCTCCATGCCACCTTCGATGGCGCCACCCCCGAGGCCGGCATCGCGCAGCCATTGTTCCGGAACCGAAGGCGGCATCGGATCGACCGGCGGAAGCTGTGCCAGCACGACGTCCAGCGACTGCTCGACCCACATCCCTCTGTCGTCGACCAGCATGATGCCCAAGTCACGGTCCAACTGCACCCGCTCCGAGTAGTAGTTGAGCCACACGCTGAGGAAGTTGTTCTGCGTGTTGCGCAGGTCGGAGATGGCCGTCAGCAGATTGAATGCCGCGGTCGGGCTGAGTTCGGGAGCCGATTGGCCCGGCTGGAGCGGCGGCGGTGGCTCGTTGAGGTCTTCGAGCGTCTTGTCGACGCGCCGCACCGCGATCACCACAGCCCGCCGCTGGATCTCCAGGTTGAGTTCCAATTGCTTGAGCGTACGCAGGTCCTGACGGACGGTTTGGTTGACGCTGTCCTCGAACTGGATCAGCGTTCGCCGGTCCGATTGATAGTTGATCAGCGACTGGCGATAGTTGTTGCGCTCGACGAGCCGCGTGAATGGCGCATCGAAGCGCAGTCCGGCTTGCAGCGTTCCCTCGGTCGAAGAGAACTTCAGCGGGTTGTTGCCGATCGTGCCCATGTCGCCGTTGATGTCGACCGTCAGGATCGAGCGCAGCGCGTTGGCGTTGTACGTGATCAAGCGCCAGGTGTCGCAGACCGTGGCCCGGTTGTTGGCCCAGTCGAAGCGGCTGGCCCGGGCGATCTCGAAGCCCTGCTGGGCCGTGAGCGTGACCGGCTCGATCGTGACGCTCTCGAGGCGAGCCCTGGCCTGGACGAGCGACAACTCTTGGGTCAGCGCCGAGAGCTCCGCGGCCAAGGCCACCAGGGCGTCGGCCGTCTTGCCGGCATTGTCGACTCGCAGCGCCATCCGCAGAGCTTCGTCGCGGCCTTCGCTTCCCTTGTAACGCTGCTCCAGGCCCAGCATCGCTTCGGCCAATTGCTTGCGATCGATCTTGAGCTGGGGTATCTCTTCGGGTTCGACGGTCTTGAAGCGCGCGTCGGCCGTGGAGTTCATCTTCTCAAGATCCTGCCGCACTTCGGCAAACCGCTCGGCCACCTTGGGGCGAATGGTCGCGAACTTGTCGAAGAACTTCGCCAGGTCCTCGGGCTTCGGTTTGGCCTCGGTCTTGCCGACTTCGTCGATGAAGTCGGCGATCTCGTCCTCGAGCGCGCGGGTGTCGGGATCGATCAAGCGGAACTGCTGGATCATGGTGTCGTCGAGATCGATGAGCAGATCAGGGGGTAGCCCGAGAATCTGCCGTTTGAAAGTGTCGAGCGAGTTCTCCAGGGCGACCTGCGATTGGAGCAGGTTGGCCCGTTCGGTCTCGATGTTCTGCCGCAGGGTGTCGACCTGCGTGATGTCGATCACACCTGCTTCGAGGTTGGCTTCGAGCAGCGAGAGCGTGCGGAGTTGCAGATTCAGGCTGTCCTGGCTGTTGCGGATCTGTTGCAACTGCTGCAGCAGGCCGACAAAGCCACCGAGCGCACCGGCACCGCCGCCGGCGAAGCCGGTACCGGTGGCCACGGCGCCAGTCGCGTCGGTGGCGGCGCCGAAGCCGGCGCGGCCGAAGTTCGTGGCCGTGCCGACGCCGCCCAAACCGCTCGAACCCTGGCCGGTGAAGCCGGTCAGACCGGTGCCACCCGCGAAACCACCGATACGCTGCGGACCGGTGATGTTGCTGAAGTCGCCGACCGCGATATTGGTGAAAAAGCCTTGGCGATAGCGCTGGAACGCCCGCAGGTTTTCCAGCAGCGTGCGTTCGACGCGCGTGAGCTGTTCGAGCGCTACGGCCCGACCGCCGGCCCGCAACAACGGCTGCACGAAATTGAAGTTCAAGATCGAATTCGTATTGTTCGAGGGCGTCCCCGCGAATTGCCACATGAACGAGTTCGCGAATCCGACCAGCAACTGGCCGCCGGTCGCGAACTGCTTGTCGACGTCCCAGCGCGTCGGCTGCGAGCCGGGATTGCTCGTGAGACCGTTGGGGAAGGCACCGACCGTGGTGGGAGTCGGGTTGGTGCTGGTCTCGAGCGTGCTGGTGGCGCTGCCCGTGCCGCTGACGGCCGCGCCGTTGGCCGTGTAGGTCGGTCCATAGCCGCCGTAGAACTGCGTCGCGAAGCGGAACCGCTCGGTTGTCACGTCGAGCGCCGAGAGGTACAGCGTTTCGAGCTGGGTGCGTAAGTCAGGCGAGTGGATGTAGCCGAGCTTGACCGAGTCTTCGAGGTTGAGCTTGATCGCGCCGGTCTCGGTGACCGGGACGTAGTTGGCCAACTGCTCGCGCCAGCCGGGGTTCTGCAGGTTCGACGACACGCCGTTGCGATACCAGCGGCGATAGTGCTTCATGCCCGCCACGCGCTGCATGAATTGATGGGCAGCCGGATCGTCGGGCGGCATCGGCTCGCGATCGGGATCGTAGGGATCGAAGTAGCGGCTGCGCGGGTCGATGCCCAGGTTGAAGTTCAGCATGGCCCAGCGCGGATCGTTCGATTTCTCGTCGATCATCTTCATCGCCTGGCGGTCGGCCTGGATGCGATAGCGCGTCCGGCTGCAGCCGACGTGGGCCACGACCAGCACGGCCAGCAGCAACTGGCAACCGAGGATGATCGTTCGCGTGGGTCGCACTTGAGATTACCTGGAATCAGCAGCTTGCCGCGTCATGCACGCCGTAAGTCGTCATCGACTGTCCGGTCGTACGGGCTTTAAGACTTACGACGCCCGCAACGATGGCAACCGAAGTGCCGTGCGTGCGGCGCCGCCAAACCTTCCGGGGGAAGTGCGTCAGACTGTCGCAGGCCGCGCTGAGAAGAGGTGCCGGTTGGCTAAACCCTGACACGGCTGGCGGCGACGGCAGCGGCTATTGGCCGCCGTGATAGAGCGCGAAGTCGGCTGCGTAGCTCTCGAGCACGCGGCGGTCGACGTAGTACTTCCAGCGGTGGAAGAAGTGCATCACCGAACTGACGTCGCGCTGGATGACTTTGGTGCCGTCGAGGCCGAGCTGGTCGAGCCCCGTGGCCGTGGCCTGGCCCAGCGAGCGCTGCTTGAGCCCCGGCTTGAGCCAATTGTAGTGCCGCATCAGCAGATCGTGCGAATTGTACAGCACGAGCATCCGCTCCAGCGGCGCGAGCGCATGATCGAAGCGATGGCCGGGCAACAAGCAATCGGCTTCGACGGCTGGAGCGACGAGCGTGACGCGAAATTGGCGGCAGGCGGGAACGGGGTTCGGGCCGCGAGCCTGGCTGTCGCCACCGCCCATCCAATCCATGGCCGAGAGGATGATCGCCCCACCGAAGCTGTGTCCGACGAGGCTGACCGGCTGCCGCGGGTCGATGCCCTGCAAGGCCGAGGCCAGCGGCGGGCCCTGCATTTCGGTTTTCGATTCCCACAGCCGCAAGTCGGCGAGCATCGACTCGTCGGTTCGCTCGGCGGGCCACGAGTAGATGACATAACGGAACGGCCCGGCGTCGCGCGCGGCCAGTTGCTCGAGCAGCTCCCAGCCCATCACGACCGCTTCGGGCTCGGTGCATCGCCCGCCATGCACGAAGACCACGGTACGTTCGTCGGGAGAATCGGTGCTGTGGAACTCACCCGGCGCGGCTGGCACCCACTGCTCGGGCCCTTGGTAGCGGTAATAGTTCGGGCCGCTCGCAAGCGGATCGATCCCTCGCCCGCTGATGAGCCAGATGCTTGACGTCGGGTTGCGCGCCAGTGGCGGCCCGCTGGGCGGCTGGGGATGGTGCGAGCAACAAAGTGAGCGACAGCCGCCGGCACTGGCGAGCGACACGCCGAACAGCACCAGCCAGGCGTAGTGCCAGCGCAATAAGCGAGGAGCCCGGGAGGAGGGCGCCTGTCGGAAAGTCGTTTCCGGCCGGCAAATCGGGTCTGAACTGGACCACCGCATCAAGCGTGATGACCGTTGCGCAAACCGAGGAACGTACGACAGCGGACGCGATCCCACGCGACGGCGCTTCGCGGCCGGCGCCCACGTTCGCGGGGGGCGGCATTCTAGTGAGCTATCGCTTCCAGCGAAAGGCAGAATGGCGAGAGGCTGGCCCGCCGGCCGCCGAAAGAGCCGCGGGAATGCTAGCTGGATGAAACGGCGTGGATTGGCGCCAGCCGAGAGGAGCGCATCAGCCGAGTCGGGGGCGCGGTCCGAAGCTGGCGGGATCGCTCAGATCAGCTCGCGGATCGGCGGGCGCTCGACGAGATGCTGAGGCCTGCCCGAGGGATCGACCACGGCGGTTTGGGCCGTGTCGATGCCCAGCTTGTGGTAGAGCGTGGCGAAGACTTCTTGGAAGTCGACCGGGCGATCCTTGGCGGCTTCGCCCAGGCGATTGGTCGAGCCGATGACCTGGCCGGTGCGCAGGCCGCCACCAGCCAGCAGGGCGCAGCTCACGGCGGGCCAGTGATCGCGGCCGGCATTGGCGTTGATCCGCGGGGTGCGGCCGAACTCGCCCCACACGACCACGGCCACGTGCTTGAGCATACCGCGTTGGTCCAGGTCCTCGATCAGCGCGCTGAGCGCGATGTCGAGCTTCGTGCCGTGATCGCGTACCAGCGCGAAGTTCTGCGAGTGCGAATCCCAACGGCCGTAACTGAGCGTGACGCAGCGCACGCCCGCCTCGACGAGCCGCCGCGCGAGCAGCAGGTGTTCGTTGACCGTCGGGGCGCCGTCGAACTGGTATTGGTATGGCTTGCCGTCGCCGTACCGCTCGACGACCTTCGGATCTTCCTTGGACAGGTCGAGGGCATCGACCAGTTTGCTCGACGTGAGGATCTCGAACGCCCGGCGGTCGGCGGCATCTTTGGCCTGCATGATCCCGCGGCTGTCGATCTCCTGGCGGAATTTGTCGAACCGGTCGAGCAGTTGTCGCCGGTCTCCCATGCGCTCGACGCTGATCTGGCCGAGCTTCATGTTGGCCAGGCCCGGACCATCGGGCCGGAAGGCGCCATAGGCCGGACCAAGAAAACCCGGCGCACCGGGATCGGACCACTCGAGGTGCTGCGTGGGAGAGGACAAGCCGACGAACGGCGGCACCGACGGATCGACCGGACCCTTGAGCCGCGACAGCCAGGCGCCGATGCTCGGCCGTCCGCCGACCGAGCGGAGCGAATCGCGCGTCCAGCCGGTGGTGCATTGCTCGGCGTCGTGACCACCGCGCGATCCGACCAGCGAGCGAATGATGGCCACCTTGTCCATGTGCTGCGCGAGACGCGGAAAGACTTCGCAGATCTCGATGCCTTCGACATTCGTGGCGATCGGGCTGAACTCACCGCGGATCTCGGCCGGGGCGTCGGTCTTGATGTCCCACAAATCCTGATGCGGCGGCCCGCCAGCAAGAAAAATATTGATGACGGCTTTCTCGGAGCTTTGGCCGCTACGCGACTCCGCGCGGAGCACGTCGGCCAGGGTCAGCGCGTTGGCGCCAAGGCCGAGTGCCCCGATCTTGAGGAGGTCGCGCCGCGACATGCCGTCGCAGAATCGGGGGGTGTGCCTACTTCGAGGGCCGACGATCGAGAGCATGACGTTGCCTACTTTCCGGGCCACACTTGGGTCCACGGACGGAATTCTAGCAGGCTACGCGCGACGGGTCGACATGGATCGCAGGCCACCCCTCAATTGATCTTGACTCGCCGCTCGCTACGGCCGGCACCTGACGCGGTCACGGGTCGGCCCCGCAACTTCCTTCCGCGAGGTGGACAATCGGTGGAAACCGTCCGCCGGTCAGCGATCGCTGACCCAAACCACCTCGGGACGCCCACTCTTGGACAACCGGTCGGGCCCCGGCTTCAGGCAATAGACGACCGTGCTCCCATGGGCCAGCGTTTGTGGATCGAGATCGCCCAGCGGCGTGGCCGTCACCAGCCCTTGGTGGATGCCGGTCACCTCGAGCGCTCCCAGGCAGCTCGTTTCGTCGTCGCGATATTCGTAGACTTTGACGACGCCTCCGACGGGCGGCTGTTTGCGATCGAAGGCGATCTTCACCGAGCCGGTCTCGAGGTTCACGGCTCGAATCGTTCCTTCCAATGCGGCACGCTGGGTGATCGGTTGGGCATCGATTGCGGACAACCGTTCGGCCAAGGGAGCGCGTCGGGGAGCCCGACTGCGGGCGGGCGTGGACTCGCCGAGCAGTTCTTCCGGGCGAGCTGGCTTGAGACGATTACCGCCGCGACTTTTCGAGGGGTGCGAAGATTCCGGATTGACTTCCTCGCTTGAACTTCGCAGCTCGTAGATCGGAGCGGGAGCCGCGTCGAGCTGAAGTGGGTCCGGCTCGCGCTTCGAGCGGATCTTCGACACCGGGGCGGGATCTGGACGGAACTCGCGCTCCTCCGAAGCGGCGGAGACAGTTCGCGCTCGGGCGGTCGGCTGCACCGTCGAGATGGCCTCGTCGTTGGCAGCCGGCAAGCGGCGAACCAATCCTTCCGCTCGGCGTCGCGGTGTGGCCAGGCGAACCGTCGAGTAACGCGGCGCCGTGGGGTGCTGCCGAGCTGCGGTGCGGCTACCGCTGTCGAAAGTCGGAGCGTCGGAGATCAACGTCGGAGGTGCCGTCGGCTCGATCAGCCTGCGCACCGGCTCCACCGGAGCAGATTCTCGCGGCGCAACGAACCCCAGCGACGGCCGCGGCTGGCCCGACTCGGAGAGCAGCTCCGGTTGCCCAGCGTCGGATCCGAACTCAGCCCCGTAGGTAACAGGTGTCAGCAGCAATCCTCCCAAAACGCCCAGCGAAAGCTTGCGAAGTCTCATGTCCCACCTTTTTCGTTTCGTCCGGGCCTTCGTGAGAGTAATCGGCAAATCGCTTGCGATCGTTGCGTTGGGCACGACCGTTACACATGGAATGAATCGTCGCGTCAATTCGGGAATATGCAACAAACGAGGTATCCGTGGAAAAACCGTCAAGGCTTTCCCAAACTCGTCGACCGGCAGTATCGCTTGCTGGCCGGAGCGCCGCGCAGGGGTTATGTTGGAGGCCGCCGCGTGCCAGCAAGTCTTGCGACAGCGATGCCGGCAATGACGGCTCGGGTTCCGGCAGTCGATCGTGGTTCGTTTGCTTCTCCTCCGAAGGTGCCGTGTGCAGTTGCGTCCGCTCACATCCGCCGATCGCTCTGAATTTGCCGAGCTGATCTACGTTTCGTTCAACACCTGGTACCGACTGCACGGCCAGCCGGATATCTTCCGTGGCGGGCCCGAAGTGGCCGAGCTGTTCTTCGATGTCTATGACGAGCTTGACCCCGGCTTCTCGGTCGCGGCGGTCCACCCGAACTCTCGCCGGCTGATGGGAACCTGCTTCTACCATCCGCGCGAGCATCACGTCAGCCTGGGCGTCATGGCCGTGCATCCGAATCATTCCGGGCGGGGCGTCGGCAGTGCCCTGTTGCGGCACATCATCGACTTTACCGACCGACGCGGCGCGCCACTGCGGCTGACGCAGAGCGCGATCAACGTCGATTCGTTCTCGCTCTACAACAAGGCCGGCTTCGTGCCGCGCTATGCGTATCAGGACATGCTGTTGAACGTGCCGGAGAGCGGCTGGACGAAGCTCGCGCCGGGGCACGAGCGGGTACGGCCGGCACGAGCTGACGACGTTCCGGCTATGGCCCGGCTGGAGTTCGAAGTGAGCGGCATCACCCGCGAGCCCGACTATCGCTACTGCATCGCCAACCGGTTGGGCTGCTTTCACGTGAGCGTGATCGAAGGCCCGCACCCCGGCGAGCTGGACGGGTTTCTGATCGCCTCGTCGCACGCGGCCAGCGAAATGCTTGGTCCGGGCGTGATGCGCAGCGAGGGCGATGCGCTGGCCTTGCTGAGCGTCGAGCTTGATCGGCACCGAGGCAAGATGCCGATCGTCGTCGCGCCGGTCGAGAAGCAGCAGCTCGTGCGGGCCTTGTATGGCTGGGGCGCCCGGGTGTGCGAGATGCACTTCTGCCAGGTGCGTGGGCCGTTTCAGCCTTTCGCCGGCGTGAACCTGCCGGCCTTCTTGCCCGAAACCGGCTGAGGTTGCCGTTGAACGACACGAAAGCTCCGCCTGGCTCGTCCGCCACGCCGCGTCGTGAGCTGTCGCTGGTCGATTCGACGGCCGTGATCGTGGGCATCATCATCGGCTCGGGTTTGTATGAGACGACCCCGCTCGTGGCCCGCTCGGCCGGCAGTCCACCGGCCCTGGCCATCGTATGGCTGGTGGGTGGAGCGTTCGCGCTGGTCGGCGCCTTGTGTTACGCCGAGTTGGCTTGCGCGCATCCGGTCGAAGGGGGCGATTACGTTTACCTGACGCGAGCGTATGGACGGACCGTCGGGCTGCTGTTCGCCTGGACGCAGCTCTTGGTGATCAGGCCCGGCTCGATCGGGACAATGGCCTTGGTCTTCGCACGCTATGCGGCACAGCTCGCTGGAGAGCATGGTCCTTCGCGAGCCGTCTGGGCAGCCGTGGCCGTGGCTTCGCTGTCGCTGGTGAACATGCTGGGCGTGCGGCAGGGGAAATGGGTGCAGAACGTGCTGACCGCAGCCAAGGTGCTAGGGTTGGTCGGCGTGCTGGCCATCGGTTGTTGCGCCTCGCCGGTGGCTGCGAACGAGCCGATCGCGGCCAGCGCTTCGACCGACAGCGACATCGGCCTCGCACTCATTCTCGTGCTGTTCGCCTATAGCGGCTGGAACGAGATGGCCAACGTGGCAGCCGAAGTACGCGATCCGCGACGCAACATCGTGCGGGCACTCGTGGCTGGCACGTCGAGCGTGGCCGTGATCTACCTGGCCGTGAACGGTGCAATGGTCCACGCGCTCGGGTTCGCGGGACTCGTCAGCAGCTCGGCGGCGGCGACCGATACGGTTCGCCCAGTTCTTGGCGAACATGGGGTGGCGGCGATGGCCTTGTTGGTGTGCATTTCGACCTTGGGGGCGATGAACGGTATGACGTTCACTGGTTCGCGCATCTACTACGCCCTGGGTCGCGAGCACCGGCTGTTCGCGCGGTTGGGGCAGTGGAACGCTCGAACCGGCACGCCCCTGTGGGCCCTCGCACTCGAAGGCTCGATCACCGTGGCGGCCGTGGTGGCCTTCGGCTCGCTGTGGGAGGAGGCAGCTTTCAGCCGGCTGGTGATCTTCACGGCGCCGCTGTTCTGGCTGTTCCTGGGGCTGGCCGTCGGTGCGCTGATCGTGCTAAGGCGAAGAGAGCCAGCGCTTGAGCGGCCGGTTCGCGTACCGCTCTACCCGCTCACGCCGCTGGTGTTCGCGGCCGGCTGCGCGTGGATGCTGTGGTCGAGCGTGAGTTATGCCGTGGCCAATCGCAGTTGGGAGGCGCTTTGGCCCGTCGTGGTGCTCGCGAGCGGGTTGGCGATCGCGTGGCTTGAGCGGCGGCGGGCTACTTCGTGATGAACCCGCGCTCTTCCAGCAAGGCGACCAGTCGATCGACACAGGCGTCGATCGGGAGCTTGTCGGTTTCGAGCACGAGGTCGGCCGACGTCGGCACGTCGTACGAAGCCGAGACGCCTGGAAACTCGACGATGTCCCCCTTCTCGGCCTTGGCGTACATCCCTTCGGTGTCGCGCTGCTTGCAGAAGTCGAGCGGCGCCGAGACGTGGACTTCGAGCCAACGGTCGGAGCCGACCACGTCACGAGCCTTGGCACGCACGGCGGCGTCGGGAGCGGTGAACGCGCAGATGCAGATCAGGCCGGCTTCGTTCATCAGCCGGGCCACCTCGATCGCGCGGCGGAGGTTCTCGGAGCGCTCGCCGTAGCTGAAGCCCAGATCGCGACTGATGCCCTGCCGCATCTGACGCCCGTCCAGCACGGCCACGGCCCGGCCCGATGCGAAGAGCTTGCGTTCCAGGGCGTGGGCAATGGTCGTCTTGCCGGCGCCGGTCAGGCCGGTGAGCAGGATCGTGGCCGGCTGCTGCCCGTAGCGGGCCGAGCGCTCGGCGGTGGTCACTTCACCGGCGACCGTTTCTCGCTCGTCCTCTTCCGTCGTATGCGACCAGTGATCCTGACCGAAGCCGAGGTTGGCTTCGCGGTCGATGATCATGCCGGCGCCGACGGTGCTGTTGGTCAGCCGGTCGATGAAGATGAAAGCCCCGGTCGCGCGGTTCTTGCGATAGGGATCGAAGGCCAGCGGCTGGTTGAGCGAGAGCGTGACGCGGCCGACCTCGTTCATCTTGAGCACGGGCGCGTCTTGCCGGTGCAGTGTATTGACGTCGACGCGGTACCGGAGCGTGTTGACGACGCCCGCTGCCACGCGTGTGGTTTGCTTGATCGTGTAGGTCTTGCCGGGCACGAGCGGCTCTTCGACCATCCAGACGACCATGGCTTCGACCGTGCGATCGACACGCGGGACGTTGCCTGGATGCACGAGCATGTCGCCGCGGCTGACGTCGACTTCGTCGGCCAGCGTCAGCGCGACCGACATCGGGGCGAAGGCCTCGGTCAGGTCGCCGTCGTAAGTGACGATGCTGGTGACCTTGCTCTTGCGGCCCGAGGGAACGGCCATCACCTCGTCGCCCACGCGGACCACGCCCGAGGCCACGGTGCCGGCGAAGCCGCGGAAATTCAGATGCGGACGGATGACGTACTGCACGGGGAACCGCATGTCGATCAGGTTGCGGTCCGAGGCGATGTGCACGGTTTCCAGGTAATGCATCAGCGTGCCCCCCTGATACCAGGGCATTTGCTCGCTGGGATCGACGACGTTGTCGCCCTTGAGCGCCGAGAGCGGGATGAAGTGCAGGTCGCCGATTTCGAGCTTGGTGGCGAAGTCGGTGTAGTCGCGTTTGATCTGCTCGTAGACCTCGCTCGAGTAGCCGACGAGGTCCATCTTGTTGATGGCCACGACGACGTGCTTGATCCCCAACAGCGAGACGATGAAGCTGTGGCGACGGGTCTGCGGCATCATCCCGTGGCGGGCATCGACCAGGATGATCGCCAGGTTGCAGGTCGACGCGCCGGTCGCCATGTTGCGCGTGTACTGCTCGTGGCCCGGGGTATCGGCGATGATGAACTTGCGCTTGCTGGTGCTGAAGTAGCGGTAGGCGACGTCGATGGTGATGCCTTGCTCGCGTTCGGCCTTGAGGCCGTCCATGAGGAGCGACAGGTCGACTTCGCCGCCGGCCGAGCCTTTGCGTTCGCTGTCGCGTTTGACGGCCGCGAGCTGGTCTTCGTAGACCATCTTGGAGTCGTGCAGCAGCCGGCCGATGAGCGTGCTCTTGCCGTCGTCGACGCTGCCGGCCGTGAGAAAGCGCAGCAGTTCCTTGCGCTCGTTCTGAGCCAGATAGGCTTCGATGTCGCGCTCGATCAGTTCCGCGTCAGCCATGATTCGTGCCTAGGAGCGTTCAGCAATTGATAAGTAAATCGGTTACGCGTACCCCTCACCCCGGCCCTCTCCCACAAGGGGAGAGGGGGTCGGAATCAGAAGTACCCTTCACGTTTCTTCTGTTCCATCGAAGCGGATTCGTCGTAGTCGATCACGCGGCCTTGCCGCTCCGAGGTGCGGGCCAAGAGCATCTCCTGGATGATCTCCGGCAGCGTGGCGGCCGGCGACTCGACCGCCCCGGTCAGCGGGTAGCAGCCCAGCGTGCGGAAGCGAACCAGCCGCGTCTCGACCGCTTCGCCCTGTTCGAGCGGGAAGCGCTGGTCGTCGACCATGATCAGGTTGCCGTCGCGCCGCACGACCGGTCGTTTGGCCGCAAAGTACAGCGGCACGATCGGGATGCTTTCCAGGTGGATGTATTGCCAGACGTCGAGCTCGGTCCAGTTCGACAGCGGGAAGACGCGAATGCTTTCGCCCTTGTTCACCTTGCCGTTGTACAAGCTCCACAGCTCGGGCCGCTGGTTCTTCGGATCCCATTGATGGGCTCGATCGCGAAACGAGTAGACGCGTTCCTTGGCCCGCGACTTCTCTTCGTCGCGCCGCGCGCCGCCGAAGGCCGCGTCGAACTTGCCGGCGTTGAGCGCTTGCTTCAAAGCCTGCGTCTTCATGATGTCGGTGTACTTCTGGCTGCCGTGCGTGAAGGGCGTTACGCCCGCGGCGACGCCCTCGGGATTGGTATGCACGATCAGCTTCAGCCCGCGCTCGCGGCAGAACCATTCGCGAAACTCGATCATCTCGCGAAACTTCCAGGTCGTGTCAATGTGCAACAGCGGAAAGGGGAGCGGTGCGGGATGGAAGGCCTTGATGGCCAATTGCACCATCACGGCCGAATCCTTGCCGATCGAATAGAGCATCACCGGGTTCTCGAACTCGGCCGCCACTTCGCGAATGATGTGGATGCTCTCGGCCTCGAGCTGACGCAAATGCGTAAGGTTGTACGACGTCATCGGTCTCGCTTCTTCTGCGCGGGGCGCCCGGCCGACTGCTTCGCTCCGGCCGGCGATGTGCTTTCCGTCCGCTTGGGCTTGATCTCCAACAGCACGCTTTCGCTCTCTGTACCGGGCAGCTCCCAGGTGGCCAGCTTACGCAGTTCGAACGCGCGAAGCTGATTCTTCTCGCGGGCTTCGAGCCGCTCGTCGATCCAGGCCGGGCCTTTGATCGCCAGCAGCCGGTCGAACTGCGACCACATGTCGGAGAACCAGAGGAGCAGTTTGGTCAGCGGGGCCACGGCCCGAATCACCAGCGAGTCGAACTTCTTGGACGCCAGCCGCTCTTCGGCCCGGCCGGCGTAGACCTCGATCGGCAGCCCCATCCGCTCGACGATATCGGCCAAGACCCGCGACTTCTTCCCGACCGACTCGCTGAGGGTGACTTTGAGGTCCGGGCGGACGATGGCCAGGACGATGCCCGGCACGCCTCCGCCCGAGCCGACATCGAGCACGCGCTCGCCCTCGGCGAGCTGCCGGGCCACGGTCAGCGAGTCGACGACATCGCGGGCGACGAATCGCTCGAAGTCGGTATGGCGCGTGAGGTTGATCTTCTCGTTCCACTCCCAGAGCAGCCGGCAATAGCGCTCGAGCAGCTCGATTCGGTCCTGAGGGAGTTCGATGGAATGGCGGGCGAGCGCCGCAGCCAGATCGGGCATGAGTTCACAAGTCGGGGGGGTATGCATTCCGCGTTCGGTAATTCCAGGTGGCCACAGGCCTCGCCCACGCGACCCAGCTTAACGTGTTACGGGTTCAAGGGCCAGAGTGCAGAGAGGGGACAGGGGAGCAGGAGATAGGGGAGAGGAGAACAGATGAATAGGAGAGAGCGGGCGAGCGGGCAGGGTCATTTCAGGGGGAGTAGAATCGCGGACATGGAAGGGCAGGAGAAAAAACAGAAGCTAACGTGGCGCATCGTCGGGGCTTACGCCCTGGCGGTGCCGATCTTCATGCTCGTGCTCGGAATGGGGAGCATGCGTTCGGTTGGCGCGCAAGTCTGGAACAGGCTCTCTGGATGGTCAGCTTGATGCTGGTTCCCCACCTTTTTGGTTGGGACGTGCAGAAGTTGCCGAGCCCGCTTCCACCGCTGCCGGCTTCGGCCGGTGGAACAAACCCGAGGACGCCGCCGATCGCGTATGGCGTCGTGGCGGCGCTGATTGTGATCAGCATCGGGGTTGTCGTAGTGATGTTGTGGCCGGTAATGATCGCGGCCAAACGCTGCTGATAGAGCGACCGTTTGGGAACAGAAGAACGCAAAGGCCGCGAAGGAACGGAGTGGGGAATGCAAAGCAAATACGCGGACAAGAATCCACCGTACGAAACCATCCCGCATCCACCCAGACCATTGTGGCGCGCGATTGCATGGAACGTCGGGTGCTGGACTGCCGTCGTGCTGGGGGCACGACTTGTTCTGGGGGAAGAATACTGGCGCGAAAACTGGAAGTCATGCGCCTTCGTGGTTGCAATCCCTTTCATGTTCGACGCGTTGTCCTGGATGATGAAGCGCCTTCCGTGGCCGGAGTTCCTGCTTCGGCGACCGACGCCGCTTCCATCCTCGGCCGATGGCCCGAGCCCGCAGACGCCGCCAATTGCGTTGAAGGTGGTCTGGGCGGTCGTGCTTGCCTGCGTCGTGTCCCTGTTCGCCTTGCTTTTGTGTTCGCATTGAACGCGCACCAAACGCCGCCTGGCGCCGGCAGCAGGGCGAAGTCCGTCGGGCTCGGGAGCCAAGGGGCAC
>Ga0181519_10002026_pt1 | contig 17500 bp, 15 predicted proteins | sample PEATcosm2014_Bin_26_FD_121102 | JGI IMG/M metagenome (GOLD analysis project Ga0181519, IMG submission 121102) | Peatland microbial communities from MTU Mesocosm Facility, Houghton, MI, USA - PEATcosm2014_Bin02_10_metaG | ecosystem: Environmental > Terrestrial > Soil > Wetlands > Peat | place...
CGGGAACTCGGCGAGCGCGGCCGGGGTCGGCGGGCTGGCGTGGGGGTTCGCCCCCCAGCCCCCGGCCCTGGGTGCGAGCGCACCGGCGCCGGCCACCCCGGCCCCCGGCCCTCCGGTCGCCGTGCCGCTCCACCCGACGCTGCCCCCGCCACCCCCACCGGCCTACATGCCCGGACCGCCGGTGGTCGCCCCACCGCCGCCGGCCGGGTATGGCCCTCCGGCCGGCCTGAGCGGCGGGTTCGCCCCGGCCCCGGTCCCGGCGCCCCCCGGGTACGGGGTCCCGGTGGCTCCGGGGTACGCGCTGGCCGGCGCCCCACCACCGCCCCCGCCCGAGGTGGTGGCCCAGTGGGCGGCGGCCACGGGCCTCACGGTCCCGGTGCTCGGCGCGGCCGCTCCGCCCGTCCTCCCGCCGCCGTACCTGGCCGACGTCCTACCGTCGACCGCCCTCCCGCCCGACGGCCCGACGGCCCCGCCACCGCCCCTCACCGGCCATCCGCTCCAGTCGCCGCCCACCGGTTGGCCGCCGGGCACGCCGCCGGCCCCCGTCCCGAGCTACGGCGCCCAGAGCGGCCAGCCGGGGATGGCCCAGCCGGGGATGGCCCAGCCGGGGATGGCCCAGCCACCGGTCATGCCCCCGCCACCCCCGCCGGGGGTGGCCTACCCGGCGGCCCACCCGGCGGCACCACCACCGACGTCGCCCCCCGTAACCGGGATCCCGGCGCCACCACCGCCCCCGGGCTACGGGTCGCCAGGAATGCAGCCACCTCCGGGCCCGGGCCCGTCGTGGCCGCTGGCTCCTCCGCAGGCCCCGCCGCCGCTGGGCGCTGCCCCGGCAGCTCCGGCACCGCCCGCCGCCCCGGGGGCGCCGAACGTCCCGCCATCGCTGGCCGAGGCCTTTCCCGGTCTGACGTTCGGGTTCGCCGACCCGACCCCCGGCGACCCGACCGCCGGCGACCCACCCCCGCCGGCCTAGCCCGGGCGGCCCGGGCCGCCAGGTTCAGACGGTGTGCAGCCGGGAGGCGAAGAACTCGAGGACCTGGTCGAGGGCGGCCCGTGTCGGCGTGCCCTCCCGGTCGTCGAGGTGCTCGGTCAGGACCGAGTGGGCGTTCTTGGGATGCCCGTGGGGGTTCCCGGGCGAGGAGTCGAGCTCGACCCCGATGAACCCGCTCCCGAGCTCCTGGCGCAGGTGGTCGAAACGGGCCGGACGGCACGCCGGGTCGTTGCTGAACCGCAACCCGAGCACGGTCGTGCCGTCGGCCACCCGCTGGCGGACCCGGCTCAGGTCGGCCGGGGAGATGCCGAGGTCGGCGGCCCGGGCCCTGCCGAGGGGCACCGGCAGTGACGGCTGACTGAGCACGGGGGCGACGACCCAGTCGTCGACCATCATCCCGAGGGCGAACCCCCCGGTCAGGCACATGCCGACGGCGCCCACGCCCGGGCCTCCGCATCGCTCGTGCTCGGCCTGGGCCAGGGACCGCAGCCACGACACCACCGGGCTGGTCTTGCCCATGGCCAAGAGGGTGAACTCGCGCGAGATGCAGACCGAGACCATGGTCTTGGCCATGGCCCCGGCCGACGGGGGTGCGCCATCCTCGCCGAAGAGATGGGGCAGGCACACGCTCAGGCCCCGAGCGGCCACCCGCCGGCCGAATTCGGCCACCAGGGGGGTGATGCCGGGGACCTCGCTGATCACGATCACCGCCGGACCTGAGCCGGTGCGGTAGACGACCTTGGTCTTGCCCTCGGCGGTGAAGGTCGACTGCGCATAGCCCTCAAGCGCTGGCATGCCGGCATCGTAGGCCGCGGCCCCGGCCGGCGGAGCCGCCGCCCGACGACGGCTGGGTAACGTGGACGCTGAGTGTCCCGGTCCCCTGCATCGTCCCGATCGACAGGCCCCGCTCCCCGGCGCCCCGGGGAGCCGACGGTGCGCCGGTGAGCCAGCCCGAAAGGGCTCGGGGCTCGCTGATCGACCGCCGCCTGGCCGAGCGGGTGGCGGTGACCCGCCGCTATCTGGCGGCCTCGGTGGTGGTCGGGGTGCTGGCCACCGCGCTCATCATCGTCCAGGCCGTCCTGTTGGCCACCATCGTGGCCCGGGTCATGCTCCACCACGGCGACCTGGCCCAGGTGACGCCCCGGCTGGTCGCCCTGGGCGGGGCCTTTGTCGCCCGGGCGGTCCTCATGTGGGCGGGGGAGGCGGCGGCCGAACGGACCTCGGCCACGGTGACCTCCGAGCTCCGGCGCTCGCTGCTCCGCCAGGCCCTGGACCTGGGGCCGGGTTGGCTGGCCGGCGAGCGGGCGGGCGAGCTCTCGGTGACGGCCACCCGGGGCGTCGCCGCCCTGGACGTCTACTTCGGCCGCTACCTGCCCCAGGCCGTGCTGGCCGCCCTGGCCCCGGCGGTCATCTTGGTGTGGGTGGCCGTCACCGACTGGGTGTCGGCCCTTCTCCTGGTGGCCCTCCTGGCCCTGGTCCCGGTGGCCATGGTGTACTTCGGGCGCAAGGCCGGGGCCGAGACCAGGCGCCAGTGGCGGCGCCTGTCCTCCCTCTCGGCCCGCTTCTTCGAGCTCATCCAGGGCCTGCCCACCCTCCGGGCCCTCAACCGGGCCGACCTCGGACGCCGGGAGGTCCGGGAGGCCACCGAGGGTCTGCGCCGGACCACCATGACCACGTTGCGGGTGGCCTTCCTGTCGGCCCTGGCCCTCGAGCTCATCGCCGGCCTGGGCGTCGGCCTGGTGGCCATGGTGCTGGGGCTCCGCCTGCTCGCCGGGACGGTGCCCCTGGCCACCGCGTTGGCCGTCCTGTTGGTGTCGCCCGAGGTGTTCCTGCCGCTGCGCCGGGCCGGCCAGGAGTTCCACGCCTCAGCCGAGGGTCAGGCGGCGGCCCAGCGCATCCTGGACATCCTCGACACCCCGGCCCCGGGCCCGGTCGTGGCCCCCACCCCGGCCGGGGGCCCGGCCGGCGAGCCCGATCCCGGGCGCCAGGCCATCACCCTGTCGGGCGTCCGCATCTCCTATCCCGGCCGGGCCGTGCCGGCGGTGAGCGACCTCGACCTGGTGCTGGGCCCGGGCGAGCACGTGGCCCTGATCGGGCCCTCGGGGGCCGGGAAGTCGTCGGTGCTGGCCCTCCTCTTGGGGTTCGTGCGGCCCGAGGCCGGTTCGGTCAGCGTGGGTGGGGTCGACCTGGCCACGGTGGACCCGGTGCACTGGCGCCGCTCGGTGACCTGGGTGCCCCAGGACCCCCGCCTGTTCCGGGGCACGGTGGCCGACAACCTGCGACTGGGCCACCCCCAGGCCGGTGACGACGACCTGCGGCGGGTCCTCGAGATGACCGGTCTGGCCGGCCTGGTGGACCAGCTGCCGGCCGGTCTGGCCACGCCGGTCGGCGAGGGTGGCCTCAGTCTGAGCGCCGGCCAGCGGGCCCGGTTGGCCGTGGCCCGGGCCGTGCTTCGAGACGCCCCGGTGGTCCTCCTGGACGAGCCGGGGGCCCATCTGGACCGGACCACCGAGGCCGAACTGCGGGCCGCCCTCGAGCCGTGGCTGGACGGGCGCAGCGTGCTGGTGGCCGCCCACCGCACCGAGCTGGTGAGCCGGATCGACCGGGTGGTCACGCTGCCCGGGCCGGACCGGCCCGACGCCGACCAGGCCCCGGCCGGACGACCGGTGGATGAGCCCGGCCCCAGCCCGGTCGAGGTGGCCCAGTGACGGCCCCGGCAGCCGGCCGGCCCGGCGCCTCGCCGCGGGCGGTGATCCGCCGCCTGGTCCGGCTCAGCCCGCCCCCGTGGCGTCGCCTGGTCCTGGCCACCGCCTTCGGCGTGGCCGCCGCCCTGGCCACGGTGGGCCTGCTGGCCGCCTCGGGGGCCGTGGTGGGCCGGGCCTCGCTCCGGCCGGGCCTCGGGGCCATCGCCGGACTGCTGGCCCTGGTCGAGGTGCTGGCCATCATCCGGGCGCCCCTCCGCTACGGCGAGCGCCTGGTGGCCCACGATGCCGCCTTCTCGGCCCTCACCCGGTGGCGGGTCTGGCTCTACAACCGGCTCGAGCCGCTGGCCCCGGCCGGGCTGGCCGGCTGGCGCAGCGGCGACCTGCTGTCCCGGGCCATCGAGGACGTCGACGCCCTCCAGGACCTCTACCTGCGGGGCCTCATCCCGGTCATCGTGGCCGTGTGCTCGGCCGGTCTGGCCGTGGTCATCGTCGGCCTGCTCCTGCCGGCGGCCGCCCTGGTCCTCGGGCTGTGCCTGATCGCCGCCCTGGTGTTGCCACCCCTGGTGGCCTCGAGGGCCCGGACCCTCGAGGGCCGGGGGGCGGCACTGCGCAGCGCCCTGGCCGACGACATCGTCGACCTGGTCCAGGGGGCCCCGGAGCTGGTGGCCTTCGGCGGCGACGGCGACCTGTTGGCCCGGATCGAGGACACCGACCGGGCCCTGACCGAGCTGGCCCGGCGCCGGGCCGTGGTCGCCGGGGCCGCCTCGGCCCTGATCACCGTGCTCATCGGCGGGGCGGTGGTCGGCGTGCTGGCCGTGGCCGTGGACGCCGTGGCCGGCCACCGGCTGTCGGCCGTCATGCTGGCCGTGCTCCCCCTGGCCGCCCTGGGCGCCTTCGAAGCGGTGCCCGGGGTCACGGTGGCCGCCCTCCGGCTGGGCGACGTGGTGGCCGCCGGGCGCCGCCTCCTGGCCATCGAGGAGGTGCCGATCCCGGTGACCGACCCGGGCCGGCCCGTCGCCCTGCCCGCCGGGTGCCCCGAGGTGGAGCTGGTCGACGCCCGCCTCCGCTACCGGCCCGACCTGCCGTGGGCCCTGGACGGGCTCACCCTGCACCTGGCCCCGGGCACCCACCTGGCCGTGGTCGGGGCCAGCGGGGCCGGCAAGTCGAGCGTGGTCAACACGCTGCTGCGCTTCTGGCCCCTGGAGTCGGGGTCGCTCACCCTGGGCGGCGTGGCCATCGAGGACCTGGCCCAGCGCGACGTCCGGGCGGCCCTCGGGCTGATGGCCCAGGACACCCAGCTGTTCGCCGGCAGCATCGGCCACAACATCACCCTGGGACGGCCCGACGCCTCCGACCAAGAGGTCCGGGACGTGGTGGCCCTGGCCCAGCTGGACTCGTGGGTGGCCACTCTGCCCGAAGGGCTGGACACGCCGGTGGGCGAGCGGGGCCAGCAGGTCTCGGGCGGGCAACGCCAACGCATCGCCCTGGCCCGGGTGCTGCTGACCGGGTGCCAGGTGCTGGTGCTCGACGAGCCCACGGCCGGCCTCGACGAGCCGGCCGCCAGCCGGCTCCTGGCCGACGTGCGGGCGGCCATGGCCGGTCGGTCCCTCCTGCTGGTCACCCACCGGGACGAGGATCTGGCCGGCTTCGACCGGGTGGTCACCGTCGAGGACGGCCGGGTGGTCGAGCGGGCCTGACCGGCTAGGTCGGATCGGCCTCCTCGGCCCGGCGGCGCCGCAGCTCGACCAGGGCCGGTGCCGGGTACTCGTGCGGTCCGGGCCGCCAGCCCAGCTCCATCAGCTGCGGGCCCACCCCGCCCTCGGCCCACACGTGGCAGGTGTTGGTCAGCCACTCCGGACCGAGCAGCGGCCCGGTGGCCTCGCCGGGGCCGGTGTCGCCCCGGGACACCGCCCGGTTCTTGGCCGAGCCCACGGCCTGGATGACCACCGGGGCCAGCGTCCGGGCCAGGAACTCCAGGTGGGCGCAGCCGTTCTGGCGGCCGAAGCGCTCCTGGACGGCCCGGGTGTAGCCCCGGGCCACGTTGAGCCCGACCAGGCCGGTGAAGGCCTCTTCGATGTCGGCGCACTCGGGATGGGGGATGGTCGACATGGTGGCCTCGGCCGCGGTGATGGTCATGTCGGGTCGGGCCACCGTCACCTTGAGCTCCATCTCGTGGACCAGGTCCCGATGCGAGCCAGTGGCCCAGGGCCGCTCGTCACGCAGGTGGGCCACCAGCTCGAACGAGCCGTCACCCTCGAAGGCCTCGATCTCGATCACCCGGCGGTGGGTGGGCAGGCGGGGGTCGGACGGGCCGTCGCCCTCGGACGGCCCCGGGTCGGTGGAGGTGGTCGACGTCATGGGGAGATCTTCGCCGCGCCCGGTGACCGGGCGCCACGCCGGCGCCGACGGCCCGGGCTCACCGGCCGCCGGTCGGGCCGGCCACCTGGTTGTAGGTGTGCAGCACCGGGCTGTCGGCCCCCCAGCCGATGCGGGTGATCGAGGCGTTGGACAGGTGGAGGCGCCAGGCCACGTGGTCCTCGACGCCGAGCGTCCAGGCCACGGCGGCCTTGATGGGCGAGACGTGGCTGACCACGACCACGTCGCCCTGTGGGTCGCGGGCACCGGTTCCCTCGTGCCCGAAGAGCTCCCGGCAGGCCGAGGCCACCCGGGCCCCCACGTCGATCAGGGCTTCGCCCCCCTCGGGCCGGAAGTCCCGCTCGGTGCGCCAGCGCCGCCACAGCTCCGGCGGGACGTCGGGCAGGGGCCGGCTCTCGTGCTCGCCGTAGTGGACCTCGACCCAGCGCTCGTCGACCTCGATCGGCAGGTCCAGGTCCAGGGCGGCCGCCGACTCGAGGGCCCGGCCGAGGGGCGAGGAGATCAGGCGGCGCACCGGGCCCAGCAGGCCGGCGGCCTGGCCGACCTGGCGCCGCCCGGCCTCGGTCAGCGGGTACTCGGAGCGACCGGCCAGCAGCCCGGCGGCGTTGGCCGTCGACTGGCCGTGCCGGATCAGGACCAGCACGGGGCCGGTCTCCGCCCGACGGACCGCCGGCCGGGCCGGGGGGCCGGGCTCACGACCGGCGGGGGCCGGTGGTCCGCACCAGGATCCGGCCGCACTGGTCGCAGGTCACCAGGGCGTCGGCCGGCAGCCGGCGGACCCGCTCGACCTCCACCGAGGGCAGCTCGAGGTGGCACCCGTCGCACCGGTTGCCGATCAGCCGGGCCGCCCCGGTGCCACCGAGGTGCCGGCGCAGGGTCTCGTAGCGGTCCAGCAGCTCGGCCGGCACCTCCCCGGCGGCCACCCCCCGGGCCAGCTGGAGGGCCGAGACCTCGGCCCCGATGGCCGTCCCGGCGGCGGCGATGGCCACCCGGAGCTCGGCCGCCGCCGCCTCCAGGCGACCTCGGTCGGCGTCCATCACGGCCAGCTCGGCTTCGACCGGCTCCTGGTCCTCCATGACGGCCAGCTGCTGGTCCTCGATCTCGCTCCGACGCTGCTCGAGGTGGTGGACCTCGGCGTCCATGGCCTGGAGGTCCCGGGCCGCCAGACCGGCCTCCATCATCCGGCGCTCGATGGCCGCCCGCCGGCCGGCCGACGCCTCGAGCTCGCGCTCGAGCTCGGCCAGCCGCTGGCTCAGCAGCACACCCTCGGCCCCGAGCACGCTCTCCCGGGCCGACAGGCTGGCCAGCGTGGTCTCGACCTCCTTGAGGGCGGCCCGCTCGGGCATGGTCTCGCGGCGGTGCTCGAGCTGGCTGACCGCCGTGTCCAGGTCCTGGACCCGCAAGAGGGCGCCGTAGGGCGGGGGGGCCTCGTCGACGGCGTCGCCCGGCTGACCGGCGAGGTCGGTCCGGTCGCCGGCCGCCCCGGCGTCCCCGGACAGGGGCTGGGGCACGGGTTGGGCCTCGGGCGGGGCCTCGGGCGGGGCCTCGGGCTGGGCCTCGGGTGGGGGGGTGGCGGGATGGTCGGTCACTGGTCCTCCGGTCGGTCGGCCGGGCCGTCGAGTGCCGGGCCGTCGGGACCGGGGCCGGCGGAACCGGGGCCGGCGGAACCGGGCCGGACCCAGGCGGCCCGATGGCCCTGCCACAGCTCCCGGGCCGCGTCCAGGGCGTCCACCAGGGCCCCGTCGGCGATGGCCCGCGCCGCATCCCAGTCGAACCAACGGACCTCCTGGCTCTCCCCGGGCGGGGGAGCCGGGTCCTCGGCCGGTCCGAGCACCAGGTAGCGCAGATCCAGGTGGGTGTGGCCCAGGGCCGCCTCGTGGACGTCCACGTTGAGCAGGAGCGGCCCACCGGGCGGGTGGGCGACCTCGAGGCCCGTCTCCTCGAGGGTCTCCCGGCGGGCCGCCTCGGGCGGGGCCTCGCCCGGGTCGATGTGGCCGCCCGGCTGCATCCAGCGGTGGAGCCGGCGGTGCATGTGCAGGAGGGTCCCCCGGGTGCCCACCACCACGGCCGAGGCGGTCACGTGCACCGGGTCGGCGCCGGCCTCGCACGGCCGGTCGAGCCGGTCGAGCTCGGAGAGGATGCGCCGCCGGGCGTCGGTCTCCCGCTCGCCCCTCGGTCGGTGGGCCGCCACCAGCTCTCGCAACCGGGCCCCCGTGCACGGGTCCCCCAACGCCGCCTCCTGCACACCGTGATCCCTACCACACCGGGGGCCCGTCCAGTCCGAGAAGCCGGCGCACCGAGGGGGCCAGGGGCGGGACCTGGTCGGCCCAGGCGCCCCGCCGGTCGACCACCGGTTGGCCCCAGGCCGTGCGGGCCGGCACGTGGCCGGCCCACACCGGGAGGTCCAGGTCGGCCGGGTCGTCGGGCGGCGGCTCGTCGTCCACCTTGGCCGACGCCTCCTCGATCGCCATGCGGACCACCGCGGTGCGCGACAGCTCGCGCTCGTTGGGCGGCCGGGCCTCGGCCGAGCGGCCGGGCAGCACGTGGTCGACCAGGTGGTCGAGGGCCGCTCCCCGCTCGCCCGGGTCCTCCACCAGCTCGGGATGGCCGAAGGCCACCACCGACCGGTAGTGCATGGTGTGGTTGAAGTCCGACCGGGCCAGCACCAGGCCGTCGAACACGGTGGCGGCGACGCAGGCCCCGGCCGGCCCGGTCATGTGCCGCAGCATGCGGTTGGACCGCGAGCCGTGCAGGTAGAGCAGGTCGCCCACCCGGTCGTGGATGGTGGGGATGACCACCGGACGGCCGTCGACGATGAAGCCGACGTGGCAGTAGAGGGCGGCGTCCAAGATGGCGTAGACGCTGTCCCGGTCGTAGCGGGCGGCCTCGGGGTTGCGACGCACCTCGCTGAGCGGGCTGCGGGCGAAGGCCTCGGCGTCACCGGCGGTCGGATCCGGGAGCCGGGTCACCGGCCCAGGCCGCCCAGGCGGTCGACCGCCTCGGCCAGGACGGCCTGGCGCTTGCAGAAGGCCCAGCGCACCAGGGTCCGGCCCCGGGCCGGGTCGGCGTAGAAGACGGAGCTCGGGACGGCCACCACCCCGCACCGGCCGGGCAGGGCCAGGCAGAAGGCCATGGCGTCGTCGAAGCCCAGCGGGGCGATGTCGGTGGTGACGAAGTACGTGCCCTGGGGCCGGTAGACGGTGAAGCCCACCGACTCCAGCCCGGCGCACAGCTGGAGGCGGCGCTCGGCCAACTCCCCGGCCACCGCGTCGAGGTGGCGGGACCCGGCGCCCAGGGCCTGGGCCACGGCCACCTGGAAGGGTTCCCCGCTCACGTAGGTCAAGAACTGCTTGGCCGTCCGCACCGCGGCGACCAGGGGGGCCGGGCCGCTGACCCAGCCCACCTTCCACCCGGTGTAGCCGAACATCTTGCCGGCCGAGGACACGGTGAGGGTGCGCTCGGCCATGCCCGGGAAGGTGGCCAGGGGCCGGTGGGCGCCCTCGAAGACCAGGTGCTCGTAGACCTCGTCGGTCACGGCCAGCAGGTCGTGGTCCACGCAGCACCGGGCCACCTGCTCGAGCTCGGCCTCGCTGAACACCTTGCCGGTCGGGTTGTGGGGCGAGTTGAGGAGCACCAGGCGGGTCCGGGGGCTCAGCGCGGCGTCCAGCTCGGCCGGGTCGAAGTGCCAGTCCGGAGGGTCCAGCCGGACCGGCCGGCGGACCGCCCCGGCCATGGCCACCCCGGCGGCGTAGGAGTCGTAGGCCGGGTCGAACATCACCACCTCGTCGCCCACCTCGCACAGGGCGAGCAGGGCGGCGGCGATGGCCTCGGTGGCCCCGGTGGTCACCAGGACCTGACCGTCGGGGTCGAGATCGAGGCCGTAGCAGCGGCGCTGGTGGTCGGCCACGGCGGCCCGCAGCTCGGGGATGCCCGGTCCCGGCGGATACTGGTTGCGGCCGGCCCGGATGGCCGCCACGGCGGCGTCGGCGATCTCGGCCGGGCCGTCATGGTCCGGGAACCCCTGGCCGAGATTGATGGCCCCGGTCGCCGTGGCCAGCGCCGACATCTCGGCGAAGATCGTCGTCGTGTGGCCCTGGAGCCGGGCGTTCAGGTACGGCGCCCGCGCTCCCACGCCCCGAGATGCTACCGACCCGGGCGCCGGGACCCGACGGTGGCGGGGTCGGCGGGGCATCGGTCGGATCGGGCGAGCGGCCGGGGCGGCGGTGGCCCGGCCGGTGGCCGACGGGGAGGCGGCGCCGGGATGCCGAGGGGCCACCGGGCCCCGGCCCGCCGGGCCAGATCATCAATCACCCCTAGAAAAGCCGGCCTGCAATTGTAAAATGTAACCACCGCCGCCTGCGCAGGCGTCATCAAGAAGGTCCGGCCCCGCGTGGGGACAGGGCCTTTCACCACGAACATCTCCGGGGGGACACGTGCGAGATGAACGCCGAGTGACGCGCGCCGGTTCGAAGGTCAGGATCCTCGCTTCAGCGCTGGTGGTGAGCGCCGTCGTCGGGGGCGGCGCATGCCTCGCCGGAGGCTCCGGTGCCGGTGCGTCCAGCTACCCGCCCATTCCGGCCGGTCCGATCGAGGTGGGGATGACGCTCGACTTGAGCGGCACCTACGCCGCCGACGGCGTGGCCACCAGCCACACCGCCAACGCCATCTTGGCCAAGTACGACCAGTACTTCGGGGGCACGATCGACGGCCACAAGGTGGAGTACGACATCATCAACGACGGTTCGGATCCCACTCAGGCCGTCACCGCGGCGGAGCAGCTGGCCAACGACCACGTGGCCGCCGTGGTCAACACCAGCTTCAACCCGGCCGCCTACGACCTGGAGATCCCGGTCCTCAACCACGCCAAGATCCTGATGCTGTCCGACGTCTCCGAGGAGCAGTTCCAGAACGCCAAGGCCTATCCGTACTTCTTCTCGGTGAGCACGTCGGTGCCGGCGGCCGGCAAGCTCATGGGCGAGTTCTTCCGGTCCCGGCACCTCGACAAGGTCGCCGTGCTCACCGACGGGATCGAGACGGACACCCAGTACGTGGACGCCATGAAGGCGTCGCTCGGCTCCGGACAGTCGGTGGTCGACACCGTGACCATCCCGCCGGGCTCGGTCGAGGTGACCACCGCCCTCCAGCAGCTGCGCCAGAGCGACCCCGACGTGCTCGTGGTGGCCGTCTCCATCGGCTTCGGACCCATCTGGCAGGAGCTGCAGACCATCGGCTGGACCCCGACCATCATGACCAACGAGAACGTGTTCTTCGACGGCTACACGGCCATCGGCTCGTTGGCGCCCAAGATGTACTCCACCTGTGCCACGGGCATCGCCGAGGGCGTGACCCTCCCGGCCAAGCCGACCTCCACCCTCGAGGCCATCGAGGCCCTGTCCGGCGGCCAGATCCCCGACCTCCAGGACGCCGTGCAAGAGAGCATGGACGAGCTGCTCATCCTGAGGAAGGTGATCACCGAGGACAACACGTTGGACTCGGCGGCGCTGGCCAAGTCCATCGAGGGCCTGCACGACGACTCCTTCTTCTGGTCGGGCTGGAAGTACCACTTCTCGACCAGCGACCACTTCGGGTACTCGTCGGGGTCGATCTGCCAGGTGTCGCCCCTCGGGACGGACCTGATCCCGGTCAGCGTCTATCACTGAGCGTCGCCGCACGCCGATCCGGGACCGACCGGCGTGCCCGGCCGGCCGCCCCTCGGCCGAGCGACGTCCCGCCGACCGACGGCGGCGGCCAGTCGGTAGCGTCGCGGCCTCATGCATCTCGCCGTGGCCACCTTCAACGTCCATTGCGGGGTCGACGGCTGGGGTCGCCCCTTCGACGTGGTGGGTGCCTGCCGGGACCTTGACGCCGACGTGCTGGTCCTCCAGGAGACCTGGACGCCCGAGGACGGGATCGGGACGGCCGACCAGGTGGCCGGCGCCCTCGGCTACCAGGTCCACGGGACCGCCCTGACCACGGGCCGGCTGGCCGGGCCCCACCCCGGGGCCGACGACCGCTGGATGCCGACGATGGGCGCCCGGCCGGCCCGCAACGCCCTCTACCTGGACGGCGAGCGGACCATGTCCGGGGCCGTGCTGGCCTCGACCCGCTTCCGCGAGGCCCGACCGGGGGCCTGGGGGGTGGCCGTGCTCACCCGGGTCCGGGCCCAGCCGGTCGAGGTGGTCGAACTGGGCCGGATGGGCCGGGACTGGTCGGCGCGGGCCGCCGTGGTCGTCCGGCTGCCCGAGGCCGGGGAGCTGACCGTGGTCGGCACCCACATGACCCATCTGACCAAGGGGTCCCCGGTGCACTTCCGCCGGCTGGCCCGGGCTCTCGCCCCCCTGACCGCCGGCCGGCCGGCCGTGCTGGCCGGCGACATGAACCTGTGGGGGCCCCCGTTGTCCGTGCTCCTCCCGGGCTGGCACCGGGCCGTCCGGGGCCGGACCTGGCCGGCCTGGCGGCCGCACAGCCAGGTCGACCACATCCTGGTCCAGGGGGCCGTCAGGGTTCTGGCCGGCGAGATCCGGCCCGACGCCGGCTCCGACCACCGGCCGGTGGTGGCCCGCCTCGAGGTGGCAACCGGCTGAGCTGGTCGTCGGCCGGGGCTGGCCGCCCGGTGCTCCCTTCGGGGTGCGCCGACCGGGGTGGCCGACCGGGGCCGGGAGCGGGGGGGCCCGCCGGGGCGGCCACCGGTCCCCGGGCGGTCAGACCCGGTGCTCGGACCACAGCTGCTCGGGCTCCTTCCCCCGGGTCTCGGGCAGGAGGGCCAGCAGGCCGGCCGCCGGCAGCACGGCCAGGAAGGTGACGACGGCGGCGATGCTGAAGCGGTTGCCGGCGTCGGCCACCGCCCCGAAGACCAGGAGGCCGACCACCGCCCCGAGCACCCCGGCCGCCGTGTACCAGCCGGCCACCGAGGCCCGGACATTGGTCGGGAACAACTCGTTGGCCAGCGTCCCGCCGGCCGGGGCGAACACCGAGCCGGCCAGCACGCCCAGCACGTAGCCGGCCAGCAGGGCCGGGCGGGATCCGCTGTAGGTCAGGATCCCGAACCCGGCCATGCCCACCATGGCCAGGGCCACGGTGACCCGTCGGCCGACGTGGTCGGCGCCCCAGCGCCCGGCCAGCAGGCCGGCCAGCCCGGTGAACCCGGCGGCCACCACCATGGCCGCGGTGATCACCCCGGGCACCCGGAGCACGTTCTGGGCGTAGAGGAAGACCAGGCTGTTGGCCGGGCCGGTGATCACGCTGATGGCGAAGGCCAGGAGGCAGATGATGACGAGCTTCTTGCGGTGCCGGCGCTCCACCGGGCCCAGCACCGGCGGCTCGTAGTCGGCCGCCGTCACCTTGGCGAAGCGGTCGGGCTCGACCACCTTGTGGCGCAGCAGGGCCAGCAGGACCAGGGGCACGGCGGCCAGGGCGAAGATCCCCCGGAAGCCGAGCACGCTCGAGGCCAGGCTGTGGGTGACGGCGGTGATGCCGGCCCCGATGCCGTAGCCGGCGGCGATCAGTCCGACGGCGAAGGCCCGGTCGGACGACGCCGTGAGCTCGGCCGCGCTGACCTGGGACACCCCGCCGGTGGCCGTGAGGAGGGGCCGGCCCAGGGCGAAGATGGCCACGAACCACCAGTAGCTCGGGCTGAGCGCCGCCCCCACGGTGATGGCCAGGCCCAGGGCGCAGGTGACCAACAGGGTCCGGCGCCGGCCGATCCGGTCGGCCATGGCGGTGAGGGGTAGGCCGCCCAGGGAGGCCAGCCGGATGACGGCCAGACCGATGCCCAGCTCGGTGCCCGAGAGCCCGGCCTGGTCGCTGATGGTGGCCCCGTGCTGGAGGTGGCCGAAGCTCTTGGCCACGTCGCCCAGGGCGGCCACCGCCCCGAACTGCCCGAATCCGGCGAAGAGAGCCACCATGGCCACGGCCACCACCGGGCCCGAGCGCCAGCGGTAGAGGCGGAGGCCGTCACCAGGGACGACGCCCCCGGGGAGAGCCGGCTCGGGCAGGGCACGGTCGGGGACGGCGCCGCCGCCCGGCGCCGGCGGGCCGGGCTCGGGGCCGGCCGGCGGGCGGTCGGGGCCGGGCGCCCGGTCCGTGGTCACGCCCGGACCCTACCGACCTTGCGACGGTGGGCCGGGCCACCTCGGGCCGCCCGGCGCCGCCGTGCCGGGTCAGGCTGGCCGGTCAGGGGCGCCCGGAGGCGGTCGACGTGGACCCGGCACCGGCCGACCGTGCGCCTCGCTCCTCCAGACGGTCGGCCGACGGTCCCTGGACCAGCTGGCTCCGGCTGAGCAGGACCACCCCGGCCACCAGCACGACGAGGGCCAGGCCCTCGCCCAGCAGCTGCGCCGGGTCATGGCGGATGTGCTCGTGGAACAACACGACCCCGAGGACGCTGGCCACGAGGGGGTCCATGATCGTGAGGCCCGGTTGGGAGGCGGCCAGCGAGCCGGCCTGGAAGGCGTTGGACACCAAGAAGAGGGCCACCGCCCCGGTGGCCACCAGCACGTAGGGCGACCAGTTGGTGAACACGCCGTAGAGCCCGCCGGACAGGTGGCCGCTCAGCTCCTTGACCACAGCGGCCACAAAGCCCCAGGTGATCCCGGCGGCCACCGCCAACAGGGCGGCCTGCCGGGAAGGCGAGGGGGGCAGTCCGCCCCGGCGGGGCAGGTAGGCCAGGCCGCAGAAGACGGCGGCCGCGGCGAAGGTGGCCAGACCGGCCAGCACCCAGGACTCGTGGGACGCGTAGTCCGAGCCCCCCGAGGGGTCGGCCAGAGCCAGGAAGCAGCCCAGGCCGAGGGCCATCCCGGCGGCGGCCAGCCAGTCCCGGCGCCGGACCCGGGACCGGCTGCGCAGGGCCAGGAAGGCGAACACGAAGAGGAGCTCGGTGGCGATGACCGGCTGGACCAGGCTCAGGCTGGCCTCCCGGAGGGCGGCCACCTGGAAGGCGAACCCGCCGATCATGCACAGGATCCCGAGGAACCACACCGGCCGGTGGACGAGAAAGGCGATCAGGCGCCAGCTGAAGCTCAGCTCGCCGGGAGCCGGGGCGGCGGCGAACCGCTGGGCCACCGAGGCCGAGGCCGTGAACAGGCTGGCCACCAGCCCGAGGGCTAGGCCGACACCCACCGTCGCACCCTTACCTTGACCATCACGACCTCGGATCCGCCACAGATCCGCCGGAGGCGCTCCTTCGCACCCGACCGGCAGTCCTCCCCGCCATGGTGTCCAACCGCGACGATAGCCATCAGATTCCCCGACCAGGATGTTTCCGTCCGGGAGTCCCGGCGGCCACCGGGACGGCCGGCCCGGTCCGTGGTTGCGTCCGCCGAGGCCTGGCCAGTCGCCCACCAGACGGGTCGCCGCCCAGCCGCCGGTGGGGCGTCACGACCGCCGGGGTCGAGCCCGGTCGGTCGGTCCCCCGGCTCGACCCCAGGGTCCCCGCTCGGGCCGCGACCACCGTGGCGACCAGGGCGCCCCGGGGAGGGCCGTCAGATCTGAACCTGGCCCCGTCGGTCGGCGAAACGGTCCTCGTCCAAGAGCCGGTCGACCTCGATGGCCTTGGCCTCCTCGACATGGATCCACTGGAGGACGACCGGGATCATGGCCAGCAACATGAGCGAGTCGCCGCCCACCCACATGATGGCGCCGCCCAGGTGGAGATCGGTGAGCAGCGAGGGTCCCCAGGTCCGGTGCATCTGGGTGTAGGCCGGGAACAGCTCGTGGGAGGCCGAGATGAGAGCCAGACCGATGAACGAGTCCACCGGGACCGCCCCGGCCAGGTAGAGCAGGCGGACAGCCGGGCTGAGCCGGTGCCGGGTCGGCTCGATGGCCACCACGGGCCGCCAGAACAGGTAGCCGACCACGATGAAGGCCAGGTGTTCGACGCTTTCGATGGCCCCGTTCTCGAGGGTCAGGTTGTAGAAGCTGGTCAGATGGGACAGCGGGATGAGCACGGCGTAGAGCAGGAAGCCGGTGAGGGGGTGGCCGACGACCTCGGCCACCTTGGACCCGAGGCCCCGGGCCACCACGTCGTGGAAGGACCCCGAGGTGGCCCGCTCGAGCAGCTCGACCGGGGCCCCCATGGCGAACAGGCCGGCGGCCACCATGATGAGCATCAGGTGCTGGACCATGTGGTCGTAGAAGAGGACGGTCCCGTAGACGCCGATGAACGACCCGACCGATACCCACGACACCACCAGGCCACCGAAGAAGGCCAGGGTGCGCAGGCCGTGCCAGCGGTCGCCGGGCGTCCGCCGGCCCACCCGCCAGGCCCCCCAGAGGTAGAGGGCGGCGGCGGCGATGATCAGCCCGGTCTCCCAGTCGACGGTGGTCGCGCCGAACCGGCGCCAGGTCAGCTCGGGCAACAGGGCCAGGGGGGCGATCAACGCCGGCTCCCGGATCCCGCCGGGCCCCGCCGGGGCGAGCGGGTGTCGGGCCGGCCGTCCCGGTCCAGGCGAGACCCCAGGTGCACCCGTCGTGACGGGCCGGGCCGGGGCCGGGGCCGGAGAGCCAGATTCACCCGGTCGAGGTTACCGGCCGACGGACAAGCCCTCGGATCAGGCCGGGCTCGGGCCGACCGTGCGCCGGCCGGGCCGCAGGCCGGGGGCCGAGGAGATCGGGGCCAAGGACCTGGGGGAATGACGTCGCCGGCCGAGATCGCCCCTCCACCCCGGGCCAGGGCCACCGGGGGGCCGGCGTCGACCGCCGCCCATCAACCCACCGAGACCGCCGAGCTGGAACACCGTCTGGCCCTCGGCACCGGCCGCCGAGGCTTCGGCGTTCGAGGCGAGAGGGCCGTTCGTCACCGAGGGGACTAGCTGCTCGAGTCCTCGAACCCGACCAGCCAGCAGAGGCCGTAGCGGTCCACGACCTGGCCGTCCGAGGCACCCCAGGGGCGTTGCTGCAACGCCTGGCGAATCGTCCCGCCGTCGGCCAGGGCATCGAACCACGTGCGCAGTTCAGCCGCCACCGTCGTGCCGAGGAGCGAGAACATGAGCCCGGTGCTCCCGAACGGCTCCTCGTCGCCAGATGTGTCGGCGGCATACAGTGACACCGCCCCGGCCAGGATGCCGTGGGCGATGGCCTCAGGCGGACCGTCGTGGCGTCCGAACTGTTCGAACGTGGTGAGGGTGAGCTCGCCGCCGAAGACCTGGTGGTAGTAGGTCAACGCCTCTCGGGCGGTGCCCGGGAAGAGCAGGTAGGGCTTCGGCGCCGACACGGCTCGACGCTAGTCCTGGCCGGCGGACTGCACCGCCATCCCGCCGGCGATGAAGGACAGCCTGCTTCCGTGGCCGGCGTGCTACGAGGGCTCATCAAGAGAAGCGGCGCCGATCCGCTGCCCATTGCCAGTCCCCGTTCGGACTTCTCGCCGATGAGGCTCGCCCGCCCCTCTTCGGCGGTCAGGACCGACCATCGACCAGGGCGCCCGGGGCACCCC
>Ga0181519_10002029_pt1 | contig 17491 bp, 18 predicted proteins | sample PEATcosm2014_Bin_26_FD_121102 | JGI IMG/M metagenome (GOLD analysis project Ga0181519, IMG submission 121102) | Peatland microbial communities from MTU Mesocosm Facility, Houghton, MI, USA - PEATcosm2014_Bin02_10_metaG | ecosystem: Environmental > Terrestrial > Soil > Wetlands > Peat | place...
CCACCAGCAAAAGCCCGGTGAGCAGCGCCCGCGCCGCACCCAGCCGGGCGATGAGCAGCGAGCCCGGCACTGCCGCCACGGCGAAGAGCAGCGGCGGCAGGCTGCCGAGCAGCGCCACCCCGGTCTCGCTCATGTTCAAATCGTGGTGGATGAGCGGTATCACCGGCGGCACCGCCAGCACGGTCAAGCGCAGGCAATTGCCGCCGAGCCAGAGCAAGGCGAGCGGAATCAGGAGTTGTTTGACGGAGTCCTTGGACAAGATCGCGGCCGCTTTCCGCCCATGAAAAAGGCGGCCAATGCCGCCCGGGAGGGTGAAGGTTTAGCCGATGGCGCGCTTGGCGTCGAGGCGCGTCAGCTCGGCTGTTGCGCCTCGATCACCGGTGGCGGGTTCCAGTTCGCCGCAAGCTGCTTGTAGGCGAAGGCAAAATAGGAAATCGAAATCATGGTCCCCGCGAATTGAAATATCTCGAGTAGCACAACGATGATAAGTTGGGACATTGAGACGTTCAACCGCACCAGACCTTCTTGCAATCCAAAAACCAAGAGAAACGCCAACAAAATAGATAAAGTGATAATCACGACGCCGCCGAACACGCGCCAGGAATTGGATTGTCCGCGCCGCCATGCCGCCCGGATGGCTTTCGCCGGATCATCGATTGCGATTGCCGGCATTGCCAATTGAAGCCGCGTGAATGCAAGGCCCAATCCTAAAAGGGCAAAAAACGATACCACGATAATTATTGCCTTGGCCGCGACGGGCAGACCGTAATGATAAGCGATCGAATTCGAGATGACGATGATCACGGCGGGCGGCACGACCATCAATAACATCAACACCGATATGCCAACCTGCCGCCAATGACGGTAACGGAATTGCAGCGCCACGATCCAAGAACTCTCTTCCAATAATATTGCGCGCTCTATGGCGACTTCCGCGGGTATGGTGGATATCGCGGCAGCCATTTGCAGAATTACCGATATCAGATGATTCCCAGTTCCATGTTCATATTCCGCAAACGCTCCATATTCGTAGTCCACGAAACCTTGCGCGAATCCCAAAGTGAGCATTACCCATCCGGCGCGCAGGACAACGAGCGGCCGGGTGAAAATAAAACGATAGGTTTCGCCGATCGTATTCCAGAATGCGAGCTTGACCATGCTTCCCCCCGAATAGCCGGGCCAATGCGAACAACTATAATGCGCGATCCATTACTCTCTTAGGTCGCCGAAGAATTCCTTCACCTTGGCGAAAAAGCCGGCGCTTTGCGGCTGGGTCTTGCGCAGATCGCCCGCCGCCTCGAATTCCTTGAGCAATTCCTGCTGGCGCTTGGACAAGTTCACCGGCGTCTCGACCGAGACCTCGACATACATGTCGCCGCGCACCGCCGAGCGCAGCGCCGACATGCCCTTGCCGCGCAAGCGCAACTGGTGCCCGGGTTGCGTGCCGGGCGGAATGGTCAGCCTGGTGCGGGTGCCGTCGATGGTCGGCACCTCGATGGAGCCGCCCAAAGCCGCCACCGGCAAGGCGATGGGCACGCGCAAATGGATGTTCGCGCCCTCGCGCTGGAACAAGCGGTGGGGCTTCACGCTGAGGAAAATATAAAGATCGCCCGCAGCACCCCCGCGCAAACCCGCCTCGCCCTCGCCGGCGAGACGGATGCGCGTGCCGTCCTCGACCCCGGCCGGGATCGAAACCGACAGCGTTTTTTCCTTCTGCACGCGGCCCTGGCCGCCGCAGGCGCGGCAGGGATTTTCGATCACCCGCCCGGCGCCGTGACAGGCGGGGCAGGTGCGCTCCATCGTGAAAAAACCCTGTTGCGCCCGCACCCTACCGCTGCCGTGGCAGGTCGGGCAGTTGATCGGGCGCGATCCGGCCTCGGCGCCGCTGCCCTTGCACACCTCGCATTGCGCCAAAGTGGAAACGCGCACCTGGGTCTGCTTGCCCTGGAAGGCTTCTTCCAGGCTGATCTCGAGATTGTAGCGCAGGTCGTTGCCGCGCAGATTGACGCCCTGGGCACCGCCGGGGCGGCGACCGCCCATGAAATCGCCGAACATCTCCTCGAAAATGTCGGCAAAGCCGGTGCCGAACCCGGCCTCGCCCGCATTGCCGCCTCCGCCACCGCGCATGCCGCCGGTGCCGTCGAAAGCGGCATGGCCGAAGCGGTCATAAGCGGCGCGCTTCTGATCGTCCTTCAGGACGTCATAGGCTTCGCTGATGTCCTTGAAGCGCTGTTCGGATTTCTTGTCGCCCGGATTTTTGTCCGGGTGATATTGCATGGCGAGCTTGCGGTACGCCTTTTTGAGGTCGTCGGCCGAGGCGCCGCGCGCCACCCCCAACAGCTCGTAATAATCCTGCTTGGCCATCGCCGTCTGCTAAATCCCCGTCTTGACCGCGGCGATGGGCTTTAAACGGAGCCGCGTTTCTTCTTCTCGTCCACTTCCTCGAAATCGGCGTCGACCACTTTCTCGCTGCCCCCGTCTTGAGAATTGGGGCCTTGGGAACCGGTGCCGCTTTGTGCGCCGGGACCGGCGTCGCCGCCCGGCGGCGGCGTCTGCGCCTTGTACAGCGCTTCGCCCGCCTTCATCGAGGCTTGGGCCAGCGTTTCGGTCTTGGCCCGGATCTGGCCGAGATCGCCGCTTTCGAGCACGCCCTTGAGGTCCGCGATCGCCGCTTCGATCGCCTGCTTGGCATCGGGCGGAATCTTGTCGGCGCTGTCCTTCAGGGTCTTCTCGCTGGCGTGGATCAGCGCCTCGGCCTGGTTCTTCACCTCAACCTGTTCGCGGCGCTTCTTGTCCTCCTCGGCATGAGCCTCGGCGTCCTTCACCATCTTGTTGATGTCGTCCTTGGACAAGCCGCCCGAGGCCTGGATGCGGATCTGCTGTTCCTTGCCGGTGGCCTTGTCCTTGGCCTGGACCGAGACGATGCCGTTGGCGTCGATGTCGAAATTGACCTCGATCTGCGGCACGCCGCGCGGCGCCGCGGGAATGCCCACGAGGTCGAACTGGCCCAACAGCTTGTTGTCGGCCGCCATTTCGCGTTCGCCCTGGAAGACGCGGATGGTCACGGCGGTTTGGCTGTCTTCCGCGGTCGAGAAGGTTTGCCCCTTCTTGGTCGGAACCGTGGTGTTGCGGTCGATGAGGCGGGTGAACACCCCGCCCAGCGTCTCGATGCCGAGCGACAGCGGCGTCACGTCGAGCAGCAGCACGTCCTTGACCTCGCCCTTCAGCACGCCGGCCTGGATGGCGGCGCCGACGGCGACCACCTCGTCCGGGTTGACCGAACGGTTGGGTTCCTTGCCGAAGAACTGCTTCACGACTTCGATCACCTTGGGCATGCGCGTCATGCCGCCGACCAGGATGACCTCCTGGATCTCCGAGGCCTTGAGCCCGGCGTCCTTGATCGCGTTGCGGCAAGGCTCGATGGTTTTCTGAATGAGATCGTCGACCAGCGCTTCGAGCTTGGCGCGGGTGAGCTTGATGTTGAGATGCTTCGGGCCGGCCTGGTCCGCGGTGATGAAGGGCAGATTGACCTCGGTTTGCATCGAGGAGGAAAGCTCGATCTTGGCCTTTTCCGCCGCCTCTTTCAGGCGCTGGAGCGCCAGCTTGTCGCTGCGCAGATCGATGCCCTGCTCTTTTTTGAACTCGTCGGCGAGATAGTCGATGATGCGCTTGTCGAAATCCTCGCCGCCGAGGAAGGTGTCGCCATTGGTCGACTTCACCTCGAACACGCCGTCGCCGATTTCCAGAACCGAGATGTCGAAAGTGCCGCCGCCGAGGTCATAGACCGCGATGATTCCGGTTTTCTTCTGCTCGAGCCCATAGGCCAACGCCGCGGCGGTCGGCTCGTTGATGATGCGCAGAACCTCGAGCCCGGCGATGCGGCCGGCGTCCTTGGTCGCCTGGCGCTGGCTGTCGTTGAAATAAGCCGGAACGGTGATGACCGCTTCGGTCACGGTCTCGCCGAGATAGGCCTCGGCGGTTTCCTTCATCTTCTGCAGCACGAAGGCGCTGATCTGGGCGGGCGCGTATTTCTTGCCGCGGCTCTCGACCCAGGCGTCGCCATTGTCGCCGGGAACGACCTTGAAGGGGACGATATCGGATTCTTTCTTCACCATCGGGTCGCTGAAGCGGCGGCCGATCATGCGCTTGACGCCGTAGAAGGTGTTTTCCGGGTTGGTCACCGCCTGGCGTTTCGCCGCCTGGCCGACCAGGCGTTCGCCCGATTCCGTGAACGCGACCTGCGAGGGGGTGGTGCGCGCGCCCTCGCTGTTTTCGATCACCTTGGCCTGCTTGCCCTCCATGACGGCGACGCAGGAATTGGTGGTGCCAAGATCAATGCCGATGACTTTAGCCATAATCCTCTATCTCCTTGCAGCGGAGAACCGCATGGCCCGAAACGGCGCCGCGCCTTCTCCCCGTCCGGCTCCCCATAACCCTGGGGAAACCAGGGTTTATATATGGACGAAGCCCCCGGTCTGCAAGGCTGCCCGGCCGCTAAAAGCCTGCCTTGAAATCTCCATCTTAAAGTCGGCGAATCGGGTGCGGCATCCCGGCTTGAGCCCCATCCGAGCCGGGGATTAGAGTGAATCCCTATCCCTATAGAACAGCAGGAGGATTTCCATGAAACACAGTGCGGCGATATCGGCCGGTTTGGCCCCGATCCTGCTGGCGGCGGTCCTTATCGCGGGGCCCGGGCTGGGTCATGCGCAATCCTCCCAGGATAACGACGATTGCCACGGCCGCGGCAACGCCTCCCTCGACCAGGTGATCGGCGGTTGCACCGCCATGATCCAAAACGGCCATTTGAGCGGCCAGGATCTGGCCAACGCCTATTACAATCGCGGCCTCGCCCACAGCATGAAGCGCGAATTCGATCCGGCGATCGCCGATCTGAGCCAGACGGTGAAACTCAATCCGGGCGACGCCGAGGCGCTGGACGAACGCGGCGCCGATTATTTCGGCAAGAGTCAATTCGATCTGGCATTGGCGGATTTCTCCCAGTCGATCCGCCTCGATCCCAAGGCCTTCAAGGCCTATTACAATCGCGGCACGGTCTATAACGCCAAGAGCCAATGGGCCCTGGCCGTGGCCGATTTCACCCAGGCCATCAATCTCAATTCCGGCATCGGCGCGATCTATTACAACCGCGCCATCGCCGAGGACAAACTCGGCCGGCACGATCAAGCCCAGGCCGATTACGCCAAGGCGGTCCAGCTCGATCCCCATTTGAATACCCCGCCGCAGAAATAAACAACGGCGGGCAATATCGGGTCGCGGCTTCAGTTATTCTGGGGTTATTCCGGTTTGGCCGGGGCCGGGGCCGTGACCTTCGCTACTCCGACAAGCGCCGGACGCAACAGTCGGTCATGCATCACATAGCCCACCTGCAAGGCCTGGGCGACGGTGCCGGGCGGGTATTCGGCGGTTTCGATTTCGTACATCGCCTGGTGCAGATGCGGGTCGAACGGGTCGCCAAGTGCGGGTTCGACCCGCTTGACGCCGTGGCGGTCGAAAATCGCCAGGAGTTCGCGCTCGGTCGCGGCCACGCCCTCGATCACGCCCTTGGCCGCCGGTTCGGCCGAGATCGCGGTTTCGCTGGCAATCGCGCGGCGCAGATTATCGGCCACGCTGAGCAATTCCTTGGCGAAGCTCGACGCGGCATAACGCAGCGATTCCTCGCGCTCGCGGGTGAAGCGGCGGCGCTGGTTCTCGCCTTCGGCCAGCGCCCGCAGCAGCTTGTCCTTGGTCTCGGCCAGCTCGGCCTCGAGCTTGGCGAGTTTTTCGCCGGCCCCGGCCCTGTCCTGCGCCAGGGGTTCCGGCGCCGGGGTTTCCGCCGCCGGCGGAGCTTCCTGGTTCTCGGTTTCTTCGCTCATGTTTTTCTCTATCCTAAAATCCGGCCAATGACCTTGGCGGTGTAGTCCACCATGGGAATGATCCGGGCATAATTGATGCGCGTCGGGCCGATGACGCCGATCGCGCCCACCACCTGCTCGCGCGAATTGCTGTAGGGCGCGACGATCATCGAACACCCGGCCACGCCGAAAAGCGGATTATCGGCGCCGATATAGATATGCACGCCCTCGCCGCTGCGGGTGGCGTCCAAGAGCCGCACCATCGCCTCCTTGGTCTCGAGCATGTCGAAAAGCGCGCGCAGGCGTTCGAGATCGCCCAAGGCGGTCACGTCGTCCAGCAGCTTGGCCTGGCCCTTGACGATGAGCGCGCTGTTGTTTTCCGATCCGCCGGCCCAGGACGCCAAGCCCGCCGTCACCAGCTTCGCGGTCAGCTCGTCGATCTCGCCGCGCCAGGCCGCGATCTCGGTGAGGACGGCGGCGCGCGCCTCTTCGACGGTGCGGCCCACCAGCCGCGCATTGAGATAATTCCCCGCCGCCACCATCGAGGCGGGCAGGGTTCCGGGGGGCGTGTCGATGATGCGGTTTTCCACCACCCCGTCCTCGGTCACCATCACCACCAGCGCGCGGCCCGGGGTCAACGGCACGAATTCGATGTGGCGCAGCGGCCGCTCGATCTTGGGCGAGATCACCAGGCCGGCGCAGCGCGACAGCCCGGCCAGCGCCGACGTCGCTTCTTCCAGCGCCTGGGACAGGCTCTTGCCGGCGGCGGCGCAGCGGCCTTCGATGTTCCGGCGTTCGTCTTCCGGCAGGCCGCCCAGCTCCAAGAGCCCGTTCACGAAGAGCTTCAAGCCCGCATCGGTCGGCAACCGCCCGGCCGAGGTATGGGGCGCGTAAAGCAGGCCCTGCTCCTCGAGATCGGCCATCACGTTGCGGATGGTGGCGGGCGAGAGATCGAGCCCGCCCTTGCGCGCCAATGTCCGAGACCCCACCGGCTCGCCGGTTTCGACATAGGCGTCGACGATCAGGCGGAAAATCTCGCGCGAGCGGTCGTTCAATTCGGTGATCAGCGGCCGGGGCGGGATTTGGGTCATGGGCCCGTCATACTTAGGAAACGCGGACCCCCAGGTCAACCCAGGCACTTGGCCGGGCACTTGGCCAGGCCCCTCTTTACCCTCGGGCCTCGCCGGGTGGAGCGGAATCGCCTTCGGCGATACCGCTCCATCATTTGTTTGGCGAGCAATTCCATCGGATTGAACGGAATCCGGCGATTCCATTCAAACCGATATTGCTCTAGCTTCACCCCGATCAAACGAGAAAGGCTGCCCCATGCCGCGCCCTTCGGGCCGTGCCGCCGATGCGATGCGCGATGTGCGCCTCGAACCCAACGCCACCAAATACGCCGAAGGCTCCTGCCTGGCGATATTCGGCGAAACCCGCGTGCTGTGCTGCGCCACGGTCGAGGACAAGCCGCCGCCCTTCCTGCGCAATACCGGGCGCGGCTGGGTGACGGCGGAATACGGCATGCTGCCGCGCTCGACCCATACCCGCACCGACCGCGAAGCCGCGCGCGGCCGCCAAACCGGCCGCACCCACGAGATCCAGCGCCTGATCGGGCGCAGCCTTCGCGCCGTCACCGATCTGGCGGCTTTGGGCGAGCGGCAGATCCGGCTCGATTGCGACGTGCTCCAGGCCGATGGCGGCACCCGCACCGCCGCCATCACCGGCAGCTATGTGGCGCTTCATCTCGCCCTGAAAAATCTGGTTGGCCAGGGGGTGTTGCCCTTCCTGCCACTGACCGACCAGGTGGCGGCGATTTCCTGCGGCATCTGCGCAGGGGCGCCGGCGCTCGATCTCGATTACGCCGAGGATTCGACCGCCGAGGCCGACGCCAATTTCGTCATCACCGGCCGGGGCGGCATCATCGAAATCCAGGCTACCGCCGAGAAGGAGCCCTTTGCCGAAGAGCGCTTTGCCGCCATGCTGGCCTTGGCGCGCGGCGGCATCGCTTCGCTGATCAAAATACAGCGTGACGTATTGGGCCCCGATCCGGTGCGGGTTCCCGGCCATGGCGCTTAAGACCTATACCGGCCTGCGCGCCCAGCGCCTGGTGATCGCCACCCACAATCCGGGCAAGCTCACCGAGATCGACCATCTCTTGAAGCCCTACGGCATCGACACGGTGGGGGCATCGGTGCTGGGTCTGATCGAACCCAACGAGACCGGCTCGACCTTCGAGGAAAACGCCGCGTTGAAGGCCAAGGTCGCGGCGCGGGCGAGCGGCTTGCCCGCGCTCGCCGATGATTCAGGATTGGTCGTGCCGGCGCTGGGCGGCAAGCCCGGCATCCAATCGGCGCGCTGGGCGGGGGCGGCCAAGGATTTCGCGGCGGCGATGAACCGCGTCGAACGCCTGCTCGGGGGCTTGAAGGACCGCCGCGCGTTTTTCGTCGCCGTGCTGGCGCTCGCCTGGCCCGACGGGCGGGTGGAAAGTTTCCGCGGCGAAGCGCATGGCCGGCTGGTCTTCCCGCCGCGCGGCTCGCGGGGATTCGGCTACGATCCGATCTTCCTGCCCGATGGGGGCAAGGAGACCTTCGGGGAAATGCAGCCCGAGGCCAAGCACGCGATCAGTCACCGCGCCAAGGCCTTCGCCGCCTTCGCCGAGGAATGGCTCGGCCCGGCGCCGTGAGCGAACTCGCGCTCTACATCCATTGGCCGTTCTGCAAATCGAAGTGCCCCTATTGCGACTTCAATTCGCATGTGCGCGAGGGTGTGGATGCGGCACGTTGGAAAAATGCGTTGCTGGCCGAACTCGATCATTGGGCGGACGAGACCGAGGGCGCGCTGGTGTCGACGGTGTTTTTCGGCGGCGGCACGCCCTCGCTGATGGATCCGGCCACGGTGGCGGCGTTGATCGAGCGCATAGCGCAACGCTGGGGCCTTACCCCCGACGCCGAAATCACGCTCGAGGCCAATCCCACCTCGGTCGAAGCCGCCCGTTTCAAGGATTTGCGCCAGGCGGGGGTCAACCGCGTCTCGCTGGGCGTCCAGGCGCTGAACGACCGCGATTTGAAATTTCTCGGCCGCGGCCATGATGTCGAAGAGGCGATCCTGGCCGTCGATCTCGCCCGGAAGCATTTTCCGCGATTCTCCTTCGATCTGATCTATGCGCGGCCGGGGCAGGAGATAGCCGCCTGGAAACGGGAACTGTCCCAAGCCTTGGCCATGGCCGGCGATCATCTTTCGCTCTACCAGCTCACCATCGAGCAAGGCACGGCTTTCGCGCCTTCCCATGCGCGCGGCGATTTCATCCTGCCCGACGACGAGGCGGCCGGATCGCTCTATGAAGTCACGCAGGAGGTTCTGGGCTCGGCCGGGCTCCCGGCTTACGAGATTTCCAGCCACGCCAGGCCCGGGCAGGAATGCCGCCACAACCTCGCCTATTGGCGCAGCCGGGATTACGCCGGCATCGGGCCGGGCGCCCATGGCCGGCTCAGCGCCGGGCCGGGGCGCTTTGCCGCACGCCAGTTCCGCGCGCCCGAAACCTGGCTCGAGGCGGTGGAGAAAAACGGCCACGGCACCGAGGAAATTTTGCGCCTGTCGCCCGAAGAACGCCGCGCCGAATTGCTGATGATGGGCATGCGCCTCGCCGAGGGGGTTTCGCGCCAAAGCTTTTTCGCCGCCACCGGGCAATCCTTCGAGGAGAATCTCGGACGCGGAAGATTGGAGCCGCTGATCGAGGGCGGCTTCCTGGAACTCGACGCGGCCGCGCTGCGCGCGACCCATGCCGGCCGCCAACGCCTCAACGCCGTCCTGGGAAAATTACTGGCTTAGAGCCTGGAAGTTGGCCGGTGCGGGATCGACCACGGTCGGAATTCCCCGTTGCACTTCAAGCACGGCCAATCCCCGCTGGGCCACGCCGTCCTGGGTCAGCCGGAACAACCCATCGAGCCCGTTGAACCCGGCGGGGTTGGTGAGCGCGTCGTTCGAATAGCCGCCATCGGGCGCCGGCTTGGCCAGCGCCACCGCCAGCGCCGTGGCGTCATATCCCAGCGTGGCGAGACGCGGCGGTTGCTGCTTGTAGAGCACGAGATAGCGCTGCTGGAACGCGGCGCGCAGATCGGGCGCGGGTGCGGCGTACCAGCCGCCGCTCAAGGCCGGCTCGACGCCCAATCCCGATTCATCCCACAGACCAGTGCCCAGGAATTTAATGGTATCGGGATCGATGCCCTCATAAGGCAAAAGCGGCGCCAGCATCTGCAGCTTGCCGTCGCCCTCGGGCAGCATCAGCGCGTCGAAATCCGACGTGGCGGCGAATTGCTTCACCGCGGGGTCGAGATTGGTCGCCGCCGGATCGTAATAACCGATATGCGCGAGGGTCGCGTTCGCCGCCTGGACCGCGTCCTTGAATGCTGCGACCGATATCGTGCCATAGGTCGATTGCGGCGCCAGCATCGCGAAGCGATTGAAGCCCTTGGCCTTGGCGAAGGCGACCACGCGGGAAATTTCCTGGGCCGGCTGGAAGCCCAACAGGAAAACGCCGCTGCCGGCATATTGCGTGGCGTTGGAGAAGGCCAGCACCGGCACATGCGCCGCCGCCGCCGCCGGCTTCACCGCCTGGACCTCGGCGGCCAAAAGCGGCCCGATGATGAGTTTGGCGCCTTGCGCGATCACGTCATTGGCGGCATTGGCGGCGCCCTGCGCCGTGCCCTGGGTGTCGCGCGGCAGCAGCTGGACGCCGTTATCCGGGGTGTCGAACAACGCCATCTGGGCGGCGTTGAGCATCGCCTGGCCCAATTGCGCGCTTGCGCCGGTCAGCGGCAGCAGCAATCCGACCTTGGGCGGACCCGCCACGGCGATGGGCCCGCCCGGCTGCACCGGCGTCGTTTCCGGCGTTCCGGCGGGCGGCACCAGCGGCCCGGTTTGCTGCACCGTCTCGGGCGCTTGCGGGCGCTTCGTCAGTCCCGGTATCGTCATGCCCGAGCAGGCGGCCAGCGCAAAGGCGGAAAGGATCAGCCATGCCGCGAGATAAAGCCGCGGGCGCGGGGAAGCGGGCGAAAAAAAGCGGCGAATCAGGCGGCGTCTCCCGGGCAATACTGGGTCTCGGCCCAGAGCCTATAGAGGCAATTCAGCCAAGTAAACTCGCTCCCGGGCTCTATGTGGTATCGACGCCCATCGGCAATCTCGGCGACATCACGCTGCGCGCGCTGAAAACTCTGGTCTCGGCCGATGCCGTGTTGTGCGAGGATACCCGCGTCACCGGCAAGCTGCTGGCGCGTTACGGCATATCCGCGCGGAAAATCCCCTATCACGATTTCAATGCCGACCGGGCGCGGCCGGAAATCCTCCGCCGCCTCAAGGCGGGCGAGGCGCTGGCCTTGGTGTCGGATGCGGGCACGCCGCTTTTATCCGATCCCGGTTACAAGCTGGTGCGCGACGCGGTCGCGGCGGGATTATCCGTGACCGCGATCCCCGGTCCTTCGGCGGCGCTCGCGGCATTGGTGCTCTCGGGCCTGCCGCCGGACGCCTTTCTCTTCGGCGGGTTCCTGCCGCCCAAATCGGCGGCGCGCAAAACCGCCTTGCGGCAATGGAAGAACCTGCCCGCGACATTGCTGTTTTACGAGACCGCGCCGCGGCTCGCGGCCTCGCTTGCCGACATGGCGGAAATCCTCGGCGACCGTCCCGCATCGGTCGCGCGCGAATTGACCAAGCTTTACGAAGAGGTGAAACGCGGCACCCTCGCCGGTCTTGCCGCGTTTTACCGCGAGCAGGGCGGACCCAAGGGCGAAATGGTGGTGGCGGTGGGGCCTCCAGCGGATCAATCCTCCATAACCGACGACGCTTCGCTCGACCGCGCCTTGGCCCCCGCTTTGGCCGCCACCAGCCTGCGTCAGGCGGTGGCGGATGTCGCGGCCTCGACCGGATTGCCGCGGCGCCTGGTCTATGCGCGGGCGCTTCATTTGAAGGGCGCGGGACGGTGAATTCCCGCCGGCAACGCCCGCCGTACACGAGCCGCGCCGCACGCGGTGCCCGATCCTTCCGTCGCGGCCAGTGGGCCGAAACCCTGTGTCGCTGGCTGTTGCGTCTCAAGGGCTACCGCATCCTCGCGCGCAATTATCGCAGCCGCGCGGGCGAGATCGATCTCATCGTCAAGCGCGGCAATGTGCTTGCCGCGGTCGAGGTCAAGGCGCGGTCGAGCCGCGAAGCGGCCGGCGAATCGGTGCTGGGACGCCAGCGCGTCCGCATCGCCCGGGCGCTCGAGAATTATCTGGCGCTCCATCCCGGCTTGCAGGATTTGCAGCTCCGTTTCGACGTCGTGCTGGTGGCGCCAAGCCGCTTGCCGCTCCACGTCCCCGACGCCTGGCGGCCCGGATCCTAACGGACGGGATAACGGCGTCGCGGACGAGAACCTTGCTTTCGCAGTCTTGCCCCGATATTGACGCAATGGGTCTTTCAGATGGATGGCAAGTTTTTCGCTTCCGGGGAGTAGCCTTGCCAGAATTCAGGTTTCCTGCATTTCTTGCGCCGCTGTGCCTGATGCCGCTGCTGTCGGGCTGCCTGGCGGCGGCGGCGATTGGCGGCGGCGCCAGCATCGGCTATGTCACGACCGAGGACCGTTCGATGCAGGAGAACATGAACGACGCCGTGATCTGCGCCCAGATCAACAAGAGCTGGGTCGATTTCAACAGCAAGCTCAACGACGATCTCGATTGCCATTCCTATCAGGCGCGCGTGCTGGTGACCGGGACGGTGCCGAGCCAGACCTGGCGCGACGCGGCGATCAGCCGCGCCCAGGCCGTTCCCGGCGTCAAGGAAGTCTATGACGAGGCCAGTGTCGGAGAGGGCAACAGCTTTTCCAACAACATGCACGACGTCTACGTCACCCAGCATCTCAACGCCGAACTGCTGACCGATGCCACGGTCCATTCCAACAACTACATCGTCACCACCACCGACGGCGTGGTCTACATCATCGGCACGGCGCGCGATCAGGACGAGATCGACCGGGTCATCGATTACGCGCGCAATTTGGCCGGGGTGAAGCGCGTCGTCTCCTATATCCGCATCCGCGGCAGCGCGCCCATCACCACCGGGCCCGACAACGTCACCACCGACCAGAATCCAGCGCCGGGCGACACCGCGCCTAGCGCGCCCACGCCGCGCGGCGACATCGTGGTGACGCCGCTCGACGCCCCGGCTGCCAGCACCGCGCCCGCGCCCAAGCCACCGGTTCCGGCGAACCCGCCCAAGCCCAATAACTCAATGGGCAATTCCACCCCCGCCGCGCCACAGCACGGCAATAATGGAATCACACCGCTGCAATGAGCCTCAAAATCGCCATCCAAATGGATCCGGTCGAGCGCATCAACCCCGCCGCCGATTCCACATTCATGCTGGCCCTGGAAGCGCAAGCACGGGGCTATCACCTCCATCATTACCTGCCTCGCGACCTCACGCTGGAGGGAAACAAGCTCACGGCCATCGCGCGGCCCTTGCAGGCGAGCAAGACGGGGGCCGTGCCGATCGCGCTTGGCCAGCCTGAAACCCTCGATTTATCCGCGATGGATGTGATCCTGATGCGCCAGGACCCGCCCTTCGACATGGCCTATATCACCGCGACGCATCTGCTCGAACATGCCAGCGGCAAGGCGCTGGTGGTCAACGATCCGGTCAGCGTGCGCAACGCGCCCGAGAAACTTTTCGCCACGCATTTCGCGGGATTGATGCCGGAGACGCTGATCTCATCCGACGCCGCGGCGATCCGCGCCTTTCGCAAAAAGCACGGCGACATCATCGTGAAGCCGCTTTTCGGAAATGGCGGCGCCGGCGTCTTCCATCTCCGGCCCGAGGACGACAATCTCAACGCGCTCCTGGAAATGTTCCACGCGCTTTATCGCGGCGAGCCGGTCATGGCGCAGCGTTACCTTCCCGAAATACGTCAGGGCGACAAGCGCATCATCCTGGTCGAGGGCGAACCGGTGGGCGCGGTGTTGCGCGTGCCGGCCGCGGGCGAGGCGCGGGCCAATCTCCATGTCGGGGGTAAGGCGCAAAAATCGCCGCTGACCTCGCGCGATCGCGCGATCTGCGCCGCCATCGGACCGAAGCTGCGGGAATTGGGCCTGGTTTTCGTCGGCATCGACGTGATCGGCGATTGCCTCACCGAAATCAACGTCACCTCCCCGACCGGCATCCAGGAGATCAACCGGCTCGACGGGGTCAAGCTCGAAGCCAAAATCTGGGACGCGATCGAGAATCGGCTGCGAAAGCGGCGCTAGGAAAAGCGCCGCCGGTCCGGTTCAGGCGGTTTCTTCGCTTCGCCTAACGGCGCGGTCTTAATCGGCCGCGCCCGGCTCACGCGTTTCCGGGTTGCTTCGCACGACGGCCGCTTCGCGGCCCGCGCTACGCCGCGCCGGGCGGGTTATGGCTGGCCTCGTAGAGGAACCAGGCCCGGCGTTCGGTCTCGTCGATATAGACCTCGAGCTGGCTGGTCGTCGCCACGTCGCCATGCTCGGCGCAAAGCTCGTGCGCCACGCGCATGCGCTTGACCAGGCCGGTATTGTCTTCGCGCAATTCGGCGAGCATGTCTTGCGGCGTGACATAGGCCGCGTCGTTATCCGCCACGTGCTTCAGGCGGGCGATTTCGCCGATCGAGCGCAGCGTCTGGCCGCCGATCTTGCGCACGCGCTCGGCGACGACATCGGTCATGGCGAAAATCTGGTCCGATTGCTCGTCGAGCAGCAGGTGGTAGTCGCGAAAATGCGGACCGCTCATGTGCCAATGGAAATTCTTCGTCTTCATATAAAGCGCGAAGATGTCCGCGAGGACGCCGTTGAGCGCGCCGGCAATGTCCCGGATGGCGTTCTCGCCGAATCCCGCGGAAGGTGACGGCGTTCCGTGCGCGGCGTGCGGGCTGGATTTATCGGGCATGAATGATCTCCTGTTAAGACGATGCGTCGGATTCCAGGGTTATCTGGATTATGTTGGGGGTCATTAGAGTAATTCAAGAATGTGGCGTGAATGCGATACACGCCCGGCTGGATGGAAAAACCGGCTAGAGCTTCGATTCTTTGGTGCGCGCGTCCAGCGCCGCCGTGCCGCCGGAGCAATGCCCGGCAGCCACATTCTGCGCCAGGTTGCGGGGCCGGCTCTGGGCAAAGGCCAATTGCTCGCCGCCGGCGCCGCTGTAGAAATAGAGCTCGAGCACGCAATCCTTGCTGCGGTATTGCCAGATTTCGGCCGGCGGGTCGGCGCGGCGGAAATCGGGCTGGCCATAAAGCGCCACCACCTGAATGGGGTTCATTCCGGTCAGGTTTGGGCCGGTCAGGTTTGGGCCGGTCAAATCAGGAAATCGCGGCGATGTGGCGGTGGACAGCGAAGAATTGTTTCCGGCGCAGGCGGCGAGAGTTACAAGAGTCAGAAGCAGAGACAGAAACATTCCCCAGCGCCCGCCCAAGCGCCTGAATGCGCCAGCCGAAATCCTATCCAATTGCTCAACCATGATCCGGCATGCGCCGCGCCCGTCCCGAGACCGAAGAATCAAACCAAACGATTGGCCAAATGACTGGGGCAGGGCATTCCAAGCGGCGCATGGGGCGCGGGGAAAACCCGCGCCAACCCGGCTTCGCATCACGGATGCTACGCCGGGCAAACCGCCGGAACCTGGATCGCCTCCCCCAGAAGAGTCTGATCGCCCTTCTCTCTCGGCCGAAGATAATCCCCAACTCCCGGTGAATAAAGTGGAATCGGGTGGATTTGCCGCCCCGGGCCGGGCCTTGGTGCCCGAATTATCGCCGCGCCCAGGCGCTGGCCCGGCCCAGCTTCCGGCGATTGGCGGCGCAAGCTTTGCGCTTCCCGGTTCCGGGTTATCCCGATAACATTATGACTTGGTTGCCCTTTTCTGCCATCAACGGCCCAGCGGATCATAAAAAAACATGGCGGACACATCGATGCTCATTCGACGCGAGCAATTACCCCTTCCGGTTCCCTATGCCGCGCCGCGCACGCCCGCCGAGCGCAAGCTGGCGGAGATTTGGCGCAAGGCGCTCAACATGGATCGCGTCGGCATCAATGACGACTACAACGATCTAGGCGGCGATTCCTTTCTCGCGGCGGTCATCTTCGCCGAAATCACGGAAGCCTTCTCCATTCTCATGCCGATGGCGTCGCTTATCCATGCGCCGACCATCGCGCTTCTCGCGCCGAAGGTCGATAAATTGACGCAAGTGCGGCGCGCCTGACCATGCTGTTCCCGATCACGCCCGCCGGCACTAAGCCGCCATTTTTCCTGGTGCATGGCCTTTACGGCTTGATATCGAAGCGTAATACCGCCGCCATGGCCCGGGCGCTGGGAACGGATCGGACTTTCTATGCGATTTTCGCGCGGGGAACGGACGGGATCCGGCCGCCCATCGAAAGCGTCGAGGAAATGGCGGCCGAGTACGTGAAGGAAATACGGAGCGTGCAGCCTTCCGGACCCTATTACATCGGCGGGCAATGTGCCGGCGGTCTTGCCGCCATCGAAATCGCGCGCCGGCTGTCGGAATCGGGGCAGCAAGTCGGCGTCACGCTTCTGGTCGATCCTCCGCCCCTTCCCTTTGGCGATGGCGGCAATCAGCTGATCGATATTCGCCCGCAGGTTTTCCAGCAAATGTACGATAACGCGCAGAAAGTGTTCCGGCGGAAAGTCGCGAGCATGGATAACGCGCCTTTCGACATGAACGACCCGAAACGGATGCATGCGGCGGTGGTAGCCGGCATCAAATCCGCCATCGCGTTTTCCCGGTTTCGTCCGGCGCCGTATTCCGGCGCCACGGCGATGATCGTCAGCACCGCCCGGGCGCCCGCTTATCTTCAGCCCGAACTGCCTTGGCAACGAATTCTTACCGGTCCGCGGCAAATGCATATTCTGCCCGGCGACCACACCGAGATTTTCAATGCGCAGCTCGGGGAGCTGTGCCGCCTGATGCGGCTCATCCTGGATGGCGTTTCGGTTGCCGAACCCAACGCCGCGGATGCGGGCGGCGAAAAAATCGCATTTGCCTCCGGTTGAGATGAAGCCTATCACGGCCGGGGCTGCCATGCGCGCGCGAAGGATTTCATGAATTTCGTCGAACCGATACTGCGCCTGGGCAGGCTGCAGCCGGAAGCCGAAGCCCTGATCGACGGTGACAGGATCGTCACCTATGGCGAGCTCGCGGTTCTCGTCCCGCGGACATCCGGACATCTTGCCGCCTTGGGCGTCAAGCCCGGGGACAGGGTCGGGCTCTGCCTCAAGGACAGCTGGGCGCATCTGGTGACGATGCTGGCGGTGGGCCGGATGGGAGCCGTGATCGTGCCGATCGATTGGCGCGCGCGGCCGCAGGAAAAATTGCGCGTGGCCGAGGCGCTCGAACTCAACTTCGTTCTCGCCAAGCCGGAGAGCCAGGTCTCATGGCGCTGTCCCGCCGTGGCGCTCGACGAGGCGTGGCATCGCGATGTGGCCCGAACCTCGCCGCCCGTCTTCTTGCCCGATGATTGGCATGCGCCTTTCCTCGTCTCTTCCTCGTCCGGGACGACCGGCGCGCCGAAATTCGTGCAGTCGACGCATCATCAAATCTATTTCGGCGCCGCCATCAAACTCGATCTGCTCGGGCTTCCCCGGCGCA
>Ga0181519_10002035_pt1 | contig 17476 bp, 13 predicted proteins | sample PEATcosm2014_Bin_26_FD_121102 | JGI IMG/M metagenome (GOLD analysis project Ga0181519, IMG submission 121102) | Peatland microbial communities from MTU Mesocosm Facility, Houghton, MI, USA - PEATcosm2014_Bin02_10_metaG | ecosystem: Environmental > Terrestrial > Soil > Wetlands > Peat | place...
GCCGAGCGCTCGACGGTCGGCCTTGGCGAACTGCTTCGTGCACTGCTCGATACCGGCGCGCGCCGCGTGCTGATCGGCCTGGGCGGCAGCAGCACGAACGACGGCGGCGCGGGTCTGCTCGTGGGCCTTGGCGCGCGTTTGCTCGACGAATCGGGTGAAGCCGTGCAACCGGTGCCGGCAGCCCTGCATCGCGTAGCGTCGATCGATCTGAACGGGCTCGACGGCCGTCTGAAGGACTGCGAACTGATCGCCATGTCCGATGTGAACAACCCACTCAACGGCCCGCAAGGGGCGACGGCGATCTTCGGGCCGCAAAAGGGCGTGAGCGACGCGCAGGTCGAACCGCTCGACCGCGCGATCGCTCATTTCGCCGGACATGCGCATCGCGCCTTCAGCGCCAACGAAGCGGCAAGCCGCGCGGGCGCAGGGGCAGCGGGCGGTCTGGGCTTCGCGTTGCATTTGCTGGGCGCACAGTTCCGCTCGGGCGCGGAAGTGGTGGCCGAGCGCGTTGGACTGCCGCAAGCGGTGCAAGGTGCTGATTGGCTCATCACGGGCGAAGGCCGCAGCGACGGTCAGACGCTCTCGGGCAAGACCCCGATGATTGCCGCACAGGTGGCGATCAAGGCGGGAGCGACGGCGTCACTGCTCTCCGGCGCGATCGATCGCAGCGCGCTGGATAGCCTCTCGCGTGTGTTCTCGGGATGCTTCTCGCTGACGTTCGGCCCGACGACGCTGGAAAAGGCGATCGCCGACGCCGCCGGTCTGCTGGCCGACAGCGCGGAACAGATGACTCGCCTGCGCTATACGCACAAGGGTTGAACCTCAGGCGTTACTGCCTCACTGCTTCATTCGACGATGCCAAGCGCGGCGGCCGCCAATCGCGCCACGTCCAACGTGCTCCGGGCATCGTCGCCGTCTTCCTGACGCCAGACAGCGGACAACCCCGCCCACGCCAACACCCACCGCAACAGCCGCTGACGGTCGATCGCTGCCGCGTGCGTCACGATCTCGACGCGCCGCGCAAAGACCCCGGGCGCGAGCGCCGTGCCTGCGTCCGGATTGCAGAACAGATTCGCGTACTCGAACCCGCGCTCGCCATAGAGCCCTTTCGGGTCGATGGCGAGCCACCCGCTTTGGCCAAAGTCCAGCACATTGGCATGGTGGATATCACCGTGCAGCACGACCTCGTCACGCGGCGCGTCAAGCAACGCGCGCGCAGCATCCGCGCTGTGGGCCAGTATCGACGCTGCACCCGCTGCACCCGCCTTACCCGATGCCCCCGACCCAAGCGCGAGCAGTGCGTCGAACCACTGCCGCAAGGGCACAAGGGGCGGTCTGGCCTCCGCACGTGGACGATGCAAACGCGCGATCGTCGCGCAGAGAATGCGCGTTGCGTCGTCATCCCGTCCCGCTCGGGCCATTTCCGTGAGCGACACCACGCCCTGCGCCCGCACCATCAACAAGGCTTCGCCTTCATGCGCCAGCACCGGCGCTGCGCCGTCGCCATTCCACCACGCCATGACATGAGCGCCCGCGATTTCCTCGGGTTCATGTGAGACCTTGAGCATGGCGGGCGTGCCTGCCTGACGCACCGGCAAGAGATGACCGCCAAGGGAAGCCAGCGCCTCTCCATCGGGCGTGAGGTTCCATCGCTGGAGATAAGGCGCGAATATGTCGGGCGCCATCAGCGTGCCCCGGGAGCGATCCGCGCGCGCAGACGCGGAGTGGCGAAATCCAGAAACGCGCGCAGCTTGAGCGGCAACGGTGTCTGCCCCTTGTGCACCAGATTGACGGGCAACGGGGCCGCTTCGAAGTCGTCGAGCACCACTCGCAGGGTGTCGTCGTGCAAGGCTTGCGCGACCTGATAGGACAGCACACGCACCAGACCCACGCCCAGCACGGCCGCTGAAATCGCCGCCTCGGCCGTGTTGACAGCCAGACGCGAGCGAATGGGCACCGATTGCTCGGACCTGCCCGCACCGAACACCCACGCACGCCGCGACGCCAGCACTTCGAAGGTAATGCACGCATGGTCGGCAAGATCGCCCGGCGTTGCGGGCGTGCCGTGCGCATCGAGATACCCGGGACTAGCGCAAATGACACGACGTACCGTGCCGACCCTCGTCGCCATCAGCGTGCTGTCCGGCAAGTCGCCGATGCGCAGCGCGACATCCGCATGCTCGTCCATCAAATGCACCACGCGGTCGGTCAGCACAAGGCTGATGTCGATCTCCGGATACTGCGCGAGGAACTCCGCTACCACTGGCAACACGTGCAAACGCCCGAACACCACCGGGGCGGTCAGCACCAGCTCGCCCTTCGGCATCGCATATTCGCCCGTGGCGGCTCGTTCGGCCTCGCCGATCTCCTCCAGAATCCGGCGGCACGCAGCCACATAGGAACTGCCGGCTTCCGTCAGCGATAACTGCCGCGTCGTCCGGTGCAACAAGCGCGTTTTCAGATGCGACTCCAGATCGCCTACCTTGCGGCTCACGGTCGCCAGCGGCATCCCGAGACGGCGCGCTGCGGCCGACAGGCTACCGGCGTCAACGACCGCAATCAGGATGGACATGGATTCGAGCCGATTCATGGACTCTACCGAATTCTGGAAAGATGATTCCTGATCTTGACGGATTCTCTACACAGGTGCAAGCGCGTAATGTCACCCCTAAAGCGGCGGGCAGACACCGCATCAGTCAACTGCCGCGCCGACCTTCGATCACCGACCTTACCGGAGTGCACCGTGAGCGCATCGCCTACCGCCGCCCTACCACCGCCGTCACCGGCCCCTCATGAGACCGCCTCTCGCGGCAAGATCGTGATGATGGCGATCATCGCGGGGGCGGTCGTCACCAATATCTATTGCACGCAGCCGATCCTGCCATTGATTGCTGCGAGCCTGCATGTCGACCTTGGCACCGTCGACCTGGTCGCCGCCGCAGCGCTTCTGGGTTTCTCGACGGGCCTGGCGTTGTTGCTGCCCTTGGGCGACCGTTACGACCGACGCAAACTGGTGCTCACCCAAATCGCGCTGGCCCTCGTGTTCGCAGTGGCCGCCGCGTTCGCGCCGGGCATCTGGGCGCTGATTGCGGCGTCGTTCGGACTGGGCATCGTCAGTTGTGTGCCGCAACAACTCGTGCCTTTCGCAGCCGTGATGTCGCTGCCGAGTCAGCGCGGACGCGCGGTCGGCACGGTGGTCAGCGGCATCATGGTCGGCATCCTGCTGGGACGTACGATTGCCGGCGTGGTCGGCGAGCGCTTCGGATGGCGCGCCGTCTACGGTATGGAGGCGGCCTTCATGGTGCCGATCTGGATTGCGGCGGCATCGTTGCTGCCCAAAGGCCGGCCGAGCACCGACCTCTCGTACGGACGCCTGCTCGCCTCGCTTTGGCCGCTCGCCCGAGACAATCGCCCGATCCGGGAGTCGATGATGATTCAGGCGCTGCTGTGGGCGTGTTTCAACGCGTTCTGGGTCAATCTGGCAGCGCTGCTCGCGAATGGCCCGTGGCATCTGGGCAGTGCATGGGCAGGTGGCTTCGGCATCATCGGTGCGGCAGGTGCCTTCGCCGCCTCGTTCGGCGGACGCGCCACCGACCGGCTCGGACCGCGCGGTGTGATCGCGGCGAGCATCGCGATCGTTACGCTGGCTTACGTGCTGCTGGAGGGCGCCGACACCTCGCTGGTGCTTCTGGTGGCCGGCGTAGTCGTGCTCGACATCGGCGTGCAAGCAGGTCTCGTGGCGAATCAGACGCGCGCCTTTGCCGTCGACCCGAAAGCGCAAGGCCGGATCAACAGCCTGTACATGACGGCGACCTTCTTCGGCGGCGCCGTGGGAGCGACGATCAGCGGCTGGCTGATGACGCGTTTCGGATGGTCGGGCATCGCCGGGTTCGGCATTGCCCTTGGCATGCTAGCGTCGCTCCTTCATTGCTTTGGCGCACCGCGCAATCGTTCGACCACGCCGGGTGAAGGCAACGCCGCGCGGTAAGACGCCAACACCCGGTGCACGCATCGGCACCGGGTGGCCGAAGCGTCACACCGTCACACCATCACACCATGAGATCCACGAACTGGTGCACCGGCATCGCTTCCAGCCGCTGCTGATCCAGCGCAACGTCGAGAATGCGCGCCTGCGCCCGGGCAGCGAAGCGCCGCGCCAGATTCGTCTTGAATTTCTCCACGAGCAGCGGAATTCCCTCGGCACGGCGGCGCATGTGACCAATGGGGTATTCGACCAGCACTTCGTGGAGCGTGGTGCCGTCGGTCAAGGTGACGCTCAGTCCGTTCGCAATCGAGCGCTTGTCGGGATCGTGATAGTCGCGGGTGAACTGCGGGTCTTCCTCACAGACGATGTTCGCGCGCAGGGCATCGATGCGGGGATCGGCCGCCACGGCATCTTCGTAATCGGCGGCCGTGAGCCGCCCGAACAGCAACGGCACCGCCACCATGTACTGAATGCAGTGATCGCGGTCTGCCGGATTGGCAAGCGGTCCTTGCTTGTCGATGATGCGAATCGCCGCCGCATGCGTGCGGATTCTGACCGAGCGAATGTCCTGCGCGCTGCGCCCCATCGCCTGCAACTGGCGATGCAGCGTCATCGCCGCCTCTGCGGCCGTCTGCGCGTGAAACTCCGCCGGGAAGGAAATCTTGAAGAGCACGTTCTCCATCACATACGACCCGTAGGGACGCTGGAACGCGAACGGCCGGCCCTTGAACAGCACGTCGTAGAAGCCCCACGTCTTGGCGGTGAGCACCGACGGATAGCCCATCTCGCCGGTGCGTGCCATCAGCGCGAGACGCACGGCCCGGCTCGTCGCGTCCCCCGCCGCCCACGACTTGCGGCTCCCGGTGTTCGGCGCATGACGGTACGTGCGCAGACTCTGCCCGTCGACGAATGCGAGCGAGAGGGCGTTGATCAGCTCGTCGCGAGAGAGCCCGAGCATTTCGCCGACAACCGCCGTGGAGGCGACCTTCACCAGCACCACGTGATCGAGGCCGACCTGATTGAACGAGTTCTCCAGCGCCAGACAGCCCTGAATCTCGTGCGCCTTGATCATGGCGGCAAGCACGTGCCGCATGGTGAGCGGCGGCTGCCCCTGCGCTACTGCCGTGCGCGAGAGCCAGTCGGCCGTCATCAGAATGCCGCCGAGATTGTCGGACGGATGTCCCCATTCGGCAGCCAGCCACGTGTCGTTGAAGTCGAGCCAGCGAATCATCGCGCCCAGACTGAACGCCGCCTGCACCGGATCGAGTTGATACGGCGTGCCGGGGACTTTCGCCCCGTTCGGCACGACCGTGCCCGGCACGATGGGCCCCAGCAACTTGGTGCAGGCCGGATAGGACAACGCTTCGAAACCGCACCCGAGCGTATCGATCAGGCAGTTGCGGGCGGTGTCGAAAGCGAGATCGCTGCGGATCTCGTAGGTGAGGACGTAGTCGACAATGTCCGCGAGAACCGTGTCGGGCGAGGGACGCACATTCGAGATGCCAGCAGACATCGACGACCTCCTGCTATCACGTTGTCAGAACCTCAGAACGCGTCTGCGGGCGAGTCTCCGGGCGCATTTCCAGGAATGCGCACCCACCCCTCCATCAACACGCGCGCGCTGCGGCTCATGATGGCCTTGGTGACCGTCCACTCGCCGCCTTCCTGCTTCGCTTCGGCGCCCACACGCAAGGTGCCCGACGGATGTCCGAAGCGCACTGCGTTGCGCGCCCCGCCACCGGCGGCCAGATTGACCAGCGTGCCCGGAATCGATGCGGCGGCACCGATGCAGACGGCTGCCGTGCCCATCATGGCGTGATGCAGTTTGCCCATCGATAGCGCACGCACCAGCAGGTCGATGTCGCCCGGGTTCACGACCTTGCCGCTCGACGCCGTATAACCGGCCGGCTTCGCCACGAAGGCGACCTTCGGCGTGTGCTGACGCGTTGCCGCTTCCGACAGGTCCTTGATCAGGCCCATGCGCAGGGCACCGTGCGCGCGAATCGTCTCGAACATCGCGAGCGCCTTCGGGTCGCTGTTGATCGCGTCCTGCAACTCCGTGCCCCGGTAGCCGATGTCTTCGGCATTGAGAAAGATCGTCGGAATGCCGGCGTTGATCATCGTTGCCTTGAACGTCCCCACACCGGGCACTTCGAGATCGTCGATGAGATGGCCGGTCGGGAACATGGCCCCGCCCTCACCGTCTTCCTCGGCGGCCGGATCGAGGAACTCGAGCTGGATTTCCGCGGCCGGGAACGTCACGCCGTCGAGTTCGAAGTCCCCGGTCTCCTGCACGGCACCGTCGGTCATCGGCACGTGGGCAATGATCGTCTTGCCGATGTTGGCCTGCCAGATGCGCACGACGGCCACGCCATCGCGCGGCACCCGCGCCGGGTCCACCAGACCGCCGCTGATGGCGAACGGCCCGACGGCCGCCGACAGATTGCCGCAGTTGCCGCTCCAGTCGACGAACTTCTGGTCGATCGACACCTGACCGAACAGATAGTCCACATCGTGCCCCGGCCGCTCGCTCTTCGCGATGATGACCGTCTTGCTCGTGCTCGACGTGGCGCCGCCCATGCCGTCGATCTGCTTGCCGTACGGGTCCGGGCTGCCGATCACACGCATGAGCAGCGCGTCGCGCGCCGCGCCCGGCACCTGTGCGGCGGCGGGCAGATCCTGCAAGCGGAAGAACACGCCCTTGCTGGTGCCGCCACGCATATAGGTGGCGGGAATGCGGATTTGTGGCTGATGCGCCATCACAACTCTCCTCAGGCAGCCGCCTGCGACGATTCCAGAAAGTCCTGCGCGAAGCGCTGCAACACCCCGCCCGCCTCGTAAATCGACACTTCTTCGGCCGTATCGAGACGGCAGATCACCGGCACCTCTAACCGCTCGCTGCTGCCGTCCTTCTTATGGCGGTGAATGACCAGCGTGAGCTCCGCACGCGGCGTGCGCTCACCGATCACGTCGAACGTCTCGCTGCCGTCGATGCCGAGCGTCTTGCGGTTCGTACCCGGCTTGAATTCGAGCGGCAACACGCCCATGCCGACCAGATTGGTGCGGTGAATGCGCTCGAAGCCTTCGGCAACGATGGCTTGCGTGCCTGCCAGACGCACGCCCTTGGCCGCCCAGTCGCGCGACGACCCCTGACCGTAATCGGCCCCGGCAATCACGATGAGGGGCTGCTTGCGCGCCATGTACGTCTCGATCGCTTCCCACATGCGGGTGATCTTGCCTTCCGGCTCGATGCGCGCGAGCGAACCCACCTTGACCTGCCCGTCGACCACGACCATCTCGTTCCTGAGCGTCGGGTTGGCGAACGTGGCGCGCTGTGCCGTCAGGTGATCGCCGCGGTGTGTGGCGTACGAATTGAAGTCCTCTTCCGGCAGCCCCATCTTCGCGAGGTATTCGCCGGCTGCGCTGTCGGCCATGATCGCGTTCGACGGCGAGAGGTGATCGGTCGTGATGTTGTCGCCCAGCACCGCCAGCGCGCGCATGCCGCGCAGCGTGCGCTCACCGGCAAGCGCCCCCTCCCAATACGGCGGACGGCGAATGTAGGTGCTCTTCTCGCGCCACGCGTACAGCGGCTCGGCGCGCTCACCCTGCTCGACGGATGCGGCGAACATCGGTTCGTACACGCGGCGGAACTGCTCCGGCTTGACGCTGGTCGCGATGATCGCGTCGATCTCCTCGTCGGTCGGCCACAGGTCTGCGAGCCTGAGCGGCTTGCCGTCGGCATCCACGCCCAGCACATCTTTCTCGATGTCGAAGCGGATCGTGCCGGCGATGGCGTAGGCCACCACGAGCGGCGGCGAGGCGAGAAACGCCTGCTTCGCGTACGGATGGATCCGGCCGTCGAAGTTGCGGTTGCCGGAGAGCACGGCCGTGGCGTACAGATCGCGCTCGATGATTTCCTGCTGGATCGCCGGATCGAGCGCGCCCGACATGCCGTTGCACGACGTGCAGGCGTAAGCGACGACGCCAAAGCCGAGCGCTTCAAGTTCGCGCAGCAGACCGGCGGCTTCCAGATACAGCGTGACGGCCTTCGAGCCGGGTGCCAGCGAGCTCTTGACCCACGGCTTGCGCACGAGGCCCGCGCGATTGGCGTTGCGCGCGAAGAGACCTGCGGCAATCATATTGCGCGGGTTGTTCGTGTTGGTGCAGCTCGTGATCGCCGCGATGATGACGGCGCCGTCGGGCATCAGGCCCGGTTCGTTCTCGACTTTGCCGCTGATGCCGCGTGCGGCCAGCTCGCTCGTGGGCACGCGCTTGTGCGGGTTCGACGGCCCGGCAATGTTGCGCACGACGCTCGACAGATCGAACGTGAGCACACGCTCGTACTGCGCCTTTGTCAGACTGTCGGCCCACAGGCCGGCCTGCCTCGCATAGGTCTCGACCAGTGTGACGAGCGCGTCGTCGCGGCCGGTGAGTTTCAGATATTTGATGGTTTGCGAATCGATGTAGAACATCGCCGCCGTGGCGCCGAACTCGGGCGCCATGTTCGAGATCGTTGCGCGGTCGCCCAGCGTGAGGTTCGCGGCCCCTTCGCCGTAGAACTCGAGATAGGCGGACACCACCTTTTCCTTGCGCAGGAATTCGGTGAGCGCCAGCACGATATCGGTCGCCGTGATGCCCGGCTGCGGCTTGCCCGTGAGTTCCACGCCGACGATATCCGGCAGGCGCATCCACGACGCGCGGCCGAGCATCACGCTCTCCGCCTCCAGCCCCCCCACACCGATCGCGATCACGCCCAGGGCATCGACCATCGGCGTATGCGAGTCGGTGCCCACGAGCGTGTCGGGATACGCCACGCCGTCCGTGACCTGAATCACCGGGCTCATGCGCTCCAGATTGATCTGGTGAAGGATGCCGTTGCCCGGCGGAATCACGTCGACGTTGCGAAACGCGCGCTTCGTCCAGTTGATGAAGTCGAAACGGTCTTCGTTGCGACGATCTTCGATGGCGCGGTTCTTCGCGAACGCATCCGGATCGAAGCCGCCACATTCGACCGCGAGCGAGTGATCGACAACGAGTTGCGTCGGCACGACCGGATTGACCAGCGCCGGATCGCCGCCTTGCGCGGCAATCGCGTCGCGCAGACCGGCGAGGTCGACCAGCGCGGTCTGTCCGAGAATGTCGTGACACACCACGCGCGCGGGGAACCAGGGGAAGTCGAGATCGCGGCGTCGCTCGATCAGTTGCCTGAGCGAGTCGGTCAGTGCTGCGGGATCGCAGCGGCGCACGAGGTTTTCAGCCAGCACGCGCGAGGTGTACGGCAGCGTGTCGTAGGCGCCTGGCGCAATGGCCTCGACAGCAGCGCGGGCGTCGAAGTAATCGAGCGACGTCCCGGGCAGCGTTTTGCGGTATTCGGTGTTCATCATGTGAGGAAGGTGTCGGCCCGGCCTGTGGCAGTGGTTAAACGGTGTGCCTGCACGGTAGACGCTCTGGACGTCTGCGCGGGGCGGCGGCGGAGATCCTGCCACCGCCGCCCCGCACCATCCGGGCAAGGCATGCCTGATTCAGGCAATCTCAGCGCTTTTCGATCGGCACGAACTGCTGATCTTCCGGACCGGTGTAGTTCGCGCTCGGACGGATGATCTTGTTGTCGATGCGTTGCTCGATGATGTGCGCGCTCCAGCCCGACGTACGCGCAATCACGAACAACGGCGTGAACATCGCGGTCGGCACGCCCATCATGTGGTAGCTCACGGCGCTGAACCAGTCCAGATTCGGGAACATCTTCTTGACGTCCCACATCACCGACTCCAGACGCTCGGCAATGTCATACATCTTCGTGTTCTGCTGTTCCTTCGACAGTTCGTGCGCCACTTCCTTGATGACCTTGTTGCGCGGATCGCTCACGGTGTAGACCGGGTGGCCGAAGCCGATGATCACTTCCTTGTTCTCGACGCGCGCGCGGATGTCGGCCTCGGCTTCGTCCGGCGAGTCGTAGCGCTTCTGAATCTCGAAAGCCACTTCGTTCGCGCCACCGTGCTTCGGGCCGCGCAGCGCGCCGATGGCGCCGGTGATCGCCGAGTGGATGTCCGAACCCGTGCCCGCGATCACGCGGGCCGTGAACGTGGACGCGTTGAATTCATGCTCCGCGTACAGGATCAGCGAGGTGTGCATCGCACGCACCCACCGGTCCGACGGCTTTTCGCCGTGCAGCAGATGCAGGAAGTGCCCGCCGATGCTGTCATCGTCCGTCTCGACATCGATGCGCACACCGTTCTGGCTGTAGTGGTACCAGTACAGCAGCATCGAGCCCAGGCTGGCCATCAAACGGTCGGCGATGTCGCGTGCGCCCGGCACGTTGTGGTCGTCCTTCTCCGGCAGCACCGTGCCGAGCACCGACACGCCCGTGCGCATCACGTCCATCGGATGGGCGGCGGCGGGAATGGTCTCGAGGGCGTCCTTGACGGCAGCCGGCAAGCCGCGCAGCGCCTTCAGCTTGGCCTTGTAGCCGCGCAGTTCCGCTACGCTCGGCAGCTTGCCGTAGACCAGCAGATACGCGATTTCCTCGAACTCCGAGGTCTGGGCCAGATCCAGAATGTCGTAGCCGCGATAGTGCAGATCGTTGCCCGAACGGCCCACCGTACACAGGGCGGTATTGCCGGCGGTCACACCCGACAGGGCGACGGATTTCTTCGGCTTGAAGCCAGTGGCAGTCGTCTCGCTCATGCTCATTCCTCCAGGATCAGGGATTCGGTTATTTCTGTTGTGCGAACAGGGCGTCGAGCTTCTGTTCGTAAGCGTGGTAGCCGATGCTCTCATAGAGTTCGGCGCGCGTTTGCATGGTGTCGAGGACGGCCTTTTGCGTGCCGTCGCGACGAATCGTGTGATAGACGTTCTCCGCCGCCTTGTTCATGGCGCGGAATGCCGAGAGCGGGTACAGCACCAGCCCGACCTGCGCGCTCTTCAACTCCTCCACGGTGAACAGCGGCGTGGCACCGAACTCGGTGATGTTCGCGAGCACCGGCACTTTCACGGCGTCCGAGAACTGACGGTACATCGGCAACTCGGTCATCGCTTCCGGGAAGATCATGTCGGCGCCGGCTTCCACACAGGCGCAGGCCCGGTCGATGGCGGCCTGAAGCCCTTCCACGGCCAAGGCGTCGGTGCGCGCCATGATGACGAAGTTCTCGTCGGTACGGGCGTCGACCGCCGCCTTGATACGATCGACCATTTCCTGCTGGCTCACGATGGCCTTGCCCGGACGATGGCCGCAACGCTTCGCGCCGACCTGATCTTCGATGTGCATCGCGCCCGCGCCGAACTTGATGAGCGACTGCACCGTACGTGCGATGTTGAATGCCGACGGACCGAAGCCGGTATCGACGTCGACCAGCAACGGCAGATCGCATACGTCGGTGATGCGGCGCACGTCGGTGAGCACGTCGTCGAGCGTGGAGATGCCCAGATCGGGCAGGCCGAGCGAGCCTGCGGCCACACCGCCGCCGGACAGATAGATCGCCTTGAAACCGGCCGCCTTCGCGAGCAAGGCATGGTTGGCGTTGATGGCGCCGACAACCTGTAACGGTTGCTCGGTCTTGACGGCCTCGCGGAACGCGGCGCCGGCCGAACGAATGGTTTGCGTCACTTGAATCCCTCGGTCGTGTCGTGCGCGACTGGCTGTCTGATGCCACCGAATCGCACGTGGGTTGAGTTGCGGCTAGTTCAATAGCAATGGACGTGCCAGATAACCGTCGCCGAGCGCGCCGCTATCGGCATCGCGCACCTAAGACGTTCATTTGTCAGTGGAAATTCTTCGCGGATGTGACGTTTACGTCAAGTCGGATGTTACGCGAGATGTCTCCTGCGCGTTGCACTTCGTTTCATTATGAAACGCTATATGAAACAGTGCGTCGCATCATGCTACGATCGCGAATCGCTTCCCGCGGCGCTATCCTTCTGCCGCCTCCCATTTGCCGCCGCCCATTTGCCGACGAGTCACAGCATGCCCAGCGCCGCCGATCTGCCATCCCGCCTGCCCGTCTCCGCCACGAGCGTCGCCCGCGCCACGCTCGCGCAACCGCTCGCCGCCATGCGCAAGCCGGTCATCTGGGCCGTGGGCATCAGCAAACTCGGCGAGCTTTACCGCGACATCGTGCCGGACTACGCCCCGCAAGCCGACGTGCAGATCATCGACAAGGGTTATGAGGCCGTCATCGAGGCATTGGAACGCCTGCCCGCCGGCAGCGTCGACGGCATTATCGCGGCCGGCTCGAACGGCGCCTTCCTGCGCGAGCGCGTGGCACTGCCCGTGGTGCTCGTGAAAGTGACCGGCTTCGACGTGATGCATGCGCTGGCACGGGCGCGTCGCGCCTTGCCGTCGCCCTCCCCGGCGTCGCGTATCGCACTGGTGTCGTTTGCGCGGCCGGCCCCCGAGTTCGAGCGCTTCAAGAGCGCCTTTCATCTCGACATCTCGCAACACGCCTATTTCGATGCCCACGATGCCGAAGACCTCGTACATCGATTGCGCGACGACGGCATGGAAGTCGTCGTCGGCCCCGGACTCGTGACGGAGTTGGCCGAGCGCGCCGGGCTCACGGGCGTCTTTCTCTATTCGCAGGATTCGGTGCGCGCCGCGTTCGACACGGCCCTCGAAGTCGCGCGCTTCGGACGCATCGAAGCGCAACGGCGCGAACGGCTCGATACCGTGCTGCGGCATTTGCACGAAGGGGTGGCGGCCGTCGACCTGAACGGACGTATCGAGGCGATCAACGCGTCTATGGCGGGCATGCTCGGCGTGAGCGTTGCCGACGCCGTCGGCCGGCCGCTAGACGCCATCGCACCGGCGCTCGACATTGCGCGCACGCTGGAGAGTGCCAGCGCCGAACTCGAAGCCATCGTCTCGATGGCGGGCAAGACGTGGGTCATCAACCGCATTCCCCTGCTCGACCAGGGCACGCTCACGGGCGCATTGCTCACGTGTCAGGACTCGCAGTCGTTCGCGCGCGTGGATCGTTCGCTGCGCTCGCGCCATCGCCCACGACATCTCGTGGCGCGCTATCGTCTCGAAGATCTGATCGGCGACTCCGCCGCCATGACACAGGCCCGCGCGCTTGCACGCCGTTACGCGCAGACCGATTCGACCGTGCTGGTGCACGGCGAGAGCGGCACCGGCAAGGAACTGCTCGCCCAAGGCATTCACAACGCCAGCCGGCGGCGCGACTACCCGTTCGTCGCGATCAACTGCGCCGCGTTTCCCGAGACGCTGCTCGAGAGCGAACTGTTCGGCTATGAGGATGGCGCCTTCTCCGGCGCACGGCGCGGCGGCAAGGCCGGGCTCTTCGAGACGGCGCACAACGGCACCCTCTTTCTGGACGAAATCGGCGAAATGCCAATGCCGCTGCAAACGCGTCTGTTGCGGGTATTGCAGGAGCGGGAGGTGCTGCGTCTGGGCGCCACCGAGCCGGTGCCGTGCGACGTGCGCGTGATTGCCGCCACGCACCGCGACCTCCGTCAGCAAGTTGCCGCCGGACTGTTCCGCGAAGACCTTTACTACCGGCTCAACATCCTGCGCATGGTGCTGCCGCCGCTGCGCGAGCGCATGGATGACCTACCGCGCCTCACACCACTCTTTCTCGAACGCGCCCTCGCTCGCGCCGGGGCACGCATGAGTGTGGACGCGTTGCAGGCATCGCTGCTGCCGCTGCTTGCCACCTATCGCTGGCCGGGGAATGTACGGGAGCTGGAGAATCTGCTGGAGCGCATTGCCGTCGTGTGCGCAGATGTGGTGGACGCCCGGGAGATCAGCCGTGCGCGATTGATCGAGATTGCGCCGGAACTGGACACGATGCCGCCCGATGTTGCAAAAACGAACAGCGGACGGCAAATCGGGATGCAGGACGTCCGCGACGCGCGAATGGCGGGCGCGCACGCCGACACGACGACACCTGCCGCACTGACGGGCCGCGCCCGCCGGGCATCGGAAGAACTTGCCCGCATTCACGCCACGCTGGCGGCCTGCGGCGGCGACCGCAACGCTGCCTGCGAGGCGCTCGGCATCAGCCGCTCGACGCTGTGGCGCAAACTTCGCGACACCGCCGGCGGCTGACCCAAACAGCGCGGTGCACTGCTCGTCAATGCTGGTGACGTATGCGATCCCACATCTCGTGCCAGTCAAGGCGTTTTTGCCCGGACGGCTCATCGTGATGCGTCACCCAGAAGTGATCGACGACCATGCCGATGGCGAAGCCGACCAGCAGCGCCACCAGCATCATCGAGACATTGATCATGGCCATGGCAACCTCCCGTCGATGGCAATCCGGAATTCCATTCTAGGCGAGCAATGACATGCCGGCGGCGGCGCCGCATCAAATTCAAATATCAGGCGTGCTGATACCGCCACTCCTGCGTCGCACCGCCATATCCGTAGGAAGTGGGCTGGCAATCCACCACATGAATACTCGAGTGCGGATGCACATTGCCGAGCAACTCCGCGAGTAACGCGTAAGCCGCCTTGTGATAGTCCGCCTTCTCGCTGCGCGTATTCGTCTCGCCAGTGATCGTGACGTCGAGCTGGAACGATTTTCTGCCGTCCTCGGCCAGCGAATGACCCGCCACGAACCACTGATCTGCCGGCACATACTGAACGATCACCCGCGTGCGGGAGCGTTCTTTCTTCAATACGTGGCAGGTCAGTTTCGTGAGCTGCTCCACGAGCCGATGGGTCAGGGCCGAGTCCGGCTGGCCAGAAATAACGACATTGATGCCAGGCATGCTTTTCTCCGTACGGTTGATGAGTCGCCAGTATCCGGCGCGCCTTGACCACGGAAAAGCAGGAAATTATGATGTTATCCATCAAAAAAACAGGTGGATAGATGTCTCGCATCCTTGATCTGGAGCTTCTCCATACGCTGGTGGTCGTGTCGGATGCCGGAAGCCTGTCTGCTGCGGCGCCTCGTCTGTATCGATCGCAATCGGCGGTCAGCGAGCAGGTGCGCAAGCTCGAGGAGATGTGCGGCGTATCGCTGCTGGTTCGCGCCAAAACGGGGACAAGTCTCACGCCGGCAGGCGCGCGACTGGTGGAGCACGCGCAAAAGCTGCTTTCACTGAGTGACGCTGTTTGGCGAGAGATGCAGGGGGCGCAATTGACCGGGGACTTGCGGCTCGCCATCACGGACTATTTTCGCCCGCAGGCGCTGCCGATCATCATCAGGCGCATACGTGAGCAGTTTCCGCAGTTGCGGCTTCACGTCAGCATCCGCAAGAGTGCCTGGATCGAACAGGAAGCGAATGCCGGTAGCTTCGATATCGGCGTGTCGATGACCATTCTGCACAAGGGTCATGTGCCGAACAGCGCGGCCACCGGCCGGATAAGACTGCGTCGCGAGCCGCTGCACTGGATTGCCGACAAGTCATTGGCGCTGGCACCTGCCACTCGGACACTGCCACTGCTCGTGCTCCCCGATACCTGTTCGCTACAACGATTTGCGGTTCATACGCTCGACGCGCATGACATCGCCTACACCATTGAACATACCGCGTCGGATATCGGTGGCCTGCACCTGGCGTTAGCCGCAGGCCTGGGCGTTGCCTGCCTGAATGCGTCGGCGATCCCGCCGACTGCCGCGCCCGTCGAAGGGCACATGAAATTGCCCGCGTTGCCGGATGTCGAGTTCAGTCTCGCCGCACCTCGCGCGGACGAGCCGGCGTTGGTATCGGACGTGCGCGATATGCTCGCCGCACATCTGAACTAATGAAAAAGCCGGGGTCAAGACTGCACTGACCCCGGCTTGTCACTGCCCATCAACGACGCGCGCGATGCGCCTCGAAAGCGGCATCAAGGCTTACCACGTCGCAATCAGCGCGCCCTTGAACTGCGTCTCGATGAACTTCTTCACTTCCTCCGAGTGATAGGCGTCGACCAGTTGCTTGACCCACGGCTTGTTCGCATCCTGCACGCGCACGGCGATCAGGTTGGCATACGGGCCCTTCAGGTCTTCGATGGCGATGGCGTCACGCTGCGGCACCAGACCGGCTTGCGTGGCGAAGTTGGTGTTGATCGAAGCGGCATCCAGATCCGGCAGGGCGCGCGGCAACTGGGCAGCTTCGAGTTCCACGATCTTCAGCTTCTTCGGGTTCTCGGCGATGTCCAGCGGCGTAGCGTTCTTGCCCTCAAGACCGGCACGCAGCTTGATCAGACCTTCCTTTTGCAGCAGGAGCAGGGCGCGGTTGCCGTTCGACGGATCGTTCTGGATACCGACCTTGGCGCCGTTCGGCAGATCCTTCAGCGACTTGAACTTCTTCGAGTAGAAGCCCAACGGCGAGACGTACGTGAGACCGGCGCTCACGATCTTGTAGCCACGATCCTTGATCTGGCTGTCCAGGAACGGCTTGTGCTGGAAGCCGTTGGCATCCAGATCGCCGGCGTCGAGCGCGGCGTTCGGCTGCGCGTAGTCACTGAATTCGATGATCTTGATTTCGAGGCCGCGCTGATGCGCCACCTTCTTCACGACTTCGAAGATCTGCGCGTCCGAGCCGGCCATCGTACCGACCTTCAGGGGCTTGTCGGCCGTCTGGGCCGTGGCGCCGAGGGATGCCAGCGCAAACGTCGCGCCGAGGAACGCGTTAATCAGTTGACGGGACAGCATGAGCGATTTCTCCTTTTGCTTTATTTGACGCCTGTTGAGCGCCTGTTCGATATCGAGCGGGCCTGATAGACCCGAAGCGGTCGCGCATGGACGTTAGCCCTATCGCGCAAACCAGACCCCGGATGCTGCCACAGGTGCGGGTTTACGCGAAATACATAATCGGCATTTCCATATCCCCCGCTCGTTTCGATAGGCAGGGCAAATCAAAAAAAACGCCCCTTCGGATCACCGAAGGGGCGTGTCGTCGGGAGAACAGCCTGATCACGGGCCGGGGGGGTGGCACGGCTGACGGCAACACCGCCAGCCGGTCGCATCAGGAACCGACGATTAACCTGTGAGACTCGCTACACCGTTGAATTGCAGGGCCAGACCCTGCACGCGCTGTGCCGAGCACGTGCAGGCTGCCCCCACGACTGGCTCAGGGACACGGCTCCTCGCCGTTCTGGCCATTCATTGAACATCCACCGCCACCACCGAAGCCACTGGGGCCACCGAACGCGGCAAGCCCATTGCCTCCGGCTGAACCACCGATGCCGAGACCGCCAGGGCCAGAAGCACCGCCGCCACCGCCGGTGCTGGCGCCAACGGCACCGCCAGTCCCTCCGCCAGTCCCTCCGCCTGTACCACCGCCTGTACCACCGCCTGTACCACCGCCTGTACCGCCGCCGGTGCCGCCACCTGTGCCGCCACCTGTGCCGCCACCTGTGCCGCCACCTGTGCCGCCACCTGTGCCACCACCTGTGCCACCGCCACCGCCGGGGCCACTGCCTGTGCCACCACCACCGCCGGGGCCACTGCCTGTACCACCACCACCGCCGGGGCCACTGCCTGTGCCACCACCGCCGCCGGGGCCGCTGCCTGTGCCACCACCGCCGCCGGGGCCACTGCC
>Ga0181519_10002036_pt1 | contig 17473 bp, 12 predicted proteins | sample PEATcosm2014_Bin_26_FD_121102 | JGI IMG/M metagenome (GOLD analysis project Ga0181519, IMG submission 121102) | Peatland microbial communities from MTU Mesocosm Facility, Houghton, MI, USA - PEATcosm2014_Bin02_10_metaG | ecosystem: Environmental > Terrestrial > Soil > Wetlands > Peat | place...
CGAACATGACATCGAAGGTCAGATTGAACGCGCCCGCATTTTTTGACCGTATCAGTTTGGCCAGTTCGCCCAGGGTAGCCATGGTCAAACCTCCATCAATTCAGTGCGGAACATCTCCAGCGGATGCTCCGGCGTTACGACGTGGTTCAGGTTGAACCGGAACACTTCGCCGATGTTGACATTCGCGGGTCCCATCGGAAAGGCCAGGCCGCTGATCAGGCCGCTCCATTCGGGGATCGGGTAGTGCAGGGCGAAGTGGGCGAATGTCTTGGCCATCGCATCCGTGGTGGATTCGTCCGGCGTGGTCAGAGTGAACAGAATGCAGACCTCGTGGCCGATCTCGTGGGCCAGCGGCTCCAGCTTGCCCATCACGCCATCCCGGCCATAGACACGGGCGTGGATGCTGTAGTCGTTGGGACCGACACGCCCCCCGAAGATCTCCTGCACTCGGGCGGCGAAGCGATTGCGCATGGCATCGAGCCACTCGTCGAGGTGCCGCAAGATGTAGGGCTCGCGCACACCGCCGATGATGATGGCCTGGTAGCCGACGCTTTCGGTGCCTTCCAGCTTGATCGTCAAACGATCGGACTTGATGAACTGCGAGCCGTATACACGGACCGCCCGGTCGTCGATGGCCTCGTAACGGCATCCGCGGCAGTCGATCGTGCCGTCGGGCTCGGGAATCAGGAATGGGTCATCGTTCTCGTACATCGTGTGGGACGCGACGCTTTGCGGGCTGCAGCGGCTGTCCAGATCCATCGGCTCGATGTCGAAGTGGTCTTCCCGCACCCAGGCCATGATGCTGTCCGGACGCCTGCGGGTGACCACGCAGGCCGTGCCGCATTCCAGGATCTTGGCCGCGTGCCAGACCGGGCCGGCGGGGGCGCCCTTCATCAGCGGCACGGCGGCGAACAGGGCCGTATCGGTGGAACGGCCACAGAGCACGATGTCCGCACCCTTCTCGACGGCGTCCTCGATCGGCCCGTGGCCCATCATTCCGACGATGTGTGCGGAGCGGTCGATGATCGCTTCGCTGATCGGCGGCGCCGGGTGCAGCGGCGTGATTCGCCCCTCGCGGTAACGCCGCTTCAGGTATTCCTTGTCCTGCTCGCTGCGGACCGTGGCCAGACGGAACTTCAGCCCTTCCTCCCGCGCGATCTCCTTCGTGATGTCCAGCATCCAATCCACGCCGGCGTCGCCGCCCGCGAAGCCGCAGGAGCCAACGATCAGCGGCACATTGATCTGGTTGCGCCCCAGCATCATCAGGCGCATGTCCCTTTTCACGCCCGGGCGAGAGAAATGCGGCTTGCCGCTGCCCAGGTGGATTGGTCCCGCATCGGTCGAGCCGCCGTCGCATGCGATGACATGCGGCTCGAGCGAGATGCCCCGGGCGAAAGACGATTCCATGAAGCCCGAGCCGATCTGGCCCGACGCTGACAATATTCTGATCTCGGTCACTAACGATCCTCCCTATTTGGCAAGACGGAGCGCACTTATCGTCCCGCCCGATGGGTCACAGACCCGCATGAAGCCCTTGTGGTGCGGCGCCCAAAGCGTCCTTTTGTTGGCGCTCATCGGTCGCGCCAACAGGAAACCAATGTACAAACATGTGGAGAGCCTGATGCCAGGCAAGCAAGCCCGGGCCGATCGCGGGTGTTTCGGCCAGCCACGGTGACGCTGCCCAACATTCATCGTAGTCACGTTCCCAGAGGGACTTGTGGCAATCATCAAAGGCTGTATAGTCAGGTACTGCTACTTGGGTAGCCCGTCAAGTGTCAGGCCGACAGCCCGCCCGCCCGACCGAGCCTGTCGATCCGCCCACGCCGCTGTATCAGCAAGTCCGGCGCAGCATTCGCGCCCGCATTTTCGCCGGTCCTGTGCGGGCGCTCGATATTTCCCGGCGACGTATGCACCGACGATGTGTTGGGGCAGCCCTTGCCGGCTTCCGGCTCGTCGCGAAGCGGTAGCGGGCCGCCTCCGATGAAACGAGAGGAATAAGGAGAAGTCATGGTTTATGCTCCATTCTATGCTCCTCCACAGGAGATCAAGACCGAAGTGTTTGCCCGCCTGCCGGAACACCTGCGGGTCAAGGACCGCTGGTCCGGCTGGGCATTCGGAAAAGGCAACGACTTCCTGCACTCCTTTCTCGAAGGGCCGTCGTTCGACCGCGCGGGTAACCTGCTGGTGGTTGACATTCCCTATGGTCGCATTCTGAGCATCTCGCCCAAGGGCGAATGGTCGGTCGTCACCGAGTATGACGGATGGCCGAACGGGCTGAAGATCCATCGCGACGGGCGCATTTTCATCGCTGATCATCAGCGGGGAATCATGCAACTCGACCCCGGCACCGGCACGGTCACGCCGGTCCTGGAAAAGGTGCGGCGGGAGGGGTTCAAGGGCACCAACGATCTGCTTTTCGCCGCCAACGGGGATCTCTATTTTACCGACCAGGGGCAGACCGGCCTGCAGGATCCGAGCGGCCGGGTCTATTGCCTGCGCGGCAATGGACAAGTGGATTGCCTGCTGCAGAATGTGCCGAGCCCGAACGGGCTGGCGCTCTCGCCCGATGAAAAGACCCTGTTCCTGGCCGTAACGCGCGCGAATCAGATCTGGCGCGTGCCGCTGCATCCGGATGGGTCGACATCGAAGGTGGCGGCGTTCATCACCCTTACGGGCGGGCTGGCCGGGCCGGATGGGATAGCGATGGATGAGCAAGGGGGGCTAGCGGTCGCGCATTGCGGCCTCGGCACAGTTTGGCTGTTCGACCGGTTGGGCGAACCGCGGTACCGCATCCGCTCCTGCGAGGGCATTTCGACGACAAACCTCGCCTTCGGCGGCCCAGACAACCGTTCCCTGTTCATCATCGAGTCCGACAGCGGCACGATCCTGCGTGCCGAAGTGCCGGTAGCCGGACAGGTCATGTATTCGCACCGGTAGCGGCTCCGGCCAGGTCATGGTGTTAAGACCAGGGGCGGTGAACGATCCCTGAAACGATGAAGGAGGAACGTTTCATGTCTTACAGGCGCGGTTGGGTGGCTCTCATGCTTTTTTGCATGACGCTGATTAACTATATCGACCGCGCAACGCTCTCCTTCGCGATCTTCCCGATCTCGCGAGAATTCAATCTGTCGCCTGTAGCGCAGGGCTATTTGTTTTCGTCTTTCATCTGGTCGTATACTCTCTGCGTGATTCCGATGGGTCTGCTGGTGGACCGCTTCGGGGCAAAGCGGGTCGTGGGCATCGGCATGGGTGTGTGGTCGCTTGCGACCATGTGCACGGGGCTGACTTCCAGCTTCGCAGCCATGCTCACCACCCGCCTAGTTATGGGTGGTGGCGAGGCCTCCACGAATCCCTCCGGGGCGCAGGTTATCCGTGAATGGATCCCGGCGCGCGAACGCGGCGTGCTGAATGCGTGCTTCAATGGCGGCGGCTATGCTGGCCCGGCGCTCTGCGCCTTGGCTGCCGGACCGATTATCGGCGCATTCGGGTGGCCCGCTCTGTTCTTCATTGCCGGCGGCATCGGCTTTGTGTGGCTGGTGGTGTGGCTGGTCATGTTTGGCGCGCCTGAAGCTGTCTCGTGGTTATCGGAGCCGGAGCGGCAGATCATCTTGACGCAACGTACCGGTGGACGCATCGCGACGTCGGGTCCGCGGTCGGGTTTGCTGGGGCTGCTGCTGAGCGGCCCGACCTTGGCGGGGCTGGGGCTGTCGATGGGCTGCAACGTCTATTCGCTCTACGTGTTTCTGACCTGGGTGCCGAGTTACCTGCGGACCACCCGGGGCCTCAATCTGAACAGTACCGGGCTTTACACCGCCGTCCTCTACGGCACGGCTCTGATCGTCAGCCTCGCGGCGGGCAGGCTCAGCGACCGCCTGCTGCACCGCAAGGATGTGGCGCAGGGGGACCGACGCAACCTGATTGCCTGCACGCTGGGGCTGGCAGCCATTGTCCTGTTCGTGCCGTTGATCGACAGCCTGCCGATCCTGATCGTGCTGCTGGCCCTGTCCCTGGCCGGAATCGCCACCACCACGGCGCAGATCTTCTCGCTGGTGAACGATTTGCTGCCGAATCGGAGTGACATCGGCGTAGCGATGGGGTTCGTCATCGTTGGCGGCAATGTGTTCGGCATGCTGGCCCCCATCGTGACGGGTTACGTCATCGCAATTTCCGGTGCCTATAGCTGGGCCTTCATCATCGCCGGTGGCCTGTTGGGGGTCGGCATGTTGTCCATGCTGGTCCTGACCCGGCAACCGATTGGCATGCCGTGGCGCCGTTCGGCCGCGGCTCCGCGCTGGCTCGGCGCGTCGCCAGGACCCCCGCGCCGACGCAGGGGAAGGCGCTGAATTCGCGCGATAAACGGAAGTTTTTTGCAGGACCCCGATCGGCACCCCACCCAGAACCAATTTACCCCTTCAGGATCAAGGCGTTGTGGCATGTCAACGCGAGGGTCCCGCTACGGGGTCGGCGCCAACATCGGCGAAATCCCGCACCGGGACTGAGAAAGAAAAGCGCGCCTACTGCTTGAGGCCAGTGCCGGCGATGCCCTGGACGAACAGGCGCTGGCAGAACAGGAACAGGATCAGCATCGGCGTGAGCGCGATGACGGCGAGCGCCATGATGCTGTTCCAGTCCGGGTTGGGATCGCCCTTGAGGTAGTTGAGGCCGACTTGCAGCATGAACTTGGCCTGATCGGTGAAGACCACCAGGGGCCAGGCAAAGTCGTTCCAGCGCCAGACCACGGCGAACACCAGCAGCACGCCGATCAGCGGCTTGCAGAGCGGCAGCACGATCCTGATGAAGATGCCAAGCTCCGAGGCCCCGTCGAGCCGGCCGGCTTCGATGAGCTCGTCGGGAATGGTAAGCATGAACTGCCGCGTCATGAAGATGCCGAACGCCTCGGCGCAGCGCGGCAGGATCACGCCCCAGTTCGAGTTCAGCAGATGGAACCAGGAGAGCACGAAGAACTCCGGCACCATGATGACCTGGATGGGCACCATGATGGTGCTCAGGAACACCACGAACAGAACGTCGCGACCCCAGAACCGCAGCTTGGCGAAGGCATAGCCCGCCAACAGGCTGAGCGAGACCGTGATCGCCGAGGAGATGGCCGCAACGACAGCGGTGTTCTCGATCCAGCGAAGTACCGGATAGCTCTCGAACAGGGTCCGGAAGCCCTCGAGGCTGGTCCGCGAAGGCCAGATCGGCGCGGCCAGATTGAAGATCTCGGTCTTTGGCCGGAAGGACATCACGAACATCCAGTACAGCGGGACAAGCATGATGACGGAGCCGACGACGAGGCCGAGCGTGATGAGGAGGGTACCCCAGGAGGGTTTGCCGCGCATGCGCCCCTCCCGCCTAGGCCGACACTTCTGACCGACGCGAAGTGGCCCAGCGCACGATCGTGAAGAACAGGATGAGCGCGAACAGCGCCATGCCGATCGCGCAGGCGTAGCCCATCTCCGAGGTCTGGAACGCCATGTTGTAGATGTACTGGACCAGCACGATGGTCGAATAGCCCGGTCCCCCGCCGGTCATGACGAAGATCAGGTCGAACACGTGGAACGAGTAGATGACGCAGATGATGGTCAGGAACAACGTCGTCGGGCGCAGCATGGGAATGGTGACGGTGAAAAACAACTGCAGCTTGTTGGCGCCGTCGATGCGTGCGGCCTCGTAGAGCGCGGCGGGAATGGTCTGCAGCGCGGCGAGATAGATGGTCATGCAGAACCCCAGGCGCAGCCAGATCGTCGTCAGGATCAATGAGACCATCGACCAGCGCGGCGAGGACAGCCAGTTGACCGGCGCGACGCCGATGAAAATCAGCAGCCTGTTGAGCAGCCCGTAGTTGTCGTTGAAGATCCAGGTGGCAGCGAGCGCCGTGACGACGGCTGAGACGACCACCGGCAGGAAGAAGACGCTGCGGAAAATGCTGCGCCCGCGCATCGGCCGATTGAGCGCGCTGGCCAGCAGGAGCCCGGCCCCGATGCTCAGCGGCACGGTTCCCGCCACATAGACCAGCGTATTGCGCAACGCGAACCAGAACACATGGTCGTTGCCCAGGCGGACGAAATTCGCCACGCCGATGAAGGTGGGCTGGCCGACCATGTCCCAGTCGTGAAAGCTGATGAACAGGGCATAGCCGAGCGGAAAAAACATGAAGACCAAAAACAGCGAGAGCTGCGGCAGCACGAACATGTAGGGCACCAGGCGCTGCCGCGCCTTTCTCCAGGCCATTCGCCGGGCTTTGCGATGCAGCGGTGGCGTCTCCTGCCTCGTCATGACGCTGACTGGTTGTCCGATCCTTCGCGCTCGAGCTGCGCCCTGCGCCGGTTCAGCCACCAGCCGTATTGCAGCGGAAATCGCTCGAAGGCGGGATCGGCGCCGAGTTCCACGCCGGCGTGCAGGGCCCAGAAGGGATCGTAGAGAAATGCCCTGCCGATGCCGACCAGATCGGCCTCACCCGCGGCGACGATGCGCTCGGCGTGGCGAGCCTCGGTGATCAGGCCAACGGCGGCGGTCGGGATGGCGGCGGCGCTCCGGATGCCGCGCGCCAGTTCCACCTGAAAGCCCGGTGCCACGTTACGCGCATCGGTCGGCGTCGCCTTGGCGATGCCGCCCGAGGTGCAGTCGATAAGGTCGACGCCGGCATGCTTCAGTTCCCGCGCCAGCACGACGGAATCCTCGAAGTGCCAGCCGCCCTCGTCGATCACCGACATGCGGAAGAACAGTGGCCGGTCGGCCGGCCAGCAGGCCCGCACCGCCTCGGCGATCTCAAGGGCGAAGCGCATGCGGTTCTTCGCGCTGCCGCCGTAGCCATCCGTTCGCTGGTTGGCGGCCGGCGAGAGGAACTGGTGGATGAGATAGCCGTGACCGCCATGCAGCTCCAGAACCTGGAAACCGGCCGCGACGGCGCGCCGCGCGGCGGCGGCCCAGACCGCGCACATGTCGGCGATGTCGGCGAGCGTCATCGCCACGGGGACATGGAACCCAGGCGCCTTGGCGATCGGGGAGGGGCCGATGACCGGCCATCCCTGGTCGCGCCGTTGCATGACCCCCACCGGCAGCGCGCCACGCCCTTCCCAGGGCGGCGAGCGGCCGGCCTGCCGGCCGGCGTGGTTGAGCTGGATGCCGGCAATCGCGCCGGCCTGGCGGATCAGGGCGGTGACGCGGCGCAGCGGGGCGATCTGCTCCTCGTTCCACAGCCCCATGTCCCCGTCCGTGCCGAGACCGCGCTCCTCCACCTTCACCGCTTCGGTGAAAACGAGGCCGGCGCCGCCCATGGCGAGGCGTCCGTAGTGGCCGAACAGCCAGTCCGTGATCAGGCCGTGCTCTGCGGAATACTGCGCCATCGGCGAAACCATGACGCGATTGGCGAGCGTCACGCCGCGCAGCGGAAACGGGGTGAAGAGGTGGGGCATGGGTTGCAGGCACACCTCCACGCCGGCGGATGGAAGCCTAAACGGAATACAGTTGGATACCATAGCGTACGTTCCGTTGACAAGCCTACCCCGCTTGGCTAGCATGCCACCAGTGGTTTTCGCCCGGTTCAGGATGGTGCGCGTGCGCGGAGGGTTCCGGTGCTGCGCCTGTGGTGGCGCCTGACGCGTGTGCCTCATTCCCGGCAGGCCAGGTCGCTGCAATGCCTGGCTCAACCTGTGCAAACAACGCAAAATCGGGAGGTGAACATGACGGTCATTGTCCAGCGGAATACCGGGGCGGATCAGCGCGGCAGGGGAACCCGTCGGCGCAGCCTTCTGCAGGGTGTCCTTGCCGGCGCGGCCTTCGGTGCCTTGGCGAGGCCGGCCATCGTCGGCGCCGCGCCGAAGGCCACGGTGAACTTCGCGCTCTGGGGTGAGCCGATCCCCGTCCAGGTCGTGCGCGAGACCGCGGCGAAATACAACGCCGCCCATCCGGATGTGGAAGTGACAGTGCAGGCCACGCCGGACGCGCAGTATTACCAGATGCTCGACACCCGCATCGCTGGCCGCGACACGCCGGACGTGTTCCGCATGGAATACGCGGCGGTCGGCCGCTATCGGGCCAGCAACGTCCTGATGGACCTGACCGGCAAGATCGACGCCAACTACGGCGCGGACTTCATCCCCACGGTCTGGGCCGCGGTGACCAACGAGGGCAGGCCCTATGCGGTTCCGGCCAACCTCAATACCGAGGCAGTGTATTTCAACGAGGATGTGTTCGGCTCGCTCGGCATCGCGACGCCTCGGCAGATCGACAAAAGCTGGAGCTGGGGCGAATTCATGGAGCTGGTGAGAAAGCTCGACAGCGCCAAGAAGACGTCGTTCCCCTTCGGCATGGCCTGGCAGGTCAAGCCGTACCGCTGGCTGCAGTTTCTCTATCAGCACGGCGGCCAGGTGTTTGCCGACGACCTCAAGACGCAGATGCTCGATTCGAAGGAAAGCATCGAAACCATCCAGTGGCTGCAGGCCTGGTTCACGGAAAAGCTGGTGCCGCCGAGCACCGCGATCAAGTCCTCGACCGACCCGGGTGTGTTGTTCGCGAACGGAACGCTCGCCATGGTGATCAACGGCGACTGGAAGATCCCCGCGATGACCACCGCGGTCGGCGATCGGTTCAAGTGGAGCGTCACCTATCTGCCGCGTGACAAGGCGATGGCGGCCGACATCGGCGGTTCCTGCTGGGGGGTCGCGCGCGACAGCAAGTTCCCCGACGTGGCGGTCGATTTTCTGAAGTTCCTGACCGGCGCCGATATGCAGAGCGACTTCGTCGGCCGGTCCCAGTACCTGCCGGCGCGCACCTCGCTGCTCAAGAGCGTGAAGTACATGGATCACCAGGAGGAACGACGCGTTTTCATGGATGTGGTCCAGACCATTCCGGCGAACCTGGTGGCCAGCGTTTCGGTGCCGCAGTTCGCCAAGATCAACCTCAAGATGGGCGATGAGCTGGACCTTGCCTTCACGGCGGGCCAGTCGCCGGAGGTCACGGCCCGCAACATCGCCAACTACACGAAGAGCCTGGTGTAGGCGAAGGTCGCGACGGAATGCCGGTGCGCGGGGCAGCCTCCCCGCTCACCGGCGGTCGCGACGGCGGCGAAATCCTGGCGCGTCGCGCCGGTCGAGTGGGCCGCCCTGCTGCACAACACCGCTGAGTGGCACTGCTACGACGCGGGGTTTCAGGTCCGCACAGGCACGAAGCGTGGGCAGTAAGGCGCCTCGAGGGCAATCGAGGGTCCGTGCTGGCTGAGCCGGCCGGTGCCGCTGTCCACCCGGTAGATCGTGAAGTTGTTGCCAAGATGGTTGGTCACCAGCGCCCAGCGCCGGTCGGGCGAGAAGGCGAGGTTTCGCGGCTTGCCGCCGCCGGTCGGCACGAAATCGACCGCGGCGGGATCGCCGGTGGCTGGGTCGATGTCCATGGTGACCACGGAATCGTGGCCGCGGTTGGTGACGTAGATGTGCCTGCCGTCATCGGAGATCAGCATTTCGGCGGTTGTGCTCACGCCCTCGAAATCGCCCGGCAACGTCGTCGCGCGCGACCGGAAGGCCGCTGTGCCGCTGGCCGCATCCCAGTCGTAGCGGCACACGCAATTGCCCATTTCGCCGTTCACATACAGCCACTTACCGTTCGGATGAAAACCGATGTGGCGCGCGCCGTCGCCCGGTGGCGTCGTGGTGAAGGCAGGCTCACCTTCCAGCGTGCCGGTCTCCTCGCGGTAACGGAAAATCCACACCTTGTCCGAGCCAAGGTCGCAGACCAGCGCGTAGCGACCGCTCGGATCGGGCGTGGAGGAATGGGCGTAGGCGTGGGTCTGGCGGATCGGGTGCACGCTGCTGCCCACCAGCGTGCGCAGCGCCGTTTCCTCGCCGAGCGAGCCGTCCGGCGTGATGCGACGAATGGCGAAGGTGCCGGACGTATAGTTGGCGACGAAGATGTGCCGGCGGGAGCGATCGAACGCGAGATGGCTCGGATCGAGGCCATGCGAGGAGACGACATTGAGCGGCGTCAACTGCCCCGTGCGGTCGTTGAAGGCGAAGGCGGAAACGCCTCCGCTGACACCGGCTTCGTAGCCATCCACTTGGTTGCAGGAGTACAGAAAGCGCGCATCCGGCGTCAGCACGAAATAGCCGGGATTGGGTGTGGCGGCCATCGGCAGCGGCGTCGAGATATCGCCGGTCACCGAATCGAACCGCGCCACCTTGATCTGGTTGGGTCCGTTCGCATGCCCGCCGAATAGAACCCATAGCAGGCCAGTTGCAACCGGCATGTTCCGATACCTCTTAGGTGTGCGGACATTACCGGGCGGAAGTGTTTCCATCAAGGCGGTTCCTCGTCCGATGCGAAGCGAGGGCCTGATGGATCGCTCTCGATTCGGTTCGTGCCGGGGTCCCGGTCGGCACCGATACACAGCGAGGAACAAATCAGCGGCACGCATCCCTGAAGGAGCATCCCCTCCCGCTATCGCCCCCCGTGGTTTTCACCTGGCAATGTTCTCAGGCGACTTACAGTGTCACCTTCTCAAGTTTCTGTAAGCTGCGGATCGGCCGAGGGACAGGCTTGTCGGGAAACAGCGACGGCCACGCCGTTACGGCGACCTCGCCAACGTAAATGGCATGATGGGAGTCGACAGTCATGCCGTGCGGCGACAGGAATTGTCCGGGCCCGGTGCCGGCCGCCGGCTCGCGTTCCAGCCGTGTCACCAGTTCGCCCTTGTGCGTGTAGATGCTGAGTCGCGGGCCGAGGTTGGGCGTGCCGCGATTGAAATTGAGGTACGGCCCGATTTCGCCGATGTAGCAGAGCTGGCACCGCCCCGGAGGCATGTAGAGCCCGCTGGGCCGATGCATGTTGTGCCACTGGGTCTCGAACTTGCCGTTGCCGTCGAACACCTGCACCCGGTGGTTCTCGCGGTCCGCGACGTAGACCCAGCCATCCGCGTCGCAGGAAATATTGTGCGGGCAGTTGAACTGTCCGGGATCGGCGCCCGGCCCACCCCATGACAGCAGGCGCTTGCCGTCGGGGGAGTATTTGTGCACCCGCGCGTTGCCGTAGCCGTCGGAAACATAAATGTCGCCGCTCGGCGACAGCGCGGTATGCGTGCACCGGCGGAACGGCTCGCCGCTCATGAACGGCGCCGCCTCGCCCGGAATGCCGATGACCTGCAGCAGCTTGCCCTCCCGCGTGAGCTGGCGAACCGTGTGGTCGCCATCGTCGGTGCACCAGACCGTGCCGTCCGGCGCCATGTGGATGCCGTGCGGCCGGGTGAAGATTCCCTCACCCCACGAGCGCAGGAAGTTGCCGTCGCGGTCGAACACCACCATCGGGTGCGGACCGCGGTTGAAGGCGTAGACGTGATCCTGCTCGTCCGCGCCGACCGCGGCGACATCGCCGAACTCCCAGCCCGGCGGCAATTTCCCCCAGCCCTCGACGGTGCGATACCGGTGCTCGCCACTTCCGAGAATCATGCTGTCCTGTCCTCGCGTTTCGATGGGAATACGGGTTCGGCTACGCGCTGCCGGCCCAGCGGCCGCGAACCGTACGAACGCCGAACGCCGCGGCATCTGAATCCCGGCCCGCCCAGCTTGTCGTTGCGGCGCGGGGGTGTCAACCGCGGTGGTCCTCATGCCGCCCGCACCGCTGCAACCTGCGCCAGTTCGCTTTCGCCGATCGGCCGCCGCACCACGACGGTGTCGCAAAGCGCCGCCAGTGTGGCGATGACCGAGCCCACGACGAAAGCGGCGGCGAAGGTGCCGGTGACCTGCGCGATGAAGCCGGTGACGATCGGTGCCAGCGCGGCGCCGACGAAGCCGCCGGAATCCTGCGGGCTGCCGATCGAAGCGACGCAGTTCTCCGGCGCCGCCGCCGTCACCAGGTTCCGGGCTGAGGTGCTGGTGATGTTGGCCTGGACGCGATCGTGGGCGCGCGGCAACATCTTCGGTAAGCCCGTGCCATCATGCCCACGGGCTTGGCTTGGGGGTATTGTGGTTCGATCCGTGCGCGCCATTGGCCGATGCCGCCTGGTGATTCGGTTTGTGCTGGGCATCGCCGGCTGGTCCCTTTGCCTGGGCGGCAGCGATGCGGCCGCCGATCCATTGCCGACCGACTATTGGCGCCTCCCTCTGCCAGCCCAGGGCGACGCGCCTGCCGCCTGGCAGGCGATCGAGCGGTCGCTGCGGCCCGAAGCTTGCGGCACCTGCCATGCCGACCAATACGTCGCATGGCGCGGCTCGCGTCACGCCCAGGCTTTCTCCCCCGGCGTCTCGGGTCAGCTATGGGGCGCCGACGCGGCGGACGCCACCCAATGCCTGGCGTGTCATGCGCCGCTGGCCGAGCAGCGCGCCGCGTTTCTCGCGCGGCGCAGCACGACGACGGAGCTCGAGCCGGACCGCATCACGGCGGAGGCCGGCAACAGCTGCGCCTCGTGCCATGTCCGCCTCCATCGCCGATATGGTCCGCCTGACCTCGAGGACTTCCGATCGACGGGAGATGCCGCGCATGGCGGTGCCGTTCAGTCGAGCGATTTCGAGCAAAGCGCGTTCTGCGCCGCATGCCACCAATTCCCCGCGGCAACGGCGATCAACGGCAAGCCGCTCGAGAATACCCTGGTCGAGTGGCAGGCCAGCGAGTTCGGCCGGGCGAGGCAGACCTGCCAGAGCTGCCACATGCCCGAACGGCAGCATCTGTGGCGGGGTATTCACGATCCCGCCATGGTGGCCGCCGGTCTCACGCCGACGGTTGCCGCGACCTCCGACGGCGTCGAGTTTTCGCTGCGCAGCAGCAATATCGGCCATGCCTTCCCGACCTATGTCACGCCCAAGGTGGTGATGCGCGGGTTGCTGATCGACGAGCATGGCGCGCCGGTTCCCGACAGCGCGGTGGCCTATGTGATCCAGCGCGTCGTGGACTACCGGGATCAAGCCTGGGTCGAGATCTCGGACACACGGCTGAAGCCCGGTGAGACAGCCACCCTCGCCTTGGCCTGGGGGCACCATGCGAAGGCGCGCGTCTGGCTCGACGTCGTGCCGGACGACTACTACCACGAGCGGCTCTATCCCGCGCTTCTCGCCGAATTGGATGGGGCAGGCCCGGCCGCCAGGCAGGTGGCGCTCGCCGACGCGGCCGCGGCCGCCAGCGCCTACCGGCTCTTCGAGACGGAAATCGACCGGCCGCCGTGACACGCCATCTCGGCGTGCGCGGCGGCGCGCTATGGCTCGCCCTGGCAGTGGTTCGTTGTGATCTGGCAGCTTCCCGGCGGCGCATGGGTGCCGCAGCGGCTCATCGCGACGGTCACGGCCTGCGGATGCGACCAGCCAGAGGCCACGCCGAACCAGTAGCCATTGGAATGGCTTTCGGCGTACGCAATGCAATGCGCACGCACCGTGAAGATGGTGCGGCATTTCGGATCGTTGCACCGCTCGAGCGCTCGGCGCCCGGCAATGTCCTGGTTGGCGTCGAACTGCCATGCCAAGCGCCCGGCCCGGTCGAGCGCGACCGAAACCCAATCATGGGTCCCGGCGTTCGCCGGCGGCGGCCCCATGGCCGCCGGTTCGGGCGAGGTCGGGTTCGGCGCGGCCGGCGGTGGCGCGGCTGCCGCGGGCCTGAGCGCCGCCGCCGGTGCCGCCACGGTTGCCGGTGGCGCCGGCGCGGCGGCGGCCGCGGCATGCTTGAACGACGCCGACGGGCCCAGCACCTTGGCCTCGGCCGCGAGACCGGTCTGCGCCTTCGCATTGTTCGGATCGAGCTGGAGCGCGGCGTTGTAGTCATCATAGGCCGCCTGATGGTCGCCGATCTGGGCGAAGCATTGGGCGCGCAGCTCGAACGCCGGAGCGAGCTTGGGATTCATCCGCAGCGCGGTGGTGAAATCGGCGATGGCGACGTCGGTCTTGTTCAGGTCCTTGTAGACCGAACCGCGGCGCAGGAGGGCGGTCGCGACGGTGGCCGGGCTTTCCGAAACCGCGGCGACGACCGAGCAGCCCAAGAGCATTTTCTCGCGATCATTGGAGTTGCAATCATCGACGGGCGAGGCTGCCACGGCGCTCCTCAACATGAGCAAACCGATGATCAGCCCCGCCGCGCCTGCCGCCGATCCGCCGCGCGTCAACCCGGTGGTCGCCGTCGATTGTATCATCGTCCGGAGCCGGCGCATTGCCCATGCGAGTGCCGGAGCACGGTGCTTCATCATGGCCTCCCTAACTGCATCGCCGCATCGACGCCATGGCGCAGCGATCACCGCGGACAGGGGCGCTGACCCGGGTGGCCGCAATTGGCAAGCTGCTGCGCGCGCTGAGCGGCGGCCTGCTGCTGCGCGCGCTGAGCGGCCGCCTGTTGCTGCGCCCACGCGCGCTGTTGCGCGGCCTGCTGCGCCGCCTGTTGCTGTGCCAAGGCATACTGCTGGGCCGCGCGTTGCTGCGCGGCCTGTTGCGCCGCGCGTTGCTGCGCGGCTTGTTGCGCCGCCTGCTGCTGCGCAGCCTGTTGCGCGGCGCGTTGTTGGGCGGCCTTCTGTTGGGCGGCCTGTTGCGCGGCGCGTTGCTGCGCGGCCTGTTGCGCCGCCTGCTGCTGTGCAGCCTGTTGGGCGGCGCGTTGTTGGGCGGCCTTCTGTTGGGCAGCCTGCTGCTGGGCCTGCGCCCGTTCCTGCGTGGCCTTCTCGGCCGCCGCCTTTTCAGCGGCAGCCTTTTGCGCTGCGGCGTTCTGTTGCGCGGCGTTCTGTGGGGCGGGCGTCGACGACGACGCGGTCGGGGGCGAAGCCGAACGTGCTGGCGCGAGCGTGGGCGCGACCGTCGCCGGTGTCACCGCGCCCGGATGCGTGGGCCCGGTCGGCGGCACCGACGGCAGGCTTCGCGACGGCGGATTGCAGGGGTTCGCCGTCGTCAGCGAGGACTGCTGTGCCTTGCCGCCGGGGGCGGCCGGGACAGTCGGAAGGCTGAAGTGGCCCGGATTGGCCGCGGCGGACGGGCTGGCGGGCAACGACTGATTGGCGGGCGACGCCGGCGGGATCGTCGGCAGACACGGATTGGCCGATGCCTGATGCGACGGCGGCGGTCGACTCTGCGGCGGCGGTGCGCTCGCCGGAATCGGGGCCCGCGGCGGCGCCAGCGGAGGCGGAATGTAAGGTGGCGGATACGGCGGCGGATAGGGTGGCGGGGCGATCGACTGCGGCAGATAGGACAAGGGATAGTCCGGCGCTGCCGGCTGCGCATCCAAATTCGGCGGCGGCAGCCCGGCGGTTTGGGCAGGCGGCGGCGAGATGGGCGGGCTCGGCGGTGGCGCGGCGCTGACGGTGGGCGGCGATGGCGGTGGCGTGGCCGGTGCCGGCGCGGCCGAAGCGCTTGCCGTCGGCGGGGTGGGCGGCGGCGGCTGATAGTTCGGACAAGACGGCGCGTTGTCCATCCAGTAGCTGCCGCCATAGACCACCGCTTTGGTCCCGTCGGCAACCCAAAGGTAATAGGTTTTCTTGTGGTTGAGGTCCTGGCACCATTGCGCCGTCGCCGCCGAGCAGGTCGGGAACGTGCCGATATCCTTGAGCACCGCCGCCGGCGGTCCGGTTCCCGTCGACGGGCAATTGCCGCCGCCGCTCATCTCGCACCCGGGCGTCTGCAGGCGGTCCTGCTCGGTGCCGACCCAGATCGATCCGCCCGAGATGTTGAGGATGTAGATATGGCACGGGTCCGACTGCGTGGTCGGCGCGGCGCTGTTGGTCGTCGGCCCGGTCGAGGCCTGCGGGCAGGCAGCAGCAGCCCGGCGGGCGGCGAGCGGCGCCTGGGCCGCGAGATCGATGGCGCTGAGCGCCGCATCGATCTGGCTGGCGGGACAGATCTTGGACTGCGCCTGTTTCTGCCAGCCCGCGACGAGCCCGATCATCATCTGGTTCGCCGGAAAGGCCGCCGCGAAAGCATTGATGTCGCGATTGAGCAGCGAGCTTTGCGCCGCGAGCTGGGTTGCGAGTTGTCGCGCCTGCGCGGCCGTCTGCTGGGCGCTGCGCACGATGCCAAGCGCCTGATTGGCCGTGGCCACCGCATTGTTCACCATGGCGGTGCTGCACGCCGGGCTCGCGGGGACATGGGCGGCAATGCTCTGCACCTGCGTCACCGACTGGTTGAGGCTCTGGCATTGCGCGCCGGCCGCGGCGGCCTGGTTCTGGAACGCGTTGACGAGCGCGTTCATCGCCGCCATCCGCGTCGCGAAGCCGCCGGTATTGGCGAAGTTCGAATTGGCCGCGGCCTGCTGATTGGCTTCGGCCTGGTTGGCCTGTAGTACCGCCTGGCCCGCCTGGACCGCCTCGCTTCCCGCCTGAAGGACGGCCTTGCCGACCTGATAGCCGCCGTAGAGCGCCGCCAGGGCCTCGCCCGCTGGTCCGGTGGCCGCCAGCGCTCCCCAGAAGCTCGCCTCCGGCACGCTTTGCCCGGCTTGCGCCAGACAATCGAGATTGTTGCCGCCGGTCGCCATGCAGGTGAGATAGGTCGACGCGACCCCCAGTCCGGCGCCGATCGCCGCGCCCGCTCCGAGGCGGGAGCCCAGCGACGGGGCGGCGGGCGCCGGCGCCGTCGGCACGCCATCGGGACCGGCGACGGGCGTCGGCGCAGCCGCCGGAGCCGGCGCCGGGCCTTCGGCAACCGGCGAGCTGGGCACGCCGTCCGGGCCGGCCACCGGCGCCGCGCCGTTGTCTACGACCGGCGGCAGGCTGTTGCTCGTTGCCGTCGATAGCCCGCCCGGCACCCCATCCGGGCCGGGCGTGAGCGCCGGCCCGCTGTCCGCGACGGGCGCCACCCCGTCAGCTCCCGACGCGCCCGATTGGCTCCCGTGCTGGTAGGGCGGCGGTTCGGCGGGCTCGACCGGCGTCGTTCCTGCATGTTCGGCGACGTTGACGTTCTCCGCCGTTGCCGCCTGATTGGTGTCGTTGACCTTGCCGATATCCGACTGGATCTGGTTAGCCCCCTGTTCGTTCATCGCCTGATTCTGGGGATCCGCCGGGTTCGAGCTGCGAAGGCTGTCCGCGCTGTTTTCACGTGCTGCCTCCACGTTCCCGCCCTGGCGCAGCAAAATGCCCTTTGCCTGGGCAAACACGGTGCGCGCCTGGTTGATCCAATTCTGGATGTCGATCGCTTCCTGTTCCGGCGTGGCGCCAGGTGTCGTAATGCCGGCCTCGACGGGGTCGTTGTAGGCGCGCAACGCGTCCGACTGCTGGAAGAAATCGCTGCCGTCCTTGATGCCGGCCTCGCCCGCTGCCTTGTCCACGCTCTTGGCGAGCGTCTTCAGGCCTTCGAACGTGTCACCCTCATTGTACATTTGCTGGCCGTGCAGAAGTTTCTTCTCATTGTCGAGCGCCACCCCGACCGGGTCCGAGACTTCGCCCGGCGCGCCGGTGAAGTCGCGGCCGCCGGTGGTGCCAAACGCGTCGGTGTCCTTGATCAGCGCCTCTTTGCACGCCGGCGTATTGCACGGCAGCCACAGCGTCGTATCGGTCGTCGAATCGACATATTTGTAAGGGTTCCCGTCCGCGTCGAGC
>Ga0181519_10002039_pt1 | contig 17465 bp, 15 predicted proteins | sample PEATcosm2014_Bin_26_FD_121102 | JGI IMG/M metagenome (GOLD analysis project Ga0181519, IMG submission 121102) | Peatland microbial communities from MTU Mesocosm Facility, Houghton, MI, USA - PEATcosm2014_Bin02_10_metaG | ecosystem: Environmental > Terrestrial > Soil > Wetlands > Peat | place...
CGGGGTCGCTCGCCAGCCTGCGGTGCGCGTCGAGGTCGTCGGCCGGGTCGTCTGTGGTGGCGAGGGCGATGACGTCGAACCGGTCGAGCAGCGCGCGCGTCGAGAGCGCCGGCAGCCGAAGGGAGGCTTCCTCCCAGATCTCGCGGGCCGTCGCCGTGCTGAGGACGAGGTCGATGCCGAACACGCGGCGCAGCTCGAGGTGGGTCCAGACGTAGAGGGGGCTGCGGATGAGGCTCGGGACGGTCGCCGCCCACGCGGCGAACCGGTCCCATGGGTCGGCATCCCCTGTGATCAGGGTCTCGTCGATGCCGGCGAGGCGCATCGCACGCCACTTGTAGTGGTCGTCCTCGAGCCACAGATCGGTCAGCGTCGCGTAGATGCGGTCGTTCGCCAGGTCCGTCGCGTTGAGGTGGCCGTGCATGTCGACGATGGAGAGGTGCTCGGCGACGTCGTGGAACAGCGTGCGCGCGGTGGCCGTCGAGAGCAGGAAGTCGTCGTCGAGGAAGCTCGTGCCCACCGTGCTCAGATCGTCATCGCGCTGAAGCCGCCGTCGACCACGAGCTCCGAGCCGGTGATGAAGCGCCCCGCGTCGGCCGCGAGCAGGAGGACCGCCCCTTCGAGGTCGCGGGGGTCGCCGAAGCGGCCCATCGGCGTGTGGCTCAGGATCGACTCGGTCCGCTGTGCGGAGAGGATGGCCCTGTTCTGCTCCGCGGGGAAGAACCCCGGGACGAGGACGTTGCAGCGGATCCCGAGCGGGCCCCACTCGCGCGCCAGGTTCCTCGTGAGGTTGTGCACCGCCGCCTTCGTCATCGAGTACGTGAACACCTGGGAGAGCGGCGTCAGGCCCGATTCGCTGCCGATGTTGATGATGCTCGCGCCTGTGCCCTCGGACGTCGCGCGCCCGACGAGGTGCCGTCCGAACTCCTGGCACGACCGCACGACGGAGAGCAGGTTGGTCGCGACGACCCGATCAAGCTCCTCGTCCGAGATGTCGAGGAAGGGCGTCGCGGAGTTGACGCCCGCCCCGTTCACGAGGACGTCGACGTGGCCGTGGGAGGCGAGCACCCGATCCGCGAGGTCGCGCAGCTCGCTGCGGTTCGAGGCGTCACAGGGCTCGAAGGAGCACCTGGCGTCGGTCCCCGGGATCGCGGCGAGCGTGTCGAGCGCCTGCTGCCCCTTCGCGACGGTGCGCCCGACGACGACGACGTGGGCTCCTGCGGCCGCCAGCGCGGCCGAGAGGCGGGTGCCCAGCGCGCCGGTGCCGCCGATGACGACAGCGACCCGACCGTGCAATCCGAAGAGCGCCGGGGAGACCGCGGGCTGGCTCACCGGCCGAGCCTACGAGATGCGTGTCGATGCAGCCGTGGCGCCCGGTCGGCGACGGCCGGCGGGCGGAGACCTGCGGCGTCGCTACCCGTCGCCCTGATGGCGACCCCACTGCCCGCGATGGATGACCTGCCCGGCGCCCTTGCGCATCGCCTCGACCCTCGCGCCCTGCGCCGGCACGTCGTCGGACCGGTAGCCGACGGTGATCCCGCCGATCGGCGCGTACTCGACCGGGATGCCGAACTCCTCGCGGAACGGTCCCAGGTGCTCGGGCATGATGCCGAAGAAGCACGCGCCGAGGCCCTCGTCGACCGCGGTCAGGAGGATCAAGAGCGCCGCCATCCCGGTGTCGATGAACCAGTAGGGGGCGGGCCACCTCGATTCGGCGCGGTCCTCCCATCCCTTGTCCGGTTCGGCGTACCGCTCGAGGTAGGCGCTCTTGTGCGCCAGCGGCACGACGACGAGGGGGGCATCGAGCATGGTGGGGGTCTGCTCGACACGTGTCGGCACGAAGGGCCAGAACCTCGCGCGATCCTCGGGTTCCGTGAGCGCGAGGAACGCCCAGCCCTGCGAGAACCCGGCCGACGGGGCGCGCAGCGCGCTGGCGAGGACGCGCTCCACGGTCTCCTCGTCGAGCGGCCGGTCCGTGTAGTGGCGGATCATGCGCCGCCGCCGGACGACCTCGGAGAACTCCATGGCGGCATCGTACCGAGGGGTGCCGCGCCCTACGTGTGGACCTGCGGCCCGCGCTATGGGAGCATGCCGCCATGATTCTCGAACAGGCACAGCTGGACGTGCGACCGGGCGAGGAGCTCGAGTTCGAGTCCACCTTCGCGACCGCGAAGCACATCATCAGCGCGTCGCCGGGCTTTCTGAGCCTGCGCCTCTCGCGGTGCGTCGAGGAGCCCTCCAAGTACCTGCTCCTGGTCGAGTGGGAGTCGCTCGAGAGCCACACCGAGGGGTTCCGCGGGTCCCCCGCCTTCCAGGAGTGGCGCAGGCTGCTGCACCACTACTACGACCCCGCCCCCACCGTCCTGCACTTCGAGGAAGTGAACGCCGTCCTCGCCTCAGCCACCTAGTGGAGTCCGCGGTGAACCAGGTCGCGTCGGCGTTGGTGTGTGCGGGCCCCGCCGCCGCGTCGCCCGCAGGTGCGTGCTGAATGGGCGTCCACCGGCTGGAACCCGCCGAGTGGGAGCGCCTCCGCGCGATCCGTCTCGAGGCGCTGTCCGACGCCCCCGGGGCGTTCGGGTCCAGCGTCGAGCGCGAGCAGGCCTACGACGAGGTCCGCTGGCGCGAGCTGCTCGCCTGGGGCCCGTGGTGGGTCGCCGAGGAGGACGGGTCCGACGTCGGCCTGGTCGCTGGCGAGGCGCCCGCAGACCGCTCACCGGTTGTGTACTCCATGTGGGTCCGCGCCGAGTTCCGCGGCACCGGGGCGGCCGCGGCCATGCTCGACGCGGTCGTCGCATGGGCCGTTGCGGACGGGGCGGACTCGCTGTGGCTGACCGTGACGGACCGCGCGCCGCGCGCCCGCGCGTTCTACGAGCGCTTCGGCTTCGTCACCTGGGGCACGCCCGAACCGCTCGATCGAGACCCCGCGATCTCGACATCCAAGATGGTGCTCGACCTCACCCGTCGCCGGGCGTAGGGGGCGCTGCCACGACCTCTGCGATTCGCTCGAGCGTCTTCTCCATCGCCGTGCGGTTCCGCTCGGGGTACCCGAGCGGGATGATCGTCACCCCCCAGGGCACGGAGTAGTCGAACGTCTCGGTCACCTTCGTGCCGCCGTCGACCGGCTCGAGCTCGTAGCGCCAGATGAACTGCGCGAAGTGGTGCCATGCGATCCGGCGGTCCTCCTCGAACTCGACCACCCGGTTCTTCGTGAAGTAGGGCAGCCCCTCGCGCATGTCCATCGAGAACGTCGATCCGAGCGCGAGGCGCTGCGAAGGCCCGCGCGAGGCCTGCACGTGGCCCGAGCCGTCGATGAGCGGGTGCTTCGCGGGATCCGCCAGGAGGTCGAAGATCACCGAGGGTGCGGCATCGATCACCCGGGTTGCCGAGACGCTGCGGTGTGCCATCCGGCGACCCTACGTGGTGGCGCTGCACCGCGCTCGTGTCAGCGCATGGTGTCGAGCACCTCGGACACCATCGCCATCGTGGTGTCGGGGTGCAGGAACGCGAACCGAGCGGCAGTCGATCCCTCCCACTTGGTGGGGGTCACCAGTGCGATCTGGTCCGCGAGCAGGCGGCGCGACCACTCGTTGTAGTCGTCCTCCGTCCAGCCGGTCCGCCGGAACACCACGATCGAGAGCGTGGGGTCCCGGCACAGCTCGACGTGGTCCAGGCTGCGGATGTGGGCGGCGGTCTCGTCGGCGGTCTGGATCGAGCGGTCGACGGCGTCGGCGTAGAGGTCGGTGCCGTGGACGGCGAGCGAGTACCACATGGGCAGGCCCCGCGCGCGCCGTGAGAGGTGCACCGCGTAGTCCGACGGGTTCCACTCGACCTCGCCGGACTCGTCGGGGACGTGGAGCACGTCGAGGTAGCTCGCCTGCTGGGTGTGCGTGGCGCGCGCGAGGCGCGGCTCGCGGTAGATGAGCGCGCAGCAGTCGAGCGGGGCGAACAGCCACTTGTGCGGGTCCACGATGAACGAGTCGGCGTGGCGGATCCCGGCAAAGAGGTCCCGGCGGAGGTTCCCCAGCATGGCCGCCCCGCCGTAGGCGGCATCGACGTGGAACCAGAGCTTGCGGTCGGTGGCGATCTGCCCGATGCCCTCGAGGTCATCGACGATCCCGGCGTTGGTGGTCCCCGCCGTGGCGGCGACCGCGACGATCGAGTCCGGATCGTCGTCGGAGTCGAGGACGTCGCGCAGCGCGTCGGCCGTCATCACGTGGTCGATCGTCGGCACGTACACGGGGTCGACGCCGAGCAGGTGCAGCGCCGAGCCGATCGAGGAGTGCGCCTCCTCGCTGAGCGCGACGCGCAGGTGGCGGGGGTCCGCCTCGGGGTGGTTGCGCCGCCCGTCGTCGCGCGCCACCGCGAGCGCGGAGAGGTTGCCCAGCGAGCCCCCCGAGACGAACGCGCCGCCGCTGGTCGCGGGCATCCCGGCGCGCTCGGCGAGGAACGCGAGCAGCTGGTTCTCGGCGACGACCACGCCCGCGGACTCGAGGAAGCTCGTGCCGTTGAGCGAGGAGCAGCTCACGATCATGTCCATGAGCAGCGACGCCTTGGTCGGGGCGTTCGGGATGAAGGCGAGGAACCGCGGGCTGTCGATCGAGATGACGGCGGTGGCGAGGTGGTGGGCGAAGATCTCGAGGACCTTGCCGGCGTCGTTGCCCTCCGGCGTGAGGATGCCCTGGATCGACTCCTCGGGGTACACGGCGAGCCCGCCATAGTCGAGCGGGACCGGGTCGAGGCTCATGCGGTTCCGGCAGTACTCGAAGATGACCTCGCCCATGCCAGGGTCGTACGTGAACATCGGATGCCCCATCAGGCTCCTCCTTGCCGGGCGTCAGATGCCCGGCTCGTGGTCGGTCGGTACGCTCGCTGCGTGGAGTTCACGGCAGATTCCGTTCACCACGGCGTGCGCGAGCGTGCGGCGCTCATCCTAGGTAGCGCCGGTGCCGTCCCGCTCGCACTGTGGACCCCCGAGCTGGGCGAGCCCGCCGGGATCGTGCTCGTCGGGCACGGGGGGAGCGGGCACAAGCGCGAGGACTACGTGATCGCGCTCGCCAGGCGCCTGGTGCGGACCCACGGCTTCGCGGTCGCGGCGATCGACGGGCCGCTGCACGGCGACCGCCGCGAGGGAGGCGCGTCCGTGCCGACGCTCGTCCTCCTGGAGTTCGCCCAGGCGTGGGCGGCCGACGCCGGGCTGACCGACTCGATGATCCGCGACTGGACCGCGACGCTCGACGAGCTGCGGGCGACGCCGGGGTGGGCGGACCTGCCCGTCGGCTACTGGGGCATCTCGATGGGCACGCTGCTCGGGCTCCCGTACGTCGCCTCGGACGACCGCGTGGACGCGTGCGTCCTCGGACTCGCGGGTGCGACCGGCCCGACGGCGGAGCGGCTCGCTGCCGACGCGCAGCGGATCTCGGTCCCGACGCTCTTCTTGATGCAGCTCGACGACGAGCTGTTCGCGACGGACTCGTCGATCGCGCTGTTCCGCGGGATCGGGACGCGGGACAAGCGGCTCTTCGCCTCCCCGGGGCGCCACCGGGACGTGACCGCCGAGGCGTTCCAGCTCTCGATCGACTTCCTCGGCACGAAGCTCGCCGCCGCCGCGGCGGATCGCGCCGAGGCGGGCTGACCGCGGTGGAGCGGGATCCTGCGCCGACGCCGGAGGCTCCCTGCGACGTCCCCGACGACGTGCTCGCGTCCCAGCTCGCGTACTACCGCGCCCGGGCGCCCGAGTACGACGACTGGTTCGCGAGGCGGGGCCGGTACTTCCGCGGCGAGGAGGCGACTGCCGCGTGGGAGCGCGAGGTCGCCGAGGTGCGCACCATGCTCGACGCACTCGGGCTCACGGACCGCGACGTCCTGGAGCTCGCGCCGGGCACGGGGATTTGGACCGCGGCGCTGCTGGCCGCGGGCGCGTCGGTCACCGCCGTCGATGCCGCGCCTGAGATGCTCACGATGCTGCGCGACCGCCTCGGGTCGCCGATGCTCACGACCGTGCTGGCCGACCTGTTCGTCTGGGAGCCGCCCCGCAGGTTCGATGCGGTCGTCTCCTGCTTCTTCATGAGCCACGTCCCCGACGAGCGGTTCGACGGCTTCTGCGCCCTCCTCGCGGCCGCGTCGAGGCCGGGGGCCACGATCTTCCTCCTCGACGGGCTCGCGGAGCCGACGTCGACCGCCCACGACCATGTGCTGCCCGCTCAGGGCGACCAGACCATGACGCGCCGCCTGGACGACGGGCGGACCTTCGAGATCGTGAAGCGGTTCCGAAGCGGTGAGGAGATCCGCGCGGTGGCGCTGCGGCACGGGCTGTCCGTCGAGGTGGTGACGACACCGACCTACTTCCAGGTGGTGCTCGGCACCGCGGGCTGACCTGTCAGGCGAGGTCGGCGCCGGAGCGCTGGACGCACCACGCCCAGAGCGCCTCGCGCTGCGCGGGGGTGTCGGACCGCCTCGTGGAGCCGAGCCGGTGCAGCGCGCGGCGCCTGCGGTCCAGCCAGAACCCGCCCGTGGTCGCGAGCGGGGCGCCGTCGTCCGCCGCGAGCCACACGATCGTGTCCGCGCCCTGGTCGCCGGAGCGAAGCAGGGGCGCGGTGAGCCTGCGGAAGGTCGGCAGGGATCGCTGGACGCCCGGGGTGTCCGCCCAGCCCGGGTGCATCGCGTGCACGACGATCCCCTCTGGGCCGAGCCGCTCGCCCATCATCTCGGCCAGGGTCACCTGGGCGCGCTTCGCGCGCGCGTAGGCGGCCGTCCCGTCGTAGTCCGCGGGCCCCATCTCGAGCCGCTCGACGTCGAGCGGCTGCGAGTACAGGCCACCAGATGCCACCCAGATGATCCGGCCGTGCGAGGAGGCGCGCAGCCGGTCGAGGAGGAGCGCGGTGAGCAGGAACGGCCCGACCACCTGGCTCGCCACGGTGCGCTCGATGCCCTCGGGCGACGTCGCGTAGGCGGTGTCGAGGGCGCCCGCGTTGTGGATGAGCACGTCGACCACGTCATGGCGTTCGCAGAGGGCCACCGCCGCGGCACGGATGCTCCCCAGGTCCGAGGTGTCGGCGACGGTGTAGTCGACCGACCCGCGCGAGCCGGCGCGCAGCTCGCGGCACACGGCGTCGGCCTTCTTCGCGTTGCGCGCCACGATCTCGACCGTCGCGCCATCGCCCATGAGCCGTCGTGCGGCGGCGAGGCCGAGGCCCGACGTCGCGCCGGTGATGACGACGACCCGCCCCTCGAGCCGGTAGGACGAGAGGGGCGTCCAGTGCTCCACCCTCGAGCGGACGTCGTAGCCGATCCGCGTGAAGCTCGGCGCGATCGCGAACTCGAGGACCTGGTCGACCCCGTCGGCGAAGCCGCTCACGCGGGCGGTGCGGCCTCGGTCAGCACGCGGCGCAGCCCCGCTGCCGCCCGGTCGCCGATGCGCTTGAAGACCGGACCGAGGAACGGGTTGACGAGCCGCCGCACGCCGATCATGTCGAGCCGCGCGTCGTAGGTGACGATCGAGCCGTCGCCATCCGGCGCGACGCGCACGATGTCGAACGACTGCAGCGACGGGGTGACGGCCTTGAGCACGAACCGCTTGGGCGGGTCCCACTCGACGACCTTGTAGCGGAGCACCTGGGTCCGCTTGCCGTTGAGGACCTCGACATCGAACACGGCTCCGAGCCCCGGCTCGTTGCCGTCCACGGCGCTCACCGACTGCACGCCGGGGTCCCAGCTCTCGAAGTTGTGGACCTCCGCCATGTAGGCGAACGCCACCTCAGGCGACCACGGGGACCGCACGGACGTCACGTAATGGGCCATGCCCACAGCCTAGGGACGCCCTGTTTGGCTGGATGCGCTGCGCGTCATCCGCCCGCCCGCTGCACGGCGACGTCACGGCGGCCCCGGTTCGTCGTAGAAATGGGGCATGGGACTGCGTCGAACGGGCAGGGCTGGCGCCGGCGTCGTCGGCGCTCTGTGCGCCGGCCTGGTCGCCGTCGGCCTCTCCGCGTGCGGCGGGGCGGCCGTCACGGACGCGACGTCCCCGCGCGCGTGCACGAACGCGTCCGAGCTCGCGACCTGGCCGCTCGCCCGCCTCGCGAACGAGACCGTGGCCGTGCCCACCCAGGCCGTGGACACGGCGAGCCTCGCGGCCCTCGTGAAGGAGAACTACGGCGGGATCCTCCTGTTCGGCACGACCGCGCCGAAGAACCTCGGCGCGACGATCACGAAGCTCGATGCGACGACCGGGGGTGCGGGGCTGCTGATCATGACCGACGAGGAGGGCGGCGGCGTCATGCGCCTCGACAACCTCGTCACCGCGATCCCGTGGGCCCAGACCATGGGCAAGACGATGACCCCGGCGCAGATCACGGCCGTGGCGCGACGGGTCGGCGCCCAGCTGCTGGCGGCAGGGGTCAACATGGACCTGGCGCCCGTCCTCGACGTCGACGGCAGGGCCGTCTACCCCGGGGCCGCGGATCCCGACGGCTTCCGCTCCTTCAGCGGGAGCACCGCCACCGTCATCGCCGACGGCACGGCGTTCATGCAGGGCCTCGCCCAGTCAGGGGTGATCCCGGTCGCGAAGCACTTCCCCGGACTCGGCGGCTCCTCGGGGAACACGGACGACGGCCCGGCGTCGACGCTCCCGTGGACGACGCTCGAGGCCGGCGGCCTGCGCACCTTCGCAGCGGCGATCGCCAAGGGCGTGCCCTCGATCATGGTGTCGAACGCGACGGTCCCTGGGCTGAGCTCGATCCCCGCGTCGCTCTCCGCCACGGTGATGACGACCGAGCTGCGACAGAAGCTCCACTTCACGGGGCTCGTCATGACCGACTCGCTGACCGCGGGCGCGATCTCGGCGCTGCACATCTCGGTGCCCACCGCGGCGGCGCGTGCGGTGATCGCTGGCGCGGACCTGGTGCTCCTCGGCGACCTGGGCTCCGTCAAGGCCGACGTCGCGCTCGCGAAGCAGACGAGCCAGGGGATCGTCCTCGCCGTCGAGCACGGCCAGCTCTCCCGCGCGCAACTCACGTCGGCCGTGCTCTACGACCTCACCGCACGGCACGCACTGCTCTGCACCGCCGCGCCTTGACGGGCGCACCGGGCAGTACATTCGCATGATCAGCGCCCCGGACAACGCGGCAGGCTCGTCGGCGCGCAGGTGGAGCGCCGTCGCGTTCCTCGCGATCGCCGCGGTGATCTTCGCGGGGCTCGCCATCGCCATCGCCTCGCACGCGCTCTTCGCCACGACGCCCGTGACGCTGACCGGGACGGTGCGGGTGGCGGACGCGACGGTGACGCAGGCGCCCGGTGACGGCGTGTCGGCCGTCTCGCTCCGCTTCGCGAACCACATGAACCATCCCGTCGAGATCGTGTCGGTCTCGAGCCCCGAGGCCGCGGCGGGCATGCTGCAGTACGACCAGGACATGCTCGTGCGGTCCGACCCGCTCACCGAGGTCGCGAGCCTCCAGGCCCCGGCGGGCAGGGTCGTCGTGCTGAGCGTCCGCGGCTACGGCGCGATGCTCATGGCGACGCACCAGGCTCTCGTCGTCAACGGGCGCGTTCCCCTCGAGGTGGCGTGGGTGGATGCCAACGGCACGCATCACGTGTCGCTGGTCTTCGCTCGCGTCGTGGCGCGCCCCGCGCACCTCCACTTCGGATCCATGGGCACGGGGACCTAAGCGGAGCCGACGGACGGCACGACCACAGGGTGGCTCGCCCACCTGGCAGTTCACGCGCAGCGGAGGGAGTGGGATTTGAACCCACGGTGGGTCGCCCCACGCCGGTTTTCAAGACCGGTCCATTCGGCCGCTCTGGCATCCCTCCGGGCGGAAGGGTAGTGCAGCCCCGAGAAGGGGGACCCGCAGCGCTGCGATGGGGCGCCGTCCGCGCGGTCCGGCTCAGTCGCGCTTGGCGTGCGAGCGCTGGCGCCCGCGGGTCTGCTGGTCGAGGACCACCTTGCGCAGGCGCACGGATTCGGGCGTGACCTCGACGCACTCGTCCTCGCCGATGAACTCGAGCGCCTGCTCGAGGCTGAACACGGTCGGAGGGGTCATCTTCTCGAGGTCGTCGGAGCCGGCGGCCCGGTGGTTGGTGAGCTTCTTCTCCTTGGTCGGGTTGACGTCCATCTCCTCTGAGCGGGCGTTCTCCCCGACGATCATCCCCTCGTAGACCTCGGTGCCGGCGTCGACGAACATCGTGCCGCGCTCCTGCAGCGAGGTCAGGGCGTGCCCCGTGGTCGCACCCTTGCGGTCGGCCACCATGACGCCGCTGCGCCGCGTGCGCAGCTCGCCGAGCCAGGGGGCCCAGCCATCGCCGACGTGGTTGAGCACGCCCGTCCCGCGGGTCTCGGTCATGAACTCGGTTCGCACGCCGATGAGCCCGCGCGCGGGCACCCGCCAGTCGAGGCGGACCCAGCCCGTGCCGTGGTTCACCATCTCGAGCAGGGATCCCTTGCGCGTGGAGAACAGGGTGGTCACGGCGCCCACGTGCTCCTCGGGGATGTCGATCGTCACGCGTTCCATCGGCTCGTTGCGCTTGCCGTCGATCTCCTTGGTCACGACCTGCGGCTTGCCCACCGTGAGCTCGAAGCCCTCGCGGCGCATCGTCTCGATCAGGATCGCGAGCTGCAGCTCGCCGCGGCCGTGCACCTCCCAGGCGTCCGGCCGCTCGGTCGGGTTCACCCGGAGCGAGACATTGCCCACGAGCTCCTGGTCGAGCCGGTTCTTGACCATGCGGGCGGTCAGGCGCGAGCCCTCGCGGCCCGCCATCGGCGACGTGTTGATCCCGATCGTCATCGAGAGGCTCGGCTCGTCGACGTGCAGCGGGGGCAGCGGCGTCGGGTTGGCGGGGTCGGCCAGCGTCTCGCCGATCGTGATCTCGGCGATGCCGGCGATCGCCACGATGTCACCGGGACCCGCGGACTGCGCAGGCACGCGCTCGAGCGCCTGGGTGATGTACATCTCGGTGAGCTTGACGTTCTCGACGGTCCCGTCGAGCCGGCACCATGCGACGGTCTGGCCGCGCTCCAGGTTCCCCGACATGATCCGGACCAGGGCGAGCCGCCCGACGTAGGGGGAGGCGTCCAGGTTGCACACGAGCGCCTGGAGGGGCGCACCCTCGACGAACGCGGGCGGCGGCACGAAGGCGACGATGGTCTCGAACAGCTCGGTGAGGTCCTTCGCCTTCTCCGTCGGGTCCGTCGACGCCCATCCCTCGCGGGAGCTGGCGTAGAGGACGGGGAAGGAGATCTGGTGCTCGTCCGCGTCGAGGTCCAAGAACAGCTCCTCGATCTCGTGGATGACCTCGGCGGGCCTCGCGTCGGGCCGGTCGACCTTGTTCACGACGACGATGACCGGCAGGCGCTTCTCCAGGGTCTTGCGCAGCACGAACCGGGTCTGGGGCAGCGGACCCTCGGCGGCGTCCACCAGCAGCAGCACGCCGTCGACCATGGCGAGGCCGCGCTCGACCTCGCCCCCGAAGTCGGCGTGGCCGGGGGTGTCGATGATGTTGATCGTCGTGTGCTCCCAGACGATCGCCGTGTTCTTCGCGAGGATCGTGATGCCCTTCTCGCGCTCGAGGTCGCCCGAGTCCATGACGCGGTCGGTCAGCTCCTCGTGGGCGCTGAACGCCCCGGTCTGGCGCAGCATGGCGTCGACCAGGGTTGTCTTGCCGTGGTCGACGTGGGCGATGATCGCGATGTTTCGGAGATGGAGTCTGGGGTGCATGGGCCCCTAAAGGCTAGGCGTTGAATCGCATCACGCGGCCTCGGGCACCGAATCGAGCGTCTGGAGGGGCCGTGCGAGCCGCTCGGCGGCGACGAGCACCTCGCGAGCTGCAGCTCGTGCGACGTCTCCATCGAACGCGACGACGAGGGTCACACCGGCGTCGGGCCAGACCCCGACGACCCGTGCGGGCAGGGGTCGCTCGGGTGCCGACAGCGCATCGACCAGCCCGTCGAGTGCGAGACCCTCCACGGCGCGGGGTCCGGGCAGCCCGTCGCGCAGGCGCAGCAGGGAGAGCCTGCAGTCGGCTCCCGACGGCGCGCCGACCGCCGCATCGCGGCGACCGTGGAGCGTGACGGGAGCGCCGGGAACCTCGAACCACGCATCGGGGATGCCCACGGCGACGGAACCGAGGGGACTCGACGTCTCGACGCATCCGAGCAGCGAGGTCGCCCATCCTGCGGCCTCGAGCGCGCAGAGCGACCGGACGACCTCGGGAGCGCTGGCGAGCCAAAGGGCGAGGCCGCCGGGGCGCGCCCCGGGCCGGACGCTCCGGGTGGCCAGCCGGTCGACCTCGCTCGCTGCGGCGGTGAGGGGATCGCCGGCGACGCCGGACGCGACGGCACGGGCTGCCGGTGTGCCGAGGACCCGTCGCGCGGCCCGGGCGTTCCAGAGGAACGGGCCGGTGAACGACGGGGCGCCCTTCTCGACGACGTACCCGTCGATCCGGTGCCGCGGGCCCCCTCGCCTCGGGAGGATCGCACGCAGCCGGGTCGAGAGGGCGGCGCGAAGGCGAGCGTCGAGCACCTCGGCCGGAGGCGACGGCTCCCGCAGGATCGCGGCGACCTCTCCCGCTGAGGCGTTGCGCAGATGGACGGCGCTCGTCATCGCCCGCCGCATTCCGACACCGCTTGCAGCACATCGCCGACCGCCGCTGCGAGCAGGGTGGGGGTGACGTCGTGGACCACGAAGGCGCCGTCGGCGGTCGACATCGCGGCCACCCGCAGGGGCGTCTCGCCGGTCCGCAGCGTCTCGAGCAGCGCGAGGTACGCGAGGACGCGCTCGTGCCGTGCTTCGAGCACCGACGTCGTGACCTCGATCAGGCAGACGTTCGCCCGCTCCCCGCCGGATGCCCCGAGTGCCACGTCGACGATGCCGCGCAGCTGGACACCGCCGCCGGCGAGCGGGATGGCCTGTCGGACACCGCAGCGCGGCATCCACCTCGGCGACACGCGGGGGAAGCGCTCGGCGAGCACGGATGCGTGCGCCAGGACCTCGGCGTGCAGGCGGGCGTGGTCGTCGGGATCGAGGTCGCACAGCATGGTCACGAGGTCGTCGTCCCTGCCGGACGCCTCGAGCGCGCACGCGGCGTCGTCGAACGGGTCCGAGGGCTCGACGCCCGCGACATGCAGCCGGACCAGCTGAGCCACGAGCGATCCGCGCAGGAGCGCGGTCGCCCCACCACGCGGCGCCGAGCCCGCGATCGAGCTGGTCGAGAGGCGCACTGACCCGGCTGACGGCGCTCCGAGGGCGGCGAAGACACCGTCCTCGAGCCACGCCCGGAGTCCCGACGCGATCCCCCGGTCGACTGCCGGACGCAGGGCCGGCGTCCCGCGCAGCGCCCCAAGCAGGTCGTCCTCGGACGTCGGGAGGGGGGTCTGGAGCAGTGCCACGAGGTGAGTGTGGAGTCCCGCTGTGACAGTCGCGTAGGTTGCATCCGTGCTCGCGTCGGCATTCGCTGTCGTCTTCTCGATCTTCCTCGTGGCCCTCGCGGTCCTGTGCGTCGCGGTCATCGTCTGGGCGGTGCGACGGGACCGGTCGAACTGGCGCGACTGGCACAGCCGCCGGGGCGAATGAGACACGTCTCTGCTGAAATGGGGCGATGGTCCGCGAGCTCCAGCCGTCCCTGCTGACCGGGACCGCACCCCGTGGAACCGGACCGCTTGGCGTGTTCCACCCCGCTGTCGCCGCGTGGTTCGCCGACCGGTTCCCCGACGGTCCGACGGAGCCGCAGCGCGAGGCGTGGCCAGCGATCGCAACGGGTCGCGACGTGCTGGTCGCGGCGCCCACCGGCTCGGGCAAGACGCTCACCGGCTTCCTGGTCGCGATCTCGAAGGCGTGGGAGGCGCACGACGGGGGCGAGCTCGCGGCGTCCGGCCCCCGTGTCGTCTACGTCTCCCCGTTGCGCGCGCTCGCGGCCGACGTGTCCGAGAACCTCGAGCGGCCCCTCGCGGGCATCGAGGCTGCCGCAGCATCACTGGGGCTCGACGGTCCTTCGCTCACGATCGGGCTGCGGACAGGGGACTCGACGCCGGCCGAGCGCGCCGCGCTGAAGCGCAAGCCACCCGACCTCCTCGTCACGACGCCCGAGTCGCTGTACCTCCTGCTGACGTCGGTGTCGGGGCGCTCGATGCTGCGGTGCTGCGAGACCGTGATCATCGACGAGATCCACGCGGTGTGCAGGGACAAGCGCGGCAGCCACCTCTCGCTGTCGCTCGAGCGCCTCGACCGCCTCGTCAGCGACCAGGGCCGCCGCCTCCAGCGCATCGGGCTCTCTGCGACCCAGCGCCCCATCGAGACGGTCGCGGGCATGCTGAGCGGCGCGGCGCAAGGCCGAGAACGGGCGATCATCGTCGACTGCTCCGGTCCGCGGACGTTCGACCTCGCCATCGAGCTGCCCTCGTCGGAGCTCGAGACCGCCGCGTCGACCCAGCAGATGGGCGAGATCCTCGATCGGATCGCCGAGCACGTGACGGCGCACCACACGACGCTCGTCTTCGTCAACACCAGGCGGATGGCGGAACGCGTCGCCCATCAGCTCGCCGAGCGACTCTCGCCGGACGACCTCGGAGTCGATGACACCAACCTTGTGGTCGCCGCGCACCACGGGAGCCTCTCGACGGCACGAAGGCGACAGGTCGAGGCGCGGCTCCGCGCGGGCGACCTCCGCGCCCTCGTTGCGACCGCGTCGCTGGAGCTGGGCATCGACGTCGGGCCGGTGGAGCTGGTCTGCCAGATCGGTTCGCCCCGCTCGATCGCGACGTTCCTGCAGCGCGTCGGGCGCGCCAACCACCAGGTGGGCGGCACCCCCAAGGGGCGATTGTTCCCCCTCAACCGTGACGAGCTCGTGGAGTGCACGGCCCTCCTCGTCGGCGTGCGCGAGGGGGACCTCGACCGGCTCCATCCCCACGTCGCGCCGCTCGACATCCTCGTCCAGCAGCTGGTGGCCGAGGTCGCCGCCCGCGGGGAGATGCAGCTCGACGACCTGTTCGCCATGATGACGGGGGCGACGCCCTACGCGTCGATCACGCGCGAGCGGTTCGACGAGGCGCTCGTGCTCGCGAGCAACGGCATCGTCACGGGGCGGGGCCGGCGCGGCGCCCACCTGCACCTCGACACGATCAACGGCGTGGTGCGCCCGCGTCGTGGCGCGGGGCTCGCCGCGCTCCTCGGCGCCGGAGCGATCCCCGAGCTCGGGGAGTACCGGGTCGTGCTCGATCCCGACAACCTGACCGTGGGCTCGGTCCACGAGGACTTCGCCATCGAGGCGGCGGTCGGCGACATCTTCCTGCTCGGCACGCATCCCTGGCGGGTCCTCAAGGTCGAGACGGGCACCGTCCGCGTGGCTGATGCGAGCGGCCTCCCCCCGACGACGCCGTTCTGGCTCGGCGAGGCCCCTGCGCGCACGGTCGAGCTGTCAGAGCAGGTCTCCGCGCTGCGAGAGACGGTCGAGGAGCGCCTCGTTGCCGGCGACGCGGACGGCGCGCGCGCCGCGGTCGTCCGCAGGTCCGGCGTCGACGCGGCGGTGGCGGCCCACGTCGTCGCGTACCTGGAGGCCGCGCGGCTCGCCCTCGGCACGCTCCCGACATCGCACCGCCTCATCGTCGAGCGCTTCTACGACGAGGCGGAGGCGGCCCAGCTGGTGGTGCACTCCCCGTGGGGCGGGCGCATCAACCGCGCGCTCGGGCTCGCCCTGCGCAAGCGGTTCTGCGTCACGTTCGACTTCGAGCTGCAGGCGGCTGCGAACGACGATGCGGTGACCATCGCGCTCGGTCCGCACCACTCGTTCCCCCTGAGCGACGTCGTGAAGCTCGTCCCGCCCGCGAGGGCGCGCGAGATCCTCACCCAGGCGGTCCTCCCGCTCCCGATGCTCGCGGCGAGGTGGCGCTGGAACGTCGCGCGGGCGCTCGTCATGCCGCGGGCGACGACGCGCGGTCGCCGTCCGATCCACCTGCAGCGCATGGAGGCCGACGATCTGCTCGCGGCGACCTGGCCCTCGCTCGCCGCCTGCCAGGAGAACGCGCCCGCCGGTCCGATCGAGATCCCCGATCATCCCCTCGTTCGCCAGACCGTCGACGACGTGCTGTTCGAGCCGCTCGACATCCTCGGCCTGGTCGAGGTGCTGCGCGGCATCGAGTCCGGAGCGATCGAGGTCCTGTTCGTGGAGTCCGCGGAGCCCTCCCCGCTGGCCCACGGGATCCTGAACGGCGCGCCGTGGACGTTCCTCGACGATGCCCCGCTCGAGGAACGCCGCAGCCGCGCAGTGCCGATGACCCGGGGGCTCGGGGCGATCGGGTCCGACGGACTTCCCACAGGACCCGTCGCGTCCGACCCGCTCGACGAGCAGGTGGTCGCCGAGGTGGTCGCGACCGCCGCCCCTCGCGTGCGCTCGGCCGACGAGCTGCACGAGCTCGTGAGCGACCTCGTCGTGGTGCGTCCGACCGCGTCGTGGCGGCACTTCGCTGCAGAGCTCGCGGCAACGAACCGGCTCGTCGAGCTCGACGGTGCCTGGGTGGCGGTCGAGCGCGCGCACGCCGCCCAGGCGATCGGCCTCGACGACGAGATCGCCGCCGACTGCGTGCGCGGCCACCTGCAGCACGCCGGTCCCGTGCTGCTCGAGGACCTCGTCGCCGACGCGCCACTCGCGTGCGGGACGCTGCGCGGCGCACCGATCCCGCTGCCGCGGGCACGCACGGCGATGGCGCGGCTCGAGGCTGAGGGGTTCGCGATCGCCCTGCCCGACGGGCGGTGGTGCGCGCGCAACCTGCTCGTGCGGTGCCACGGGCTCGCGCGCCAGCGCCGCCGCCGCCGGGTGGAGCCGGTCGGACTGACCGACTACATGGACTTCCTGTGCGAGTGGCAGCGCGTCTCGCCCGACCACCGCTACGAGGGCAGGGCCGGTCTGCTCGCCGCCATCGAGCAGCTGCAGGGGATCGAGCTCGCGGCAGGCGACTGGGAGGCGCACGTGCTGCCCGCGCGCGTCTCCTCCTACGACCCGACGTGGCTCGACGAGCTCTGCCTCTCGGGCGAGGTGGCGTGGGCCAGGCTCACGCCGAGGCCCGACGACGGGGGCGACCACCGCGGCTCGACGACGCCGTCCGCTGCGACCCCGCTCGCGCTCGTGCTGCGCGACGACCTCGGGTGGCTGCTTCGCGCGGTGCGGCTCGGCGATCCGCCCCAGCGACCCGTGCACGGTGCCTCGGGCGACCTGCTCGACGCGCTCGAGGGGCGTGGCGCCCAGTTCCGAGCGGAGCTCGCGGCCGCGACCGGCCGGCTCCCCGCGGAGGTGGACGAGGGCCTCTGGGACCTCGTCGCGAGGGGGATCGCGACCGCGGACGCCTTCAGCGCCGTCCGCTCGCTGCTCAGTGCGCGTGCCCGGTTCCGAGCCCGGCAGCGACGGATGCCGACCGCGCGGCTGGCCCGCGCACCGAGGCGCGCCACAGCGGGGACGGGCGTCGGCGAGGGCCGGTGGAGCGTGCTCGCGAC
>Ga0181519_10002040_pt1 | contig 17450 bp, 17 predicted proteins | sample PEATcosm2014_Bin_26_FD_121102 | JGI IMG/M metagenome (GOLD analysis project Ga0181519, IMG submission 121102) | Peatland microbial communities from MTU Mesocosm Facility, Houghton, MI, USA - PEATcosm2014_Bin02_10_metaG | ecosystem: Environmental > Terrestrial > Soil > Wetlands > Peat | place...
CCCATGGCGGCGCGCGCCTCGGGCAAGCGCCTGCGTGAGATCGGTAGGGTTGGCCTTGCCGTCCCCCGGCAGCCACACGGCGCCGACGAGATCGTCGGTGCGCATCACGGGCCAGAGCTCACCTGCCTCGCGTGGCGAGATCACGTCGCACTGCACGCCATAGGCGCGTGCCACAGCGGCCGTGCGCTTGAGTTGTGTCATGCGCTCAGGTGTGCGCGCCACCGACAACGACCCACAGGACTTCCAGCCCGTGCCAAGCCCCGTTTCCGCTTCCAGTTCGCTGTAGAGCTTCGTCGAGTAGCGGATGAGTTTCGTCATGCTCTCTTGCGAGCGCAGTTGGCCCACAAGCCCTGCCGCGTGCCACGTCGTGCCACAGGACAACTGCCCCTGCTCCAGCAGGACGACGTCTGTCCAGCCCAGCTTGGCGAGGTGATAGGCGACGGAACAACCGACGATGCCGCCGCCGACAATGACGACGCGGGCGTGAGTGGGCAAAGCTGAAGTCATGGGGGCTCCCGAATGAGCCCGTGCCGATGACGGCGTCATGGCGCGGGCGATGCCGTGTGTGATGGCGTGAGGTTACGCAAAGCGCGCCACCTTTGCAATAATTTGCAAAATAACGACACACATCGCCACATTCACATCACCGACACATCGCCGGCACCGCCGTCTTAGGTGGCCCGCGCCGCTATGACGATTCGGGCGGCTAAGGCGACTCACGCGACTCAGGCGACTCAAGTCACTCAGATCGCTCCTGTCGCTCAGGCCGCACCGCGCTGCGTCAGCAAGTTCAGGAGTTGCGCCCCGGCCTCGGCAAGCTCGCCGTCGTTGGCAATGACCGACAGCGGCACGCCCTCGGGCGGCGTCCATGCCACCTGATGCGCCACGCGTTTGTCGAGGGCATCGCCGGTTTCCCGGCCGCGACGGGCGAGACGCCGGGCACGCACCGCCGGATCGACGCGAATTTCCACCAGATGCAGACGCTCGCGGTAACGATTCACCGCCTGCGCCAGGAAAGCGCGCGATCCATTGATGACGACACTCGCCCCTGCCGCCAGCCAGGCGTCGATCTCGACGCCGATGCCGTACCGGCAGTCGTGGCTTGTCCAGTCGAGCGAGAAGCACCCCAGCGAGTGCCGCAACGCGAACTCGGCGTGCGACAACGCGATGTGGTTCTCGCCCTCGGACGGCGCACGGGTGATGTAGCGATGGGCGAAAAGCACCGGCGCGCTGCCCGGCGATGCTGCACCCGGCCCGATCCGAGCGCGCGCGTACGCGAGCAGTGAGTCCTTGCCTGCGCCCGACGGCCCCATCACGTAAAAGAGACGCGCGTGATTCATGCGGCCTCCCCTAAGGCGAAACGCTCATGCAGCAAGAACGGCGCACCGGGCGACGGCTGCACGAACAGCGCCAGACTGTCGACGCGCATTGGCCCGAGCGCCTGCACACGCGGCTGCCACCAGTCGGTGATCGCGGCGGCGTCGTTCGCGTCGACACGATCGGACAGCGTGATATGAAAGCGGAATTCGTCGAACACGTACGGATAGCCCCACTGGGCGAGCAACTCGCGTTGACGCGACGTGAGCGGTTGCGCGTGACGTTTGGCCAATTCAGCGTCTGTGGGCGGCGCGCGCAAAGCGTCGAACGCCTGCACGCAGTCGGCAGCGAGAGCATCGACCGCTTTCGCTGCTACAGCGCCGGCCCTCGGACGCAGCGCGACGAAGCCCGGCCGCTTGCCGTTATCGGTATCGACGACATCGGTGTGTACCGTCAGATCGAACGGCGCGTGACGCGCAGCCACCGCCGCCGCGATACCGGACAGATCGCCAAGGTGGGCCTGAGGCGCGAGCCGCATCGGCGCCTTGAGGGTGGCGTGCAATCCGTAGCGTCGCGGATCCTGCGTCAGGTCGTGCAGCGCACGCGACAGCCCCGGGACTTGCGGCGCATTGAGGCTGCGCCCGGTGATCGCATCCCGCCCCAGCCAGCGGCTGCCTTCGTTCCACCAACATGAGCCTGCGGGCGGCGCGTAATAGATCGCAAAGCGAGCCACAGACAGATCGAGCGCCAGTTGCGGCGCCTCACTCGTGCCGTTCATGCCGATCGCGCTGCTCATGCAGTCTCTCCCTGCACGACGAGTTGCATGCGATCCGCCGGGAAATAAGCGATGCCGTACTTGACCGGCTTGCCCGCTTCGTCCACGTCGGTGCTCTCCACACTCAGCACCGGCTGCTGACGATTGATGCCCAGATGCCGCGCGATGTCGGCGTCGGGCAGCCGCGCGCCGATGCGGCTCTCGCGACGCGTGTAGTCCGTGACACCGAAGCTCGCCAGCGTGGCGCTGATCGACGTGTGCTGCGCGAAAACGTCCGGAAAGTCAGGAAAACGCGTCGCCGGAAACCAGTTCTCGCTGTACGCGAGCGGCAGTTCGATGCCTTGCGCATCGAGACTGCGACGCGTCAGTTCCACGCGATACACCGGCGCGCCCGCACGAATCTCGAGCGCTTGCGCAACGTTCGCCTCGGCCTTCATCTTCTGCGCCGAGAGGATCTCTTGCGCCGTCTTGAGATTGTGCTGAGAGAGATTCTCGGTGAAGCGCGTGCGACGTCCGATCACGTAGCCGATGGCGCCCGCCTGCACGAACGTACCGCGACCGTGCTCGACGTTCACGAGCCCCTGCTCCGAGAGTCCGAGAATGGCGCGTCGCACCGTGTGACGGTTCACGCCAAAGCGCTGCGCAAGTTCGGTCTCGCTTGGCAGACGATCGTCAGGCAGACCTTCGCCATAGCGGCGTTGACCGATTTCCGTGGCGAGAATCTGCGCAATCTGTCGCCAGACCGCGACGCCGCTGCCACGTTCAAGTTGTGCTGTCATCAAGTTGACACCCGGCAAAGTTGTAATGAGTTCGCGAGCATTACCCCAACCGAATCATTGCGATCATACACACGTCTATACGACTAGACAATCATGCCAAACACATCTTCCAACACTGCGCGAGACGACGGCGACGCTGCCCCGCCCGCAAGGGCAGCACGTGCCAAATGGCTCGCGCTTCTCGCCCGAGCCACGCGCGACGAGCTTGACGACGCCATCGCCCTCTGCCCGGACGCCCCCGATTTCGTCTGGCTGCGCGCGCCGCAGACCGGACTGGTGCTGGTACAGGGCCGCGTCGGGGGGAATGGCGACCGATTCAACCTCGGCGAGACGACCGTCACGCGCTGCACGTTGCGTCAGCAAGACGGCGTGGTCGGCACCGGTTACGTGCTGGGCCGCGACGCCGAGCGTGCAGCCCGCGTGGCGCGTCTGGATGCTCTCATGCAGATGCCGCGTCATCACGACGTGCTCGCGAGTGGTACCGGCCCGCTGGCAACGATTGCGGGACGTCTGGCAGCCACCGTTGCGCAGCACGACGCCGACACGGCCGCGAGCCGCGTCGAGTTCTTCACCATGGTCCGGGAGGCCTGAATGTTGATGGCATCGATACCTGACTGGTCGCAATTGCAACCCGGCTTCGCCGATCCGGTTCACGACGCACAAGGCGTGTTTCGCGCGGTGCTCGACGCCCTGGCGCGTCCCGGCCGTCTGCGCAGTGTCGGCAGCCGGCTCGCCCCGAACGAGGAAGCGAGCATTGCCGCGCGCGCCACGCTGCTCGCTCTGGCCGACGCGACGACCTCCGTCTGGCTGCAATTCCCGCTGCCCGAAGTGGCGAGCGCGCTGCGCTTTCACACCGGCGCGCCCTTGTTGAGTGGCGAATCGGATCTGGCGACAGCGCAATTCGTGCTGCTCACCGACCCCGCGCGCTGCCCCGCGCTCGAGCGCTTCGCATTCGGCACGGCGGAATCGCCCGAACACAGCGCCACGCTCATCGTCGACGTGCCGATGCTCGCTACCGATCACACCGGCACGGGCGGACTGCATTTGCGTCTGCGCGGCCCCGGCATCGCCACGCATGCCGACGTGACGGTCGGCGGGCTCGACACCGCGTTCTGGCAAGCGCGCGCCGCGCTCGCCCCGCGCTTTCCCGCCGGCCTTGACCTGCTGATCGCCTCGGGCGACACGGTGCTCGGACTGCCGCGCACCACGCATGTGGAGGTTTGCTGATGTACGTCGCAGTCAAGGGTGGCGAGCGCGCCATCGAACAATCCTGGAATCTGCTCGCCAAAGCGCGACGCGGCAACCCCGATGTGCCCGCGTTGAGCGTCACGCAAATTCGTGAACAGATGCGTCTGGCCGTCTCGCGCGTGATGAGCGAAGGCGCGCTGTATGACGAAACGCTCGCTGCGCTGGCGATCAAGCAGGCGGCGGGCGATCTCGTCGAAGCGATCTTCCTGCTGCGCGCCTATCGCACGACGTTGCCGCGTCTGGGCACGACGAAGCCCATCGATACCGCAGCGATGCGTCTGTCGCGCCGCATCTCCGCCACGTTCAAGGACGTGCCCGGCGGTCAGGTGCTCGGCGCCACGTATGACTACACGCAACGGCTGCTCGACTTCGCGTTGCTCTCGGAAGGCGAGGCAAGCGAGACAAACGAGGCGCATGCACACGGCGCCCGTGAGCCGTTGCCCGGAGAACTCCGTGCCGATGTCGCGCAAGACTCGGCGTCCATCGAGTCGAACGACGCCGCGGCAAACGGCGAAGTCGCCATCCCGCCCGTGCCGCCCATCGCCGCCACGCCGCGCGTGACCGACATTCTGGGACGCGACGGCCTGCTCGAAGCCATGCGCACCGACGGCACCGATCCCGAGCCGCACGACCTCGTGCACGCCCCGCTCTTCACGCCCGCCTCGCGCACCGCTCGCTTGCAGAACCTCGCGCGCGGCGACGAAGGTTTCCTGCTCGCGCTCGGCTACTCCACGCAGCGCGGCTACGGCAACGACCACCCGTTCGCCGGCGAGATCCGTATCGGGCAAGTCGCCGTCGAGATCGTGCCGGAAGAACTCGGCTTCGCCATCGACATCGGCGAAATCGCCGTGACGGAGTGCCAGATGGTCACGCAGTTCGGCGGCAATCAGGAAGTGCCGCCGCAGTTCACACAAGGCTACGGGCTGACGTTCGGCCACAACGAGCGCAAGGCGCTCGCGATGTCGCTGGTCGATCGCGCGCTGCGCACGCAGGAGCTGGGCGACGCCGTCACCTCGCCCGCGCAACAGCAGGAATTCGTGCTCTATCACAGCGACAACGTCGAAGCGTCGGGCTTCGTGCAGCACCTGAAGCTGCCGCATTACGTCGACTTTCAGGCCGAGCTGGAACTGGTGCGCCGTCTGCGCGCCGAGCACGCGGCGAAATACGCAACGCACGCCGCAGACGCCCCTATTGGCCCGGACGGCCACGACAGCCCGGCCAGCCCCGCCGTTCAGAACACTCAGGAGGCCGCATGAGCGACGCCACCGACCAGCTTCACACCTCGCGCGACGCCGCGCAAACGCCTTCGCCTTCTTCTGCGGCAAGCGTCGCCACGGTAGAGGGTTACAACTTCGCGTTCCTCGACGAGCAGACCAAGCGCATGATTCGCCGCAGCCTGCTCAAGGCGGTGGCGATCCCGGGCTATCAGGTGCCGTTCGGCAGCCGCGAAATGCCGTTGCCCTATGGCTGGGGCACGGGCGGCATTCAGGTGAGCGCCGCCGTGATCGGTGCCGACGACACGCTCAAGGTCATCGACCAAGGCGCGGACGACACGACCAACGCTGTGAACATCCGCCGCTTCTTCGCACGCACGGCCGGTGTCGCCACGACGACGAAGACCTCGGAGGCCACCGTCATCCAGACGCGTCACCGCATTCCCGAAGCCGCGCTGCATGAGGGCCAGATCATGGTCTATCAGGTGCCGATGCCCGAGCCGCTGTTCCGTCTGGAGCCACGCATCGCCGAGTCGCGCAAGCTGCATGCGCTCGGCGAGTACGGCCTCATGCGCGTGCGTCTGTACGAGGACATCGTGCGGCACGGCGCCATCGCGACGACCTACGACTATCCGGTCATCGTGAACGGACGCTACCTCACGTCGCCCTCTCCGATTCCGAAATTCGATAACCCCAAGCTGCATATGAACCCGGCGCTGCAACTCTTCGGCGCGGGACGCGAGCGACGTCTGTACGCGATTCCGCCATACACGCCGGTCGAGAGTCTCGACTTCGACGACCACCCGTTCGAGATCCAGAAGTGGGATGCGCATTGCGCCCTGTGCGGTGCGACCGACAGCTTCCTCGACGAAGTCATCACCGACGACGCGGGCACGCGCATGCATGTGTGCTCGGATAGCGACTACTGCGGCAGCCGCACGGCAGCGAAGGAGCTCGCATGAACGCGCTCCCGAATTCGCGCTCGAATGCGGCCCTGCGCGCCGAGCCACCGATGGACGAACCGCTGCTGCGCGTGGCCGGTCTCGGCAAGCACTATGGCGATCGCATCGGCTGCGCCGACGTGACGTTCGATCTCTGGCCCGGCGAAGTGGTGTGTGTCGTCGGCGAATCGGGATCGGGCAAGTCCACGCTGCTCAATGCGCTGGCGCTGCGTCACGACATCGACGCCGGCACGCTGCACTACCGCGGCACGGACGGCACGCTGCACAACCTGAGCACGCTGGACGAGGCGCACAAGCGTCGTCTGCTGCGCACCGAATGGGGCTTCGTGGAGCAGAACCCGCGCGATGGGTTGCGCATGAACGTCTCGGCCGGCGGCAACATCGGCGACCGGCTGATGGCTGTCGGCGCGCGCCACTTCGGCGACATTCGCAGCAAGGCCCGTCACTGGATGGCGCAGGTCGAACTCGATCCGGCGCGCGTCGATGAAATGCCCGGCGCGTTCTCAGGCGGCATGCAGCAGCGTCTGCAAATTGCCCGGAATCTCGTGACCGAACCGCGCCTCGTGTTCATGGACGAACCGACCGCCGGTCTCGACGTGTCGGTGCAGGCGCGTCTTCTCGACTTGCTGCGCTCGCTGGTGGAGCGCCTTCATCTTGCCGCCATCATCGTCACGCACGATATCGGGGTGGCGCGACTCATCGCGCATCGCCTGATCGTGATGCAGGCGGGCCGTGTGGTCGAGGCCGGGCTCACCGATCAGGTGCTCGACGATCCTCAACATCCCTATACGCAATTGCTGGTCTCCTCGGTGCTGCCCGTATGAACTCCGGAACGAACCTTCCCACATCTGCCCAACAGGCGTCGTCTTCCCATGCGGCAGCGCTGCGAACGGAATCCGTGAGCCACGCCACGCGCGAGCACGACGTCATGCTGCGCGCTCAGGGCCTGCACAAAACCTTTCGGCTGCACGCCCAGGGCGGCGCGGCCATTCCGGCGCTCGACGGCGTGGACCTGACGGTGCGACGCGGCGAATGCGTCGCGCTCGTCGGCCCGTCGGGCTCGGGCAAGAGCACTTTGCTGCGTTGTCTTTATGGCAACTACCTCGTGGGCGAAGGCCGCATCGAGATCCGTCACGACGACGGGCACGCAGCGCGCTGGGTCGACCTGACCACCGCCAGCGCCCGCGAGGTGCTCTCGGTACGCCGCACCACGCTCGGTTACGTCAGCCAGTTCCTGCGGGTGATTCCGCGCGTGAGCACGCTCGACATTGTGGCGGAGCCGCTGCGCCGTCTCGGTTATGACGACGGCGACGCCGCCGGCCGCGCCCGCGATCTGCTCGACCGTCTGAATATTCCCGAGCGGCTGTGGTCGCTCGCCCCGGCGACGTTCTCGGGCGGCGAGCAGCAGCGCATCAACATCGCGCGCGGGTTGATTGCCGCAGCACCGGTGTTGCTACTCGACGAACCAACCGCGTCGCTCGACGCCCAGAACCGCGCCGTGGTCGCGCAACTGATCGCCGAGGCACGCGCCGCCGGCAGCGCGATCGTCGGCATTTTTCACGACGAGGCGACCCGCGACGAAGTCGCCTCCCGCACGCTCGCCATGCGCCCCGTGCTCCGTCCCGCTCATTGATTCACCGGAGTTTTTCATGCTCATCAAGAACGCCCGCATCGTCACGCCCGACACCACCTTCACGGGGGTCGTCGAAGTGCGCGAGGGCCGTATACATGCCGTGGAAGAGGGTACGACGCAGGTGCCCGAGGCCATCGACTGGCAGGGCGATCATCTGTTGCCCGGTCTGGTGGAGCTGCATACCGACAATCTGGAGAAGCACCTCGCGCCGCGTCCCGGTGTGCTCTGGAACACGCACGCCGCGTTTGCCATCCACGACGCGCAAGTCGCGGCCGCCGGCATCACCACGGTCTTCGACTCGCTGGTGATCGGCGAGCGCGACGCATTCGGTCTGCGCAGCCGCAAAGTGCAGAACGATTGCGGGCAGGCGATGCTCGACACCATCGCCGCCGGTCTGTTTCGTGTGGACCACTTCCTGCACCTGCGCTGCGAGGTCGCCACGCACGACGCGGCCGATGCGTTCGCCGAGATGAGCGATCACCCGCTGCTGCGACTCGTGTCGGTCATGGATCACACGCCAGGCCAGCGCCAGTGGCACGATCCGGTGCAGTACCGCCAGTACCACGAGCGCAACGGCAAGGTGTCGGACGAGACCTGGCAAGCCATGCTGGCCGACCTGAAGGCACAGCAAGAAGCGTTTGCATTTACGCATCGCCGCTCGATTGTGGCCATGAGCCGCGAGCGCGGCCTGCCGCTGGCAAGCCATGACGACACGTCGCTCGAACACGTGGACGAAGCCGTACGCGACGGCGTGGCACTCTCGGAATTCCCGACGACCCTCACCGCCGCACGCGCGGCACGCGAGAAGTCGATCGGCGTCATCATGGGCGCACCGAACATCGTGCGCGGCGGGTCGCATTCGGGCAACGTGGCAGCCGCCGATCTCGCGCGCGAAGACGTGCTCGATATCCTTTCGTCGGATTACGTGCCTTCGAGCCTGCTGCAAGCCGCCTTCCAGCTTCATGACGACATCGGCTGGTCACTCTCAAAGGCCATGCGCACCGTCTCGTGGACGCCCGCGCAGTCTGTCGGACTCACCGACCGCGGCGGCATCGTGCCCGGCTTGCGAGCCGATATGGTCCGTGTGACCGTGCGCCCCGGCATGCCGCCAGTGCCGCGTGCCACCTATCTGGAAGGCCAGCGAGTCGCCTGAGCTCAGGGGCGCGCTACAACGACGGTGTAACGCGCCCCCCTCCAACACCCCCCTCCAACACCCCCCTCCAACACCTCCCTCCAGACCGACCGGGGCCCCTTTCCGCCTCTCAGACATAAACCCAACTCGATTCGGAAAGGGGCCCCGGTCCGTCTCCACCCTCGCCTTCAGTACTTCCACCAACACCCTTCCCACCTTCTCCCCTTCTCCCCTTCTCCCCTCCCCGCTTCATTTCTCCCGCTTTAACGCAAAACGCCGGCCCCTCAGGACCGGCGTTTTGCTTGCTGCTTTGCTGCTGCCAACGCTTTGCTTTTTTCGCGCTTCAGATCACCGTCTTGCGCACCCGCGCCGAGAACACGTCGATGCACGTCACCACCACAACCATGATGACCATCACCGCACACGTCTGCGCATACTGGAAACTGCGAATCACTTCGTATAACACCACGCCAATCCCCCCCGCACCCACCATGCCGACCACCGACGCCGAACGCACGTTCGACTCGAATCGGTACAGCGTGTACGAAATCCACAACGGCATGACCTGCGGCAATACGCCATACAGGATTTCGTCAATGGCTCGCGCACCCGTGGCCCGCACCCCCTCCACCGGACGCGGATCGATCGCTTCGACCGCCTCCGCGAACAACTTCGAGAGCGTGCCCGTCGTATGCACCCACAAGGCCAACACCCCGGCAAACGGGCCCAGGCCGACCGCCACGATGAACAACATCGCGAAAACCATTTCGTTAATCGCGCGGCAAGCGTCCATCACACGACGCACCGGCTGATACACCCACGCCGGCACCATGTTCGACGCCGAGAGCAACCCCATCGGAATCGAACAGACGACCGAGAGCACCGTCCCCCACACCGCGATGTGAATGGTCACGAGCATCTCGTGCACATACACGCGCCAGTCGTGAAAGTCAGGCGGGAAGAAATCGTGCGCGAACTGGCTCATGTTGCCGGAATCGCGAATCAGGTCGAGCGGACGCATGTCCGCACCACCCCACGACCACACCAGGATCAGGAAGAAAACACCCCAGCTAATCAGAGACAGCCACGAACGCTTGGGCGGTTCGCCCGGCAGGCGACCATTTGCAGTGAGGGATACGCTGGTGTTCATGTCGAGTACCACAAGTCATACCGGCACAACTTCGCCGGTGAAAAATCGAACCGCAGAGGACGCGGCGGGCCAAGTCGTTCAGCCCGCCGGTATCCGTCGCAGAACAACGATTAGGTGTTGCCCTGCGACGTCGTTTGAGTCAATGACCCACTTCCGTGAAGCAAGACGCTTACTTCGCCTTGTTCATTTCCTGATCGAGCGCGGCAAGCTTGCCATCGAGGTCAGCCAGTTGCGACTTCTTCTTGGCCGCGTCGATGTTCGTATCCGACTCGAGCTGCACCTTCTGCTTGAACAGTTCGAGCTGACGGATCGGCAGCAGTTGGGCGTCGGACGATGCGCGGAAGCCACCGTAGTTGTAGATGTTCTTGAGCACTTCCTTCTCGTGCGCATCCTTGCCGTAAGCGAGGAAGAAGTCGCGAATCTTCTTCTTCGTGGCATCCGGCAAGTCCTTGCGCCACAGCAGCGGATCCGACGGAATCAGCGGCGACTTCCAGATCACCTGAATCTGCTTGGCCTTCTCCGGCTGCGTTGCCTCGAGCTTGTTCAACTCTTCGGTGTTGTTGGTCGCCACGTCGATCTGGTTGTTGAGCACCGCCATCAGATTCGCACCGTGGTTCGAACTACGCGCGGTCTTGAAGTACGTGCGCGGATCGATGTTGTTCTTCGCGAACACGTAGTAACCCGGCACCAGCGTGCCCGACGTCGAGGTCGGATCGCCCAGGCCGAAGTTGATCTTCTTGCCGTTCTTGATCACGTCGTCGAGCGTCTTGTACGGGCTCGACTTGTTCGCGATCAACAGCGAGTAATAACCTTCGGTGCCGTCGGCGTACATGATCTTCGCGAAGACTTCGCCTTGCGAGCGATCCACGGCTTCCATCGCGCCCTTGTTACCCATCCACGCGAGCTGCACCTTGTTGAAGCGCATGCCTTCGATCACGCCGGCGTAGTCGGTGGCGAAGAACGGCGTCACCTTCAGACCCGTTTGCTTCTCCATGTCGTCGATCAGCGGCTGCCAACGCTGACGCAGCGCTGCGCTCGAGTCGGTCGAGATAATGCCGAAGTTGATTTCCTGCGCATGCGCTGCCGCCACCGAGGCGATCATGGCCGCGCCGGCCAGCAGGGTTTTCCAAAGTTTCATGAGAGCAAGCTCCTGGTCAGGTCAGACTAAGGGACATCGAGGTAAGGAAGGGGGCTTCGGCATCGGCCGGCTTTTCGCCCGCCGTGCTCTCCGAGGCTTCGGATCCTTCCGAGCCTTCGTTGAGCAACTCGCTCGCCTGCACGCCATAGAGCCGGCGCAGCAAGTCAGGCGTGAGTGCCGCAGACGGGCCGTCGTACACCACACGGCCCTGGTGCAAGGCAACGGTGCGCACGCAGTAACGCATCGCTACATCCACCTGGTGCAGCGAGACGACCACCGTCAGCTTGTGATCGCGGTTCATGCGGGCCAGCATGTCCATCACCTTGCGTGCCGACTCCGGGTCGAGCGACGCAATCGGCTCGTCCGCGAGAATGATCTTGGCGCCCTGCACCAGCGTGCGCGCCAGTGCCGCGCGCTGCTGCTGACCGCCCGAGAGCGTGCTGGCACGCTGGAAGGCCAGATCGGCAATGCCCACTTCGGCAAGCGCCGCCAGTGCCGCCTGGCGCTCTTCGGAGGTGAAGCGGAACATCAGGCTGCGCCACAGCGGCACGCGGGCAAGCAGGCCCGTGAGCACGTTGGTGATGACCGGCAAGCGGCCCACCAGATTGAACTGCTGGAAGACGAAGCCGATGTCGCGGCGAATCTGGCGCACTTCGCGCACGATGCGGCCGTCGCGCTGAATCGGGCGGCCCAGAATCTCGATGCTGCCGGGCTGCTGATCGGCCGCCACGAAGCCCGCAATGTGACGCATCAACGTCGACTTGCCCGAGCCCGACGCCCCGATGAGGGCGACCATTTCGCCCGGCATGACTTTGAGCGCCACTTCGTCGAGGGCACGACGGCCACTCCCGAAAGTCTTGGTCAGTCGCTCGATTCGAATCGCTTCGTCCACGGTTCACCTGTGAGTCAAATCGCCAGTCGCACCCGGTACCTTCCTGTCGGCAACGCCCCGGAATGGGATCGCGTCGACCGCACCGCCCGACTAGCTGTTTTGTGGCAATTTGTGCCAAAAGTGAACGAAGTCTAGAAAGCCTCGATGACAACACGGTGACAATCGACGAGCTTTTTCGAATGCCGCGAAAAACCTTGCCCGCTCAATGGCTTGGGAACGATTTCAGCAACCGCACGAGCGCTGCCATATGGGCGTCATCTTCAGATCTTTCGATGCGGGATAACGCGGCTCTCGACCTCAGGCACTCATTTTGTCTACACATTTTTGGAAGCTTGCCGAGGCCCGCAGGAAGGTCGGCACGCAGCGCAAGGCCGCGCCACCGGCAACACCGCACAGGTATAGACGACGAGATTTCCGTGAGGACGCCTACCCGTCGTGGCGACGTGTGGCGTGCTGAGGCGACCTATGGCGAACGACGGTCGCGTCTGGGCGAATCAGAGGAGAGCCGAGGAGAAGTGAAGACGGCATCGCCGGGCGGATATGCCTTGCGTGCGCCGATGGAGGGGAGACGAGCAATGGAAGACGGGCGGCAAGGCCGCCCGATCAAACCCGCGTTGTCGTGTTGTCGTGTTGTCGCGCGATGGCGCTATGGCGCTATGCGTGCCGTTATACGGTCACGCGATGAGGAGTTCCGGGCCGCGAGCGCGCAGTTGCGCCAGCATGCTCTTATGCGGCGCGGCGTCGCTGATGAGGTACCGGGCGGCCTCGAAATGGCGGATGCGCACGGGCGTCACGCGACCGAACTTGGTGTGATCTGCCACTACAGCCGATACGTTCGCACACAGCAACATGCGCGCACGCAACTCGGCCGCCGCGCGGTTGAAGTCGGTGATGCCACCGTCTTCCGTCACCCCGCCCACGCCGATGAACGCGAAGTCGGCGTGGTATTGCGAGATCTGGTTGATCGCGTCCCAGCCCTGCACGGCATCTTCGTTGTCCTGCAACTCGCCGCCGAGCAGCGTCACCCGGTTGTCGTGGTGACGGCCCAGCAGACGCGCGATCTGCCAGTCGTTCGTGTAGATGCGAAGACGATGCTTGGAGAGCAGCGCCTGCGCCACCGCGCGCGTAGTCGTGCCGTAGTCGATGATGACCGAGGCGCCATCGGGCACGAGCTCGGCCGCGCGCACGCCAATGGCGCGCTTGCCCACGGCGTTGACGTTCTCGCGCAGCGTCCAGTCGGGCTCGCTGCGATCGGCCGCCAGGGCGCCGCCGTGCGTCATGAGCAACAGGCCGCGTGCGGCAAGCGTATTCAGGTCACGACGCACCGTCTCTCGCGAGACGCCCAACTCACGCACCAGATCGCTGATCGCGAGTGCCCCGGTCTTGGCAAGTTGTTCGAGCACGTATTGTTGGCGTTGTTCTGCAAGCATGATCGGACAATGTCAGTTGGACTACGAAATCTTTGGCAGCATCGACGAGGCCGATGCCGGTCATGCGCAAGCGCTTCTGGCGCCTGCTTGTCTGGCCCGTTTGCGCCGCCGCTCCCCGGCGTTACCCCTGCAAGGCGACACGCAAGCCCAGGCCGATGAAGATCGCACCGGCCACACGGTCAAGCCAGCGCCCTGCCCCGGGACGGCGCTTGAGCCACGCCCCCAACACGCCCGCGAACCAGCCATACGCGCTGAATACGACGATGGTCTGCCCCATGAACACGAGGCCGAGCAGCAGCATCTGCCAGCCCGGATGCGCGGCGTCGGCACTCACGAACTGCGGCAGGAACACAAGGAAGAAAAGCGTGACTTTCGGATTGAGCATGTTCGCGAACACGCTCTGGCGGAAGACGGCCAGGAGCGGTTGCGGCGCGGCGTCGTTGGCCAAGGCCATGGCACCACGCGCGCGCAGCGCCTTGATGCCGATCCAGATGAGATACGCCGCCCCCGCCAGCTTGATCCCCTGGAATGCCCACGGCGACGAACGCAGCACCGCTGCCAGCCCGACAGCGGCGATGGTCGTGTGGAAGAGGCAACCGAAGGTGAAGCCGGCCGCAGCCGCGAGCCCGGCGCGGCGTCCCTGCGCAATGCCCCGCGCAATGACCTGCATGTTGTCCGGGCCCGGTGCGAGCGTGATCGCGACCGAGGTCAGCAGGAACAGCCAGAGATTGGGCATCGGGGCGTCCGGGTCAGGGAATGAGGATGGCGGCGAAATCGAGGCAGATCTAGGCGGATCGGAACGATTCGGGACAATTCGGGCGAGTGATCAGTGACCCTCGAACGAGCACAGCAGGAACAGCGACAACCCGGCATCGCGAATCAGACGCGAGCCGCCCAGCTCCGGCAGGTCGACGATGGCAGCGCCTTCGATCACGGTGGCGCCCAGACGCTCCAACAGCTTCTTGCCCGCGAGCATGGTGCCGCCGGTGGCGACCAGATCGTCGATCAGCAGCACGCGATCGCCCGGACCGCAGGCGTCGGCATGAATCTCGACCGTCGCACTGCCGTACTCCAGTTCGTACTCTTCTGCGACCGTCTGATAAGGCAGCTTGCCCTTCTTGCGAATGGGAATGAAGCCGATGTTCAACTCGTACGCCAGGATCGAGCCGAGGATGAAGCCGCGCGCATCGAGCCCGGCAATGTAATCGGGCCGGTGCTCCATGTAGCGATGCACGAACACGTCGATCAGCACCCGCAAGGTACGCGGGTTCTTGAGCAACGGGGTGATATCGCGGAACTGCACGCCCGGCGCTGGCCAGTCCGGCACAGTGCGGATCTGACTTTTGATATAGGCGGCAGGAGACTCATCGATCTGCAAGGGGGATCCTTCTTTCGGTACGGATAGAGAACACGCCACATTATGCCAAAAAGGCCCGACGCCCCGTTGCCATTTGGGGAAGGCGCCCCCGAGCGGCCGCCGCGTGCCCCGTCCGCCCGCCTCTGTCGGTCGCAGCTATTTGTGAGCCTCTTGACCCAGCAGGCGCTGTTCGGCCGCCACCAGTTTCTCGGGCAAGCCGCGCAGCACCACGATGTCGTCGGCCATCAGACGTGTCTCCGACAACGGTTCGACGCCGCGAATGCCATGCCGGCGAATGGCCGTGACCGTCACGCCGAGCTTGTCGAGCCGCAGGTCGCCCAGCGTGCGTCCGACGGCGTCGGCATTGAGCGTGAGCGGCACCGATTGCAGACGCACCTGCTCGCGCTCGCCGCCTTCGTCCTCATCGTCGAGGCCGTGGAAATAGCCGCGCAGCAAGCTGTAGCGCTCGTTACGCGCCTGCGCCACCCGGCGCAGCACACGGCGCATGGGCACGCCCATGAGCACCAGCGCGTGCGAGGCCAGCATCAGACTGCCCTCCACGATCTCGGGCACGACTTCGGTCGCGCCAGCAGCGATCAGGTCGTCGATGTGGGTGTCGTCGACCGTGCGCACGACCACCGGCAACGTCGGCTCCAGCGCCTGAACCTGCGCCAGCACCTTCAGCGCCGCCGGGGTGCTGTCGTACGTCACCACAATCCCGGCAGCGCGGTGAATCCCCGCCGCGACGAGCGCCTCGCGCCGGGCGGCGTCGCCGAACACGACGGTCTCGCCGGAACTGGCCGCTTCCATCACGCGGTCCGGATCCAGATCCAGCGCCACGTACCCGATGCCTTCCTGCTCGAGCATGCGCGCCAGATTCTGACCGCACCGGCCATAGCCGCAAATGATGACGTGCCCCGAGGTCTTGATGCTCTGCGTGGCGATCCGGGTCATCTGCAACGACTGCATCATCCATTCGTTGGCCACGAAGCGCAGCGCGATACGGTCGGCGTTGATGATGAGGAACGGCGCGCACAGCATCGAGAGCAACATGCCCGCCAGCACGGCCTGCGACAGCGAGGGTTCGAGCAGTTCGCGGTCGATCACCAGATTGAGCAGCACGAAGCCGAATTCACCGGCCTGCGCCAGACCCAGCCCGGTGCGGATGGCCGTGCCGGGCGGGCTGCCGAACACGCGAGCGAGGCCCGCGATCAGCGTGAATTTGACGACCAGCGGGCCAACGAAGAACAGCAGCACAAGGAGCGGCTGTTTCATCACGATGGCCGGGTCGAGCATCATGCCGGTCGTGATGAAGAACAGGCCGAGCAACACGTCGCGAAACGGCTTGATGTCGTCTTCCACCTGATGGCGAAAGGGCGTCTCCGCAATCAGCATGCCCGCGATGAACGCACCCAGCGCCATCGACAGGCCAAGGTGCTCGGTAATGTAAGCGAGACCCAGCGTGAGCAGGAGCAGGTTGAGCATGAACAGCTCTTGCGAGCGCCGCGCCGCCACAATGTGGAACCAGCGCCCGACCAGCTTCTGGCCGATCCACAGCAACAACGCGAGCGCGCCGGTGATCTTGAGCGCCGCCAGCGACAACGCCAGCACCAGCGCCTTCGAATTGCCGCCGAGCGCGGAAATCACGATCAGCAGCGGCACGACCGCCAGATCCTGGAACAGCAGCACGCCCATGATGTTGCGGCCATGCTCCGTCTCCAGTTCCAGACGCTCCGCCAGCATCTTGGTGACGATGGCCGTCGAGGACATGGCCAGCGCACCGCCCAGCGCGACCGACGCCTGCCAGGAGAACGACCAGAACAGGTTGACCACCGCCCCCAGCCCGACCGCGACGAGTAACGTCCCCAAGACCTGAGAGACACCGAGCCCGAGCACCACGCGCCGCATGCTCTTGAGCTTGGGTAACGAAAACTCGATGCCGATGGAGAACATCAGGAAGACGACACCGAACTCCGCAAGGTATTGCACGCGCTGTGAGTCGGAGGCCAGCCCCAGCGCGTGCGGACCGATCACGATACCCACGCTCAGATAGCCGAGCATCGGCGGCAAATGCAGCATGCGGAACAGCACCACCCCGACGCAGGCGGCAAACAACAGAACGAGAGTGAGTTCGAGCGGCGATGCCATCGGCTAGGGCGGGTTTCCTGTGTGAATTCGAATGAGCGTCCGGATGCGCGCGGCACCGATGATGCAAGTGCCGTGCCAGATTGCGTCCGTACGGCGGCATCTGAGGGGAGCCCCGCCCCCGCCGGGAGACGGTCCGAGCGCTGCGGGGCCAGGCCTGGCGCGGCTGTCCTCGGCGCCGCGCCCGTTTTGATATACTCCGCGCATGATAGCGAAAATCAATCCAGGCCGGGCACTCGAGGTCGCCCGGGAGGTGTTGCGCACGGAAGCCGACGCCA
>Ga0181519_10002041_pt1 | contig 17448 bp, 7 predicted proteins | sample PEATcosm2014_Bin_26_FD_121102 | JGI IMG/M metagenome (GOLD analysis project Ga0181519, IMG submission 121102) | Peatland microbial communities from MTU Mesocosm Facility, Houghton, MI, USA - PEATcosm2014_Bin02_10_metaG | ecosystem: Environmental > Terrestrial > Soil > Wetlands > Peat | place...
AACCAAGTCCAGACTTAGTCCAGACTAAGTCCAGACCTGTTCCAGACTTAGTCCAGACTTAACATGCCTTTTTTGAAGACTTTAGTATTTTTTCGCACACAAAAGGAGATTCCGCATGTCCGAAGCAACCGCAACCCGCCGAATCTTCGCCTTTAATACGTCTCACGCGCTTAGCGCGTGCTTAACTCGCATTTTATGAATACTTTACGCTATTAGCACCGGGGGGGGGCACCTGCAGGAATCGCAGTAACTCACGATGTTCCATGACCCTTCCGGGGGATGGAATTCGCACTCAGACACGCCGATACTCTGGTACGATCACCGCATTCCAAGATTGAACCCTCGGCTGCGCGCGACACACCCGTCACACGCATCTGATGAGCGAAGGACTCACCATTCGCTCCGGCCCTGCACCTAAGAAAGGACCTCTATGAATCTCCGTTTTCTCGCCGTCCTCGCCGTCCTCGCCCTCCCGCCCATCGCCCTCTCCGCCCAGACTACAGCCGCCACGGCCCAGACGCCGGCCACCGCACCCGCACTCTATGCGGAGAATGCAGCGCCCGCCTCGTTCTCCAGCTCCATCGCGTCCGATGATGAGATCGCGACCGCGGCAGCCGGAGCGCAATCCTCTTCCGCCGCCGCCGCGCCGTCCAGGCAAAGCTCGCTTCCCTTCTCCGGCCTCGCCGTTGGCGTCAAGTTCGGACTCGCCGGCATCGGCTTCGATGTCGCCACCCCCCTGATTCATCAGTGGATCAACCTGCGCGGAGGGGCCTCCTTCCTCACCTACACTCCCAGCACCATCACCACAGACAATCTCAACGTCAACGGCACCATCAAGTTCCAGAACGCCGCCGCCATGGCCGACTTCTTCCCCTTCCACGGCAGATTCCGTCTCAGCGCCGGCGCAACCATCTATAACAACACTGGCCTCACCGCCACGCTCTCCGTCCCCATCGCCCAGAGCTTCACCGTCGGCGGCACCACCTACTACAGCGAGCCTTATAACGTTCTCACCAACCCCAACGGCCCCATTCAGGGCACCGGAGTCTTCACCTTCGGCGGCAACCAGGTCGTTCCGCGCACCACCATCGGCTTCGGCAACATGCTGCCCAAAAAAGGCCACTTCACCTTCGAGACCGAAATCGGCGTCCAGTACTTCTCCGCACCCGCGGTGCAATACACCTTCACCGGAACCGGCTGCCAGAACTACAATGCAACCACCGGCGTCTACAGCAACTGCGGCCCCATCCCCCAGACCAACATCACGCAGGAGCAAAACGACCTGCAGAACGACCTCACTGACTTAAAGTTCTTCCCCATCCTCTCCTTCGGCCTCAGCTACAAGATCCACTAATGAGTCGCTGAGCAAGTAGGCGAGTCGAAGGAAAGACGAATAGTATTGGGAGAAGAGTTCTGTGTCTTCTCCGAAAAAAATCACGCATGCATCAGACGAGCCGGTTCAACCTCGCAACGGTGAGACCGAGCAGGATCTTGCCGTCGCGCACAAGCACATCGCCGAGCGCAAGCTCCCAAGCCTCTACGACTTCTTCTCGCCCTCCGGACTGCTCTCCCGCTCCGGCCTGGAGTTTGAGCATCGCAAGGGCCAGTACGAGATGGCCCGCGCCATCGAAAAGGCATTCGCCGACAAGCGCCACCTGATCGTCGAAGCAGGCACAGGCACAGGCAAGACGCTCGCGTACCTGCTGCCCGCCCTGCGCCTGGCCCGCGAACGCCAGCAGCGCGTCATCATCTCCACCGGAACGAAAAACCTACAGGAGCAGCTCTTCTTCAAGGACGTGCCGTTCCTTGAATCGGTTCTCGGCCCGCTGAAGGTCTGCTACATGAAGGGCCGCGGCAATTACCTGTGCAGGCACAAGCTCTATGCGCTGCGCGATTCGCCCCTGCTCACCGGGCTCGATGAGATCGGCCAGTTCCACGCCATCGCCGCATGGGAGAAGACCACCGCAACCGGCGACCGCGCGGAGATTGATACACTCCCAGAGTCCTCTGGACTCTGGGGGAAGTTAGACGCGCGCGCCGAGGCCTGCCTCGGCCAGAGCTGCCCCGACTGGGAGAGCTGCTTCATCACCGCCATGCGCCGCAAGGCGCTAGAAGCCGAGATCGTCATCGTCAACCACCACCTCTTCTTCGCCGACATGGCCATCAAGCTGCAAGCCGGAGCGGCGCCCGACGCAGGCGTGCTGCCCGCTGCTGGCGCCGTGATCTTCGACGAGGCGCACGAGCTGGAGGACATCGCCAGCAACTTCTTCGGCATCAACCTCAGCACCCAGCGCTTCGATGAGCTGGCCCGCGATGTGGAGACCATGCTGCGCGCAAGGCACGCCTCCACCGCCGCCATCGAGAGTGCCACCGCAACCCTGCGCGAGCGCGCACGCCTCTTCTTCGCCGCGCTGCCCTTCGACGCATCGAGGACCGCTGCGGACTCCATCGCCACACTCGACACGTCACCCAACTCCAGCCCCTACGCGGGCCTTGGCCGCATGCCCTTCGGCGAGCGCGCCGACTTCCTGGAAAGCAGCGGCGACACCTATACTGGCGCGCTCAACGCGCTCAGCCTCCTCGAGGGCGAGCTCGACCGCCTGAAGAACGTCGACGAGGCCCCAGGCCTGCGCAAGCGCACCGCCGACATTGCCACGCATCTGAAGTTTCTGCTCGAGTCGCAGGACCCCAATACCGTCTTCTGGATCGAGCGCCGCGCCGCCGGCGGAGTCCGCGCGCTTGCGCAAAAGGGGGCCCGCGGCACCGGCCACATGAGCCACCACACTCACCTACAGGCCACGCCCATCGACGTCTCGCAGCTCCTTGCTGACGCGCTCTTCGAGGCCTACAGCTCGGTCGTCCTCACCTCCGCCACGCTCACCGTAGCCTCGGGAACCGATGAATCGGGCAGCACTGTCGCCGGCTTCGAGCACATATCGCGGCGGCTTGGCCTTACGATGGCCCGCGAGCTGGTCGTCCCCTCGCACTTCGACTACCCGCGTCAGGCGCTGCTCTATCTACCGCCGGGTATGCCCGACCCGCGCGAGCCCGGCTACTTCATTCAGGCCGCCGAACGCACACGCCGCGTGCTGGAGATCACCCACGGCCGCGCCTTCTGCCTCTTCACCAGCCACTCCCAGATGCGCGCCACGCACCAGCGCCTCTCTTCCGAGCTGCCTTACCCGCTGCTGCTGCAGGGCACGGCACCACGCACCGTCCTTCTGGAGCAGTTTCGCGATACGCCCGGAGCGGTCCTCTTCGGTACCTCCAGCTTCTGGCAGGGCGTGGACGTGCAGGGCGAGCAGCTCAGTTGCGTCATCATCGACAAGCTGCCCTTCGCCGTCCCCTCCGACCCCATCGTCAAGGCCCGAATGGACGCCATCGCCGCCGCCGGAGGCAACGCCTTCTTCGACTATCAGGTGCCCAGCGCCGTCATCACGCTCAAACAGGGCTTTGGCCGCCTCATCCGCTCGCTGAAGGACCGCGGCGTGCTCATGCTGCTCGACCCACGCATCCAGCGCCAGCGCTACGGTCGCATCTTTCTCGACTCGCTGCCGCCCTACCGCCAGACCCAATCCATCGAAGACGTTGAAGCCTTCTTCGCGTTGGAAGTGTGAGAGCTACCCTCCCCCGTTCGCAGAGATAGTCTATTTCGTGCTTGCGCGAGAGACGCTCTGCACAAAAAAAGACCGGGCCGGACAAAACCCCGAAGGATCCTGACCGGCCCGGTCATCAGCACTTTCTAGTTGATGGTGATCGGTATGACGAACGACCGCGACATCGTTGCCCACTGACCCGCGGGTGTGGGTGTGGTGGGGTTCGTGTATGTGCCTGTGACGGTCACGGTTTGTGGGCCAGTGGGAATCGGAGTGTAGAAATCCACCTGGTTGCCGCCGCATCCGCTCATTCCCACGCTCACTGCCGCGATTGCAATCAGCATCCACAACGCCTTGCTCAGTCTGCGCCGGCGACGCACGCAGAAAGCGAGTACGCCAAACGGCAGGAACGCCAACACGGTCCGGGTAGCGGAAGTCCGCAACTTAGATGTGCTGAAGCCGAGCGGCAGCGTTGCCGGGGTCGAGACGTCGAAGATAACTGCCACCGTCGATCCATTGCTAATCGTTGCATATGGAACATACGTCGTCGCCGTGTTAACCACTACAACCTGTCCAACCCAGCAGGACTCATAGCTCGGGGCCTGAGTCGTGCAGCTGAGATTGACCTGGCCAGATAAGGACAGTATCCCGCCAATCTGCATAATTGTTGACTGCGGATAGGATCCGTTCTGGTTCGGCGCCGAGGGCAGACCGTTCCCGTTCGGAATGTTACCCGGAAGGACACTGATGGGGCCCGTTGCGGAGGTTATGGTGAAGTCTGGATTGTCGATGATCAGCGCGAATGGAACCGTCCCCGTTGACGGGCACGACGAGGTCGCCACTTGACCAACCACAGAGCAGGCAAAGTCGCCTAAGCCGTCCGAGGCGCCAGCGACTGCCGGTGCTGGATCGCCGCTATAGGCGAAGCTCAAGTAGTGGGTTCCTGTCGGGGGAGCGTTGGGGGTGTTGAGGTTGGGCAGAGTGAAGGTGCCCTGGCCCGGGGTTGGAGCCGAGACCGTCCCTCCCAGCGCAACAACAGGGTTGCAGTTTGTGGTTACCGTTGCCGAGCAGGGAGGAATTACGATGGTTCCCGATGGCCACTGGATGGCACCATTGACCGTGGGAAATACCCCTGTAGTTGGGGTCGGAGTATATACAGTCGATGTGATGGGAACAAAATAGTCCGTCACAGAGACCGTACCCGTAGGTATTCCCTTGCCCGCCGTAACCAGGGAGCCGACCGAGATCGCGTAGGTAGCACCCGCCACGGTAGAGCCCGTACCCGCACTCGCAATGGCGATTGAGGTCTTGTTTGCCGTGATGGATATACCCGACGGTGCCGGAGTTACTGTATCCGTGCCGTTGGTGATCGACAGCGTGTAGTTGCCGATCGGCTTGCCGGTCATGGTTGGATAAACCGTGTACGGGTTCACCGCAGGAGATGCTGGATTCACATCCAGTGTGGATGAGTCAGCTGGTGTAGTGCTTCCTTTAACAACCGAGAACGTCGCGCTCAACTTCTTGAGGTCGTTGCCCACGGCTCCGGTGATCACCATCCCAGAAGCGTAGTTGAAGCTAGCAGCTCCGTATACCGTCGAGTACGCAGGAATCACGACGCTAAGAGAAGCCGGTTTCTCAATCACGTTAGCTTGACCTGTTGTCACCCCCGGGTTGCCATAGTTGCAGCCGTTGGTGGTCGTCGTAAAGTTGACCTGAATGGGATAGCTGTTGGTAGCTGTGAATTGACCGGCACCGCTGGTGAGGTACGCTCCGGCCACCGGGACGCCACCCGCAGTTATAGTGCCGTTGATGGTAGGAACCGTTCCCCCATAGGTATAGGTAAGTTGGGCAAGCGTGGACGTCACCGTCACCACAACCGGAATTCCGGGAACCGACACCACGATCGGAGTTGCGGTGGTTGCGCTGTCTGTAGTGTCGGCCCCACCTGGGGTGAAGACCGCGCTAACGGTGTAGGCCAGGCCCTGGAGAAGCGGAGAAGGCATGGGATAGGTTGCCACACCGTTGACTAGGTTGACGACCGTCGGGGTACCTGCCGCTCCGCAAAGACCGGCGTCTATCGTGCCCGCGTCGATCACATAGGAGAAGGTGACCGTGCCCGTGGGCGTGGGAGCACCTGTGACGTGCGGCTGGCTTACGGTTGCGATGATGTTCGCTCCCGTCGTACCCGCGGCGGGCGTTAGACCCGCCGAGGAAGTCAGGACGATGCTGACCACAGGGTTCGAACCGTTAGCCGTCAACGCCACCGTCTGTTTTCCATTCACGGTTAGGGTCGCAGCGCCGTTCGCGCCGGTGGCCGATGGAGTGAAGAGCGGCGAGATGGTGCAAGTGGTTCCCACCGGAATTCCGTTGGGGAAGTTTGTGCTGTTGCAGGTGGTCGTAACACTGTAAGCGGAACTCCCGCTCCCGGATATCGACGCAAAGGTCGAGGCCAGGGTGACAGGCTGGTTGCCGGTGTTCGTGACCGTCAACACGCCAGTGCAGGGGGAACTGCCTCCGAGAACCGGGCATCCTGTCGGAGTTCCGGCTACACCGGAAGCACCTAGTTTCTCCGGCACGAGTCCGAACGGAGCGGTCGGGCTTATCCGGTTCATGATCAGGATTTGTTTGTTCCCCGAGTCCGCCACATACAGGTTCCCACTCGCGTCCAGAGCTAGACCTGCCGGAGAACTCAGTCCAGTAAAGCTGAGCGTGAAAGGACTGCCGCTGGGCGGACCCACGGCAGGCGCCTCCCAGACCACGTTGCTCGAGCTATCCGAGACGTAGACGTTCCCGGCTGCATCCACCGCAACCCCGTTCGGATTGTTGATGTTCTGGCCGCCAAACAGCGGAAGGGATGACAATACAGACAGTGCAGAGGTCGGGCCAGACGACGCCGGCTGCAGGTCGCCTCCGCCCGGCGGTATGCGAACAATCTGACCGGCCACATTCTGCTGGTCGGCAACGTAGATGAATCCCTTGGGATCAACCGCAACCGCAACCGGTTGCGTGAATGTCGGTCCGCCAGCGTACTGGAAGAGTGGAGTTGCGCCGCCCAGCTTGACATCGCCGGGGATCTCCACAATCGCCGCATTGCCAGTATCGGCAACGTAGACGTTGTCCCACTGGTCGACCGCGAGACCCCGAGGGGCCTTGAACTGGTATTGCGGCGGGGGAGTGGTAGCCGTTACGGATGATCCCGGTTCATTCAGGATAGAGACACCGCCTTGGATGGGGGTTCCGTTGGGCCCAAAAGAACTGTTTACAATAGAGGACCCCGGTGCCTGAGTCGAATATCCCGCGAATACACAGTCCCCAGCAGCCGGTACAATGCCGCCGTCGCAGATCGAGCCTGGAATCCAGAGATAACTGCCGAGCACAGCCGCCGTTTTGGTGAGCGGGTTGTACTTGAGGATACGGTTGTTGCCGGTGTCGGCGATATATACGTTGTTCGCCGCATCGACTGCAACGCCCATCGGGCCGCTCAATGTCTGGGCTATGCCGGTCGATGTCGTCTGGCCGTAAACGATGTTCGTTACCGCGATGCTGGGCCCGATGACTGTCTGGGTCCCGCCGCCGGCAGGCTCAACCACGATCCGGTTGTTCGTCGAGTCCGCGATGTAGACGGTACCCGTTGCTGTCACAGCTACGGACGAGGTGGTGCCCAGGCCGGTCGCCGCGACGGTTGTCTGCTGGCCACCATCGATTGCCAACTGCCCGCCCAGGCCCTGGCCGGTAAGCTGGAAGTTGTAGACAGACCCGTTCGCCGTGGTTGCCGTTAGCTGGCCTACCCTCATTCCCGGCTGCGATGGATTGAAGTTCACATAGACCAGGCAGTCCCAACTGTTGTCAGGCGATGAGGCCCCCAGTTGCGCGCATGTGGGAAGACCTTGTGTTTCAACCCCTAACACCGTCGCCGCCGGATACAACGCAAAGTTGGTTGTCGTGGAAGTGTTCCCCCAGGACCCGGAAAGCTTGAATACCGAGCCCATAGGCAGCTCCGGGGTGAACGTGTTGATCGTGAAGTCCGATCCGGCAGCTATCGAGAAGGAATTCGTCGTGAACCCAAGGTTGGGGCCGTCCGGAATCGATACCGAAATAGTAGAGCCGTCGGAAGCGGGCGTGGAGAATGACGCGCCCCCGGTAACGGGTGGGTTCGACACATCGAAGTGCACCTGGATCGGCTGCGTCACCGTCACCGCTGCCCAATCCGCCGGAGTCATGTTCGGAATGTTCCCAACATTCGACCCAACCAGCGAGATGTAGTTCAACCCATCCGTATAGCTCACCACAGCATTCGCCGCGTACGTGGTCGTCGCTGACCACGCGCCTGTTCCCGCCGGCACCACTGGCGTTGCGGGGAATTGATTGCCCACCGTGATCTCGCGAATTAGGTTATTGCCGCTGTCCCCGAAGTACAGGTTCCCCTGGCTGTCGTTGTCGGTATAGTATTTGCCGCTGGTGCTGCTCTCGGCGAGCATCCCAGGGCAGCCATCTGCAGCAGGATCGTAGGTTTGCGGTCCCCATTTAAAGGGATTGCTATTCGTCCCATAGACGCAGTCCCACGGGTTCAACGCGGGCGACGAGGTGGTCGAAATACCCAGGGAGGCCGGCTGATTATAGTTGCTGCTGTTGTGCGCTGTAAGGTCTGGGTTCAGGTTCGTAATGGTGTTAATGCCGCTGACGGATGAGGTGGCTCTTGGATGCGCAGCCCAGTCCGAGTAAAGAAGAATCGCATCCCCGGTGTATTGGTCGATCCGGTTAATCTCCGGAAAGTGGTTGTCGTAGTAGTAGAAGCTGCCAAAACTGTCGGGCTTGAACGAAGTCGACCGAATGTCAAGGCCATTGTTGTTCGCGATAAGGACATTCAGATATCCCGAAGGCAGAGGACTGCTGATCGTCAGGTTGTTCAGCGCGACGTACGCGTTGCCATAAGTGAGCGGCAACTCATTCGGCGTCTTTGTGTCGGCGGCGGGAACCGGGAAAGCAGTCTCGCCCGCGCTATAGACGGACACAAGCACCGGCGCCATTATGTTCAGCAGATTGGTCAGCGGAGCTCCGCCGGCATATGCCACATTCGCGAAGATGCCCGGGACGCCTGTACCGCCCCCAGTTCCATTGAGTTGATATACATTGCCGTATGCGTCGGAAAGGTCATACGTGTTCTGGCTGTTGAAGACAATTCCGTTCGCCGGGCCATTGAGGCCGGTGCCCACTTGCCCCGTGGTGAGACCTGGGCAGGGTGTGGTCATCGATGCGTTGCAGTCGGTAATCGACCGCATGTACCCAGGCTGTACGGTGGACTGGAAGAAGGTCTGGGGGGTTGCCTGGGTGTTGATCACCCGCGTCGTGTGGTTCGATATGTCCGCAATATAAATATTGTTCGCGCTGTCCAGCGAAATCTCGTTGGGGCTGTTCACGGTCGCGCCGATGATGGGGTTGTTCGCGATGGAGGTGTCCTCAAAGGCCGGAGCGTTGTCGATGACGACGCCGCCGTTGGATGTCGCGCCCGCGCATGTGCTCAGGTTAACCTCGCCCGCGATGTGGTAGATGAACCCCACCTGCGCCTTGCCGCCGGATTTCGCCACACCGGCCGGATTCACCAGCGCGATGAAGTTCGCAATCTGCGTGCCGCCGCGGTAGATCACCGAAGCGCTCTGGGTGGTGGTATCGGTGAAGTAGACGTTGCCAAACGCATCCACGGCAAGGCCGATGAGTCCGCTTCCGATCTTGGCTTGATACGCGGCAACGCCGTCCGCGCAGCCGGGGGTCGGCGTGCAGTTATAGGAATCGATGGTGCTGGCCACCGCTTTACAGCTAGAGGGAGTCACTCCAGCGATAATGTTGATGAGTCCTGTCGAGGAGTTGACCTCGCGGATGACATCGTTCGCGTGGTCGACGATGTAGATGTTCCCCACCGAGTCGACAGCAAATCCTTCCGGCACGTTCAGCGTTGCGCCCGGCACAAGCTTAACGACGCCGTTGACGTTTGTGAGGTATGGGACGGCAGCCCCTATGTTCCCGGTCCCTTGAAAGCCTATGTCCCCGCCATAGCCGGTGATGATGCCGGGGGTGGCCGCGAACGAATACTGCGGAGTGCCGGCAGCGGTGGTCATCGTATACGGAACCAGCAACGGCGCGTTGTTCGGGCCAGCGGCGACTGCCGCTCCCACTGCGGCCACTAAAAAGAAGACCAGGGCCACTGTCAGTTGGAAGAGAGTTCGCGTCGAGACGATGTATTTGCGGAAGAGCATCGGGGTCACCTGATCCTTGATAAGTGCATTTACAATCCGGCGGGCTGAGCAACGAAGCCCTCAACCGCCGGCAAATTTCCTGGCTGATTTCCCAAGGGAAACGGTTTCCAAAATAAGCGGCATAGTACGCGTTCGCGGAAGACACTTGCAAGAGAAATCTTCAAACGCGCCCGCCTCACGGAGAGAAGTGTCGAGTCGCCACCTTTTCCCCCAGACTCGCCGGCCACGTCAGCCGGTCTTTGGTCACCAGCAACGGAATCCCCCGCACACCCGCCATATTATGGTTAATGGCGGCCTGGCCCACGGGAAGCGCATGCAAGACGTCCAGCCAGAGGATACAGTCCACGCTGGTGGTTGGGTCCGGCTGAATATCAGTATAGACAGCGGACTGCAGCGGTGGCGGAACTCGTTCCGCCCGCGCCCTGGCCGCGGCGCCCGCAATCGGAGCAAACGCAACCAGGACCGCACTGCCGGGACGCATGGCCCGCCGCCGGTGCGAGTGGCCCGCTGTACCGACGCACCCGTCCGTTTGGCCTGCCTGCGCAACATCGTGGTGTCGTTTGCTTGGGATTTCGCTCTCCAGGGGTGCCCCTCCCCGTACGGTTCCCGTGTCCAGAGGGTCGCCAGACATTTTGCAGCGGACCAATTGGGCCCGTGCCCACATGTCGATGAAAACACAGAAAACACAAATTCGGTGTTGAAGCGGGGCGAAATCAAAGTAACATGTTGCAGGAAGCTTTGAAAACTTAAATCTTCTGGGCAGTTCTGCGTACTCCAGTCGGGCATCGCCTCGAACGGGGGGCCTGGACCGGCCCGTGCCGTTTCAGCGGGAAAACATTTTCTTATTGACAATCGAGCCTGTAAACAAATACTTTTTTCGCGTTCCGGCTCATCGGTATTTTCAGGTTTCTAGTCATCGGCGCAAGGTTTTTTGGGGGATGTTTTAACCGGAATCAACCGGAATCCCAGTCCAACGCCTTCCAGCGCAAAATCAGATGGAGCAAAACTATGTATTGCATCACGACAGTTGGGTCTTTGCCGCTCGGGCTTTCACGCCGTCTTCTCACACACTGCTTTGCCTCCCTCTTTGCCTGCCTGATGGTTGTCTGCGGGCTGGCGTTCCTGGGCGGCTTGCCGCTCCAGGCGCAGACTACCAGCGGCGGCGGCATTCAGGGGACCATCACTGATCCCAGCGGTGCTGCTGTTGCCAAGGCGACGGTCACCGCCACCAATACCGACACCGGGGTTGCCACCAGCCATATCACCACCGGCACGGGGACCTATTCCATCCAGCCGTTGCAGGTCGGCACCTACAACGTTGAGGTCACCGCAAAGGGCTTCCAGCGCCTGCTGCAGGAGAACATCAACGTCGATAACGACTCGGTGCTCGGCTTGAACCTGAAGCTCACCGTCGGCGGCGAGAACACCACCATCACCGTCTCCGATGCCCCGACGCCCCTGAACACCACCGACTCCGTGCTGGGCGGCACCATCGAGAACCAGCTCTATTCTTCGCTGCCGCTCTCCATGAACGGCGGCCCGCGCGATCCCACCGCCTTCCAGTATTTGATGCCTGGAGTGCAGGAAAACCCGGGCAACAACACCAACCAGGGATCAACCGCCGGCGCATCGGGCATCTACGGCACCGGTCAGACCGGCCTGAACGCGAACTACGTTGAGGGCGTGCCCGTTTCCAACATCAGCTCACAGGGCGATGGAACGGCCGTCGCCACTGCGGTCTCGGTCGATGCGGTCAACCAGTTCTCCGTGCAGACCAGCGGCGCGTCCACATCCTTCGGCGGCGCCGGAGTCACCAACTACACCATCAACTCCGGTGGAAACACATTCCACGGCACAGTCTTCGACTTCATCCGCAACACCATGTTCGACTCCTGGGGCTACTTCTCGAAGGTGCCCTCGGCCTCCGGTTTTGCTGAAAAGCCGGGCGAGCATCAGAACTCCTACGGCGGCTCCATGGGCGGTCCCGTCCTCAAGGACAAGCTCTTCTTCTTCGGCAGCTACGAAGGCTTCCGCTACACCAAGATCAGCAATACGCCCACATACATCACCATCCCCACCATGTCCAATCGCCTGGGCAACTTCACAGATAAAGTGGGTACCCTCGCCCAGAACATCTCGGACCCCACAAACGCCTCCAACGGCTCGCGTCCTGCCTTCCAGGGACTGCTGAACGGAGTTCCGACCTTCAACGTCATCCCCACGGCGGAGATATCCACCATCTCGCTGGCGCTGCAGGCCGCGCTTCCCACCCCCACCAACATGTCGACCTTCAACAACTATCTTGCATCCCTTCCGCTGTCCAACCAGGACTACACCATCGATGTCAAGATCGACTACACGCTGGACTCCAAAAATAAGCTCTCGCTCACCGGACTGGGCGGCCTTGTCGGGTACGCCGGTGCACCCAACTACAGCAGCTACAGCCAGCTTCCCATTCCCTATGCCGCCGGTTCGTACACCAACAAGAAGACAACGTCCGGCATCTTCAAGTACACCTACATCGCATCGCAGTCACTGATCAATGCGCTCAGCTACGGATATACCCGCAACTGGGGTGAAAGCTTCTCGCTGACCAAGGGCACGCCCTATACCGCGACCAAGGCTGGCATCACCAACCTGCCCCCGGGCGGCGCCTCGGACAACATGCCCTCCGTCAGCTTCAATACGGACAGCGGCCCAACCGCTCCCTCCAACTGGTCGTCCAATTCAAGCAGCGGCCCCGGAGCAACAGACACATACTCCATCATCGACAACCTGACCTGGATCAAGGGCCGCCATAACATCACCTTCGGCGCCCAGGTGCAGTGGCTGGAGACCAACGGCGGAAGCTATGGAGGATACAGTCAGTCCGCCGGTCTCACCTACCATGCATACGATACGGCAGGCCCCGGAAACGGCGACACCTACGCCAGCTTCCTGGTCGGCGCCGTCTATAGCGACTCCGTCCATACACAGACGATTCAGGACGTCGGAGCACGGTACAGGCCGATGGCGCCCTATCTTCAGGACAACTGGCAGGTAAGCCCCAAGCTCACCCTGAACTTCGGACTTCGCTACGATTATCTCCAGCCCTACCACGAGGTCCACGACCGCATTGCGTTCCTCAACCCCACCACCATCAATCCCATCGTTGGCGTCCCCGGAGTGCTGGAGTATGCCGGCTTCCCCAATGTCAACAATTTCCAGGCAGAAATTACAGCGCCGTTCTTGACTGCTGCTCAGGAAATGGCCTTGTACGCGCCTTACATCTGCCACTGCACCACCCCGGTTCACCCCTATAACAACAACTGGCAGCCGCGCCTGGGCTTTGCCTATGCCTACACTCCAACCACGGTCTTCAGCGGCGCATTCGGCCTCTCGCTCACCCACTCCGGTGGCGTAGGCGGCGGATCGGGTTCAACCGCAGCCACTGGAAACAACGGAGAGTACAGCGCCAGCAGCGGCTACAGCCAGAACGGAAGCACCGGCAACCCGGGCTTCTTCCTGAATCCAAACTACCTCCTGCCGGGCTCTCAGCCGCCAGCCGTCGTCGATCCTCCCACTCAAGGCACACAGGGCACGCCGCCTCTGGGTCAGGTTCTCGGACCTCCGATCGCATGCCTCTCGGGAAACCCGGCCTGCAGTGCATTTTCTGCCCTGCCGCCGTGGACTGCGCCCGGTACCAACGTCAATCCTCTGTCAACCACCGGCGACTACGACTTTACGGCCTACAACGCAGACCACCTGAACGATTTAGGATGCTCCGTATCGGGCACCTTCTGCACGATCCAGGGCGTCAACTATGCTGATCCATACTATGGCGGCCGCGGTCCGCAATTCCTCAGCTATAACCTCTCCATACAGAAGATGATCAACAAGAAGGCCGTTATAACCATCGCCTACTCCGGCGCGGAGACCCACTTCCTGCCGGGTGGCGCCGGTCGCGGTTTCGCGCAGAATGGTATCTCTCCAGATTATTCTCTGGAGTATGAGGCCGGAATCACGGGCACCACATTACAGGGAACCACCGTGTCCCCCTACCCCCGCTTCGCTGGCCCCAACGCAACCTTCTTCCAGGCCCTGCGGCCCTTCCCCCAGTACAATGGGTTCACCGATCTCTGGGGACAGACTGGAAACTCAAACATGAACTCGCTCCAGGTGACACTGGTTCAGCGCCCGTGGCACAACCTCTCCGGCTTCATGAACTACACGCGCCGCAAGGAGATCGACGACACGGGCACCCACCGCACCCAGTTCGGCGTGGGCCCGCAGGATGGAAATTTCGTGCAACATATGTCCGCCAACCGTGTCGACCGCGGCCTGGGAACGTCCGACCAGACCAACACCTTCAACCTGACCTGGGTCTATGCCCTCCCCTTCGGCCGAGGCCAGGCCTTCTTCGCTACCAACCGTATCGCCGGACTCATCGGCGGAGGATGGGAGTTCAACGGAATCTATAAGTATCGCGATGGAGTTCCGCTGCAGGTCTCAAACGGAGGCGGTTGCATGACCAACGCGTCCGCCGGCCAGGGAACCTGCCTGCCAGACTACGTTCCCGGCTTCGACAAGAGGCGGGCGCGCATCAATGGCAGATGGGGCCGCGGTCCTGGAGCCAATGCCACCAACTTCAATGGCATCCCGTATCTCAACTCGGCCGCCTTCGAGTGCGCCGATTCTTCTCCTCTCAACCAGACCTATTCCTGCGGATCGACATCGGAACCCAACACGACCTGGAAGCTGGGCAACGTAGCTCGTACCGCTCCGCTCGGACTCCATGGCCCCGGATGGTGGGACATCGACCTGGGCATCCGGCGCACCTTCAACATTCGTGAAACCGCCACGCTCCATCTCACCTTCCAGATCGAGGCGGACGTACAGAACGCCACCAACTCCACCTTCTTCAACCTCGGCAGCGCCTCTTGGGACAGCAGCGGCTACGGCGAGGTCACCAGCCAGAACGCGCAGATCCCGCCGCGCGACTGGCAGTTCGAAGGCCGATTCCGCTTCTAACCTCCAACCATTAAAAAATGGCGGCCAGCAGGCAATCTGCTGGCCGCCATTCTCTTTGTGGGGGCTCCCTCTACGGCTCCATCCTCGACGACATCCGCAGAATAGACTCCTAATCCAGCCCCTCCTCCTCCGGCATCTCTCCCTCCATGGTGGGAATCGAGTGACCATGAGGATCGGTCCTGGGGTGCCCCAGCTTGGCTGCAATTCGCTCCTCGAAGCGCTCGGAGATGAAGTGCTCCAGCCGCTCCGCCTCCTCATGCACCTCATCGATCGGGTAATCGAGTACCTCGTACAGAAACGTCTCGATCAGCCGGTGATGGCGCAGGACTTCCAGCGCGCGCCGCCTTCCCGCGGTCGATAGCCGCACCCCGCGATGCCGCTCATATTCCACCAGCGGTTCCGCGGAAACAGCCAGCTTCTGCAGCATGTTCGTCACCGATGCAGGCGCCACCGACAACCGCCCAGCCAGCGCCTTGATGGTCACGCGCCGCTCCTCCGGCCCTCCCAGATACAGAATGGCCTTCAGGTAGTTGTCCACCGATTCGGTGTTGCCGTTCGCCCGCCTGCGCGCTGCCATGCGTTGCTCTCTGCCTCCAACTCCAGTTTGACTCATCTCCCATTGTTAGGTATACCTAATTTGAAGGCAAGCCTAATTTTTGTGGTGTGATCCCCCGCCAAATTTTCTCGGTGCCCTGCACAGGAGATGAATGCCTGATCTTTCGCCAATTCAAATGGGGCACGAAGCTTCCGGGAAGCCGGAACCGCTCGCGGGCTCTGCTGGCGAAGCTCCAGCGGTTGCCGATGCAGTCCCACCCCGGAGCAATTTTTTCTCCAACCTGAGCCGGACCGAGATGTGGACCTACTTCGGCCCCGCATTCGTCGCCTCGGTCGCCTACATCGACCCCGGCAACTTCGCCACCAACATCCTAGGCGGCACGCAGTTTGGCTACCGCCTGCTCTGGGTCCTGCTCTGGTCCAACGCCATGGCGATGCTCATCCAGTACCTCGCCGCCAAGCTGGGCATCGTCACCGGTCTTACCCTGCCGCAGAACTGCCGCAAGCACTTCTCCCAGCTCACAACCATCGGCCTCTGGCTCGCCGCCGAGATCGCCGCTGTCGCCACCGATCTCGCCGAATTCCTCGGCGCGGCCATCGGCCTCGATCTCCTCTTCGGCCCGCTGCTCATCGCTCACGGCTTCAACCCCAAGGAAACCCTCCTCGTGGCCGCGCTCGTCTCCACCGTTCTGGTCTTCGCGATTCTCGCGCTCGACCTCGCGGGCTTCCGCTGGCTGGAACGTGGCATCATGGCCTTCGTCGCCATCATTGGCGTCTCCTACGCATTCGAGATCTTCCTCGTCCACCCCGACTGGAAGCTCGCCACCCTCTACACCCTGCTGCCCACGCTCGACCGCTCCAGCGCGCAGAGCTTCCACGACAGCATTTATGTCGCTGTCGCCATGCTGGGTGCAACCGTCATGCCGCACGTCATCTATCTCCACTCCGCCCTGGTGCAGCCCCGCCTGAAGGAACTCACCGGATCCGCGCTGCCTGCCACCGAGACGCTGGAAAACCTGGAAGCCCGCAACCAGCCGACCCAGCTTCCCCGCCGCTCCATCCTCAGCCGCTTCCTCCGCTACGAGCTGATCGACGTCTTCGTCGCCATGAACGGCGCATGGCTCATCAACTCCGCTATGATCCTGATGGCCGCCGTCGCCTTCGTTCACACCAATAACCTGCAACCCACCATCGAAGAGGCCTACCACACCCTCGGCCCGCTCTTCGGACGCGCCGCAGCGGTTGTCTTCGCCGTCGCCCTGCTCTGCTCCGGCCTCTCGTCGTCCACCGTCGGCGTCATGGCCGGCCAGGTCATCATCGAGGGTTTCCTCGACATCAAGTTCCCCATCTTTCTGCGTCGCTTTATCACGGTCGTTCCGGCCATAGCCATCATCGCCATCGGCCTCGATCCATTGAAAATCCTGGTGCTCTCGCAGGTTATCCTCAGCTTTGCGCTGCCCTTCGCGCTTATCCCGCTGCTTCTGCTCACCAGCCGCGCGGATGTCATGCACAGCTTCGCCAGCGCGCGCCGCATGAGGATCGCAGGCTGGGCTACGGTCGCAATCATTATCACCCTGAACGCCATCCTGCTTGGCCAGCTCGCCTTCGGGCAATAACCCAGCGTCGGCCCTCCCTCGCGGGACAAAAAAAAACACGGCAGAACAAGCCTCGTCAGCCTGTTCCGCCGTGCTCTCGTGCTTCGACAACTAGCGCGGCTTCTCCTCTTCCTTCGGCTGCGGACGCGCCGCCGGAGCTGGCTGCGGACGTGCCGCCGGGGCGGGCTGCGGACGAGGTGCCGCCTGCGGTTGTGGACGTGGCGCAGCCTGCTGCTGCGGAGTCTGCTGTGGTCTGGCCTGCTCCTGCGGTCGCTCCTGTGGCTGTGGCTGAACTTGCTGCGGTTGTGCCTGCCTCATCTGTGGCTGTGGCTGAGCCTGCTGCGGTTGTGCCTGCCTCATCTGCGACTGTGGCTGAGCCTGAACCGGCCTCGCTTGTTGCTGTGGCTGAGCTTGCTGTGGCTGTGGCTGCTGTGGCTGTGC
>Ga0181519_10002044_pt1 | contig 17436 bp, 21 predicted proteins | sample PEATcosm2014_Bin_26_FD_121102 | JGI IMG/M metagenome (GOLD analysis project Ga0181519, IMG submission 121102) | Peatland microbial communities from MTU Mesocosm Facility, Houghton, MI, USA - PEATcosm2014_Bin02_10_metaG | ecosystem: Environmental > Terrestrial > Soil > Wetlands > Peat | place...
GATGCCGGTGACGCTGACGGCCAGGGCCAGCCAACGATTGTCGAACCGCCCGTGCACGAAATCGGCCGCGGTGATGTAGCCCTTCTTGTGCGTCACCTGCCACAGGCGCGGAAAGATGATGAACATCAGCGGCCAGATGATGATGGTATAGGGCACCGCGAAGAAAGCCAGCGCGCCCGCGCCGAAAGCCAGCGCGGGCACGGCGATGAAAGTGTAGGCGGTATAGAGATCGCCGCCCACCAGGAACCAGGTCACCACGGTGCCGAAACGGCGCCCGCCCAATCCCCATTCATGCAGAAGGTCGAGATTGCCGCGCCGCCAGCGCGCCGAGGCGAAGCCCAGCCAGGTGATCAGCCCGAACAGGACGAGAAAGACGATCAGCGCGACCCAGTCGATGTTCTGCACGGCCTAGGCGCTCCGGTTGGCCAGTGGGAGAATTGAATGCGATGCGGCTGGCACGGTCAGCCGTCGCCTTTGCGTGGCTCGGTTGCGAAATAGACGATCGCCGTGAGCGCCGCGCCCACCAGGATCATCGCGAGCTGGAACCAATAGAAGAAGGGGATGCCGCCCAGCGTGGGCTCGACCTTGTTGTAGAACGGAATCCACAAGGCGCCCAGCTGCACGATCAGCAGCAGATACCACCAACTCCAGGCGCGGCGCGGTCGCTCGGACATCTCGTTTCCCCGTGCGGGGTCTCGCCGCCCCGCTATGCCACCCGATACTAGCGGTGGCCGGAGGAGCGCGTAAACGCGAAATTGATCGAATTCACGCTGGCTGGAGCAGCCCGGCCGCGATATTGATCGCCATTGCCAATATCACTGTATTGAAGAAGAAGGCGACGACCCCGTGCAGCAGAGTCAGCCGTCGCAGCTGACGGCCGGTGACGCCGACATCCGAGGTCTGGCAGGTCATGCCGACGACGAAGGCGAAATAGAGAAAGTCCCAATAGTCGGGCTCCTCGTCGCCGGGAAAAGCCAATCCGCCGCGATGTTCCGGGGTCTTGGGGTCGCCGTCGGCGTCGCCGTAAAACAGATGGGCATAGTGCAATCCGAACAGCGTGTGAGTCACCAGCCAGGCGATCACGATGCTCGATGCCGCCAGCGCTAGATGCAGCAGCAGCACGGCATGCGGCAGCGACTTGGCGTCGCGTGTTTCGAGAAAGACGGCGGCCAGGCCCAGCAGTCCCGCGCCCAACGTCACCGCCACCATGCCGAATTGGCCTTCGTCGAGTTCCTGGGCGCGACGGCGAGTCGATTTGGGCGTGGCGCGGACCACCATCTCGCCGGTGAGGATCAGGAACAATATGCCGCCGGCGTCGAGCGCCGCGACGAAGCCGGTCGATCCCGCCGCCAGAGGGCGCATCGCGAACCACGCTGCCACCGCGAACAGGCCCGGGATCAGCAGCCGCGGACGCTTGATCAACGCCCGTAGCGGCGACTTTCGGGTCACGTCGGGCCGCCATGGGCGACCGGCGTCGGTTCCACCACTTCGTCGAATTGCGAAAAATCCATCGCCGTGCGGCCGTCGGGCAGATCGCGGAATATGTCGGCAAACCGGGCGTTCCAAATGATATCCGACGAATCATAGGCCGTGCGAGTGTGGACTTCCTGGTAGAAGCCGCTGTGGTGACCGGCGAAGACCACGATCAGCTGAGTGCCTTCCGCCGCCAACTCCTCGGGCGTCTTGCCGTAGAGCGGGCTGTTGGGTCCGATCATGTGGCGCACGGTCCAGGACAGTCCGAACATCGGCGAGCTCGACCGATCGAGTTCGAGATCGTGCAGCCGCCGCAGCTGATGGCCCTCGATGGTGGTTTCGTCCCGCAGCAGGGTTACATGGATGCGCGCTTCGTGAATCTGGTCGCTGCGCTGGTTGGCCAGCCGCAACATCAGGGTCGGCCTGCCCTCGAACTGCGTCACCACGAGCTTGTTGCTGAAGCGCACGCCCGCGGTAGGCCGGGTGAAGCGCGCGAACATCAGGCCCGACGCCACGGCGATGCCGAACAGGCCGAGGCCGGCCTCGATGGTGACCAGTATATTCGCGGCGATCCCGACCGGCGACATCTGGCCGTAGCCGATGGTCGCCATGGTCTGCACCGAAAAGAAGAACGCATCGACGAATGAGCCCGAGTGCGCGTTGAGAATGGCATTGCCGCAAGCCAGGTAGCCGAGAGCAAAGGTGGCGTTGAGGCCCAGATAGGTTGCGACCAAGGCGGCCGCGAAGCTCGGTCCCGAGGCCGTGATCAGCCAGTGATAGAGATCGCCGAATTTGCGCTCCTCGCCCAGGCGCACCACGTCGGCGCGGCCGTCAGCCTTGACGATTTTCGGGCGATGACGGAATGGTCGAATCATACGAACACCATGGCGCCATCGCGCGAGGCGTCGGCGAGGAATGTCACCAGCCCGCCCGGCACGATGGGGACGTCTTTGCGCAGTTCGTCGGCGGCGATGCCCATGGCGCGCAGGCCCATTTCGCACACCATCACCTTGGCGCCCAGCGTGACGCAGGAACTCAGCATTTCCTCGAAGCTCGCGAGCTTGCGTGCGATCAGTTGCGCGTCGGCGTCCGCGGGTGACAGGCCGTCCTCCGTGGGTAGAAGATCGCGCCAACCGCCTTCGTTCGCGCCGGAGGCGACCAGCGCGCGGATCGCACCCATCGTGAAGAACAAGGTAGCCGGCGTATTCACCGCCAGCGCGGCGGCGGCCATGGTCAGCGCATAATGGACGCGGTCGAAGGCGCCGGCGAACACGACGATCGACAATTGCCGCGGCGCGCCTTCAGCCGCCGGCATGCGCCAGGGTCCGATGCGCAGACAGATCGTGGATGGTGGCTTCCGGGCCGCACAGGGCGCAGGCGGGGTCGGGCCTGAGGCGGATCTTGCGGAAGCTGGTCGATAGCGCATCGACGATCAGGAGCGAGCCCGAAAGCGACTCGCCGATGCCCAGCAATTCCTTAAGCACTTCCGTGGCCTGCAGCGTGCCCATCACGCCGGCCATCGCGCCCAGCACCCCGGCTTGGGCGCAAGTCGCTACCTTGCCCTCGGGCGGTTCAGACGGATAGAGGCAGCGATAGCAGGGGCCTGGCGCCTTGAAAGTAGCGAGCTGGCCGTCGAAGCGCAGCACGGCGGCCGATACCAGCGTCTTGCCGGCGAGGTGGCAGGCGTCGTTGACCAGGAATCGGGTCGGAAAATTGTCGCTGCCGTCGGCGACGATGTCGTAACCGCCGATCAGCTCGAGCGCGTTGCCGGCCGTGACGCGCTCGGCATGGGCGATGATCCGGACATCGGGGTTGATCGCGGCGGCGGCTATCCGCGCGCTTTCGGTCTTGTCCATGCCGATGCGCGCCGTTGCATGGATCACTTGGCGCTGGAGATTCGACAGATCGACGCGGTCATCGTCGACCACGCCGATGGTGCCGACACCCGCCGCGGCGAGATACATGATCAGGGGCGAACCCAGCCCGCCCACGCCGATCACCAGCGCTTTCGATCCGAGCAGCCGCGCCTGGCCGACGCCGCCCACCTCGGGCAGCAAAATGTGGCGGGCGTAGCGGCGGATCTGGTTCTCGGAGAAGTCCATGAGGGATTATATGGGGCGCTTAGGTATGGCGTGCACAGGGTGCCCTCAGGTGCCCAGCCTCAGCCGCAAGGCGGTCGACAGGCGGCGTTTGGCAAACGGGCGGAAGATCGCGACCTTCATCTTGCTCGGACCTTCTGTCCTACCGGCTTCTCGATCATGGTTCGGCGATTATCGACGAAGGCGCGCAGTACTTTGTTGATACGCGTTTGGTAGCCGCGGCCCGATTCCTTGAACCAGTCGATGATGTCGGCGTCGAGGCGGATATGGACCTCGCGCTTGCGCGGCGGCAGACCGATGATGATGTCGTTGTCCCAGCCGGGCAGAAGCGGACCGTCTTCCTCGTTGGCCAGCCGCTCGACCTCTTCCTGAGGGATCGCCTTGACGCGTTCCCAATCGGTCAGGTCCTCGCCGCGCGCGAGCATCGCGTCGATTTCCTCAGCCGAGTACCGAACGATATTTCCTTTTCTCTTCATCTCTCGCCTTCCGCGCCGAGATCAGCCGCGTCACTCCATCGCGCTCGACCCAAATGGCGGCGATTATCGCGCCACCGATCGACCCGATCGTCACGAATCGATTCTCTCCGTCACGCGGCGATGGCTGACTAAAGACCGGCCGCCCATCGAAAAGTTGTCGTACCCGAAGAAAATCGATGCCGTGCTTCTCAATGTTGGAACGACGCTTGGCCTCGTCCCATTCGAAGTCCATCGACTATAGCCACATTTGTGGACACACGCAATATTGCGCGCACCGCCGGCTCAGCTCCCCAGCCCCTCGAACAGCGCTGTCGAGAGGTAGCGCTCGGCGAAGGAGGGGATGATCGCGACGATCATCTTGCCGGTATTCTCCGGGCGCGCGCCGACCTCGAGGGCGGCGGCCAGCGCCGCACCCGACGAAATGCCCACCGGAACGCCGTCGAGTTTGGCCGCCTTGCGGGCCACGGCGAAAGCGGTCTCGTTGCCGATTTTCACGATTTCATCGATCACGGCACGATCGAGATTGCCCGGTACGAAGCCGGCGCCGATGCCCTGGATCTTGTGCGGGCCGGGCGCGCCGCCCGACAGGACCGGGCTGTCCTCGGGCTCCACCGCCACCATGCGCACCCCCGGCTTGCGCTGCTTGAGCACATGGCCGACTCCGGTGATGGTGCCGCCGGTTCCCACACCCGAGATGACGTAGTCGACCTTGCCGTCGCTGTCCTTCCAGATCTCCTCGGCCGTGGTCTTCTCGTGGATCTCCGGGTTGGCCGGATTCTCGAATTGTTGGAGGATGATCGACCCCGGGATACTCTTTTGCAGTTCCTCGGCGCGACGGATCGAGCCGGTCATGCCCTTGGCCGCGGGCGTAAGTTCGATCTTCGCGCCCAGCAGGATCAGCATCTTGCGCCGCTCCAGCGACATGCTTTCGGGCATGGTCAGGATCAGCTTGTAGCCCTTGGCGGCGGCGACGAAGGCAAGCGCGATACCGGTATTGCCCGAGGTCGGCTCGATGATGGTCGCGCCCGGCTTGAGCTTGCCCGACGCTTCGGCGGCCTCGATCATGGCCACGCCGATGCGATCCTTGACCGAGGAGAGCGGATTGAAGAATTCGAGCTTGCCGACGATGTCGGCCTTAGCCCCGGCGTCGGCGGCCAGGCGCTTGAAGCGCACCAGCGGTGTCGCGCCGATCGTCTCGGTAATGCTGTCATAGATGCGGCCGCGGAATTCAGCGTTGCGCGCGGGAGAAGGCATTGGCGTTCCTCAAATTGATTCTTGGTTAAATGGTGAAATCCATGCTTTGGGCGACTTCGCTCACGATGCCGCTCTGGAAGGCGCGGGTGCAGAGATCGTCGACCGTGATGGAATCGAGACGCTTCATGATCTCTTCCTGAAGATCGGCCCACATCGGGCGGATTACGCTCTTGCCCAACTCGGACGAGGGAAGCGCCTCCTCCTCCTCTTCGCTGACCTCGAGTGCGCGCACCACGCGTACGATCTCGCCGACCGAGATGCGCCGCCGTTCGCGCGCCAGGCGGTAGCCGCCGCGCGGGCCGCGCACACCCATCAGGATGCCGCTGCGCACCAACTGTTGCAGGGTTTGTTCAAGATAGCGCCGCGGAATGCCCTGGCGCCGCGTGATCTCGCGCGAGCGCACCGGCTCGCCGCCGGAATGGTAGGCGATATCGAGAACCGCTTCGATGGCGAACAAGGTCTTTTTCGAAGGCCGCAGCATCCGTTACTCCGCGTTGATCAGTTCGGCGATCCGGCCGGCCAGTCGTTTGGCGACGGCGGATTTGGGAAGCGGTGGCCACGAAACGACTCCCGCCGCGCTCACCAGATGGACGGTATTGGCGTCGCCGCCGAAGGTGCCGGTCGCGGCGCCCACTTCGTTGGCGACCACCAGGTCGCAGCCCTTGGATGCCAGCTTGGCCTGCGCGCCCTCGATGACGCGCTCGGTCTCGGCGGCGAAGCCGACCACCAGACGCGGTCGCCGGTTGCCCGCTTTGGCGAGGCTGGCCAAGATATCGGGATTGGCTTCGAATTCAAGGCGCGGCGGCGGCGCGCCAGCGCTTTTCTTGATCTTGGCGGTGGTCGGCGACGTCACCCGCCAGTCGGCGACGGCGGCCGCGCAAACGGCGATGTCGGCGGGCAACGAGCGCAGACAGGCGTCGAGCATCTGTTGCGCGGTCTCGACATGGATGACCTCGACGCCCGCCGGATCGGCCAAGGCGACCGGGCCGCTCACCAAGGTCACCCGCGCGCCCAGGGCCGACAGCGCGCCGGCGATGGCGTGACCCTGCTTGCCCGACGAGCGGTTGGAGATGTAACGCACGGGATCGATCGGCTCTTGGGTCGGGCCGCTGGTGACGATCGCGTGCCGGTCGCGCAGCGGACCGTGCGCGCCGAAGAAGGTTTCGATCGCTTCGACGATCTCGAGCGGCTCGGCCATGCGGCCCTCGCCGGCTTCGCCATCGCCCAGCGAACCCGCGTTGGGGCCGACCCGGCGCACCCCGCGCGCCTCCAGCAGCGCGAGATTCGCCTGGGTCGCCGGATGCTGCCACATGCGAAAATTCATCGCCGGCGCCGCCAGGATCGGCTTGTCCGAGGCGAGCAGCAGGGCGGAGGCAAGATCGTCGGCCAACCCATGGGCCATCTTGGCGAGCAAGTCGGCCGAAGCCGGCGCGACCACGACCAGCTGCGCGTCGCGGGTCAGTTGAATATGCGCCGTGGCGCCGCCCTCGCCGGTGGCGAACAGATCGTCATGCACCGGAGCGCCGACCAGCGCCGACAGGCTCAGCGGCGTGATGAATTGGGCTCCGCCTCTGGTCAGCACGCAACTCAGCACCGCGCCGCGCTCGCGCAACCGCCGAACCAGGTCGAGGCTTTTGTAAGCCGCGATACCTCCCGACACGACCAACAGGATGCGACGGCCAGCCAATGTCACGAGAAAATCCATTTTTTACGTCAGCGAATTGTATTTAAGTTAGTGATTCCACCCGACGGGCGCAAGAGTGTGACGCTTATCTCCGGAAAATCAGCGCCGGATCAGCAGATAGGCCAGAATCGCGGCCAAAATCCATGGCACCCACATGGGGAACAATCCGCCTTGACGGCGGGATCCCTCGATCGCCTTGACCGAATCGGGATGGAGATGAACGCCGCCGCCACGCAACGTCTCGGTCATATGTTCGAAGTTCTTCACCAGCCGGGGCAGGTTCTCGATGGTTTCGAGTAATTTGCCGACCGACTCGCGGACCTTGGCGCGCGGACCCAGATTGTCGGCCATCCAGTCCTCGATGAGGGGCCGAGCCAATGACCACATGTTGACGTCGGGGTTGAGTTTCCGCCCCACGCCCTCGGCCACCAGCATGGTCTTTTGCAGCAAAAGCATTTGGGGTTGCGCTTCCAGCTTGAAGTTGCGCGACACTTCGAACAACTGGCCGAGCAGGCGCGCCACCGAGATTTCGTGCATCGGTCGGCCCAGAATCGGTTCGGCGATCGAGCGGACCGCCTGGGTGAACAGATCGACGTTCTGGTCCGCCGGCACGATCCCGGCGTCGAAATGGATTTGGGCGACGCGGTGGAAATCCCGGTTGAGGAAGCCCAGCAGCAATTCGCCCAGGAAGTGTCTGGTCTTGCGGTCGAGCCGGCCCGTGATGCCGAAATCGACCGCGATGATTTCGCCCGTGGGACCGACGAACAGATTGCCGGGATGCAGATCGGCGTGAAAGAAGCCGTCGCGGAACACCATTTTGAAAAAGGCGTCGGCGGCCAGTTCCACCACATGGGTCAGATCGATGCCGGCGGCGGCGATCTCATCGATCCGGTCGATCGGGATTCCCTGGATGCGCTCGAGCGTCAGCACCCGCCGCGAGGTCCGCTGCCAGTCCACGCCGGGAATGATGAAGCCGGGATCGCCCTGGAAGTTGTTGGCCAGTTCGGCGGCGGCGGCGGCTTCGAAGCGCAGATCCATTTCGCGGCCGACCGCGGCCTCGAAGTTGCGCACCGAGGTGGTCAGGCGCAGCCGGCGCATGCGCGGCCGCAACCGTTCGGCCCATTCCGCCATCCAGGTCAGCAGCGCAACGTCTTGTGCGAACCGCCGCTCGATGCCGGGGCGCAACAGTTTCACCGCAACCTCGGCGCCTTCGATGGTGATCGCGTAGTGGACCTGGGCGATCGAGGCGGCGGCGACCGGTGTGTCGTCGAAGGATTGGAACAGCGACTCGAGCGGCGCATCGAACTCGCTCGCCACCAGGGCGCGCGCCTGGTCGGCCGGAAAGGGCGGCAGCTTGTCGCGCAACTCCGCCAGATCGTCGGCGACGTCGTCGCCCACGAAGTCTGGCCGGGTCGACAGCGATTGGCCGAGCTTGATGAAGGTGGGACCCATCTCCTGCAGCGCCGCCGCCAGCCGCTGGCCCGGGCGCAGGGCGGATTTGGCGGGATCGGCGTGGCCGCCCGCCAGGCGGATCGCGAGACGCAAGGGCGGCGCCACGCGAAACCAGTCAAGCAGATCGTAGCGCGCGACGGTGCGGCCGATGGCGACCAGGCGCAGGAAGTTGACGATGTCGCGATACACCGCCGCCGACCTCAGAGCCGCCAGCCGGTGTGCAGCGCCACGATGCCGCCCGAGAAATTCGAGTAGCGCACCATATCGAAGCCGGCCCTGGTCATGCGCGCCGCGAGATCGTCCTGGTCGGGGAAGCGGCGGATGCTCTCGGCCAGATACTGGTAGGCGTCGCGATTGTGCGCGACCAGCCGGCCCAGCAGCGGCAGCATGGTGAAGGAATAGCGGTCGTACAGCTTGGCCAGTGGCGGCAATGCCACCTTACTGAATTCCAGGCAGAAGAAGCGGCCGCCGGGCCGCAGGATGCGCCGCGCCTCGGCCAATGCCGCGTCGATATGGGTGACGTTGCGCAGGCAGAAGGCGATCGAGCAGGTATCGAAGCGCGAGCTGGGGAAGGGCAGGTTCTCGGCGTCACCGCAGACCCATTCGATGCCCGCGACATTGCGGTCGATGGCGCGGTCGCGACCCACGCTCAGCATCGCCTGCGTCAGGTCGCAGACAACGGTCTCGCCGCCGCCCCGCGCCCGCCACCCGAACGCGATGTCGCCGGTGCCGCCGCCGAGATCGAGCAGCGTGGCCGCGGCGCGCGGTTGCATGCGCTCGAACAACGCGCGCTTCCACAGCCGATGCACGCCGAGGCTCATCAGATCGTTCATCAGATCGTACCGGCGCGCTACGTCTTCGAATACGCCCTGCACAAGCGCGGGTTTTTCCGCCTCGGGCACGATACGATAGCCGAAATGCGTGGTTTCGCCGCCGTCGGGCGCGGCGTCGGCGGGGTTGGGAGCGCTCATGGCGGCGGCAGGATAGCCGATGCCCTCAAGGGGCGCCACCCACGGCGCTTCCACCGTTACACGGGATTGGCGGCGAACTCCGCGAGTTGCTTGGGCGAGCGGATGTGAATGATCCGCGCCGCGTCGCGCCGGGCTTCGATGGCCGCGATCAATTTCGGACGCATTTCCCGGTGCAGCCACCACATCATTCGGTAAAGACGAATCGTGACCGGGAACATCGGACATCCCTCCGGGCCGTCCGGCCGTCCGACGACGAGCGATTTGATTTGGCGCTTGGTCGCCCACCAGTAGTGGATCCAGATTGGATGATCGACGAAGATGATCGTGTCGGCTTCGCTTATCCGGCGCTCTACCGAAGACCAGTATCCATAACCGTCGATCAGCCACCGTTCTTGAGACAGCAACGCTTCATGGGCGTTCGTGAATTCCGGGTCGGGAGTGAGAACCCAATTCGGCTTCCATTGGATTTTGTCGACCGCGAAGTACGGCAACGCATGAGCCGAGCTGAGCGCCCTGCACATCGTCGATTTTCCGCCACCGGCGTTGCCGATCACCATCACCCGCGTCATGCGGAAATAATATCCCCGGTAGGAATTGCCGGAAAGGCGAGTTTGGGCTCGATGTTGCTTGCTCCGGCGGCGGGCCTTCGCCATCCTGCCGCCATGCCCGAGTTACCCGAAGTCGAAACCATCCGGCGTCATCTGGAGGCCGGGGTGCTGGGGCGGCGCATCGTCGCCGCGCGCACCTTGAGGGGCGATCTGCGCCGGCCGTTCCCACCCGATCTGGCAAAGCGCATCCAGGGACGGCGTATCGAGCTTCTCGATCGCCGCGCCAAATACCTGATCGTCCGGCTCGATCATGAGCTCGCGCTCTTGATCCATCTCGGCATGTCGGGCCGTATCCTGATCGGCTCGACCGGCGACGCCATCGCCAAGCATGTCCATTTCATCCTCGATCTCGACGATGGTCGGCGCATCGCGTTGCAGGATCCCCGCCGCTTCGGCCTGGTCGATCTGGTGCCCACGGCGGCGCTCGACGCGCATCCGCTATTGCGCGCGCTGGGTCCCGAGCCGCTGGCGGCGACGTTGACCGGCGCCGCGCTGGCCAATGCCCTCAAGGGCAGCAAGACCAGCATCAAGGCCGCGCTACTCGACCAGCGCCGCATCGCCGGGCTGGGCAACATCTATGTGTGCGAGGCGCTGTTCCGCTCCGGCATCTCGCCGAAACGCGCGGCGGGAACCGTGTCGGGCGATCGCGCGCGCAAACTTGTCGCCGCCATCAAGGCGGTGTTGAAGGACGCGATCGCGGCGGGCGGCTCGACCTTGCGCGACCATCGGCTGCCGTCGGGCGAGCTCGGCTACTTCCAGCATCATTTCCAGGTCTACGACCGCGAGGGCCAGCCGTGCCCCGGCTGCGACTGCAAGGGCGGCATCAAGCGCTTGGTCCAAGGCGGCCGCTCGACCTTCTACTGCGCCAAGCGGCAGCGTTGAGCGGTGGCGCGAACGGTCGCGCCGGTGCTATGAGTGCGGCCATGTATTCAGTGCTTCGAATGATCGTCGCGATGGTGCTCGCCGTGGCGCCACTGGTTTCGATTCCAGCGTTCGCGGACGACGCCAAGTTTCTGGCCGAGATCGACGATCTGCCGCTTCCGCCGGGTTTCGTCGAGCTGCCGGGCGGCACACTGTTCGATGCGCCGCAGGGCCGTATCGTCGAGGCGACCGTGCAGGGCCGCATGCTCGAAGTCGAAGCACGCTCGTTCTATGACGAGACCCTGCCCGAACTGGGCTGGACGCGGACCGGCAGCGACGAATACCGGCGCGACAAGGAAGTGCTGCATCTCGAAATCACGACCAACGGCATGCAGATCGACATCCATTTCTCGCTGGCACCGATCAAGACCGCATCGGCACCGCCCGCGGCCGACGACAAGGGAGAGAAGCCATGACCACCGAGACCATCATCGTCGAGACCAAGGGCAAGGTCGGGCTAATCACGCTCAACCGGCCCAAAGCGCTCAACGCGCTCAATGGCCAGTTGATGCGCGAACTGGGCGCCGCGCTGCTCGCCTTCGACGCCAACGATTCCGTCGGCGCCATGGTCGTCACCGGGTCCGAGCGCGCCTTCGCCGCCGGCGCCGACATCAAGGAGATGCAGCCCTTCTCCTACATGGATGCCTATCTCGGCGAGTTCATCACCAAGGAGTGGGAAACCATTCTCGAGGTGCGCAAGCCGGTGATCGCCGCGGTGGCCGGCTTCGCGCTGGGCGGTGGCTGCGAACTCGCCATGATGTGCGATTTCGTGCTCGCCGCCGACACCGCCAAGTTCGGCCAGCCCGAGATCACGCTGGGCATCATTCCGGGCTCCGGCGGCACCCAGCGCCTGACGCGGCTGGTCGGCAAGTCGAAGGCGATGGAGCTGGTGCTGACGGGGCGCATGATGGACGCGGCCGAGGCCGAACGGGCCGGGCTGGTGGCGCGCATCGTGCCCGCCGCGGATTTGGTGGCCGAGGCGCTCAAGACGGCCGAGAAGATCGCGTCCTTCAGCCGCCCCTCGGTGTTGATGGCCAAGGAGGCCGTCAATCGCGCGCTCGAAACCACGCTGACCGAGGGCGTGCGCTTCGAGCGGCGCCTGTTCCATTCGCTGTTCGCCACCGAGGACCAGAAGGAAGGCATGGCCGCGTTCGCCGAGAAGCGCCCGCCGAATTTCAAAAATCGCTGAAACATCCGCCGTTTGAGGTATGGGCCTGATCCATCGGACCGGATAGAATGGTGCCGGGTGGAAACTGCCCGTAGCGCGGGGTTGCGGGAACATGAAGGCCGGCCGAATCGTTTTGGTCGCGGTGGCGGTCATCGGTTGCGCGGGCATCGCGCGGGCCGATGGCAACGAGGAGCCGTGGCTGGCGCAGATCGGCGTCACCCAGCAGATCCAGTTGTCAGCGAAGTCCGGTGCGGGGGTGACCATCGGCATCGTCGATACGGGCATCGATCTCGCCAATCCCGCTTTTGCCGGTCGTATCTCGTCGGCGTCGGGCTGTGCCGCGGTCACCTTCGCCTGCTCGAACGGCGCCCAGGACGATAACGGCCATGGCACCGCCATCGCCGATGTCGCGGCCGGGGCGGGGATCGGGATCGCATCGGGCTCGACGATCGTAGCGGAAAAGGTGCTCGACGCGACCGGCACGGGCGAAACGACCGACGTCGCCAACGGCATCGCCGCCGCCGCGTCGGCCGGGGCCAAGGTCATCAATGTCAGCATCAGCTGGTCCTATGGCGACACCGCCGTTCCGGCGGCGATCAACACCGCCGCCGGCGCGCACGCGACCACCGTTTACGCCGGCGGCAACGATTTCGGCAGCCCGATGCTGGGCTATGCCGGGCCGATGACCGGCTGGCAGGCGCCGCAACTGACAGGACTGACCGCGCAATCCTTGTCCTACCTCGTCTTCGTCGGGTCGGTCGGGCCCAACAATGTCCTGTCGAGCTTCAGCGCCATTCCCGGCAACGGCGTCGTGACGGTCAATACCGGTTCGGGCACGATCACGGTTCCGCTCGCTTCGCTGTGGCTGGTGGCGCCGGGCGAGAACGTCCCCAGCCCGGGCGATTACGGCACCTCCGGCGCCGCGCCGCAGGTGACCGGAGCGCTCGCCTTGCTCGAGGCGCGCTGGCCGATCCTCGCCAGCCGCGGCACGGCCACGTCGCTGCTGTTCGCCACCGCCACCGATCTGGGCGCACCCGGAGTCGATCCGATCTACGGCAACGGCCTGCTCAACGTGGCCCGTGCCTTCCAGCCGGTCGGCGCCGTGTCGATCCCAGTCGGAGCGACCGGCGTCCAATCGGTCAGCGCCGCGTCGCTGACCGGCGGCTTCTCGGCGGGCGGCGCGCTGGGCTCTCTCACCAATCTCGCGAACGCGCTCGGTCGCGTCATCGGGTTCGATTCCTATTCGCGCGACTTTCCAATCAATCTCGCCAATATGATCGGCAAGCCGGCGACCAGTCCGGTCCAGGCGTTGGCGAGCCCGACCGGCGCAACCAGCGCCGCCAGCGTGCATTTCGCCGACGGCGGCAGCGTCGCCACCCTGGTCACCTCGTGGAGCGTGGCGGGCGATTACGGCGTGCCGCATTTCGCGGGCGCGCCGCCGATGCAGTTGCCGGGCATTCCCGACCGACCGAGCTGGATCTCGTCACTGACCGAAGCGGACGGCTCCGTCCTCACATCGGGATATGGCTACCCGCCGGTCCAATCGCTGACCTCGGCGATGTGGGGCGCGCGCGAAAACACGGCCGGCGACGTCGGCGCGCTGGGGATTTCCACCAGCCTGCTCGGCCTCGCCGCCGGCGGACCGTTCACGAGCTATGGCGCTGGCGTCGGGACCGGGCAGCGGATCGCCCTCTCGCTGGCCCATACCGCGCCGACCGAGACGATCGACACGGGATTTTCCCAGCCCTCGGCCACGGCCGCGGCGGCGGGATACCGCGTCCGGATCAGCGACGATTGGGCGATCGGGTTCACGGCGGCAACCTTGGCCGAGCAACAGGGGCTGCTGGGCACCACCTATGTCGGCAGTGCCAGTCTCGGCGCCGCCCACACCAGCGGCTCGATCGGATTCACGTCTTCCCACACGCTGGGAGGCGGCTTCGATCTAGTATTCGACGCGGGATGGGCGCGCGCCGACGGCGCGTCGCTCTCGAACAGCGTGATTTCGGGGGTCTCGGCGCTGTCGGCCTGGGGCGCCGGCGCCAGCCTGGCCAAGAACGATCTGGTCGACGATGGCGACCGGCTCAGCGTGACCGTGCGCAGGCCCCTGCAGGTGTATTCCGGCACGGCCTCGGTCGGCATCGGCACCGTCGATGCCGCCACCGGCGCACCGGGGTTTCAGCTGACCAGGGTCGGCTTGGCGCCGGCGGCGCCGGAAACCGATGCGATGGTCGGCTACGACGCGCCGATTACCGACTGCGCCAGTTGGCGCGCCATGCTCGAGACCCGCGCGGACGCCGACGGCGTCCCTCATGTTCGCGAAGACCTCGTGCAGCTCGGACTGAACATAAGCTTTTAGGCGAATGCCTTCTGAGCCAAGCCGCCCGCCGATTCCCCGCGCTGTCGATGCCGGATCAATTGCACTACACTGGCCGCCTGTTTGGAGCGCCCGATGAACCCACCCGTCACCGCCGAACTCGAGCCGCGGTCCGCATCGCACGCTGCGCCGAAGCCCAGCGACGGCGTGCTCGACTGGATCACCCGGCTGGTCAAGATCGACACCACCAGCCGCAACTCGAACCTCGGCTTGATCGAGACCGTTCGCGACCATCTCGCCGCCGCCGGCCTCGCGTCGGTGTTGAGCTACGACGCCACGCGGCAGAAAGCCAATCTGTTCGCGACGATCGCGGCCGCCGACGACGGGACCCAAGGCGGCATCGTGCTGTCGGGACATACCGACGTCGTGCCCGTCGACGGTCAGAACTGGAACAGCGATCCCTTCGCGCCGACCATCCGCGACGGAAAACTGTATGGCCGCGGCACCTGCGACATGAAGGGTTTCATCGGTACCGCGGTCGCGCTCCTGCCGCGCATCCAGGCCGCCAAGCTCAAGAAGCCGATGCACTTCGCGCTCTCCTACGACGAGGAGGTCGGGTGCCTCGGCGCGCCGGTCCTGCTGGCCGATCTCGCCAAGCGCGGCATCCATCCCGAAGGCTGCGTGGTCGGCGAGCCCACCAGCATGCGGGTGGTGGTCGCCAACAAGGGCATCAACTTCTATCGCTGCCGCGTCCACGGGCATGCCGCCCATTCCTCGTTGACGCCCAAGGGCGTCAATGCAATCGAGTACGCGGCGCGGCTGATCGGCCATATCCACGAGGTCGCGGACGCCTTGCGCGCGCAGGGTCCCTTCGACCACGCCTTCGACGTGCCCTTCACCACGGCGCAGACCGGCACAATCGCGGGCGGCGTGGCGTTCAATACCGTGCCGGCGCACTGCGAATTCGAGTTCGAGTTTCGCAACCTGCCCGGCGTCGATTCGGGCGAAATCTTCCGCCGCATCGAGGATTATGCGCGAACCAAGCTGGTCCCCGAGATGCGCACGATTCGCGCCGAGGCCGACATCGTCTTCGAGCGCGTCGCCACCTCGCCCGCGTTCGATGCCGGCGAGGGTGCCGAGTTGACGCGGCTGGTGCGCGCGCTCACCGGCGACCGGGACAAACGCAAGGTCGCCTACGCCACCGAAGCCGGGATATTCCAAAACGCCGGCATCGCCTCCGTGGTCTGCGGTCCGGGCGACATCGACCAGGCGCACAAGCCCGACGAGTTCGTCGCCCTCGAGCAGATCGCGCGCTGCGAGGATTTCCTCGGACAGTTGATCCGCTCGATGGTCTGAGCGCCCCCTCCGCGGCGGGCTTGCGCGGCGATCGGCCAAGCCTAGATCTAGCAGGGCCGCACGCCCGGCCGCTGGAGACGGTGATGGACGGCGTCAGGTCCTATGTTGTGCGCTACCAGGGGCCGATGCGATATGGCGTGAGCTTCGGCTCGGCGCTGGCCATGGTGATTTCCTATTCGGCCCACCATTCGATCGTGTGGGCGATCGTCCACGGCATTCTCAGTTGGCTTTATGTGATTTACGCGGCCCTGTTCGGGCCGTGATCGCGCGGTCGAGAATTTAGGTTCCGCTTCCCGCCGCCAGCGTGCCGTGGCCGGCGCGGCGATGGCCCTCGTCGTCGGCGGCGGCACGATAGTAGGTGACGACGAATACGCGGACTTCCGAGGTCAGCGACCGGGTCGATTTGCTTTCGGCGATCCGGGTGCAAAGCTGGTGCAGGGTGATCTTCTCGCGCCGGCAAATCTCTTCGATCGCGTCCCACATTTCGCGTTGCAGACGGATACTGGTGCGGTGGCCGGAAATGGTGACGTTGCGGCTGACCGAAACGCTGTTGGTCGCAGAGAAGCTGCCCACGTGACTCTCGCAACTGATTGAAATCGCCCGGTTGTTTCAGAAAACGCAACCGGCAAGGCTCAAATGTGCTGCAAACGAGGATGATTTGCAAGGACCTGTGCCAAAACCATTCGGAGCATGATTCCAATGCACCAATCCGATCGCCGTCCAGGGGTTGCCAGTCGACCCTCGTTCCCGGCATAGTGGCCACCCTATGTACGCGCGCAAACAACAGTTTTGGCCGCTCCCGGGGCGCAATTCCGCGCCACCGGCGACGCGGCGATGCGACCGCTCGGGCTGCTCCGGCTCGGGCGAATTCCGCGCGCCCAAATCGCGCGATTCCCTCAGCGAATATTTCTGGTTCTGCCTCGACCATGTGCGCGACTACAACCGGGCGTGGGATTTCTGCCGGGGCCTCTCGCCCGAGGAGATCGAACGGCTGGTGCGCGCCGACGTTACCTGGCAGCGCGCCAGCTGGCCGTTGGGCAAGGCGATGGCCGGAAGCTTCGATCATCTCGATGCGGCGCGGGTCAAGGATCATCTCGGCGTGTTCGGCGAGGATTTCTGGCGCCGCAACGCGCGATCCGAGCCGAAATCCGATCCCGAAAAGGACGCGAAGCGGGTGATGGACCTGAAGGGCCCTCTCACGCTCGCGTCGCTCAAGGCGCGCTACAAGGAATTGTGCAAGCGCCATCACCCCGATGCCAACGGGGGCGACAAAGGGGCGGAAGAACGCTTCAAGGAGATCGGGCAGGCCTACCGAACGCTGCTCGCAAGCTTGAGCTTCTAGTTTCCACGCCGCGCGCGCCCAGGCGCGCTCATAGTTCGAAAGCGCAATCATGACTCAAGTGAATCAAACGATAGCGGCGGAGCACCCGCTCAATTTGCCCGATATCAGCATTTCGGTGCGCCAGACCTTCGGGCTCGACGACGACATGATGGTGCCTGCCTTCAGCGAGGCGGGCGACCACGTGCCCGACCGCGACGATTCATATTATTTCGACCATGACACGACCATGGCGATTCTGGCCGGCTTCGCCTTCAATCGCCGCGTCATTGTTCAGGGCTACCACGGCACCGGCAAGTCGACCCATATCGAGCAGGTCGC
>Ga0181519_10002045_pt1 | contig 17430 bp, 21 predicted proteins | sample PEATcosm2014_Bin_26_FD_121102 | JGI IMG/M metagenome (GOLD analysis project Ga0181519, IMG submission 121102) | Peatland microbial communities from MTU Mesocosm Facility, Houghton, MI, USA - PEATcosm2014_Bin02_10_metaG | ecosystem: Environmental > Terrestrial > Soil > Wetlands > Peat | place...
CAAAGCCAATGGCCAAAAGCGTGAATCCACCGCATTCCGTAAATAGGTGCATCGCATCATCCACTTGATGCACAGTTGTACTGCCTACTCCATAGATCATCCTGCCAGCAATCTCTGGGAAGGTAATGAGCCATGTAAAAAATGCAAAGAAGCTACACAGGCAAGTCGCGGCCACCCAGGGCAGCCAGTTTTGCAGCTTTTTCATCCACTTCGGCTGGCGGTAGAGCCAAGCACAGAGGGCGCCGATGAAAAGACTATCCAAGCGGCAGACGGTGGCCAGCGCGATGGTGATCGAGGCTGGTGGCACGAGCGCCTGCACTCCAACATGCAATGCCCAAGAAAGGCGAATCGCGGCGGAAGCAATCGTAAGGCCGATGGCGACCCACGGGATGGCACGGGGACGAACCAGCCACAGCAGGAGTGGCCAGAAAAAGTAGAACTGCTCCTCCACTCCCAGTGACCAGAAGTGGGCGACTATACTCGCAAAATGGCTGTCCCACTTCGCCACCCAAAGCCCGGTCCAGTTGGTCAGGAAGCAGAGAAAGACCCAACGGTCCCGCGGCAGCGGAAGATTCCTGACGACCTCCGCGGCACCCGGCATCTGATAACGAGTCAAAACCACGCCGAACAGAATCAGCCCAACCAGAACCGAGTAATAGAGCGGAAAGATGCGCAGAATGCGGCGACCGTAAAAACCGGAGAAGTAATTCCCCGCCTCGCGTGTCTCCATCAGGATTCCCGTGATGAGAAATCCTGAGAGCACAAAAAACAAGTCAACGCCGATCCAGGCTTGCCCGAGGTAAAGCTGCAAGTAACCCAGCGGCTGGTTCACCGCTGGGATGAAGTCTTTTATGTGGTGAAAAAAGACGAGGATGATGGCGATGGCTCGAAGGCCTTCGAGCGATTGGAGCTTGCGCCCGGCAATTCCCTGAGGGTTGGTCGGTTGTTCCAGAACCAGAGAAGTTGTCACAGTACGCCGCCTTGCGCAACGGCGGAATGACAACTCCACCGCACCACCGGATTTACTCTAAAGATTTTGCGTTGCTTCTCAGAATCGCGTGACTACGACTTTGGTTCCGTGTTTTCTATCACTGGCGTCTGTGATGCAACCCTCGGTGGCCTCAGCGCAGCACGCTCATCACCACGCCGCCCAGCACCACCAGCGCGCCACCGGCCATCACGGGACGCCCCGGCGTCTCATGGAAGAAGAGGATGGCCGTGGCCTGCGCCACCAGGAAGAAGATGACGATGTAGATGCCCATCAGCCGACTGAAGTCCAGGCTCGTCAGGTTCACCATCAATCCGTAGACCACCAGCGTGGCGCCCCCGGCCAGCAGAAGCCATCCGGCGCGGCGGCCCAGCCCGGCGCGGATCAGGGCATCGCCACCCACTTCGAGCGCGGCGGCAAGAACCAGCAGAAAGAAAATGCGTAAGGTCATCGGGTCTCCTGGAAGTTCTCTTCTTCGTTTACCGAAGTTCTCTTCTACCAAAGCTGCGTCGCGCCTGGCGTCGAGTAACGATTCGCGGCCTACGGGTGAACAAATACCGCCCGCGCCGCGTCATTGCAAAAAAACTAGCTGGCGCCTTCGCCCAGGGCCGACACCGCGTCGTGGCGAGTGCGTTCGAGCGCCCGCTGCATCTGGGCAAAGAGCTCCTTCGACTGCTCGTCGGTGGCATCCGGCGGCACAGTGATGGGCGTGGCCCAGCGCACATGAACCTTTGAAAATGGCCGCGGAATCATCATCCGGTCCCACGAGCGCAGAATCCACGGACGCTGGCAGGCCAAATAAAAGCAGAGGATCGGCGCTCCGGTGCGGCGGGCCAGCGCGATGGGTCCGGGCTTAGCCACGTAGATGGGGCCGCGCGGACCATCAATGGTGAAGGCCGCGATATGGCCTTCGTCGAGCGTGCGCTGCATGCCGAGCAGGGCCGCGGAGCCTCCGCGTGAACTCGACCCGCGCACGGCCAAAAAGCCAAAGCTCTCGATGATGCGCGCAATGTATTCGCCGTCGTAGCTGAGGCTGGTCATCACGGCGATGCCCTGTCCGTGGAAATACCACGTCGCTGGAATCACGGAGCGGTGCCAGAAGGCTCCAATGCAGAAGGGCGGTGGCGGCTGGCCGGGTTGCTTGCCACCCGGCTCGCGGCTTTCCTCGTAACTCTCTTCATAGCGCAGGGTGCGGCCGATGATGGAGATGAGCAGGTGTCCGAGGGTGGCGATGAACCAGAGCGAGAGCCGCTGCTTGAAGCTGAAGCGCTGAGCTGGTTTTGACTGAGGCGTAACCTTCGACTGCGGCGCCGTGTCTGTCCCAGGCGCGACCTCGGGCTCGGTCGGCAACTCGCTGTCGGGTTGGGGCGGGTTGCTCACGGGATAAAGGATTCTACCGCGGGTTCTGCTGGCGGGCGGACTGCCATGCGCGGGCGGCACGCAGGCGACTGCCAATGGGCGGATGCGAGTGGAAGAGCCATACCACCAGACGCGAAGGCTCCTGCTCGCTCAGGTTCTGAGCCGCCAGCTTCTCCAGGGCGCTGCAGAAGGCGTCGGTCGTGCCCAGGGTCTTCCATGCATAGACGTCGGCGCGGCTCTCGTTGAATCGTGAGTAGGCGTTCATCACCGGCACCATGGCCACGCTGACCGCGGTTGCCACCAGGATCATCAGTGGCAGGTTGGCAAAGTCAATCTGCGCCAGCGGATGCTGCCAGTCGAACTCCGCCCAGCGAATGGCCAACTTAACGCACCAGAAACCGAAAAACGCTACCGCTCCCTGGAAGCAGATGGCCTTGAGAAGATGATGGCTGGAGTGGTGGCCGACCTCGTGCGCCAGAATGGCTTCAATCTCGTCCGGCGTGCAAGTGGCTAAGAGCGTGTCACTTAGGACGATGCGGCGCGTCTTGCCCAGTCCGATGAGGGCGGCGTTGGCCTTGCGGGTGCGGTCGCTGAGCGTCCACTCGTAAACGCCGCGAATTTTAGCGCCGGCCTTTTCACCCATGCGGGTCAGCCGCGCGGTAAGGTCTGCGTCGTCCAGGGCGCGGAAGCGGAAGAAGATGGGGAAAAACACCACCGGGGCGACATGCGCCACCACGACCGTCAACAGCATGAAGAGCAGCCATCCCGCCACCCACCACCAGTGCGGCATCCAGCGGATGAGCATATACACCACTTGCACCAACACCTGGCTGACTACAAACACCAGCAGGAAGCCCTTCACCTGGTCCCACATCCAGCCGCGAAGTCTTTGACGGCTAAGGTGATAGCGGTGCTCGACCAGGAAGAGAGCGTAGTCAACGCCGAGGCTGACCACGCGGGTCAGCAGCAGAAGAATGGTGGTGTAGTAGAAGAGCGCCAGGGCGGGACGGTCTCCGGCAAGGTGGAAGGCAAAGTCGCGGTAATTGCGGGACCATCCGGCGGCCAGCACCAGGGCCATCAGCAGCACTCCCAACACCACGTCGGCCACGCCCAGCCGCCGTACCCAGCGGTGGTAGCGCCGCGACTCAGAGGCATTGGCCGGAGCCGCGGGTAGCGTACCAGGTGTTGGAGAAAGAGTAGACATCACTGAACCCAGTGTACCGGAATCGAAGAGGCTGCCGCAGCCTGCGTTGCATACAAAGGGGTTACCGCAGGTGCACTACTTGAGCTCGGTGACCGCAGCACCTTCGGGCGGAACAAGCTGGAACTGCTCGGGCTTGAGCGGATCGTTGAGGGTGAGCTTCACCATGTGGATGGCAATGCGGTACTCGTCCCTGGGGCGCTCAATCTCAATGATGGAGGGGTAGCGCGTGCCGTTGAAGTCCTGCACCTCCCCGTAGTGCACGTCGGTGGCAATGGCTCCGGCTTCGTCGTAGATGGTCTGACGGTAAATGTCGAGATCAGCGCGGCTGAAATAGATCTTGCGGTGCAGGTGCCAGGCGCCATCCTGAGCTCGGCGCACCACGGCAATGTGATAGTTGGGCTGGGTGGCGGAGGCGTGCGTCTTGGCATCCACCACGGCCTGCGTGCCCTCTTCGAGGAAGGCGATCTCCGTGGCAGGGTCCACCGGCGGCAGCACCAACGCCTCGTAGATGACCTGCGGGCGAAGGTTTTCCAGCGAGTTGTCGCTGACGTGCGTGACCTGGTTGGCTCCGGTGATGAAGCGGTTCTTGGGCGGAATGGAGAGCTTGAAGCGGTCGCCGTCGCTGACCATGTCAAAGGCGCGATTGCGCACAATGGGCAGCAGGCCGATCATGCGCAGCATGGATGGTTTCTGCAACAGGATGTAGCCGCGAATCTGCTGATACTCGGTGACTTTTCCCTTTTTTTCGCCGCCCACCGTGGTGTCAATATCCACCGTGGCGTTCATAGTGGTAACGGCTGCGGAGAGCTGATTGATTTTGGCCAGCAAATCCCCCTGCGTTGCGCTCAAAAGGGGCTCGGTAGCGCGATGGTGCTCCACCCGGTGCGAGCGCAGCAGGCAGCCGCTGGTGCCCAAAAGGCACAGCAGCAGAAATCCAAAGCTCAGGCTGGCACGTATTATGCGCAGGAAGTCACTCTCCACGGATTCTCAACATTAGGAAGACGCTCCGTTCAGTATATCGAATCGCAGGCCTCCGGGGACAAATGCCACTGCGGGAGTCAGCGGTTTCCGCACATTAGTAACAGATGGAGATAACTTCCCGGGTATAGAGCGAGGAATTGTCCGGAGGCACTCCGCCTCAGTGCGACTCGGGGTCGCCGTGCGCGGCGGGCTTTTCCGCCTTGTGTTTGGCGGCCGCGGCAACGTCATCGGGCAAGGCCGGGAACTGCTCGTCCTTGCGGTCGGCCAAGGCCACCCGCATGAAGTCTATCCAGATGGGCAGCGCGGCCTGCGCGCCGGTCTCCTTGGCGCCGAGGGTCTTCTTTTCGTCGAAGCCCACCCAGACGCCGCAGGTAATGCTGGGCGAAAAGCCCATGAACCAGGCATCGGTGAAGTCGTTGGTGGTTCCCGTTTTTCCGGCCACGGGGTGGTTGAGCTTTGTAGCCGCGTAGCCGGTGCCGTGCAGCACCACGCCGCGCAGCAGTTCCACCATGATGCGCGCCGAGTGTGCGCTGATGACGTCGCGCACATCGCCCACGTCCTGCTCCAGCACGTGGCCGTCGTAGTCGGTCACCTTGCGCAGCATGTGCGGACTGAGGCGCACGCCGTCGTTGGGGAAGGTCGTGTAGGCGGCGGTGTGCTCCAGCAGCGTCACTTCGGCCGAGCCCAAGGCCACCGGCAGGTACGGCTGAATCTCCGTGGTGATGCCGAACTTATGCACGTACTCAATCACCGTCTTGATGCCGACGCGCTGCGCCAGCCGGATGGCCGGGATGTTACGCGAATCGGCGAGGGCGTGGCGCAGGCTGATGGTGCCTTCATATTTGCCGTCATAGTTGTGCGGCGACCAGGTGCCGCCGGCGCCGGGGAAGCTGATGGGCGAGTCCTGTATGGTGTCGTCCGGCATGGCGCCCTGCTCCACGGCCGCCGAATAGACATAAGGCTTAAAGGAAGATCCGGTCTGGCGCAGGGCCTGGGTGGCGCGGTTGAACTTCGATTCGTCGAAGTCGCGGCCACCGACCATGGCGCGAATCTCTCCGGTGTTGTTGTCAATGGCCACGAGTGCGGCCTGCGCACCACTGTCCTGCTCCAGCGCAACCTGCAGATGCTGATTGGGCTCGACCAGCAGCACGCGCACGTATGCTATGTCACCGACGGCCAAAATCTCCGAAGGATTGCGATGCGTGGTCCATGCCATATCGGCCGGGCGCAGGGTGGCCGTGTACTTGCCTATCTTGAACTCCGCCTGGGTGGGGCTGACCACGCTGACCAGCGCGTGGAAGTAGCCGCCCGCCTCCGGAGTGTGCGCCCAGTCGGCGTGCTCGTAGGTGGCAAAGTCGTCGCCCGAGGCATAGACGTTGGGCAGGTGAGCCTTCCATCCGTGGCGGCGCTCGTAGGTCGCCAGGCCATCCAGCACGGCGCGGTTGGCCACCCTCTGCAATGCGCCATCCAGCGTGGTGTAAACCTTCAGTCCGCCCTCGTGCACCTGGTCGGTGCCGAACTTCTTCTCCAAATAGCGCCGCGTCTCCTCCACAAAGTAGGGCGCCACGTTGTTGGGATCGCTCAGCAGACGCAGGTTCAGCGGCTTGCTCTTGGCCTCCATGGCCTCGGCGGCCGTGATGCGTCCGTCCTCCATCATGTTGTTGATGACCAGGTTGCGGCGGCGCAGGGCCTTGTCCGGATTGTTGATGGGCGAATACGCGCTGGGCCCCTTGGGTAGCCCGGCCAATAGCGCCGCCTCTTCGATGGTCAGATCCTTGGCCTTCTTGCTGAAGTAATATTCCGAGCCGGCCTCAAAGCCATAAACGCCGTGGCCGAGAAAAATCTGGTTGGCGTACAGAGTGAATATCTGCTCCTTGGTGAAGCGGCGCTCAATCTGGATGGCCATCATCACCTCCTGCACCTTGCGCCCGAACTTGCGGTCCGGGTTGAGGAACAGGTTGCGACTGAGCTGCATGGTCAGGGTGCTGGCCCCCTGGGCGCGCGATCCGCTGCTGAGGTCGCGATAGGCGGCGCCCATGACGCGCCACAGATCAATACCCCAGTGGCGTTCAAAGTCCTTGTCCTCAATAGAGATGACGGCGTCGCGCAAGACCTTCGGATAATCCTCATAGCGGGCGATGACCCGGCGTTGCAGGGCGAAGCTGCCAATGACCGCGCCCTTGTCGTCGTAAAGCTCGGTGATGGAACTGGGGCGGTAGCGTTCGAGATCGGTGACCTGCGGCAGGTCGGTCGAATAGACAAAGAGCAGTCCGGCGAGGGCTCCGAACATGGCCGCCGCCATCACGGCCAGCCCAAAGATCACCCGCGTCACCACGTGCGTGCGCTCGGCTGGAGGGATCGGCTGGACCTGCTTGTCTTCGACACTGCTCATCGCGGGAGTTCGCTCATTTTGGAGGCGTTTGGATAGCGCAAGGATACCACCCGGGCGATGGGTGGACCGAACCTGGCGAACCACTGCGGCCAACCATGGGGGCATGGTCTGGTGATTCCGGGCTGCTGTCTCTATCTTGTGATTCTTTGGCTGATTATTCTCGACCCGAAGGGATTCGTTACGGCTCCGGCGTGTCCGACTGCGGGTGCTGGCGCGCTTCCATCCAGTTTTGCAGGATGAGGACGGCCGCGAGCTGATCCACCACGGCGGCACGCTTTTTGATGGACATCTCCGTCTCCCGCAGCACGCGGTTGGCCTCCACCGAGGTAAGCCGCTCATCCCACAGGTGGATGGGCAGGTCGAAGTGCTGGCGCAGCATGTCAACGAACTCACGCATGCGGCCTGACTGAATGCCTTCGGCGCCGCTCATGCGCAGGGGGAGCCCGACGACCAGTTGGGCCACGCCCAGGCGGCGGATGACCTCATCAAGCGCGGCCAGGTCGGTTCTTTTATTGCGCCGGCGGATCGTTTCCAGCCCCTGCGCCGTATAACCAAGCGGATCCGTGACGGCCAGTCCGATGGTGCGGCTGCCGACATCGAGGGCCATGATGCGCCCCGGCGGGTTATCCTGTTCATGGTGCGTCACAATCCAAAGTATAGTGCCTGAAGACCGCCTGCGCCGTTTGTGCCGCAGGCTGAGAGCGCCGGGAGAGAGAAACCATGGAGCCGTTGCAATCCGCCCCCGCCGAGCCGGAAGCCACGCCCGCGACGGCCACGACTGGCGCCATCCCCGCGACGGCCATCCCCGGACAGACCACCCCAGCCGCGCCCGCGGCCGGCAGCCTGCACTCCGCCATGAGCAACGCCGAGCGCCGCCGCCACGCCCGCATTCAGAGCACCTCGCTGGCCGTCATCAGCGTGGGCGGCATCCTGACCCTGATGTACATTGCCAAGGCCGTGCTGGTGCTGGTGCTGACCAGCGTGCTACTGGCTTTCATGCTGGAACCCATCGTGGAGCTGTGCCAGAAGATTCGCCTGCCGCGCTCGGTGGGCTCGATGGTGGCCGTGCTGGTGATGTGCAGCGCGCTCTACGGCATCTTCTACGTCAGCTACAACCAGGCCAGTGAGTTTGTCACCGAACTGTCCAAGTACACGGTCCGCATGCGCTCGGTGGTGAACCACGTAAGGCAGAGCGCGGAGCGCGTCCGCCAGACGACGCGCAACGTGCTGCCCGACGACAAGGCCGACAAAAACACGGTGACCGTCCGCCAGACGTCGAGCTGGACCGAGCAAATTACCAACGGGGCGGTGGGCGCCAGCGAGGCCATCATGATGGCCGCCTTCGTGCCCTTCCTGGTCTTCTTCATGCTCAGTTGGAAGGACCACGTACGGGCCAGTACCGTGATGCTCTTTGACATGGATAACCGGCAGACGGCCTACGTCACCCTGGGCCTGATCGCGCAGATGATTCGCGGCTTCATCGTGGGCAACGTCATCATCGGCATCATTTTGGGCGTCACCAGCACCATCGCCTTCTGGATACTCGGCGTACCCTACTTCTACGTGATTGGGATGATCAGCGGAGTGGTCAGCCTGCTGCCGTATTTAGGCATCGTGCTGGCCATTCTGCCGCCGGTGGTGGTTAGCATGAGCACGCTGACCGTGGGCACCTTCATGGCCATCGCCATGGTGGTGGGCGTCAGCCATTTGATCGCCCTCAACGTGCTTTATCCGAAGATCATCGGCAGCCGCCTGCAGTTGAATCCGCTGGCCGTAACCTTGTCGCTGCTCTTCTGGGGATGGCTGTGGGGCGCCATGGGCTTGATCCTGGCCGTGCCGCTGACGGCCGCCCTGAAGATCATCTTCGACCATGTGGAAGGCCTGAAGGCCTACGGCAACTGGCTGGGCGAGTAAACCCGGGATCCTCTAATTCAACCGGCTGAATCTGCAAGAGATCGATGCCACCTGACGGTGAGCGAGGGCGGTGTGTCGCAGTCGGATAATGCCTTTGCCATGGCTCCGGGTGCGGCGCTGGACCTGAAGATCGCAAAGAAGGTTTACTTCCGCGCGGCAGAGTTTGACTACGTTTACACCCATCACAATCTAGGTGATGGACTGACGCACCAGAACAACATCCGCTATGGAAGCGGCCTGCTGTTCATGTTCTAGGCAGTCCGTAATGTAGTCTGATACCAAGCACGCTGGTTCCAAGTTCGTTGGGAACCGTTCGATTGCCCCATGCCGGCCTTCGCTCCGCCGGTGTGGGGCTCTCTTCTTGCCGGAAAGGCCCAGGTCGCGTCTGTTCCGGGCGGCAAAAACAAAGCGGCGCAGCCGGTGGGCTACGCCTGGGTCATCTCTGTAGTTGATTTCTTCTATTCGGCGTTTTTCTATTCTTCGACGCTTGCGACCTCGGGCCAGCGCAGTTTGCTCTTGATGAGCGCCTTGCGCAACTCCTCTTCGACATCTTCCTCGTCGTGCAGGCGGACCATGGCCATCTCGCTGATCAGAAGGTAGCGGGCGCGCTCTAGCATCTTCTTCTCGCGGAAGCTGAGCGGCTTTTGCGCAGCCAGCGTCAGCAGGCCCTTCAGCACGATGGCCACATCGAGCAGGCTGCCGGTGCGCATCTTGTCGGAGTTTTCCTTGAAACGGTTCTTCCAGTCGGTGCTGCTTTCGCACTGGCCGTCGCTCAGGTATTCCAGAATCTTCTGCGCCTCGCTGTTTTTGACCACGCGGCGCAGGCCGACGGCCTCGGCGTTGTGGAACGGAACCATGACTTTGAGGCTGCTGGCGCGGATGCGGAGGAGGTAAAAACGCTCCACCTGGGCGCCGATGGTGCGGCTGGATATTTGTTCAATGACTCCGACCCCGTGGTTTGGGTAAACCACCTTTTCGCCGACGTTGAAGATGGTCATACTCATGCGAAGACCCGGGCGACCGCAGTTGATGGGGCGGAACGCCTGATTATACGGGGCGCGCTTGGGCTGGGTCAATGAAGCGGATTCCCGCCCGGTGCGCCCATGCCCGTGGCGCGCTATAATGGAGAGCATTAGGACACCCCACCGCGCGCGGCGACCCCGCGCGCAAAGGTTTTTAGCAATGCCTGAACATGTAAAGAAAAAGCTCCTGGAAGAGATCAGCGTCCTGGAGCACGAGTTGAACCACGAGCTGCCGGCCGAGTTGAAGAAGGCCGTCGCCATGGGCGATTTGAGCGAAAACGCCGAGTACCACATGGCCAAGCAGCGCCAGGAATTTGTGCGCGCGCGCCTGGGCATGATGAAGAAGCGCATGGCCGAGTTGTCGCTGATGAACCTGGCGAACATTCCCCATGACAAGGCCGCGCTGGGCTCGACCATCGTTGTCTTCGACTCCGTCAAGGAGGAGGAGATCAGCTACAAGCTGGTCACCAGCGAGGAAAGCGACGTGACCAAGGGCCTGGTGAGCACCACCTCTCCCATTGGCCGAGCCCTGATGGGCAAAAAGGTGGGCGACGTGACCGCAGTGGTCACTCCGGGCGGCACGCGCGAGTTCGAAGTGCTGAAGCTGACCACCATGCACGACGAGGCGGAAGAGGCCAAGGGTTAAGCCATGACCTGGACCAGCGCGGTGGGCAAGTATTGCGGCAAGCTGCTGTACAAAATTGTGGACGGCCTGGCGCTGACCCGCATCTCGCCCAACATGCTTACGTTTATCGGCCTGCTGATTAACGTGGTGGCCGCGCTCTTCTTTGGCTTTGCCAGCGCGGACAACAACCAGCCGCGCCGCTTTCTCTACGCCGGGCTGGTCATCATCGGCGCCGGAATCTTTGACATGGTGGACGGCCGCGTCGCACGGGCCACGAACCAGGTCACCATCTTCGGAGCCTTCTTTGACTCGGTCATTGACCGCTACTCCGACGTGGCCATCTTCTTCGGACTGCTGGTGTATTACGCCAGGGCCAACCGCTTCTTCTATGTGGTGATGGTGGCGTTCGTCATGACCACCTCGGTCATGGTCAGCTACACCCGCGCCCGCGCCGAGTCGCTGATCCCCACCTGCAAGGTGGGCTTCATGGAGCGCCCCGAGCGCATCGTGCTGGTCATCATCGGAGCCCTATTCAACCACATGGCTCCCGTGCTGTGGGTGCTGTCCGTGCTCAGTACCATCACGGTCATTCACCGCATCCGCTTTACCTACACCCAGAGCACCGCGCAGGAAGCCGCCGCCAAACTCAGCGCCGCGGGATGAAGATCGCATCCGCGTAAGAACCGGATGAGTGCCGCGATGCTATCCTGTACCGTTCCTTGTGTGCCGTTCCTGGTATTCCCCGTTTTGAGGTGAAGATGTCCGAACCGATCATCCTTGTTCATGGCGGAGCCTGGGCCATGCCCGATGAAGCCTGTGAGGCTCATCAGAAGGGCGTGGAAATGGCCTCCGAGGCCGGCTGGCGCGCCCTGGCCGCCGGAGCCAGCTCTCTGCAGGCGGTGGAAGAGGCTGTGGCCGTGCTTGAGGACGATGAGAACTTTGACTCCGGCCGTGGAGCTTTTTTGAACCGCGATGGCCGCGTGCAGCTCGACGCCCTCATCATGGACGGAGCCACCCTGAAGGCCGGTGGAGTGGGTTGCGTGGAACGGCTGCGGAATCCCGTGCGCGCCGCGCGCGTCGTGCTGGAAAAGAGTCCGCACATTTACTTTGTGGCCGAAGGCGCCGAGCGCTTCGCCGCCGAGCACGGCATCCCCCTGATTGACAACAGCGAGCTGGTGCTGCCGCGCGAGGTGGAACGCTGGAAGAACGCCGCCCAGCAGCGCTACCTGAGCGTTCCGGCCGAGTTCAGCAATGGCGTCGCCGAGGTGGACTACGACGGCCAGTCGCCCGAACTGAATTCTCACGATTCCAACTCTCATGACACGGTGGGCGCCGTCGCCCTCGACAGCCGGGGCAACATTGCCTCCGCCACCAGCACCGGTGGGACCTTGAACAAGGCTCCCGGGCGCGTGGGTGACAGCAGCTTGATTGGCTGCGGCTGCTATGCCGACAACGAAACGGCCGCGGCCAGCACCACCGGCTGGGGCGAGCCCATGATGAAGCTGGTGTTCGCCAAGTGGGCCGCCGACCGCGTCACCCAGGAGATGGCTCCCGAACTGGTGGCTCCGGCCAGCATCGAATACCTGCATCGCCGCCTGGGCGGGCATGGCGGCATCATTCTGCTGGACCGCCGTGGACGCATTGGCATGGCACACAACACTCCGCGCATGGCCTGGGCCTGGCGCAACCAGGAAGCGCGCCAGAGCGGCGTGCGCTACCCGGGATAACGGTGCTTATGCGACGCGGCGTCTTCTACAGCATCCTTTTCGTCATTCTTCTGATTGCGGCATTGGCCGCGCTGGCCGCGCAGATTAATCCGCCCGGCCCCAAAGCTCTCTGGATCCCCTCGAACTTTCGCGGACTGACGATGGGCCACGCCCACCGCGCGGACGTGCTGCGCGTACTGGGCGCTCCTGCGGAGGCCAAGAAGAGCGCGGGCGGCGAGGAGCTTGTTTACAAGGGCCGCGGCGACCACATGGGCAACCTGACCTTGCGCCTGGACATGACCGGCACGCTGATTGAAGTGGAAGAGATGCTACCGAGGGCCATTCCGCGCACCGTGCTTTACAAGGAGTTCGGCTCCGACCCCGTGACGGCTCACTATTCCGCGGCGGCCTGCGCCGGGGGTGCGCTCTACCGCGATGCGCGCGGCAACCTCGAACTGACGCTATACCCCGGACGCGGCATCTACCTGTGGCCGGACCAGTATGGCTACGACTTTGCCGCCATCCACTGGTCGCTGCGGCGTCCTGGGCTGCCCAACGCGCCAGCCTGTGTCTCGCGCACCGCTCCGCGCAATGGCAAAAGCAGCCCCAACCGTCCGTAGGCGGAATCCGCCGAGGCGTTTACACTGTTGAGCGGCACACTTCTCACATTGTTTTGCTCAATTTTTTCTGGAGGCCCTCGTCATGCGCACTCGTCTTCTACTTTGCCTGCTGCTCACCCTTTGTTTTGCCGGATGCAAGGCGAAGAAGCCGGCTGTGGCCGAGGAGCGCTATCCGATTGAAGGCCGCGTGGTGGCCGTCACTCCGGCTGAAAAGACGATCACGCTCGACCACAAGGACATCCCCGGCTACATGAAGGGGATGACCATGCCTTTTAATGTGCGCGATGCCTGGGTCTTTAACGTCGTGCACCCGGGAGACACCGTGCACGCCACGCTGGTGGTGGGCGAAGACGATTGGCTGGAGAACATCTCGGTCAACCAAAGCGGCGCACAGGCCGAACAGTCCAACACCGCGCCCGCGCAGACTCCAAAGGTGGGCGACAAGGTGCCCGACCTCAAGTTTGTGGATCAACAGGGACGACAGCGCCACCTGAGCGATCTGCGTGGCCAGCCCGTGCTGGTGACGTTTATCTACACCCGCTGCCCCCTGCCGGACTTCTGCATCCGCATGAGCAGCAACTTCGCCAGCGTAGCCAGCCTTATGAAGGCGAGCAACCCGGCGGCCTATGCGAGATTACAGATGCTCTCCATCACGCTCGACCCTGACTTCGACACGCCGAGGGTGCTGGCCGACTACGCGAAACGGTATGCCGGCACGGCCGATCCGGAGCAGAAGCACTGGAGCTTTGTGGCTCCCAGTTCGGGCGACCTGCACGACTTTGCCGGATTCTTCGGCATGAGCTACGCGGCGCAGAATGGCCAGATCATCCACAACCTGCGCACGGCCATCATCACACCCGACGGCCGCCTGGCCGAGTTCTATTCGGGCAACCAGTGGAAGCCCGAAGAGGCGGCGGCGCGCCTGGCACAGTTGCAAAAGTAAACAGCTCGCTTCAATTCACTTTTATCAATGCATATGCAGCGTGCGATTTTTCGTGCTCACGGCATTGAATTGTGAATTTCAGGCGTCGAATTGTGAATCCCTTGTGACATTCCCGCATTCTAACGCCACATGAACATTGCCATGCAGAGACTGGCGAGGCCGGTTGTACGCGCGGGACATGGCAATCGCCTGCGCATTGCCGCACGCCTGCTGCTGCCGGTCGCTCTGCTTGAGGTAGCACTGTGGGCGCCCTTGCGGGTGGGTATTCTGTTTGGCGTGGCGGCCCTGTGGTACATGGCGTACCAGCTTTGGCATGCCGCGGGAACAGCGCGGGAGATGGGCCTGGGGGTGCGCGGCCTGCTGCAGCATTCCTGGATGGTGGGTGTGACCTTGCTTGGCTCGGCGCTCATCCTGGCCACGGCGTACTTTACCGGCACGCTGCACCGCCTGTGGGGATTGCAGAATCCGCTGTGGGCGGTGGTGGGTTATGTGGTTTGGGCGCTGGTGCAGGAGTTTATGCTGCAATGCTTTTGTATGCGCATGCTCCGCGCCATGGTCAGCCGCGTCTCGGCCCTTCTGCTGAGCGGAGTCATCTTTGCGGTGGCGCACCTGCCGAATCCCAGTCTCACCCTGGTCACCTTCTTTGCCGGAGTCGGCTTCACCGCGCTTTACGCCCGCAAGAAAAACCTCTACGTCGTCGCACTCATCCACGCCGTGCTGGGACTGACCCTGGCGGTCAGCGCCCCCGATGCCTGGTTCCACAACATGAGCGTGGGCCGCGACTTTGACTTTGCCAAGACGCCGCCCGCCGCCGTGGCAGCCACCATGCCCCGGGTGCGGTGACTTCGCGCCACCAGCCCCCTACTCTTCAGCCAGCAGATCGCCCAGCGAAGGCTTATGTTTGCCCTTGCGCTGCGCCGCCTTGCTTTTGGCGTCGGGGATGGTCTGGCTACCTTTTGGCTGGCCAATGTTGACCCGGGCCATATCCTTCACGGCCTTGACCTTGCTGAAGACCTTCTTTTTCTGTGACATAGAGTCCCTCAAAGTTTCATAAATATTATTGTTTAATAATTATTGCTAAATAATAGAACTTCGTCTATACTCTTCCCATGGGCGAGGCACTCGAACAATCCTTTCAGCAGCTCTGCCGGGAACACAACCTGGCGGTGACGCATCAGCGGCTCGTGATTTATCGCGAGCTGATGAAGATGCACGATCACCCCAATCCCGAGCAGGTTTACGAAAGGGTGCGTCCCGAGCTTCCCTCCATCTCGCTGGCCACGGTGTACAAGACTTTGCATGCCTTTGTGGCCGCGGGCATCATCTGCCAGGTCAGCCCGCACCACGGTTCCATGCGGCTTGAGCCCCAGGGTGAACGCCACTCTCACTTCATCTGTCTTCGCTGCCATGACATCACGGATATCGCCGCCGGCGAGCCGGATGTTGAGGCGCTGAAGGCCGGTGTCCCCGAAGGCTACCAGGTGGAGCAGGTTTCCACCGAGCTGAGGGGCATCTGCGGGCGTTGCGCGACGGAGAAGGTCTCCGCCGGACACGCCTGATATCAACGCATTTTCAACTAACCAATCACACATTGTCACCATATCAAGGAGATACGAATCATGCTGGGTGTAGGAGCCAAGTTCCCCGAATTTTCCCTCGACGCCGTCACAAGCCTGGACAAGGGCAAGGAATTCACCACCATCACTAACAAGAGCTATGAAGGCAAGTGGAAGGTCGTCTTCTTCTGGCCGCTGGACTTTACCTTTGTCTGCCCGACCGAGATCGCCGGTTTCGGCAAGCATGACAAGGAGTTCAAGGATCGCGACGCGCAACTGCTGGGCGTCAGCGTGGACAGCAAGTTCACCCACCTGGCGTGGCGCACTCACCATGCCGACCTGAAGGCTCTGCCCTTCCCGATGCTGGCCGACTTCAAGCGCGAGCTGAGCACCGGGCTCGGCATCCTCGATCCCAACGTAGGCGCAGCACAGCGCGCCTGCTTCATCGTGGACCCGGAAGGCATCATCCGCTTCGTCTACGTCACCGACCTGAGCGTGGGCCGCGAGCCGAAGGAAGTGCTTCGCGTACTGGATGCCCTGCAGACCGACGAGCTCTGCCCCTGCGGCTGGCAGAAGGGTGAAGAGACGATCCACGCCTAAGTTTTTCGCTCCGCGGCGGGAGTCGGCTCAACGGCTGCTCCCGCCTTTTTTACGGTTTCCGCGCGACACATCGCAACACTGATTCAATCGAAAAGCAGAGGTCATCATCATGAGCATCGAAGCCATTCTGGAAACACTCCCCGATTACGCCAAGGACATTCGCCTGAACTGGTCCTCGCTGGCTGCGGCCACCGAGCTGACCGACGCGCAGAAGTGGGGCAGCTTTGTGGCTGCCGCCTACGGCGCGCGCTCGCCCAAGCTGCTGCAGGCCGTGGAGGCGGAAGCCGCCGCGCACACCACGCCCGAGGTCATCACCGCAGCCAAAGGGGCCGCGGCCATCATGGGCATGAACAACATCTACTACCGCTTCCAGCACCTCTCGACGAACGAGAAGTACTCGACCATGCCGGCACGGCTGCGCATGAACATCATGCGGCAGCACGGCGCCGACCCGGTGGACTTCGAGCTGTGGTCGCTGGTGGTGTCGGCCATCAACGGCTGCGGCAAGTGCATTACCGCCCACGAGAAAACATTGGTGGAAAAAGGTGTGAGCGAGGAGCAGATCCTGGCCGGAGTGCGCATCGCAGCCGTGGTCAACGCCGCGGCCGCCGCGCTGGACGCGCTGGAGTAAGAACGGGTTTCAAGGTTGAGTTTTCAGAGCCTCAGAGTTTCTAGCTTATTGCCGATGAGCTCAGTAAAGGACCTTGAAGCGCGTGGCAAAAGGGGAAACCCGTGATCGGAGGCGCATATGTATCCCATGGATGCACAAGGAAAAGCGGCGCCACCTACCTCTCTCAGGGCTGAAGTGCCGCTCTGGCGGTTGTATACGCTGCGAGTCTGTTACCTGATTCTGGCTGGGGGGCTGGGACTGTATATCTGGCCGAGTGTGATCACGCATACGCCGGAGTTTGCGGCATCGGAAGGCGTGCGGTTCAGCCTGCTGGCGGGACTGGGCGCGACCGCGCTGCTTGGCTTCCGGTATCCAATCAAGATGATTCCATTGCTATTGTTTGAGTTGATCTGGAAGATGATTTACTTGGCCAGCTTTGCTCTTCCGCTATGGAGGACCCACCAGATTCCAGGCTCGATGATGGCCGACATTACCGCCGTGATGATGGTGGTGGTGTTTTTGCCGTTGATTCCGTGGGGATATGTATGGCGTGAGTACGTTCTGGAGCGCGGACAACGATGGCATTGACCCATGGTGCGCCGGCCTTGAGCCAATTCTGCTGAGTCAATGTAAAGTAACACAGGAAATCGGGTCGAGCTTTCACGCCTCTTCCGGCTGGGAAGCTTCGCAAGCAAATCGGTGGGCCGCGTGGCCCTCCACTCGCCTTCCACTTGCCAAATTGCCACTCTCCTCATCCATCAGGACTGGCGCGTCTTCCTCAGGCGCAACACGCTCCATGCAACTGGAGAGCATCATCAGGGCGACGCCCATGGGCTGCAAGATGTGGCAGAAGATGTCGGCTCCGGCGGTGAGCGGCAAGCCGTTGGTGATCTGATCCAGTTGCAGGCCG